>ENA-OOZN01000946-OOZN01000946.1-human-gut-metagenome-genome-assembly--contig:-NODE-946-length-22695-cov-7.899956_pt1 | contig 22695 bp, 19 predicted proteins | sample MGYA00241187_ERZ501397 | MGnify/ENA primary metagenome ERZ501397 (study PRJEB25962, sample SAMEA2042921) | human gut metagenome | biome: human gut; feature: human-associated habitat; material: faeces... | reverse complement strand
TTAAGCCCTTATAGGGCTCGTGCAAGCCACCCGTTTTACGGGTGGTCTTGACTTTTGTCGAAAAAGCGCAAATGATCTGTTGACAAACGTTAAGAACGCGTATATAGTGTGAGCCGTAAAAAAGAGTAGGTGCAGCCGCTTCGACCGCATCTCAAACGATAATAGCAAACCCGGTGAAAACCGGCGACGCAAAGCTATAGGGCCTTACCCCTGGGAACAGGGCTGGCAGCCAGTTACCGAAAGGAGATCGCCGTATGAAACGGCTGTTTCGTCATGCCTGCGCTATGCTCGCAGTGCTTATTGTCATGTCCATGTTCACGGTTGTGAACGCCAGCGCTGCCAATGGCACCACCATTGACACCACGAATGCCAAGTATGGTTTCGTCACCGTCAACTACACCTCCAATGCCAAATTGAAGGTCGGCATCCAGTACGGCAACGAAAAGACGTCTTACCAAAACTGCCCGAGCGGCAAGGACGCCGTCTTCTCCCTCGAGCAGGGCGACGGCACCTACACCATCTCCCTCTGCGAGAACATCTCCGGCACGACCTACCGTGTCGTGACCAGCAAGCGCGTCAACGCCAAGATCGAAAACGCCTACGCCCCTTACCTCATCGCCACGACCGACGTGCAGTTCACCTCCGGTGACGATGTGTGCAAGAAGGCCGCCGCGCTCTGCAAAGACGCCAAGACCGACATGGACAAAGTCACCGCGATCTACAACTACATCGCCGGTCACTACACCTACGACACCAAGCTCGCGAGCGACATCACCTCCGGCAAGGTCAGCAAGTACATCCCCGACACCGCCGCCACCCTGAACAGCAACAAGGGCATCTGCTACGACCTCGCGTCCCTCTTCGCCGCCATGTGCCGCAGCCAGAACATCCCCTGCACCCTCACCAAGGGCTACGCCGGCAGCAGCTACCACGCCTGGAACAAGGTCAACGTCAGCGGCAACTGGTACCAGATCGACATGACCTATGCCGTCACCAAGCGCGTCATCAACGAGACCACCTTCGCCGGCTGCGTCTCCCCTCTGACCTATACTCAGCAGAGCGACACGCTCGCCGTGTCCGCGGTGGCGTAAAATATCACAATTCGTCGAAGTACGGCGGCAGGGATTTCCTGCCGCCGGTTTTTTCTGCGCATTATTAGTTCTGTTAATATCTTATATATTTTTTGAAAATCGCCTTGCATTTTTGGGCAAATCTGGTATACTGTGAACATAAAATTTTGGCACACCCAAATATCTGTGCGGCTCGCAGAAGAGCAACTGTACAGAAAAAGGCACAGCAGGCGAAAGCCTGTGTCGCAAAGCCACGGACCTAAACGGCGCTCGCGCCGCACGGCAGCCGGTTGCCAAATGCAGATCATCTCCCCCCCTTCTTCGCGCCGTACAGGCAAAAGAAGGAGGATTTTTTTATGTCTGAGAAGAAAGTTGGCAAGCGCCTTCTCACCTGGGTCCTGGTCCTCGTGATGACGCTGTCGCTATTGCCGCTGAACGTGCTGGCGGATGTGATTCCGGAGACGGATAACACGCCGGGCAAGGTGACGGCAACCAAGTCGGTTACTGGGCCGGATGCTAACGGAAACTACATGATCACCCTGACCGTGAAGGGCAACCCCGTTTCGTCGACCGACACCATGACGACCTCCGCGAATGCGGATGTTGTTCTGGTGGTGGACAATTCCGGCTCGATGGAAACCAAAGTGGGCGAGCTTTGCAACGAGCCAAGAGCTCACTTTAAGTCGCTCGACCTTTTCGGTGTCCGTGTCCAGTGCCAAATCTGTGGAGCCAAATATTGGAGTCGACATGCTCCCGATTTTTGTACCGGTCAGAAAGGTAAGACTCCTCGCATTGAAGCAGCCAAGGCAGTCAGCGAACAGTTCGCAAATTCGATCCTTAACAGTAACGGCAACCAGATCGCCATCATTGGTTTCTCTCATGACAACGATAACGGCGGCATCGACCCGAAGGCAATTAAGGTCTCGCAGGAGCTGACCAACAATTTTGACGATGTCAAGACCGCAATCAATAAAATGGAGGCCGACGGCGGTACGAACTATACCGCAGCATTGCAGAAGGCGTATGACTACTTGAACAACCGTTCCGTCAAGGAAGGTCGCCCGGGCTATGTGATCTTCATCTCTGACGGCGCGCCGGGCTTCAGCGGTGAATCCCAGAATGATCCCGACTGGAACGGCTCTGTACAGGCGGAAAACATCAAGAGCGACGGCTATACGCTCTATACCGTGGGTATTGCACTGGAAGGTTCTGCTAAAACCTATTTGGAGAGCATGGCTTCCGCCGATCAGAATGAACACTTCATCAACGTAACAGGAAATGACTATGCTGATAGGTTGAGCACTGTTTTGAAGCAGTGGGCGGACAAGATCAAGGAAACGACCACCACGAAACCCGCCGGTATCAATGCACAGCTCGTTGACGTGATCAACACGGATCAGTTTGATTACGTTGCGGGCAGCGTAACTGGCGGTTTGACGGTGAGCGAAGACAATAAGACTGTGACGTGGGATATCGGAACGATCCCCAAGGACACCACAAGCGTCAACTTCAAGATCAAGGCAAAGGATGGCGTTTATGGCAAGGACATTCCGACAAACGAAAATGTTTATTTGACCTATACGAATGCTAATGGCGCCGATGCCTCCATGGGCGAAGATCAAATCGGCAAGCCGATGGTCACTATTGCCGCACCGCAGGTCACGCTGACCTTTGATGCAAACGGCGGCAGTTGGGAGACTGAGGTCACTGGCTACACCATGGGTACTGGCAATAAGACCGCTTCCGTCACCGACGAGCTCGGTACGCTCAAGCTCCACAAGATCAGCACTGATCCTGTAAGAGACAATTATGACTTTACCGGTTGGTATCAGGATCTGGAGTGCACGACTCCTGTCCTTTGGACCAGTCCGATCGCAGGTGCCGGTCAGGAAGGCAAGCCTTTGTACGAAAACAAGGTTCTCTACGCAGGCTGGACTCCCCGTCAGGCGAAGGAATTCTCCTGCACCATTCAGCAGCACTTTGTCGATCTGACCGGCGAGTCTATCATCCCCGCCTTCACTGCTACAGCCGTTGAAGCGGGCACTCCCATTGTCGACCTGATTGCAAATTACGATTCGAATCAGACTTGGAATGGGCTAACCTATTGCTATGATGCGTCTCAGACCACGGTGAATAGCAATCCCCTTGGCGATGGTCAGACGCTGACCGAGGATACGGTCATCGACCTCTACTATTACCTCGACATTTGGAACGATGAGGATAACACTATCTCGGACGGCGATGGCATTCCCGACATGTATCAGGTACTTGTCAAATTCGAATCTGCCAATCCGCTGTACGGTACGGTCACTGGTACGACCACTCAGGTCTTCACGGGGAAGGACGCCGAGGACAAATATGTGACCTCCTTCGATGTTACTCCCGATATGAATGGCATTACTTGTACGCCGACCGCTCCCCAGTATAAGTTCCTGAAATGGACGCGCGACGACAAGGATGTTGAAGATCCTGGAGCAATGATCAAGGATGTCCCCGGTGGCTCCACCATCGTGTTCCAGGCGCAGTGGGACACCAACAAGTACACCGTCACGTGGAAGAACTGGAATGGCGACGAGCTTGAGAAGGACGAGAACGTCGAATACGGCGCCACGCCCAAGTATGATGGCGTAACGCCCACCAAGCCCGCCACCGCACAGTTCACCTACACCTTCACCGGCTGGATGCCCGAGGTCTCTGAGGTAACCGGCGACGCCATCTACACCGCCACCTACGCGGAAACCACCAACAAGTACAGCTACACCGTCAACTACCTTGAAAAGGGCACGAACGCTGTTCTGCACGAGCAAAAGGTTCAGACCGGTGTGACCTTCGGAACAGAGGTCACGAGTGCTGCTGAAAAGATCAACATCGACGGCTACAACTACGACAGCGCCGATAAGGAAACTCTGACCATCGCCGCCGACAAGAATGTCATCAACCTTTACTACACCAAGATCACAGGCTTAAAGTATACCGTCAACTATCTCTGGAACAACAGTCCAATTCAATCTCCCTCCACGGGCGTGGCTAACTATGGTGATATCATAACTCTTATCAAAACAGATATTTCCGGCTACACCATTATGTCCAATCAGGAGAATAAGTACAGCATTACAACAGATGAGTGTGTGATCAACCTCTACTACCGCAAGAATGTTGAGCTGACCGCGAACAGCGGCACTGTGACCTACGACGGCATGAAACACACGGTCACCGGCTACACCGGCGCTCCCGATGGTGCAAACTTCGATAATGTCAGCGCCAGTGGTAGCGGCACCGCCGTTGGCGATTACGCTGTCAAGTTCAACGAAAGTCCTATTGGTAAATTTGCCACCGTTGGCGCCAAAGAATATATCATCACCAAGGCCACTGACGGCAAGCTCACCATCAAGGGCGTTCCCTACTATCCGCCCTACTATCCGCCCGTTCCGCCCACGGTGAAGATCGAGGATGACGACGCGCTCGGTCTGAACACGACCGACCACTTCGCCTATATCGTCGGTTACGGCAACGGCGAGGTCCGCCCGCAGAACAACATCACCCGCGCCGAGGTCGCGACCATCTTCTTCCGCCTGCTGACCGACGACGTCCGCGACGAGAACCTGACCAAGACCAACCGCTACTCCGACGTGGCCGCCACCTCCTGGTACAACACCGCGGTCTCGACCCTCAGCTCCATGGGCATCATCACGGGTTATCCCGACGGCACGTTCCGCCCGAACGCCGCCATTACCCGCGCTGAGTTCGCCGCCATCGCCGCCCGCTTCGACAACGACGGCGACAAGACCGCTGCGAAGTTCAGCGACATCGCGACCCACTGGGCCAAGGACGAGATCAGCATCGCCTACAACAACGGCTGGATCACCGGCTATCCCGACGGCACGTTCGGCCCCCAGCGCGACATCACCCGTGCCGAGACCATGACGCTCGTCAACCGCGTGCTGAACCGCCAGCCCGAGACCGAGGACGATCTCCTCCCGAACATGACGGTCTGGACGGACAACGCGAACCCGAAGGCCTGGTATTACCTCGCCGTTCAGGAAGCGACGAACAGCCACTACTACAAGTTCAAGACGAACTCCAAGTATGAGAAGTGGACCGAGCTGCGCGAGACCCGCGACTGGACGCAGCTGGAAAAGTAAGCCAAAATCCCTCCACCCCCTATTGTAAAAGGAAGAACCGCTCGCAAGAGCGGTTCTTCCTTTTTTACGCCCGATGCCAAACGGGAGAACCTTAAAAGTCATTGACAAAGCAGCCTGTTCTGTGTATCATATTAACATACTCAAAAGATAGGATTTAGCAGCAAAGGAGATCACAATGACGACAATTTACGCGGATAACGCCGCGACGACCCAGATGAGCCGCGCAGCGATCGACGCCATGCTCCCCTATATGGAAACAATCTACGGCAACCCCTCGAGCCTGCACTCCATCGGCCAGCAGGCGGCCGAGGCGCTGCTCAGCGCGCGCGACCGCATCGCCAAGTGCCTGAACGCCTCCCCGCGCGAGATCTACTTCACCTCCGGCGGCAGCGAGGCCGACAATCAGGCCATCATCTCCGCCGCGCGCCTCGGCGAGCGCAAGGGTAAAAAGCACATCATTTCGACCGCGTTCGAGCATCACGCCGTGCTGCACACGCTGAAAAAGCTCGAAAAAGAGGGCTTCGAGGTCGAACTGCTCCCCGTTGGCCCCATCGGCACCGTGACGGCGCAGCAGGTGAAAGACGCTATCCGTGAGGACACGTGCTTAGTTTCCGTCATGTACGCCAACAACGAGATCGGCTCCATCCTGCCGATCAGTAAGATCGGTGCAGTTTGCCGCGAGGCCGGCGTGCTGTTCCACACCGACGCCGTGCAGGCGGCCGGTCATCTGCCCATCGACGTCAAGGCGCAGAACATCGACCTGCTGTCCCTCTCTGCGCACAAGTTCCACGGCCCGAAGGGCATCGGCGTGCTGTACGCCCGTCAGGGCATCTTTCTGACAAACCTCATCGAGGGCGGCGCACAGGAGCGCGGCAAGCGCGCCGGCACGGAGAATATTCCCGCCATCATGGGTATGGCCGCGGCGCTCGAAGACGCCTGCGCGCACCTCGACGAGAACGCGAAAAGGGTCAGCGCCCTGCGCGACCGCCTGATCGACGGCCTGTCCAAAATCCCGCACAGCGCACTCAACGGCGATCCCGTGAACCGTCTGCCCGGCAATGTGAGTTTCTGCTTCGAGGGCATCGAGGGCGAGAGCCTGCTGCTTCTGCTCGACGCAAAGGGCATCTGCGCGTCGTCCGGCAGCGCCTGCACGTCCGGCTCGCTCGACCCAAGCCATGTGCTGCTGGCCATCGGCCGCGTGCACGATGTGGCGCACGGTTCGCTGCGCCTGAGCCTGTGCGAATGGAACACCGACGAGGAAATCGACCGCATCCTCGAAGCCGTGCCCGAGGTCGTGGAATACTTACGCGGCATGTCCCCGATGTGGAAGGACCTCGTCAGCGGCAGAAAGCAGTTCATTTTATAAAAGCACACCAAGGAGGAAAAATTCTATGGCTCTCTATACAGAAACGGTGATGGACCATTTCATGCACCCGCGCAACGTCGGTGAGATTGAAAATGCAGACGGCGTCGGTCAGGTCGGCAACGCCAAGTGCGGCGATATCATGAAGATATATCTCAAGATCAACGGAGACAAGATCGACGACGTAAAATTTGAAACCTTCGGCTGCGGCAGCTCGATCGCGTCGAGTTCCATTGCAACCGAGATGATTAAGGGTAAGACGATCGACGATGCGCTCAAGATCACAAACAAGGACGTGGTCGACGCGCTCGGCGGCCTGCCCGCCTACAAACTGCACTGCTCGGTGCTGGCCGAGGAAGCGTTCAAGTCTGCCATCAAGGATTATTATGACAGAAACGGTATCGCCTACGATCACAGTTCCTTCCCCGACGAAGAAGCGTGCGAAGAGTGCCGCATGGTGTGATGGAAAAGGTACTCATTGCAATGAGCGGCGGGGTGGACTCGAGCGTCGCCGCATTTTTGATGAAGGAGCAGGGCTGCGAGTGCATCGGCGCGACGATGAAGCTCTTCCACAACGAGGACATCGGCGTCAGCCGCACGAAGACCTGCTGCTCGCTTGAAGACGTCGAGGACGCGCGGCTCGTCGCGCTGCGTCTCGGCATCCCCTACTATGTCTTCAACTTTTCGGACGACTTCAAGGGGCAGGTCATTGACCGCTTCATCTCGTCCTACGAGCGCGGCGCAACGCCGAACCCCTGCATCGACTGCAACCGCTACCTGAAGTTCGAGCGGCTCTACAAGCACGCCCGCATTTTAGGCTGCGATGCCATCGTAACGGGCCACTACGCGCGCATCGAGCAGGAAAACGGGCGGTGGCTGCTCAAAAAATCGCTCGATGAGAGCAAGGACCAGAGCTACGTGCTCTACTCGCTCACGCAGGATCAGCTGGCGCACACGCGCCTGCCGCTCGGCGCGATGCATAAGAGCGAGACACGCCGCATCGCGGAGGAACAGGGCTTCTACAACGCCGACAAGCCGGACAGTCAGGACATCTGCTTTGTGCCGGACGGCGACTACGCTGGCTTTATCGCGCGCTACACGGGCCGCGACTGCCCCGCGGGCGACTTTGTCGATGAAAGCGGCCGTGTGCTCGGCCGGCACAAGGGCATCGTGCACTACACCGCCGGCCAGCGCAAGGGCCTCGGCATCGCCGCGGACGCGCCGCTCTACGTCAAGCGCATCGATGCGGCAGAAAACCGCGTGGTGCTAAGCGGCAACGACGCGCTTTTTTCTCGTGAGCTGATGGCAAATGACTTCAACTGGATCGCCTACGACGTCCCACCGCGCGAGCTGCGCGCGACCGCGCGCGTGCGCTACCACCAGCGCGAGCAGACGGCGACGGTCACGGTGCTCGAGGACGGGCACGTGCACCTCGTCTTCGACGAGCCGCAGCGCGCCATCACGCCGGGTCAGGCCGTCGTGCTGTACGATGGCGACACCGTGCTTGGCGGCGGCACGATCGAATAATATGTTTATCCCTCTCTTTCTTTATCGCTCCTTTCAGGAGCGGAGCGCGGGGCGCAGACAACTGCGCCCCGCGTTTTTTATTCCCGTTCACCGAGGGCTTCCTCCAGCTTTTGCAGCGCGCGCTTTTCGATGCGGGATACATAGCTCCTCGAGATGCCGAGCTTTTTGGCGACCTCGCGCTGTGTGCGGGGCATCCGGCCGCCGAGGCCGTAACGCGAGATGATGACCTCTTTCTCCCGCTCGGTCAGGCACTCGTGCACGAGCCTTCGCACGCGCAGGCAGTCGTCGCGGTCCTGAATGTCCAAATACATCGTGTCCTCGACGCCGACGACATCCATGAGGTAGAGCGACTCGCCGTCGGCGTCGGAATCGAGCGAATCGTTGAGCGACACCTCGCCCTGTAACTTCTTCCGACTGCGAAAGTACATCAGAATCTCATTCGCTATCCTCTCCTGACGGACACATAAGCTGCCCTATGGGCGGCAAATTCAGCTCTCCATCCTCCGCAAAGAGGTATACATAGACGTTTTTGCCGTCCCAAACCACTTTTTTGACGATAGTACGCAGCAGGCGACGCCGTTCTTCAATAGTAGTCGAATCCACCGTGTCGGCGAATGACTCAATCATATCTCTATAGAAAAATAGATTTTGGCTCAGAGCATTACTCTGCCTAGCAAGCTTTTCCAATTCAGCAATTCTTGTCTGCTCCTGTTCGCTCTGCCGGTGTAGCTCATCGATCTGCTCCATGACGTATTTGGCCGAGGTCTCGCTGGCAACGGACAGAGATTCCACCAGTCGTTTGATGCGGGCTTCTGTTTCAGCATGGTTCTTCACTAATAAAGTCAACTCAGCTTCATAACTTGCTTTGTTGTCATTGATTACTTTTTTGGTTTTTGACAGTAACTGGCCAAAGTCTTTTTTGTCGGTGGCAACCTTACGTATTTCCTCAACAATCTTAGCATCAAGAGTGTTGCCGTTGCAGTTTTTCATACTACAGACAGTACCATGACTGCGCTCTTTGGTGGAGCACATATAGGTGTAAATCAACTCCCCATTAGCATTAGTGCGACCAGTCAGTTTCGGGCGCATATAGTCACCGCACTCGCCACAACGCAGAAGGCCGGACAAAAGCGCCACATTGCTGCGCGGTTTGCGATAGCTCTTGGATTTGTTCACGTCCAGCATAGACTGTACTCGTACCCAGTTTGCACCGGAGATAATGCCGGGATGTTTCCCCACTGCCACAATCCAATCTTCCATCGGGCGAATCTGAGTAGCCTTGCCAGGGCGTTGGAGCGTGCGGTTGTAGGCCATAATACCGTGCTCACCGTCAAACTCTGATGGCTCAGCAAAAAGGTCTACGTTGTTCTCCTTGAGATACTGATACGCCGTATCGTCAGCAATCATATAAACCGGATTTGTCAGAATACCCCGGATGGCAAAGCGTGTGAACTGCTTGCCGCGCTTTGTGACACAGCGGTGCTCTAATAAGTACTGGTCAGTTTTACTGAGGGAGCCACTTTCCGTGAACACAGAAAAAATTGTCTTTACCAGCTGAATCTCCTCCGGAATAGGTTCGAGCTTACAAGCTTTTTTAACCTTGCCATCTACTGTTACGCTGGACAAGCTTTCCGAAGCGTAGCCAGTTGGTGTCGTCCCGCCCAGCCAGCGTCCGGTCTTGGACAGCTCATGCATGTTGTCGCGGATACGCTCGGCTATGGTTTCTCGCTCCAGCTGGGAGAACACTGACGCGATATACATCATTGCACGCCCCATTGGAGAGGACGTGTCGAACTGTTCCCGGATGGAAATGAAGTCAATGTGCCGGTCACCCAGATCCTCGATGAGCTTTGCAAAGTCACCAATATTGCGGCTGATACGGTCAAGGCGATAGACGACAATAGCAGCGAACTCAATCTTCTGTGAATCCTTCATCATCTGCTTGAACTGCGGACGCTCCAGATTGCCGCCGGAAAACCCCTCGTCCTCATATACAAGCGCATGCTCCGCCTCGTCTTCGCCAAAGTGCATTGCAATATATTGGCGGCACAGCTCAATCTGGTTCTCAATACTTTCGCCTTTCCCGGTAAATTTGGATTTGCGGGAATAGATGACGTATTGCTTCACCTGCGGCTGGTCTGTTGTTTTCATAGCAACACCTCGCATTGCATTGTTAGATTGTTAGATATATTGTAACGGATTGGAACCCATTTGAAAAGGTGCAAATGAGATTTTTTGAAAAGTTCTCCAAAGAACGTTATACCCCTTTCAAAAGGGTATAAAGGGGTATAACGTATTCTCACTGCCAGTTTCGTTTCAGGACTTCACTTTTGAGATACAGCGTGCTCTTTTCCGATGTTTTGATTGGATGCAGCTTCCCGCGTTTCGTCAGGTCAATGATATTCTGCCGGGAGCAGCCCAATATCTCCGCCGCCTCCGCTGCATTGATAACTCTGTGCGTGGCAAAGTTCCGGAAATCCTCAATAGTCAGCGGAACGCTTTTGCCGATCCGGTAGAGCATCGCATCCGAGACGGTCATGTTCACATCCCATGCAGCGCCATATCCGCCCGTCTGCATCTGCACATGCTGAAAATAGTCCGGCTTCTTGAGAAGAATCTGAAATGCCCTTGTCTTTTCAAAATGCTTCTGCAAATCGCATTTCTTCACTGCGCCATCCCGGAAAAATACCAGCAGGCAATGGTTCTCCAGCGGCAGCACATCTTCAATTCTCTTTGAGAACCGCCGCGTAATTTCTTCCGGAAGCTCCTTCTCGTTAATGGGAACAAGGTAGTAATCATCCTGTGCGCATCGCCCCATTGCCAGCATCAGAAGCTCGTACTCATCATATTCCTTCAGATGATTGTCGCGCAGAATCTCACCGATGTTCTGGCGGTCGATCGGAACGATCCGCTGCTGAACCCAGATCTTGCTCCAATAGGAATTGACTGTGGTTTCCCTACGCTTCACAAAGGAGTCCAGCAACAGCGGCGTTTCCCATGCATCCGCATTTTCAGGCAGCTCAATATAGAACTGCTTTTCCTGCTTGTAATACAGGAGGTACGCCAGATCCTTCTGCTCCTGCGTCGATTCATCTCGAATTGCAAAAATCTTCATATGCGCTCCACCTTTTCCAAATCATTTCCCATACGCCTTCAGAAAAGACCCACCAATTTCGATAGAATTACGGTGGACAGACCATGACAAATTGTCAACTCCTGTTTTTCCTTCATAAGCTGCATATGTACATTCTCACTCCCCATCATCGTACTTCATTACTTGTCATACGTCAAGCTATAATGCAAAAAGCCGCCACCCTGATTTCACTCAGGGCGGCAGCTTAAACTTGTTTATAGCAAATCGGATAAACAAGTTGACACTATTGCTTGGAACGTAAATGTTCAACTACTGCATCGATAAGCTCCAACTTTTGTTCCGTAGAGCAGGGCAATTTCTGCACCATCTTTAGCGCTTGCTCTGCGTGGAACTTGGCCAGTTCCTTGCTAAGTTTCGCCTTTCCTTCCGGCGTGGTCGGCATAATCAAAAAGACTTCCATATCTATTGTTCCTTTCAGAAAATTATGTGTGGGTTGTAGCAAATCGCTGCAACTCACGGTGGTTATCCTAAAATCTCCAAGTGTTTTACGGCTCCGGCTTTTCAACAACGAAAAGCGGGAATAGGTCATAGTTTCCATCCTTATCAGAACTCAAATTGAGCTCAGATAGAACCTGCTCCTGAACCTCAGGTTTAAGATCACAAATATATATTTCAACGCTCATGTGTCATCCTCCATATATGACTACTTTGCAAATTAATGGAGAGAGCTGCAGCAACCCGCTGCAGCTCTCAAATCATTTGTCTCGGAAAAGGTGCTTGTAAAGGTCATCCACACCCTTTTGCTTTTGTGTCCAGGTAATCGGTGCCATTTCAAAACCGGCAGCCGCACCCATCTCAATATAACAATCACGCGCTTTCCGAACTTCCTCTTTGACCTGATAATCCGAATCGACCATGACGTTGATTCTCTTCACGCCAATGGAGTCTAGTTCTTCAAGGGCTCGTTCGTACTGAGAATAACTCGGTATGCCTGTAAGGCCCACGAAACCACACTCATAAGGTGAACCCTGCGCAAAGCTGTAGGCAAGGTCGGATTTCATGACTCCCTCTGTAAGGCAAACCACTTCATCGCCTACATGAACGCCGACATAATGCGGACAGCACTTCGACTGTGTTCCGTAGTACTGGTCAACACTCGTCAGGTTATAGAATTTCTGGTTGTAGACCTTATCAAGCCGAACCTGAATGGCTTCAATTTGGCCAAGTAGGTTTCGGTCAGGCAGCATGATTCCCGAGCCCCGGATATCTAATACCCATTGGCCAGAGTCCTTCTGGCAGTAAAATCCAGGAACCCCATCAAGAATGCAGCCACGCTCTAACAGCTCCGTGACAATCCGTTTCAAACGTGTTGTAGGCGTCGTTCGATAGCATAGCCGCTCCATTTCCTCCGGCTTTAGCCCGCGCTCTTTCAAAGCAGATTGATGTGTCGGGCATAGAGTCAGTAAGGAAAGCAGATTGGAATAGGTATTATCCCGTACCTCAGCTGAGGCAATCGGAAGTTCTACTGTCTCTATGGGGCGAGGCTTCCGCTTATATTTGTGTACTGGTTCGCTCCCATCTGGCCCGAAAATCTTACAGAGTTCTTCGTAAGCCGTATGGAGGTTGACATCACAGTACTCCGCGTAAAGGTGGAGGATTCCTCCACCTTTACCACAGCGGTTACACCGAAATACATTATCGCGGATCTTGACATTCATATGAGCCTTCCGATCTGCACAGAATGGACACCTGCAATGCAGTTGAGTCCCGGTATCTCGTATGACTTCGATACCAAGAAGTTCAACCACTTGCTCAATATCACATGGCAGATCAGGTATTCTGCCCATCTAAACCACCTCCCTTAGCTAGGGGAAGAATCAGCTGGCCATCTGGCCTACCGTTTCCAGTAGCTTTGTAGCCCCTGCTTTTAGTGCGAGATTATGGCCGGAATAGTTCTTCACATACCACGCGAGGTCGCCCGGACTCTTCATAGCGATTTCACCGAGAGACCATCCACTAAAACGGCCAAAATCAACCTTAACGGCTTTGGCCTGTTCAATGGTCATGACACGCAAGTACTCATCCAGCGTTTTTGGGGGCTCCGGAGCAGAAGCATGAGACTGCTGCACAGGCGGTTGAACCTGCTGCTGAGCAGGCTGAGTAGATTTAGGTGCCGTCGCCGCCTGAGAGAAGACTTGAGCATCCGCTGTCGGTTGAGCAGTAAAACTCGCCACGACACTACCAGGGTGTCCCGCATCTTCATCGGGAGGCATCTTGATTGGGGCATCCGCGATGATACTGGCCAAAGTCTCACCATTCATACAGAACTGCGTACCATACCCGGCATCCGCCAACGCACGGCCCTTTGCAACTGTTTCGGCGATCTCCAAGAAGCGATCGCCAAAGCGATCTTCCGTTGAGAATCGCTGAGAATACGCCTTCCCAATGAACTGGTCAGCTGGGTCAGCCTTATCGGCATAGATCCTGCAGCATACGATCGCATTCTTCTCATCAACACGGATAAGCTCCGGGTCGATCTTCCCATTCGGATGGTGCAGGCGGAACCAAAGAAGGCGATATTTGACATCAAGGTAGAGATCGTTTTCGCCTTCCTCACCCACGGTAGTACGCACGAAATCAGCGGGGTTAAACCCATCGACAGCGTTGATGGCAGGGATCACATTAGAGTTCGATTCACTCATGGTAATTGTCCTTTCACAATAAATGTAGAAACGAGGCAGCTTTTGACCACCCCGTTTCCCAAATAATCACGCTACTCGCCGACTCAGCTCGCGGTTATAATAAGCCACGATTCGATCCGCGAGTACCGTATTCCTTTGACCCACATCACATTTATGGATCGCAACAAAGACTGCCTGCTTTTGCCCAATCAGGATGACCTTCGCCTTGGCTCTGGTCACAGCAGTATAGAGCAAATTCCGCCGCAGCATGATATAGTGCTCTTTCAAAAGAGGAACAATGATGACAGGATACTCCTGTCCTTGGCTCTTATGAATGGTCGTACAGTAGGAGAACTCCAAATCCTCCAGCATTTCCTGCGTGTACTGTAGTGTCCTTCCATCCAAAAGCCTCACGCATGTGATCGTCTCATCATCCTCTTTCTTCATGTCGGTTATGACGCCGACATCGCCATTTGACACATTGATTCGATTTGCCGTCTGCATAATGCGGTCACCAACACGAAATACTCGACTGCCACACTTAACCTCTTTCTTCAGGTTGTTTGGCGGGTTGACAAGGTCTCGAATGGTCTCATTCAACGCATTTGCCGCAACCGCACCTCGCTTACGGAGAGGTGAGAGAATCTGCACGTCCTCAATACCATGCAAAGAGACTTCCTGCAGATAGTTCTTGATGACCAACTGCGCAGCCTCTTCCGAGTTCTGAACTTCCAAAAACTGAAAGTCATCCCCGAACTGAAGATGTGTGTCGTTGTGGTTGATGGCATAGGCGTTTGTGATGATACGGCTATTAGATGCCTGGCGGAAAACAGTCTCTAAGACTGCCGTAGGAACCTTTTCACTTCGAATCATCTCTCGCAGCACATTACCCGCGCCAACAGATGGGAGCTGGTCAGCATCACCGACAATAATCAGCTGAGCGCCCGACTTGATACGATCAAGGAGGATATACGCAAGGCGCATGTCCACCATTGAAAACTCATCAACGACTACCAAGTCTGCTGATAGTAACTCTTTGTCGTTCAGCGGACTGTCTTCATCCGTCACAAGGCCAAGCGCCGAGTGAAGTGTAGAGGCGTACATTCCCGTCTGTTCTGCCATGCGCCGACTGGCACGGCCAGTAGGTGCAGCCAGTAGGACTTCATTCGCGGGGAACGCAGCTTTATAGATATCCAGTATGAATCGTAGCGTTGTGGTCTTTCCGCTGCCGGGTCCTCCGGTCATAATGGAGATCGGATGCGAGAGGCACAGCTTCACAGCATTGCGTTGCGAAGGAGCCAGCCTTTGATGCAAGGTTCTCTCCGCATTGTCGATTTTGCTGTCCAGATCGTCAATCTTCGTAAAGCCCTCCTGAAGTATCATGGACACAATGCGCTTCGCTGATTTAACTTCGCACATGCGCTCGTAACTCAGGTATACACGGCTTCCCTCAACATAGATACGGGATTCCACACGCTCATTTGTGATCGCCTGGCGGATTTCCTCTTCGGAAACCACTTCATCATCGCAGCCCATATTGAGAAGCTCATAGCACTGGCCAACCGTCTCATCAACGGATAGAAAAAGATGCCCAGATACGCGTGCCTCATCCAGCACATAGTTGATCGCACCGGAGTATCGCAAAGGGTGCTTCAAGCTGACTTTTGTTTTACGGGCAACGGAATCGACTGTCATGAAGCCAAAGCCCTTGATCTTACAGAGTTGGAATGGATCCGTTTTCACGATTCTCAGACTGCTATCTCCGAACTCTTCTCGGATCATCGCAACCTTTTTCATCGAAACACCGAAAGGCGCCAAGTATATCATGAGATCACTCAAGGCTTTCGTTTCCCCGTAGGATTTGATGATAGCCTTGAGTTTTTTCTGGGCAATCCCCTTGACGCTAAGCAGCTTGTCCGGCTCTTTCTCCAAAACCTCCATCGTCTTATCGCCAAAGCGAGCAACAATGGCCTTTGCGGTCTCAGGGCCAATTCCTTTGATGATACCGCTGCTCAAGTAAGCAAGGATGCCGGCTTGATCTCTCGGCACGACTTCCTTACACATTGAAACCGACAGCTGTAAACCGTGTTTGGAATTCTCCCATGTGCCATCCAGTTCCACTTCCACGGCATCTGTAGCAATCAGATGATAGCCGATTGCCGTGAAATGAATCTTGTCGTCATGGTAGTAAGACCGATTACGGGCTTCCTTTGGAACAGACTCATCAGAAGTACTGTAGGCAAAAATGCAGAAGCCCTTATCGGACTTAAAGATGGTTCTTTCATATCGACATAGCATTTGATCACTCCTTATGCGATGGCCGATTTGACCACCTTAAAGATTCTTGATTCCGTCTGATCCACAAACTCATCATAGATATCAGGATACTGAGCTCGTAGAGCAGATAAACGATCTTTCGATATTCCTTCCCGATACAGAGGGTTGTAGGAAACTTTGAAGCACTCGCCGCCCTGTTCACAGGTTCCTTTGCACGCAGTACCCATCTCTTCGACGATGGGAGCATAGAGGGATTTGATGCGAGTCTCAAGTGCTTTTACCTGAGCATCTAAAGCTCTCTTTTCCTCTTTGAGTGCCAGGATTTCCTTGAGGTTCACCACAAACTTGCGGTCAAGATCCACGGTCGGTTCGGACTTGTCAGCAGGGCCGAAATAGCGACGGAGCGACTCCAGAACCGCATCTGGCTTTTCGACCAGAGGCGGCTCCACACGAGCCATGACGTGATTATTCCAGAATGCCGCCAACTCCATGATCGTGTTCTCTTCTTCCTCGAGGTCACGCTCAATCTTTTGCCATACGAAGTCGTTCTCATTATTTGAGAACAGGCAGGCAATGAAGGCAACATCGATGTTCATCACCGACATGTAGTGGCGAACCTGCAATTCATAGTGGCGAGGGACTGCGCCGTTCGCCCACTTGAATTGCATGTCATAGTGCGCCGTTTTGCACTCTAAGATGGCCTTACGTCCATCCGGCAGGGTTACAAAACGATCCACATCGGCAATCAGGAAGGGGAAAAACGGGTGTTGGTACATCCAGTGGTCTTCATACACAGATAGTCCGGTCTTCTTTGCGAAGATTTGAGCTACCACATCTTCGAGCAAATGCCCAATCTGGAATGTGATGCTTTTGTCCGGCCCATCATCTGACATGACGACCCCAATTTTGTCGTAATAAAGATCCCGAGCCGTGCGATATGGGGAGGAATTAAGGGCGACAGCTACATCGCTGCCGCCAATTCCTTTTCGCCTCCAACTGAGCCATTGATCCTCTGTTAGAGTTGTGATGTCCACCAATCTGTTTGGCGTGTAGTTCAGGTTCAGCCCCATAGTCTACACCTCCTCGCAGCGATCAAACCCACAATTGCCGCATTCTGGGCATTCCTGATCATCAGGATCCTCGAACGAGGCAAAGCTTGTTATCTCCCCGCAATGCCGACACTTATAAGCAAGTAGATCTTTTTCGGTGTGCTCTACCGTCCCTGTGTCATCGCAGGTAATGTGTTCCTCAAAACATATTCCCGGCTCTGAGGTCTGGATCATGACAGAAACGCCATCTTCTGCGCAGGCCTCTGAGAGAGTCAGGCACTCACTAGGAGAATTCTGAGGATATCCACCGATCAAGCAACTGTATGCTGACCATGCGAACGACGCGACAAACGAGTAACTTGCTTTGGCATCGACGGCAGGCTCGGAGAATTCTTTCATAGCCTCATCAATGAATGCCTGTCTTTTCGACTGGATGAAGCTCCGTGCAAAGAAACGCTTGCCTGGAATGGTTGAAGGATCGTCTTCGCTGACAAACCGTTCAATGAACGACTTAATGCCATCCCGTGTACCGGTGACATTTACATACCCAAACGACCAATTAGGCATAATCTATCCTCCTTACTCTTCAAAATCAGTATTGTAGTGCTCGACGATCTCAGTCGGCTCGTCAGATGCACAGTTGCCGTAGACAACAGTCTGAAGTGCTTCCTTGTTTGGATCGTATTCTACGCAAGCCAGGATCGCTGTAGCGCCATCCTTGCGTACATAGTCGATGAAAACGCCTGGATAGTCTGCTGCACAGTCAGTCTTATCGTGCTTAGCGTAAATCGCGAGTTGTCCTACTGGCGTATCAACAATAAAATGCCGAGTCTTTTCCATATTCAATCCGCTCCTTGTTTTCGGTGATATCTTTCATGACTGAATCCATAGCGGAGAGTACTACCTCAACTCCCTCGAAGATGTGGTCACTATCTAATGCCCACATCATGTCATGGAATTCGCCCTCTGGCGTATAGACAAAGCACTCCCACCAGTTGTTGTGTTCCATATCGAGTCGATACCGTTTATGCGTATCACCCATGGCAGCATATAAGGCATGGTCCGTCTTCAGATATGGCAAAACATCAACGCCAAAACGTCCAGAGTTACTCTTATCTTTGACATAGAGTAATTCTGTACCATCACTCTTATCGTAAAGTGTGGCGTAGATATCTCCGCAGGCGTGAATGGCAAAAACACACCCGCGCACCTTGATAGATACCACCAGGCCGCCGTACCAGAGGGAAGAATACTGCTTGCGGCAAATCGGCTGATGGAATTCAGCTTTGATAGGTTGATGTATCTTTCCAATCTGCTTTCTGATCTGCCAGCAAAGGTGTAGACGTTGTAAGGTGCTGATGCCTTCGAAGGTTATATTCTTCATGTGAGATCACCACCTCTTACCACTTAAAGTCACCGGGATGATCATACTCATGCCAATTCACATTCAAGGCACGAGATACAATCTCCTCCAACTGAGCAATCCTCAGCCCAGAGGCACCGTCACACTGCGCAGAGAAGATCACATCGCTCATCTGCATGAAGAGTTCATAGGCCGTGCAAGGACTGTCTCCATGAATTGCTACGAAATAGTCCATAGCTTCATAGGAGGCTTTCTTCGGGGCCTTGATTCTTTTCAGGACACGCATGAGTGTAGTGACGGGATAGCGGATCTCGATGTTCATGAGCTGCACTTGCTTGTCCAGCGCCTTTTCAAATTGCGCATAGACCAATCTGAGCTGTTCCTCAAAATACTGCATATCCACACCATTCTTGTGTTCGGTGCGAATGGAGTACCCCAATGGAACAATACGACTCTCGGCACCAACCAGAAAAATCGGATAGAGATTTGCGCCGCTCATACCCACATCGGAGGTGGAAAAGCGCAGCGCAGGAACCATTTTCTCGGTTTGCAAGCCTTTGGCAGCAATCTCCCTATGATATGTATCAAGGAGTTTGTCTGCCTGGCCATCCAGGCACCAGATAGCGGTTGCGATAGAGTGATCGAAGTGGGCGGTCATGAACCGATTGCCGGGATATTCTCGATCAAGGAAGTCATTGGTCGCTTTGAACAGGGGCAGCATCTCCATGACCGTGTAGTCCTTGGGATCTCCACCGTGTACGGCCGATACCTTCTCATCTGCGACTTTGATCAGGCTGTCGCCGGAGGCAACGCCCATGCAGTAGTTGAGAATCTCAGCGAATACGCTTTTGGAGACTTTGTTGAGGGCATGACCGGAGATGCGGGCACGCTCCAGAACGGTCTTGAGAGCACAGGAACGGACCGGGTAGTCCTTACCATCTACCTTCAGCAGGAGGCTGGTATTCTCCATTGTGTCTTCAAGAATCTCTGCGGCGCCATTGTGGTCATAGATCTGCATGTACAGATTCCCGAGCGTGGAGCCTCGTTCCACCGGTTCGAACTGAAGTCCTCTGGATGGGGCGGTCATCCATTTGCTGCGGGCTTTCCGGTCGCTCAGGAATTGAAAAAAATCCCCAGACTCCGTAAAGCTACGACTGAAGTTGTCCGTGAATACTTTGCTTTCTGTCATTTGCTTGTTCCACCTTTCAAATTGTTATTTCTCAAACCCGCCAAAGCGGCATTTGGGCAAAAAAAGAGCGCTCTGATCTGAAAATCAAATCAAAGCGCAAAGAGAGCGGCGAGACAAATTGTCCGCCCAGAAATGCCAGAATGTGTTGGCTCACAGCTTATGAAGCTCCATAACGGAGATGAAATCTAATAAGTACAGAGTCAGAATACCATTGGAGCTTTACTCGTGCCAGAATACCTAATTCTGCTTTCTGGGCAAAAATCAACGCACACGTATTGCATCCACCCTCCTCAAACGCAAACCTCATTGCTATTCTTACCATATAATGCCAACGAGCTTTGCACATTATTCTGAAAACGCAATCACAATGAGCTTTTGCTTGCACCATAAACTTGGGTATGTTATTATAAAAGTACAATCGCAAGCATGATGTTAGGAGCTGATCATTTTGCCAAGAGGAAAACTGTTAAACGGTCTGGTGACCCAGCAGAAGGTCCTGCGGGGAGCGGTAACGCTGTTTCTGGAAAAGGGCTACACGAAAACCACCACCGGCGAGATCGCAAAGGCGGCGGGCATCGGACAGAGTTCGTTCTTCCATGTTTTTCCCAGCAAGGAGGCGCTGCTGCTGGAGTTGGTACAGCGGATGTTCAGCGGGCAATTCGCTCTGGCGGGACAGCATAGCGGGGAACAAGATCCGGTACTCCTGTACGCCGTGGAAACGGCCCTCCAGCTCCACATCGCCGAGCTGACCGAGCCGCTGCGTGAGCTGTATGTGATGGCATACTCCCTGCCCTCCATCGCGGCGTATCTTTACAAAAGCACAACGAAACGGCTGCAAGTTATTTTCGGACCTTATCTGCCGGAGGCGCAGCCCAAGGACTTCTACGAGATGGAGATCGCGTCGGGCAGTATCATGCGTGGCTTCATGTCGGTTCCCTGTGACGTGTATTTCACGATGGACGCCAAGGTTTCCCGCTTTCTGGACTGCTCATTGAAGCTCTATGACGTACCGAAGGAGAAGCGGGCGGCGATCACAGCAGCCGTTTTGCAGTTGGATTTGCACGCGATGGCAGCAAGCATCATCCAAAAGACCGTCCAACAGGCGGAAAAGGGCTTTGAAGCCCTGACGGAAAAATAAATTTAGGCAAGGGGATATCCCCTTGGTTCCTCCAAAGGAGGAACCAAATGACTTTCATCATGGAGGGATCACGATGAATAAAAGATTCTTTAGCTTACTTGCCGCATTTGCTCTGTGCTTGACCCTGATCCCCACAACAGCATTCGCAGATGACGAGAAAAGAGGAGAAGATGTTTCCCCATGCAGCTGTGAAACGGCCTGCACGACGGACAACATGAACAAGGAATGCCCTGTCTGTGGAGCGGAGAATGCCATACCGCAGAACTGCGGTCAATACATCCCTGTTGAGGACCGAATCGGCGAAAACGGCAGCACCGAGAGAGCCGATGATCCGAATGGTCCCACAGAGCTGAGTGCCGCAGATCAGGTACAGGCCATGATCGACGGTTTACCGAACGCAGAAGAAATCACTGAAGATAACGCCGAAGAAGTCAAGGCGCAGCTTGACGCCATCGACGAGGCGAAGGAGAAGCTCTCCGACGAGGAAATCGATGAGCTGGATATGACCCGGTATGCGGAAGCTGCCGCTGCATTGGGGGCGCTGGCTGCGCCAATGCTATTGGCTAATGATTCGCCTGACGAGCAGTTTTCCCTCACCCCCGGCGGCAGATATTACTTTGACCTTTCGGCGATGAATATTCCCGGAACGGCAAACGGCAGCCTGCCGGACAGCACCCTGCACTATGTTCCCTTTACTTATGCCGGAACGATAGAAGCCTACAAGCTCACGTCTGCGATGGCAACGACTGAGGCATATGCACAGCAGAATAAATACGCCCACAGCCTGTTTGTGGCGGACTATGCCGTAACGCATACGGTAAGCTGGAATGGCCTGAATGACGAAGGTCTGATTTTCGGCAAAAATTATGCCAGCGGCGGCGTGGACTATACCCTGCGCGCACCGTCTGTGGGAAGTAACGCTACAGGTTCGGGCGATTCCCAACGCGGCGTGCCCCAAAGCAACGAATGGGACACAATGCTGAACAAGAACAGCGGCTACATCAAAAACTGGAATGGCATATATTCGTGGGGGCAGGACACAACAAGATACAACTCGTCGTTCCGTGCGGTTCGCGGGTTCATTTCGGCCCGCCTCTGGGGCATCGACAATGCTGCGAGCTCCGACCCGAATGTCGTTTTCCGCCCCGTGCTTGAAATCCTGAACCCTGACACACTGGGTTCTGACGGACTGAAGGTCGTTACCCTTGACCTTGGCGGCGGCACGCTGGGTAATAGCTCCGAGGATATTCAAATCATCGTGAAAACCGGCAGCGAGTTTACCGCGCCTGCATCCGACGGCATGACCCGCCCCAATGGAGATACAGGCAGTTACTTTATGTGGCTTGGCAGCGACGGTAAGCTCTACGCGCCCGGTGCCAGTGTTCCGGCGGACGTTACCAAGCTCACGGCGCAGTTTGCTTTATCAGAACAGTTTTCCCTTACCCCCGGCGGCACCTATTACTTTGACCTCTCGGCAATGGGTATTCCCGGCACGGTGAACGATGCTCTGCCGGATAATACCCTGCACTATGTGCCTTTTACCTACGCAGGGACGGCGGACGCCTACAAGCTCATGTCGGAGATGGCAACCACCGAGGAATATGCACAGCAGAAAAAATATCCCCACAGCCTGTTTGTGGCGGACTATGTCGTAACGCATACGGTAAGCTGGAATGACTTAGATACTGCGAGTCTGATTTTCGGCAAGGACTATGTCGCCGGCAGCGTGGACTATACCCTGCGCGCACCGTCTGTGGGAAGTAGTTATACAGGCTCAGGTGATTCAGAACGCGGCACGCCCA
>ENA-OOZN01000925-OOZN01000925.1-human-gut-metagenome-genome-assembly--contig:-NODE-925-length-23089-cov-5.613745_pt1 | contig 23089 bp, 20 predicted proteins | sample MGYA00241187_ERZ501397 | MGnify/ENA primary metagenome ERZ501397 (study PRJEB25962, sample SAMEA2042921) | human gut metagenome | biome: human gut; feature: human-associated habitat; material: faeces... | reverse complement strand
GCGCCAGTAGCTCAGTTGGATAGAGCAACTGCCTTCTAAGCAGTAGGCCGGGGGTTCGAATCCCTCCTGGCGTACCATTTACAAGGCGCCCCTCAGCAAAGCAGCAAATATCGCACGGATACAGAATATGTGGTGGGTGTAGCTCAGTTGGTTAGAGCACCGGATTGTGGTTCCGGGTGTCGAGGGTTCGAGTCCCTTTACCCACCCCACAAAAAGAGAGGGATGGGATTTGGCCCCAGCCCTCTCTTCCCAATAGGGGTGTAGCCAAGCGGTAAGGCAAGGGACTTTGACTCCCTCATTCGCTGGTTCGAGTCCAGCCATCCCTGCCAGATTTTTACCGCTTCGGTGGTTTGGAATAGAATATGCTTCGTTAGCTCAGTTGGCAGAGCACCTGCCTTTTAAGCAGGGTGTCCGGGGTTCGAATCCCCGACGAGGCACCAAAAAAGAGATGGCTTTAAGCTGTCTCTTTTTTTGGATTCCGTTAGAAATTAAAATACTCGGGGCAAATAAACACCTCAGGGCAGCTTCTCTTGCCGCTCTGCGGCAATTCACCTTCTGTCGCGGCAGAAAACGAATTTGAATTTATTTCGTGCCGTGCGCGGCACGAAACTCTACGAGGCTTTTCATTCTACGCCGCCCGCAAAGAACCTTTGCTTGTCTGCTCGTGGCTTTTTTGCTATGATGTGAGCAGCAAGGGAGGTCGATCTATGTCTGATTTCAGTTCCAACCTGCGGCGGCTGCGGAAAAGGGCAGGTCTTTCGCAGGACGCGCTCGCGGAAAAGCTCTCCGTCGCCCGCCAGACCGTTTCAAGCTGGGAGCGCGGCAATTCCTACCCGGACCTTGACATGCTGGTGCGCATCAGCGACGCACTCGCGACCGATCCGAACGAGCTGCTTTACCCGAATCAAAAGCGCAGGAGCGGCGGCGTGAGCCGCCTTGTGGACGACGACTTTTTCGGCAAGCTCACGGTCGTCATTTGGATCGTGGGGTTCCTGCTCGGCCTGCCCGCCGGCAGTCAAGGCTATGCGTCGGGGCCGAACACCATCTCGTGGCATTTCGTGTTTTCCGACGCGCTGCGATGCTGGGCTCCCGCATTTTTGACCGGCATGGCGTTTCTCGGCCTTCAGAAGATCATCGACCTTTTGAAAGAGCGCGGCGAGTGAGCGGGCATTCTTTGCCCAGGATCTTGCCATTCTCCTCAAAAACGGCTATGATGGACTTACTTTACATGAACAGGAGAAGCGCATTGAACATCACGACCATTTTATTCGACCTGGACGGGACGCTGCTGCCGATGGATCAGGAGGCGTTCACGACCGGATACTTCAAGCTCCTCGCCAAAAAGCTCGCGCCCTACGGCTACGAGCCCAAATCCCTCGTCGACGCCATTTGGGCGGGCACGGCGGCCATGGTCAAAAACGACGGCAGCTGCACGAACGAGCAGGCCTTCTGGAAGAAGTTCGCGGCGATCTACGGCGAGGAAAAGTGCCAAAGCGACCAGAGCCTTTTCGAGGATTTCTACGCCAATGAGTTCAACGCCGCGCGCGACATCTGCGGCTTTAATCCCGCGTCGGTGGAGACGGTCCATAAGCTCAAAGAGTGCGGCTACCGCGTTGCGCTGGCGACGAATCCGATCTTTCCCCACATGGCGACGGAGAACCGCATCCGCTGGGCGGGCCTTGTGCCGGAGGATTTTGAAATTTACACGACCTACGAGGCCTCGACCTTCTGCAAGCCGAATCCTGCTTACTACCTCGAGGTCGCGCGCACGCTCGGCGTCAAGCCGGAGGAGTGCCTGATGGTCGGCAACGACGCGACCGAGGACATGGCTGCACGCGAGGTCGGGATGGATGTCTTTCTTTTGACCGACTGTCTCATCAACGCGAAAAACCGCGACCTGAACGCCTATCCCCGCGGCGATTTTGCCGCGCTGAACGCTTACACTGACGCACTGCAATAAAAAACTGCCGCCCAAACGGGCGGCAGTTTTTACTTTTCGAACACTACTTTCTGCTTTTCCCGTTCTGCGCGGTGACGAGGCGGAAGATCGTGGACACCAGCAGGATCGCCACGGCGATGCTGCCCGCGACGCCCGCGGTCTCAAGTCCTTTGTGCACCGCGGCCTGCACATCGCCGCCCAGGCCGAGACTCATCGTGTAGTAAATGCCCGCGCCCGGCACCAGCGGCAGGAGCGAGATGACGAGGTACGACGTGACGGGGTATTTGCGCGAGCGCGCCATAAGCTCAGAATACAGCGCCGAGACGACGGCGGCGAAGAAATTCATGCTGTAAATGCTCATGCCCAGATCACGGCAGAGCAGGTACGTCATCCATGTGAACACGCCGCCGAGCGCGCAGAGAATGCTGCCCCAGTCGTGCACATTGAAGAGGATGAAAAAGCCCGTACAGGCGACGAAGATCATCACGGCCTGTGCCCAGGCGGGATAGCTCGCTGAGCCGGACGCGACCGTCAGCCCGTATACGCCGGACGTGACGCGCCATGCCGCCGCCGTGCCGAGCGCGATGGCGAACGCCGAGAGAAGCACCTGCACGATGCGGTTGATACCGGAGTTCGTATCGCCGTAAATGATGTCGCGCATGGAGGTCGTGATGAGAAGGCCGGGGACCAAGATCATTAAGGTGCCGATGATGACAAAGTCGATATAGTCGACCAGATGGAAGCCCGCGGCGAGATACGCCGGCGCCGCCATGGCGAACGCCTCGACGATGGTGCTGAAAAACGGGTTCGTCTCGCGCCTGTCCATCTGGCGCGAGACAAAGCCGATGATGAGGCCAAGAAGGCCCGCGAACAGGCTGTCGCGCAGCGTGCCGCCAAACACTGGGCAAAAGCCCGCCGCGGCGCAGAAATTGCCCAGGTAATAAACGGGCACCGAGTAGTGCCGCCGCCCCTTGAGCGTTTCGTCGAGCCACTGCGCGGCGACGCTCGGGTCAGGCGTTTCGGCGCAGATGCGGCGCGAGAGCGCGTTGAGCTTTTCCACCGACTCGAGGTCATTGCCGTGAAAGCCGACTCGCTTCATCACCATCAAAGGCTTGCCGTTGGCCGCCTCGAGGCTGACCATCACGCAGTTGGGGATGGAAAAGGTCTCGCATTCAATGCCGTAGGCGCCGATGATGCGGCGTATCGTCTCTTCGACGCGGAACGTCTCCGCCCCGCTGAGCGCCAGATGATAGCCGACGCGCGCGGCCAGATCGGTCAAAAGGTAATAATCCATAAAAAATCCTCATATTTTTGGGAAGTTTGCCGTCAGCGGGCCTTATATTACAGCGAAACGACCGTCCTGTCAATGCTGACAGGGCGGTCACGCAAAAAACATTTGCCATTTCGCCGCGGCGGCACTATACTGGTGCTCGGTCAAGCGGAAAACAGAAAGAAATGAGAGAGATCATGGGAACTACAGTCAAAAAGCATGAGATCGACATGCTGCACGGCTCCATCTGGAATAAGCTGCCGCTCTTTGCCCTGCCGGTCGCAGCCACGGCGATCTTGGAGCAGCTCTTCCACGCCTCGGACGTTGCCATCGTCGGCAACTTCACGGGCGATGCGCGCACGGTGGCGGTCGCGGCGGTGGGCGCAAACGGCCCGATCATCGGCCTCATCGTCAACCTTTTCATCGGCATCGCGCTCGGCGCGAACGTCGTCATCGCGAACGCCATCGGCTGCCGCGACGACAATGCCGTCAAGCGCGCGGTGCACACGGCCATTGTGTTCGCTGTGTGCGGCGGTGCGGCGGTCGCGCTGCTTGGTCAGCTCATCGCCTCGCCGCTTTTGAGTATTCTCAATGTGCCGGAGGACGTGTTCCCCTATGCGCTTTTGTATCTGCGCATTTATCTTCTCGGCATGCCGGTGATATTGCTCTACAACTTTGAGGCCGCGATCTTCCGCAGCATCGGCGACACAAAGGTGCCGCTTGCGGCGCTCGCGATCTCCGGTGTGCTGAACGTGCTGCTGAACCTCTTTTTCGTCATTGTGCTGCATATGACGGTCAACGGCGTCGCCATCGCCACGGTGGCGGCCAACGCCGTGAGCGCGGCGCTGCTCTACGTCCGCCTGACGCGCACGGATAAATGCGTGCGCGTGGAGCGCAAAGCGCTGCGCATCGACGGCGCGAGCTTGAAGCGCATTTTGAGCATCGGCCTTCCCGCGGGCGTGCAGAGCGCGGTGTTCTCGTTCGCCAACATCGTCATCCAGTCGGCCATCAACACCCTCGGCACGGTGGCGATCGCGGCGTCGAGCGCGGCGTTCAATGTGGAAATTCTCGCCTACGACGTGCTCAACTCGTTTTCGCAGGCCTGCACGACCTTTGTCGGCCAGAACTACGGCGCAGGGCAGATCAAGCGCTGCAAGAAGACGATGCAGCTCAGCTTTTTGGAGGGAGCCATCGCGACATTTGTCTCGGTCGTTGTCCTGCTGCTGAGCGCAAGGTCGCTGCTCGCCATTTTCAACAGCGATCCCGAGGTCATTGCCATCGGCTATATTCGCCTTGCGACGATCCTGCCGGCGTATGTTTTCTGCCTGATCTACGAAATACTCTCCGGGTATCTGCGCGGCTTCGGCATTTCGCTCGCGCCCGCACTTTTGACGATGCTCGGCGTGTGCGGTATCCGCATCGCGTGGGTCAAGTTCGTCTTCCCGACGAGCATGACGTTCCAGACCGTCATGTGGGTCTATCCCATCAGCCTTGGCGCGACGGCGGTGCTGATCCTCTGCGCCGTGCTGATCTACCGCCCGTCCAAGCGCTTTGCAAGCCTTGAAACGGAAGAAACGGACAAGTGAGGGATTCCCTCACTTGTCAAAATGCTCCCAGAAGGCGCGCATCGCGGCCTCGTACGCACCGCGGCCCATATAGTAGCTCATCGCGTGGTCCGCGCCGGGCACGACGAGCAGCTTGCAGGGCGCGGCGCAGGCGTCGCGGTTTTCAAACGCCATTTTGAGCGGGACGAAGTGGTCGTCCTCGCCGTGGATCAGTAAAATCGGAACATCGGTATTTTTGAGCGCCTCGACGGTGGAGTAGCTGCCGGACGAGGCGTTCAGTCTCTTCTGGCACAGAAGATCGGCGATGACGGTTGCTGCGCGGACAGGAAGATGCAGGTTCTTCCCCATCACGTGCTGCCAGATCGCACGCGGCGAGGTGTAGGCCGAGTCGGCGATCACGCCGTGCACCGCGGCAGGGAGAATATCGCCTGCGGCCATGAGCACCGTCGCCCCGCCGAGCGACACGCCCATAAGGTAAACGGGCAGGCCGGGGAAGCGTTCGGCTGCCCAGTTTGCCCAGTCGACGCAGTCGTAGCGCTCGGTCAGGCCGAAGCCGATGTAGTCGCCCTCGCTCTCGTTCTGCGCGCGCTGCTCCACATAGAGCACGCTGCACTGCTCGCGGCTTAAAAAGTCCGCGAGCAGGCCGAAATCGCGGTACCACGCTGAGCGCCAGCCGTGAAACGCGATCACAAGGCGCTCGGCCTTTTCGCATTCACGAAGATGGCCCACGAGCGTCAAGCCCTCGCGGTTTTCGAGCAGCACTGTCTCCGTTTCCGAAGACGCAAGCTTTTTCGCGGCGGCGCGCTGCGCCTCACGGTAGGGCTCGTCGCGCTTTTCGCCCGTGAGCTGGGCGCTGCCCTTATTTTTGAGCGCCATGGGCACTTCGCGCTTCATCGCGACGTCCATCAGCGTTCTCGTCACGCCGTAGGCCGCCGCGCCGTAGAGTGCCGCCGCAGCCGTGACGAATATAGCCGCCTTTGTCGCTTTTTTCATAACTGTGACCTCCTTGTAGCCAAACTGTAAACTCTTATCTTGGGTACTGGACAGGGATATTTTCCCGTGTTATACTCCAGACTAATCTAAGTTCCGGGCGGTTTCGACCGCCCGTCTCTTCTTTCAGCGTAGCAAAAACTCCGGCTTTTTGCTACGTTCAGTTTTTCCCGTTTGTATGCACTTCCTGCCGGAAATTTCAATGATCGGAGGAACGCATTTTCATGAACGAAGTCAAGTCCCCGAAAAAGCCGCTGCTGTACTACTACTTTGTGGTGATGCTGCTTGTGATGCTCTTCAACTTCATCGCCATGCCGTGGATCTCTGAGCACCAGATCAAGGACGTCGACTACAACACTTTCGTCACCATGACGGAGCAGGGCGAGGTCGGCCGGGTCGAGATCCAGGAGCAGTCCAACCGCATTCTCTTCACCAGCAGCGATGAAAAGGCCGTCTACAAGACGGCGATGGTGCCTGACGACGGTTTGGTGCAGCGCCTTTTGGACGCGGGCGTCTCCACCACGGGTGAGGAGATCGAGCAGACGTCCACGCTCGTCAGCATTCTCGCCTGGGTGCTGCCCATCATCATCTTTGTCGCGCTGGGACAGTATATGTCGCGCAAGATGATGGAGAAGATGGGCGGCGGAGGCAACTCCATGATGTTCAACATGGGCAAGTCCAACGCCAAGGTGTACGTCAAGTCCGCCGAGGGCATCAAGTTTGACGATGTCGCGGGCGAGGACGAGGCCAAGGAGAACCTCACCGAGGTCGTCAACTACCTGCACGACCCCAGCAAGTATCAGGAGATCGGCGCGTCGATGCCCAAGGGCATTCTGCTCGTCGGCCCTCCGGGAACCGGTAAAACGATGCTCGCCAAGGCGGTCGCCGGCGAGGCGAATGTGCCGTTCTTCTCGATGTCGGGCTCTGAATTTGTCGAAATGTTCGTCGGCATGGGCGCGAGCAAGGTGCGTGACCTCTTCAAGCAGGCCAAGGAGAAGGCCCCCTGCATCGTCTTCATCGACGAGATCGACGCCATCGGCCAGAAGCGCAGCGGCGGCCAGTACGGCGGCAACGACGAGCGCGAGCAGACCTTGAACCAACTGCTCACCGAAATGGACGGCTTTGAGAGCAACAACGGCGTCATCATTCTCGCCGCCACGAACCGCCCCGAATCCCTCGACCCCGCGCTCACGCGCCCGGGGCGCTTCGACCGCCGCGTGCCCGTGGAGCTGCCCGACCTCAAGGGACGCGAGGCTATCTTGCAGGTCCACGCGAAGAAGATCAAGGTCGCCGAGGACGTTGACTTCAACAAGATCGCGCGCATGGCCTCCGGCGCTTCCGGCGCGGAGCTTGCCAACATTGTGAACGAAGCGGCGCTGCGCGCCGTGCGCGACGGCCGCCGCTTTGCCACGCAGGCAGACCTGGAGGAAAGTATCGAGGTCGTCATCGCGGGCTACCAGAAGAAGAACGCCATCATGACGGACGAGGAGAAGAAGATCGTCTCCTACCACGAGATCGGCCACGCGCTCGTCGCGGCGATGCAGACGCACTCCGCCCCCGTGCAGAAGATCACCATCGTGCCGCGCACCTCGGGCGCGCTGGGCTACACGATGCAGGTCGAAGAGGGCAACCATTACCTCATGAGCAAGACCGAGATGGAGAACAAGATCGCCACGCTGACCGGCGGCCGCGCTGCCGAGGAGGTCGTGTTCCACTCCGTCACGACCGGCGCATCGAACGATATCGAGCAGGCGACGAAGCTCGCCCGCGCGATGATCACGCGCTACGGCATGAGCGACGACTTCGACATGGTCGCGCTTGAAACGGTCAACAATCAGTACCTCGGCGGCGACGCATCGCTCGCTTGCTCTGCCGAGACGCAGACGAAGATCGACCAGCGCGTTGTGGAGCTGGTGAAAGCGCAGCACGAAAAGGCTGTGAACATTCTCACCGAGAACCGCGCGAAGCTCGATGAGCTGGCGCAGTACCTCTACGAGAAGGAGACCATTACGGGCGAAGAGTTTATGAAGATCGTAAACAAAAAATAATCCGCAGAAAAAGGAAGGCACAGCCGAGCGGCTGTGCCTTCCTTTTTGCTTACAGGTTGCTTTCTTTTCGACCCGTGCGGCTGTGCAGGTAGTCGCCGAGGTTCGTGATGCAAAGGAGCGTCACGACCAGAAATGCGCCGGGGATGAGCAAGATCCACCACGCGTCGGTCATCAGCGCCTTTTCCGCGAGCGAGAGCATGCTGCCCCAGGTCACGACCTCGATGGGCAGGCCGAGGCCCATGAAGCTGAGCGTCGATTCGGCGATGATGGCGCTGCGCACATTCATCACCACCATGAAGAGGATGGACGAGAAGAAATTCGGCGCAAGGTGACACCGCAGAATGTGGAAAAAGCTGCCGCCCATGCACTTCGCCGCGATGACGTACTCGCTCGCGCGCAGCTGCTGCACCTCGGTACGCACGACCTTGGCGATACTCGTCCAGCTTGTGAGGCCGATGACGAGCGCGATGCTCCACGCGCTCGGCGTGCCGATGACTGCCTGCAGGAAGATGACAAGCAGCAGGTTCGGCACGCTGAGAAGAATTTCGGTCAGGCGCATCAGCAGCGCGTCGAGCCATTTGGGCGCAAGTCCGCTGACCGCGCCGAAGAGGATCGCGAGCAGCGTCGAAATGACGGTCGAGCCGACGCCGATGAACAGCGACAGCCGCCCGCCGTACCAGATCATCGAGAAGATATCGCGCCCCATCGTGTCCGTGCCGAACAGGAACTCGCGGCACGGCACGGCCGAGCAGTGAGCCAGGTCGAGATACGTCGGGTCCTTCGTCATGATAAGCTCGCAGAAAAGACACCCGAGCACGATGAGCGATAAAATCATGGCGGAGGCGACAGGCTTGCCGCGCAGGGAATGTCTGTTTTTCGTGGGTACGGCCTCCGGCAGCGGTCGCGCGCCGACGATTTGAAAGCGGTCGTTCATGGCTGCGCCTCCGTTTCCCGCACGGTCTGCTCGGCGCGGATGCGCGGGTCGATCTGCTCGTTGATCGTCTGTGCGATGATGCTGCACAGAATGACGAGCGCGCCGGAGAGCAGGCTCAGCAGCATCAGCAGGTTGTAGTCCTTGTAGCGCGCGCTTTCATAAGCCAGCGTGCCGAGTCCCGGGTAGGAAAACACGGCTTCGACAATGTACGTCCCACCCAGCACATGGGGAACGGAGATGGCCATGATGCTTAAGTACGTCGGCATCGTGTTTCGCAGACAGTGGCGCAGCATCACAGCGCGGCGCGTTAGCCCCTTGGCCTTGGCAAGCAGCACATAGTCCGCGCGCATCTCGTCAAGAAGCCTGTTTCGGATCATGTAGGCATAGTACCACAGGTGCCCGAGCACCACGACCGCAAGCGGCAGGATGAGGTGCGCGGCGCGGTCGGCGATGTTATTTTGCTGCCCGATGGAGTAGGCCCCGGAGCTCGGCAGCACACGCAGCTCGATGGCGAAGATCAGAATGAGCAGCAGCGACAGCCAGAATTCCGGAATGCAGCTCGTGATGGTGCCGAGCTTGCAGACCGCGCGGTCGAAAAGCGTTCCCCCCCGCTGCGCGCAGAGCATCCCGAGCAGCAGCGAGAGCGTGAAAATGAGCACAAAGCCGACGCCGCCGAGAAGGAGTGTGTTGCCCGCGCGGCTCGCGATGACCTCGCCCGCGGGCATTTTGTACTTATACGAGATGCCGAAATCCCCGCGCAGGGCATTCTGCGCCCAGCGGACATACTGCGGGAAGATAGGCTCGTCGAGGCCGAGCTTTTCCTCCGCCTGCGCGCGCTCCTGCGGCGTCAGCTTCTCTGCACGGTCACCGTAGTAGGAGACGAGCGGGTCGCCAGGGGCCAGGCGCGAGACATAGAACACCGCGAGCGACAGGACGAAGACGCTCAGAAGAAACGCCAGCACCTTTTTGCCGAAATACAGGATTTTCGATGGCTTTTTCATTGCGTGCCCCCTTCCCGCAAGACGAAATGGTCCGGTTCGGCCTCGATAAGCTCGCCCGTCAGCGGGAACTGCCCGGGCGAGAAGTCCGGCAATACGCGTTTTCTCTCGATACGCGGGTCAGGAATCGGCATGGCTGCGAGCAGCGCCTTGGTATAAGGGTGGAGCGGGCGGTCGTAAAGCGCGCGCACGTGCGCGACCTCGACGAGCCTACCGTGATACAGCACGCCTACGCGGTCGCAGAGGAATTCCACCATCGCAAGGTCATGCGCGATGAAGAGGAATGAAAAGCCGTGCTCGCGCTGCAAATGGCGAAACAGGTTGACGATCTGCGCCTGAATCGAGACATCCAGCGACGCGACCGGCTCGTCCGCCACCAAAAGATCCGGCTCCATGCACAGCGCCCGCGCGATGGCGACGCGCTGGCGCTGCCCGCCAGAGAGCTCGGACGGATACTTATCGAGATACGTTTTGTCGAGGCCGACGTAGTACATCTGGAACTCGGCCTCCTTGCGGTATGTGCCGCGCGGCGGGACGATGTGGTGGATGCGCATGGGCTCGGTGATACTATCGCAGACTGTCATGCGCGGGTCGAGGCTCGAGGCAGAGTCCTGAAAGATCATCTGGCGTGTGGTTTGCAGCATTTTTTTGTTCGCGCGGCAGGCGGCCCTGTCACAGAGGTCGACGCCATTGTAAAAGATATGCCCGCCGCTCGGCTGCAAAATGCCCATCGCGCAGCGCGCGGCCGTCGACTTGCCCGAGCCGGACTCACCGACGAGGCCGAAAATCTCCCCGCGGCGAATCTGAAACGAGATGTCGTCCAGCGCCTTGACGGAGACCTGCTTCGTCAGCGGGAAGACGTGGCTCAGGTGCTGCACATCGAGCAGAATGTCATGTTTTGTCATCGCGCACCTCCCACCGGCGGCGTGATCTTCGGCGCGCGTTCGTCGAGCAGCCACGTTGCGGCATAGTGCGTGTCGCTGACGCGAAACATCGGCGGCGCTTCCTCGTAGTCGATGGCGAGGGCGTATTCGTTGCGGGGGGCGAAGGCGTCGCCTTGCGGCGGGTCAATGAGCGTCGGCGGCATGCCGGGGATGCTCGGCAGCGTCTCCTGCCCGCGCGAGAGCGCGGGCAGCGAGCGCAGCAGGCCCCAGGTATAGGGGTGGCGCGGGTCGCAGAAAATCTCCTCCGCCGTGCCAGTCTCGACGATTTTGCCCGCGTACATCACGGCCACGCGGTCGGCGACGCGCGCGACGACGCCGAGGTCGTGCATGACAAACACCGTCGCCGTGCCGAGCTTTCGCTGCACGTCGCGCAGCAGATCTAAGATCTGCGCTTGAATGGTCACATCCAGCGCGGTCGTCGGCTCGTCGGCAAATAAAATGCGCGGGTCGCCCGCGAGCGCGATGGCCAGCACCACGCGCTGGCGCATTCCGCCGGAAAAGCTGTGGGGATAGAGCGCCATGCGCTCTTGCGCGCGGTCGATGCCGACAAGCTCAAGCAGTTCGATCACGCGCGCTCTTACGGCGCTTTTTTCGAGCTTTGGTTTGTGCGCGAGCACCGCCTCGGCGATCTGCGCGCCGATCGTCATCGTCGGATCAAGCGCGGTCATCGGGTCCTGGAACACCATGGAAAAGAGCGAGCCGCGCAGCGCTGTCATTTCGCGCTCGCGATAAGCCGTAATGTCCGTGCCGTCTACGATGATCTTGCCGGACTTGATTTTCGCCGTCTGCGGCAGAAGATGCAGGATGCTCTTGCACAGCACGCTCTTGCCGCAGCCAGATTCGCCGACGATGGCGAGCACCTCGCCCGCTCTCAGCGAAAAGCTCACATCGCGCACGGCCTGCACCTCGCCCGCGGGGGTGAAAAAGCTGACGGAAAGGTGCTCGACGTTCAATAAATCTGCCATGAAAAATGTCCTCTTTACGCAAGACAAAGGGGCTGAAGCCAGCCCCTCGTCAAAGATGTCAACGGCGTTTACTCGCCGATCGTCCAGTCCTGAATGTTCCAGAAAATGCCGACGCCGTGATGCCCAAGCACCGTGTCCGCATCGATGCCGTGGATGGTGGATTTGGCGACGTAGTTCGCGTCGATGTAGCAGATGAAGGCGTAGGCCGGATCGTCCGCAAGTGCGTGCAGGAATTTGCCGTAATACTCTTTGCGGACGGCGTCGTCGCTGCTCTGGCGCGCGAGCGTCAGATATTCGTCCACCAGCGCGTTCGAGTAGCCCGAGTAGTTCGCGCCCTTGTCCGTGCCGAAGACCTTGTAGGTGTGGTCGTCGGCGTCAAATGGGCTGCCCCAGCCGATGAGACACGCCATCTGGCCGCTCCAGTCCATCTGCGCGGGGATGTCCACCGTGCAGTGGATGCCGACCTCACGGAGCTGCTGCGCCGCGGCCTGCGCGATGTCGATGCGGTCCTGCTCGCCGGACATCACGCTGATGACAAAACCGATCTCCTCGCCGTTTCGCTCGTAGTAGCCACTTTCGCCCATCGTGCAGCCGACGGATTCGAGAATTTCTTTTGCTTTTGCGGGATCGTAGTCGTAGTGGTTCACGGTCTCGTCGTTGTAGACATTGCGCTGGAGCGGGCTGTACGCCGCCATGCCCTGCCCGAGCAGCACCGAGTCGACAATGGCCTGACGGTCGATGGCGTAGCAGACGGCGGGGATGATGTCGCGGTTTTCCGTCCAGTAGGGGTTGTTGAAGTTGAAGAGGATGCCGCGGTAGTCCGCGGTCGTCATGTCGTAGCAGGTGTAGCCGTCCTTGCCCGCGAAGTTCTGCGCGTTTTTCGGGTCGAGCAGCGCAAGGTCGATCTCGCCGGACTCAAGCTGCATGGCCTGCGCGTTGTCGTCGGGTACGATCTTGAAGATGACGCGCTCGATGTTCGGCGCGCCCAGGAAGTAGTCCTCGTTGCGCACGAGCACGATGGACTGCCCGGCGTCCCAGCTTTCGAGCTTGTAGGGCCCCGTGCCGACGGGGGCACGGAAGAAAGCGGATTCCTGCATGTCCTCGCCCTCGAGCAGATGCTGCGGCAGGATCGCCATCGTCATGTACTCCAGAAATGCGGCGTTCGGCTCAGCGAGGCGGAACGAGACGGTGTGGTCGTCGAGCACGGCGATCTCCTGCACATCCTCGTAATTCGGCGCGTTTTCCGAGCCGTTGTCGGGGTCCATGGTGGCTTCGATCGTGAATTTGACGTCCTGCGCCGTGAACGGCCCGCCGTCGTGCCATTTGACGTCCTCGCGCAGATAGAAGGTGTAGGTGCAGTTTGCCTCGTCATAGTCCCAGCGCTCGGCGAGGGCGGGAACGATCTGATCATTGCCGTCGTGCGCGGTCAGTCCATTGAAGAGCAGCAGGTTGATCTCGCAGTGCTCGTCCATCGCGGGATCGATGCGCGTGTAGTCGGCAGAGCCGTAGACGAGCGTGGACGGCGCGTCGGCCGTCGAGTCGCCGCCGCTCTGCCCGCAGGCGGCAAGGGAGAAGAGCATCGCGAGGGACAGCAGCAGGGTCAGCGCTTTTTTCATGGAAAAACTCCTTTTCGGGGAAAAATTGGGAAACGCCGCATCGCCGGATGCAGCGAAAAATATGACAGCTTGTAGTATAGGGGAAATTCCCGCCCGCCACAAGCCGGGTGGGGGATACGGCGGGCAAAGTCTTTCCAAAAAATCACAGCGTGCGGCGGAAATTCCCCGCTTTTTTTCCTTTTTGCGAATCGCGCTTGCACTTTCTGCGCGGCAATGGTACAAAAATGGCGTAGAGAAACCGGCGGTACGCAGTTGCGAAAATCGCCTGCTGCAACATTACCAATAATATTTAAGCTGCCCTGCGCACAAGCCAGGCAGCTTTTTTATCTGCGCACCGGCGCAGAGAGATACAGGGCGTTTCACTTCGCGCCGCAGCGTCCTGCGTGAAGTGTTTCCGCCACGGGAAGCGGTCGCAGAACGCCCAGTGCTTTTCATAAAACGTGGAAAATCGTCCGATAACATATGCTTGTCCTTTTATATCTGACGCATTATGTTAAGATGTGCAGTAGATGTTCCATTTTACCATCCCACTCTCTGCTGGAATCGGCGCACTCTTTCAGCTCAGTTTCGATTTCTGTATATAAATCGTTCAAACTTTCCTTTCTGACACACAGTTTAGCTTTTCCTCTTGCAAAACAAGAAGCTGCCGATACAACAACGAAAAAACGACTTGTACCGAATGCACAAGCCGAAGAAGGAGGCAGACCATGGAGGAAAAACGCTGGGAATCGTGCAATGCAGAGGCACTGCTGGATGAGTTCTTTTCGCAGGATGATCTCCGGCAGTTAGCGCTGAGCACAGGGGAGCTGCTAGGCTGCCCGCTTCTGGTGCTGGATGACACCTTTCATGGCGCGGCGCACCACCTGCCGCTCGGCTTTTCCGATGCGCTCTTTGAAACCGCCGTACGCTGCGGCGAGATCACCTACGAGGCCAGCGCAATCATCAGCAAAAATGCGATGCTCACAGCTGGTTGGGCGGACTATGTCCAGCTGGCTGATAGCCCCTATCGGCGGCATTTTGCACCTCTCATCAGCGCGGGCGTGCGCCTCGGCTGCCTCATCTGCGTGGATACGGACGGACATTTGGAAAAGATTCCGCCGCAAACCTGGGAGCTGGTGGAGCACATCCTCTCCAAGCAGCTGTTCATGGAGGTGAGCCGTCAGGACAAGTCTTCCGAGACGGTGGAGGACATCCTCATGCACCTGCTGGACGGCGGGTTTTCCTCCGCCGCGCATTTTCAGCTTCAGGCCTCCGGCACCTACCTCGCGGACTTTCATCCGCGCGCCTTCGCCCTCATCGACCTTGAGACCTACCACAGCGCTTACACGGTGAGGCCGTCTGCACAGCGCAGCAGCTGCGCACCCCGCTGCTGCTGAAAAATCTGGAGGGCCGGGGCGACCTTCTTTCGCCGGAGCTTCGCTGCCTTGCCGTTCACGACCGCGAAAAGGGCACGCAGTACTGTGAAACGCTCTACCATTACCTCACCTGCTGCCACTCACTGAAAAAGACCAGCGACGCGCTCTATACCCACCGCAACACCGTGCTCTACCGCATCCGCAGATTGCAGGAGGATTTCGCGATCCCGCTGGAGGAGCCGTCCCAGCACGCCGACCTGCTGCTGGGCGTGTCGCTCATTCTGTTTGATACCAAGGGGCCGGACTTCTTCCTCAGTGCGCCGCAAGCTGAAGTATAATACGCCAAAACTTTCGCAAACAGAAAAGGATGATATCACAATGAAAGAAAACCGTAAGCTTTTGAGAGAAGTCCTCAAGGACATCCGCCACGATATGACGGACGAGGAAGTGCTGAACCTGCTGGCAGACAGCAAAATTTCCGAAAATCCCGCGGGTGAGAAGGAAAAATACACCCTCGGCCAGCGGGCGGCGGACGCCATTGCCAAATTTGCGGGCAGCTGGGCGTTCATCTTCGCCTTCACCGGCGTGCTGATTTTGTGGATGCTTGTCAACACGCTGCCCGCGGCAAAGGCGTTCGACCCGTACCCCTTCATCCTGCTCAATCTGGTGCTCTCTTGCGTGGCGGCCATTCAGGCGCCGCTCATCATGATGAGCCAGAACCGGCAGGAGGAAAAGGACCGCCGCCGTGCAGAGAACGATTATAAGGTCAACCTCAAGACAGAGATCATGATCGAGGATCTTTACGACAAAGTCAATGCCATCCTCGCCAGACAGACCGCACTGGAAAAACAGCTGACGGAGAAGGGCGAAAGCGCAGAGCAAAAATGAGGGAGGACAGAGCCGTCCTCCCTCATTTTTTGCTGTTTTTGCGCAACGCGGAATCCTCCTCCGCAGACCTGCGCGCTTTTGTTGAGATGCCCCTCCGGCGCGTAAAGCCCTTATACGTGCAAGACTCTATGCTGCTTTACAGCCGGAAGTGCTTCTTAAGTTCTTGGTTTTCCCCCAGCACCAGCAGCGTCATATCAGCGTCCAGCACAGTTTCCGGGGAGACGTTCACATCGGTCTTGCCGTTCCGCTTCACGCCGAGGATGTTGACGCCGTATTTTCTGCGGATGTCCAGCTCACCGATGCTGCGGCCCTGCCAATCCTCCGGCACGGCAACCTCGATAATGGCGTGCTGCTCGTCCAGCTCAATGTAGCTGAAAATATGGTTGGAGGTATAGCGGATGGCCGCCCACTTCGCCAGCTGCTTTTCCGGGTAGGCGACCGCGTCCGCGCCGTTGCGCAGCAGAAATTTCGCCTGCACATCCCGCTCCGCGCGGGATACCACATATTTTGCTCCCAGCTCCTTGAGCAGCGACGTCGTCTCCAGCGAATTCTGAAAATTTCCGCTGATGGTGACATAGCAGACATCGTAATTGCTCACGCCCAGCGAGCGCAGGAAGTCCACACGGGTGCTGTCGCCGATCTGCGCGTTGGTGACAAAGGACATACACTCGTTGACGCGCTCCTCGTCTTTGTCCACTGCCATCACCTGATGGCCCAGCTCGTTGAGCTGCATGGCAAGATGCCGCCCGAAGCGGCCCAGTCCGATCAATAATACCGTTTTCATCGTGTGCTCCTTTCAGCCTACGGTAATTTTCTCCTGCGGATAGCGGGCGTAAGTCAGATCATGCCCGGAGAATGCGGCGTAGATCAAGGTCAATCCGCCGACGCGCCCGAAATACATCAGCAGGATGAGAATGCACTGCGACAGGACTCCCAGCTGCGGCGTCAGCCCCAGCGTCAGGCCCACCGTACCGGCGGCGGACGCTGTTTCATAGAGACAGGCGCCGAGGGGAAGCTCCTCCGCTGTGCTGATGACCGCCGCCCCCGCAAAGGTCAGCCCCAGATACAGCAGCAGAATGGCGGCGGCGTTGCGGACAGTGGATGTCTCCAATCTGCGGTGGAAGAGCTGCGGATCCTCTCGCCTGCGGAAGGCGGCAATGGCGTTGGCAATGAGAACTGCCAGCGTCGTGACCTTCATGCCGCCCGCCGTGGAGCCGGGTGCTCCGCCGGTGAGCATCAGCAAAATGGTGACCGCCTGAGAGGCATCCGTCATCTCCGTCAGATCCACTGTGTTATAGCCGGTCGTCCGCGGCGTGACCGACTGAAAAAGGGAGGCCAATATCCGCTCTCCCACGGGGAGGTCCGCAAAGTCTGTCAGATAGAAGAGAAACGCCGGAATCGTGATCAAAAGCGCCGTCGCGCTCAGAATGACCTTGCTCTGCATCCGGTAACGCCGCAGGTGCAGACCGTGCGTACAGACATCGTCCCACGTTAGAAAGCCGATGCCGCCCACGATGATCAGCAGCATGATCACGATGTTGACCAGCGGGTCGGCGGCATACGCCGTCAGCGAGGGGTAGAGGGAATCCGTCCGCCCCAGAATATCGAAGCCCGCATTGCAGAAGGCGGAAACGGAATGGAAAACGGACATCCATACGCCCCGCAGTCCATAGTCCCGGCAAAAGGCTGGCAGCAGCGCCAGCGCGCCCAGCAGCTCGACCAGAAAGGTCCCCTTGAGGATAAATCTCGTCAGGCGCACGATGCCGCCCACCGCAGGGGCGGAGATGGCGTCCTGCATGGCGCTGCGCTCCTTGAGCGTGATGTTCCGTCCGGCGAGCATCAGGAAGGTCACCGCACCGGTGATCACGCCCAGCCCGCCGATCTGGATCAGCAGCAATATGACTGTTTGACCGAAGGCGGACCAGTAACTGCCGGTATCCTGCACCACCAGCCCCGTCACGCAGACAGCGGAGGTGGAGGTAAACAGTGCCTCATGAAACGGCGTCCAGACCCGCTGTACTGTGGCGATAGGCAGCATCAGTACCAGCGCCCCCAATAGAATCACGCCCGCAAAGCCGAGGATCATAATTTGAAAAGAAGTCAAATGCTGCTTTAAGCGAAACACAGTCTCCGTCACATCACACACCTCCTTGAAACGATGGTACTCTCAATTTTCCGTACAGTATAGCACAGCTTTTGCAATGTGTCTGTATGTATCTTGTAAAATTTTCAGGTGCAGAGTCCTTATTTGCAGCCCAGAGGCGGGCTGCAAAGCTGCGGTTGACAGACTTTGGTGCATAGAATTCTCCGCGTGACCTGTAAATCTTTCCTGATTTTTTACAGGAACCCTTGCCTTTTTTCAATATTTGTTCTAAGATAAGCTCTCTATCTGTCATATTCAGCTGAAATTCTACGAAGCTTTTCAAAAAAGCCCCAACGGGAGAACTAATATGCTCAAAGAAAAAACATCCGATGTATCCATGACAAATACAAATCAAGGCTCTGGCACTGCTGCTGAAGCGGCAGTGCCCATGAGCCATGGTCTTTGGAATACGTGGCGCAAAAATCTCCTGCTGTTCTGCCTGACCGGCGTTTATGTGGAGCTGTGCCTGCATCTGTGCGTATTCGGCTCGATGGACCGGTACGCGGGATATCCTGTCCTGTTTGGCCTGCTGGGTGGCGCACTCTGCACGCTGGTAGTCTCAAGCCTGCCAAAGGTTCTGCGCCAGATCACAGGGGTTTTCCTGGTCGCGGCACAGGTGCTGCTGGCCGAGGTGCAGCTGGTCTATCACTGCATCTTCGGAGATTTCATGCCCGTCAGCCAGATCGGCATGGGCGGAAATGTGGTCGTCAATTTCAACTCGCAGCTTCTCTATGGGATCCGCCAAAATCTGCTGAAGATCCTGCTCCTCCTGCTGCCGCTGATTGCCGTGATTCTCTGCCTTGCCCTGCGAAGGGGGCAGGCTCTGAAGCTGCGGCTGCGCTGGAAACAGACTATGGCCTCCTTTGCCGTGCTCCTCGCACTGCTGCTGACGGTCACGGGACTCATGTATGTTGGACGGGACAACGCCTTTTCCGTCTATCGTACCTTCACCAATGTGAACACCTCCACCGACAGCAGTTATAAAAAAATCGGTATGCTGGCCACCACGGCGCAGGAGCTTCGATACATGCTCTTCAGCGGCAGCGGCAGCATTATGATCACGCCGTCGTCCTTGAATATAAGCGATGTTCCGCGGACATACAGCAGCAACTCCTATAACGTGATCGAAAGCATCGATTTTACGGCTCTTGCAGACAGTACCGACAGCGATATTCTCAAGGCCACAGACGAGTATCTATCAAATGCGACACCCACCCGCAAAAACAACTACACAGGACTTCTTAAGGACTATAACCTCATCACCATCTGCGCCGAGAGCTTCTGCCCGTGGTTTATCAGCGAGGAGCTGACGCCGACGCTCTACAAGCTGAGCCATACGGGTATTCTCTTTGAAAATTACTACGGCACGTTCCAGTCCGTCACCACCAACGGCGAATACACCATGTGCATGGGGCTTTATCCGGATATGTCCCGCACGAAGACGGATTCCAGCTTCAATGTGGCGGGCACCAACTATCTGCCGTTCTGCCTGGGCAATGCGCTCAAGGACATGGGCTATCAGGCCTGGGCCTATCACGACTACATCGGAGATTTCTACAACCGGAACATCACCCACGCCAACATGGGCTACACGTTCAAGGCGGCGGATTCCGGTCTGGACGTGAAGATCGACTGGCCCTCCTCCGATCTGGAGATGATGGAGGCCTCCGTGGACGACTACATCAACAGCGGAGCGCCTTTCCACGCCTATTACATGACCTTCAGCGGTCACTACCAGTACAACTGGGACAACGCCATGAGCGCCAAAAACTGCGACGCGGTGAAGGACCTGCCCTATTCCGAGCCGGTGAAGGCGTACATCGCCTGCAATCTGGAGCTGGAATACGCACTGGAGTACCTGATGCAGCGGCTGGAGGAAGCTGGCGTTGCCGACAAGACCTGCATCGTCCTGACCAACGACCACTACCCCTACGGCCTGACCGAAGACGAGTACAACGAGTTGGCCGGGCAGACGCTGGACACGACCTTTGAAAAGTACCGCAACAGCTTCATCTGCTATGTTCCCGGCCTTTCAGAGAACATCGTGGTGGATGAATACTGCTCCACGGCAGACATTCTGCCGACGCTGCTGAATCTCTTCGGCGTGGACTACGATTCCCGCTTGCTGGCGGGCACCGATGTACTCTCCAGCGGCATCCATGTAGCGGTGCTGTCGGATAAGTCCTTTCTGACGAAGACCTTCCGCTATGACGCCGGTACGGAAACCGTGATCCCCGCCGACGAGAATACCACAGTCTCCGACAAGCTGGCGGAAGCCTACCGGCTCTATGTGGACAGCAGGTTCCAGCTCTCCGGCAACATCCTCAACAGCGATTACTACGCCCACGTCTTTGCTAAAGAGTCCAGCGGCGGGAGCCTTGTGGACACGGTGGTGTTCACGGACATCAAGAGCATTTTCAATCAGGCCAGCGTCCTCTACATGTACCGCAAGGGCTATGTGGACCCTGAGACGCCGGACACCTTCGGCGGCAAGACTACGGCAAGGCTGGGCGAGTTTGTCGATGTGCTCTACCGCATCGCGGGCCGGCCGGAAACGGACAACACCGCCCTTCCGGCTGACTACGAAAACGAGGAATTCAACGAGGCCCATCCCTATTATAATGCCGTGTGCTGGGCCTATCAGACAAGACTGCTCCGGCAAAATGATCCCAATACCGAATACGATGACAAGGTGGACTATCAGACGGCGTGCGTACTAATCCGCCGCTACGCGATCATGGCAGGCGTTGATACCGGCGTGGATCAGACGCAGCTCAGGCAGCTTCTTCGGGATGCCCCCGATCTTGGCAGAGAGGCAGCCAAAGCGATGCTCTGGTGCGATGAGAGGGACATCACCACCCGGGACAGCAACCTTGACGAGCTGCTGGCGTCCGCTGGCACCCGCATCAGCCGCTACCAGATGACGTCGTTCCTGTTCTACCTCTGCACCTACGAGCTGGATATTGGCAGCTGAGCATGCGGCGCAGATCCTGCCGGAGAAGTGTTCCGCGACCGATTCGCAAAAAGAGTCGCCTTTCTCGGCTGTGTACCGGAAGATACCCATTCGATGCCGCACTACGCTTAATGTTGGAATAAGTAAACATACTCACAAGCATTACACTCAGTGTAGACCTAACGTAAATTCAGATCATTCTGTGTTTACGAAAGTTTACATTGAGTGTAATTTTTTCTGCCTTGAATGGGTGGTCAAACAGGGCCGGTTTTCTACATTTATTACGAAGGAATGAGACATCCACCCCCTATTCTCACACGAAAGAAGAAGTTTGATTTGAGCAAACGAAAACACGGACCTACGATTGCACCGGCCTTATCCGCCAAGGTGGATAACAAAGAAAAACGATTCATTCAGGTTGGAAACTCATTGCTCCTCTCCAAGCAGTTCCACGCACTCAGCACCGGCAGCCGGTTTCTCTATTTCTGCATGGCCATGGAGAGCGGCGGAAGGAAAAATTTCATTCTTCCACAAAAGGACGCAAAAATGGCTCACGGGGTAAACCCGCGTAGCCGTCTGATCCGTTTCAGCAAGAACAGCAGCTTTCATTATTTCACCGTCGATGAGATGGGCCTGCGGCTGATGAAGCTGGCGCTGGATGAAATGGCGCTGTATCGGTTTCAGCGGTACTTGCAGCAAAACGGCATTTGCAAAGCATCTATGCTTCCGCTGTATCTGTTCAGTCTGGAGCTGCTTTCGGAGGCGTATGCCTTGAAAAAGGGGAAGCAAATGCGGGCAGAGCTGGATAGAGGCGCGTTGTTTTCATGCCAGGCAGATGTTGTAAAACGGATCTGCAACACAGGACCCAATCTGATCACGATCCCAGACAAATGGCTGCTGGACTTGGATACGGAAAGAGATGATAGCTCAGACGAACGCTTACTTTCCCCAAATGCTACGTTTCTAAGTCAACAGTCCGGAATGTAACACACAGGTGGTAACAGTATGGTCGAGGAATTGCAAGTGCCGATCCATCTCAAAATGACGCTGACGATTAAGGAAACCGCAGCATACAGCAACATTGGGATCAACAAGATCGAGAGTATGCTGCGCAGTCCGAATTGCCCGTTTGTTCTCTATGTTGGGTCCAAAAAGCTGGTCAAACGCAGGGAGTTCGAGCAATATATCAGCCATAAGTTGATGATTTGACGGTAAGTTCACTATTGAGAAAAGAAAGTCCTTGTGCTACAATTATAAAATGTATAGGGGGCTTCTTCTCATAGTGGGAAAGGAGCTTCCGAATGGGTAAAAGTTTACGAGGCAAAGAATGCGGCAAGGGTATCTGCCAGAGAAAGGACGGATTATATAGCGCAAGATTTGTAAGCAGTGAAGGAAAGCGTCAGGTCAAGTGCTTTTCCTTACTTCCGGAAGCCCGGAACTGGCTGGACGATGCCAAGTATGCAGATAAGCACGAAAATATATTTGTTTCGCCAGATATGACGGTAGACGTGTGGTTTGAGTTTTGGGTCGCTCATATCGTTGGGGATCTGGCTCCCAATACTCGCAGAAATTACCGTGAGCGTTATGAGTATAACGTGAAGCCGCTTATTGGTGGCATGTAGCTTGCAGATGTCAAGCCGATGCACTGCAAAAAGGTGTTCATACAGATGGATGCTGACTATGCGGGTTTCACCATCCGGCAGATCTATATCACAATGGGTACGATGTTCAAGGCTGCGAAGATGAATGACCTGATTGCCAAGCACCCAATGGACGGCGTTCGCTACACAAAGCCGGTCCAAGCGCCGGACGACATTCACTTTTTAACGCGGGATGAGCAAATCAGATTTCTTGAAGTTGCGAAACGCTCTCACAACTATAATCAGTACGCGCTGATCCTTGAAACCGGTTTGCGCACCGGCGAGATGATCGGACTGACGTGGGACGCGATTGACTTTGAAAAGCGCACGCTCACGGTCAACAAAACATTGGAGTTTCGACACGGTGAACAGTATTGGCGTGCGGGTCCTCCGAAAACACAGCACAGCTACCGCACAATACCGTTGACGGATCGGGCCTATGAAATTCTGAAAGAAATCAAGGACAAGCGCCCTTGGCAAAAGGAATCTCCGCTGCTCTCACAAACACTGGAATATATCGACCGGCGAACGGGGGCAATCTCCCGGCTGGTCATGCGTGATCTTGTCTTTATCAACTGGCGTACCGGGGAACCGGCAAAGAACAGTTCCTATGATACCCACCTTTACAAGCTATGTGACGAAGCAGGAATTGAAAAATTCTGTATGCACGCTTTGCGCCATACCTACGCCACAAGAGCGATTGAATGCGGTGTACAGCCCAAGGTGCTGCAAAAGTTGCTTGGTCACGCAAGTATAAAAACAACGATGGACAGATACGTCCATGTCACATCTGAATCCTTGGATCAGGCTGTGCGGCAATTTGAATCAGGCAGGGTTTCCT
>ENA-OOZN01000895-OOZN01000895.1-human-gut-metagenome-genome-assembly--contig:-NODE-895-length-23646-cov-2.812768_pt1 | contig 23646 bp, 9 predicted proteins | sample MGYA00241187_ERZ501397 | MGnify/ENA primary metagenome ERZ501397 (study PRJEB25962, sample SAMEA2042921) | human gut metagenome | biome: human gut; feature: human-associated habitat; material: faeces... | reverse complement strand
AAGCCACGTTCAACATCTCGGACGGGAGCGGCGAGGCCGTGGACGTAACGGCCGGTGTGGAAATCAACACCGACTGGAAGCCCGGTAACGATTACGACCAGGAAATGTAAACCTAAGGAAAGAGAGGAGAAACAAGATATGAAAAAACATTGGAATAAAATCTTGGAATGGGGGTTATGGCTTGTGGTGTGCCTTCCTCTTTTTGCGGCGTGCAGCGAAAATGATGAAGGCCCGGGAGCGGAGCCGGTTCGTGAGAAGGATTGCGAAGTGTCGGTGGGTATCAGATTGGATATTCCCGTGCTGAAAGATATGGGCGATCCGGGCGAATCACCGGGTGACGATGTGGCCGATTGGGATAAACTGGACTTATTCTTGGTGTACGACTGGGGACAAGTGTTGCAATATACGCTGACAAAAGAGGAACTGGTGGCCGCTAACCCTCATTCGTTTAATGCCTATGCCGGGACGTTGAAAGGGCTTTATGGAGTGGCTTACAAGACAGTATCGGGTGCATCGGCTGTGTCGGCTTCGAACGAAGAGGCCATAAAGAACTTGAGAACGGCACAGTTGAGTAATATCACAACTCCTGAGGATAAAAAGGCTTATATGCTCAGCTTGTTCAGTGGGGCGAAGCTTGCGAGTGGGGACGCGCCAATGGAGATTAAGAAAGACGAAAGGACGGAATTGCACATCATATTGTCGCGTCTGATTACGAAAGTGGACGTGCAATGGGATGTGGAAGACGCTTATGCGAGCGGTGTATATACCAAGGTGAAGATGAACGAGATTGAATTTTTCGGTTTGGACGGCGGGCTTTTTTTCCCGGAAAATGAAACACAGCAATTGCCTTCTCTTGGCGATGCGAATGACATCTATAAGTCTGCCTATAAAGCGAACAGCCCAATCAGCGAACGCAACGGTCGAACCTATTTCTATACTTTTCCGGGCGTGGCGAACAAATTCCGTTTTATTGTGGATTACGCTACAAATGAGACTCCGAAGGGGAGCAAAACCTATATCGCAACTTTCAATGACAAATTGGGACGGGCTACTTGGCATAAGGTGAATTTCACCGTAAAAGGGGAAAGTTTTACCGGGGATGGTAATATCTCTCTTATCCCGTCTACATCGACATCAAAATAAAAACCATAAATATACTATAAGCATGAATATATTGTTAACATATCTGTCAAATCGCAAGAAGGAGGGAACAAGGTTTCTCGGCACGCTTGCGTGTCTGTGTGGGCTGATGTCCACGCAAATGGCCATGGCACAGGATTTTTATGTGACACCGGATGGAAAAGCCCCGGTAGATTACAACGGGTCACCCATTGATGGGGATTGGTCAACTATGGATAAAGCAAAATTGGTCACCCTCGAAGAAGCTTTGCGGCAAGCGCAGCCCGGCGAAGAAATCTGGGTGCAGGGTTTCGAGGAAATCCGTAAAAATAGTAACGAATACCGACTGGTTTATTTGGCTCCTAAAGAGGGCTGGACGTTGAAGGCCGGCGTGAAGCTTTACGGCGGTTTCAAAGGAAATGAGACTTCTTTGGAGCAACGTGCAACTTTGGGTAAAGCCTATAATTTCGCATGTCGCTCTATCCTTTCGGGCGATATTAGTATGAACGACACGATCGACCATGTCAATTTGATTAGCTCTTCCAACGCTCTTCGTTCGGACAATGCAGAGCATGTGTTGACGATGAACCTCAATAATAGCGTTGCGAACAATATAAACGATGCCGTTTCCGTTTTGGACGGTTTTACGATTGTGGGCGGTCATGCCTCAGTGAATGGTGGTGGTGTATTGGTGACGGGACATGAAACATACTCTTGTGCTTACCGTATAGAACGTTGTTTCTTCTTTAACAATTATGCCGTACAGAACGGCGGAGCTATTTATGTGGACGAGAAGGCGGGAAAGGTTACCAGCAGCAATTCTTATATTAACCAATGTGTGGTATATAATAATGAGGCCGGATTGATAGCGGAAGTGGCCAACAAAGGCGGCGGTATTTACATCGCCGGTAAGGGTACTGTGGTCAACACCTCGATCTTCAACAACGAAAACGGCGGAGTGCGTATTTCTCCTGATGCGAGCGTGCTTAACTCTACGATTGCCCGTAATACTGTGGCAGGTGTGGACCTCACAGTTAGTGGTGGTGCAAATGATAATGCCAAGGTCGTCAATACCGTAGTTTGGGGTAATACCACGTTGTTTTCTGAGTTTACTCCCGGATTTAGAAATTCTTCTTATCACGAGGTTGAGGGTGAAGGTCCTAATCGTATGGATAATTTTGGAAATGTATATGTAAGCGACAAGAATAATGACCGTTCGCAGGCATCGCCTTTTTTTGCTTCGCCCTCTTTGAAAACGAGTTTCGACCGCGATTTCAACTGGCTTTATAATGCTTATCCACTTTGGAACTGGCAGGCACTCGAAGGTTCTGCCTTTATCGACAAAGGCCAGGATGATGCCTATGCTTCGGCAACGTATGGAGGCTATGATTTGGGTGGAAGTGCGCGTAAGGTGGGTGACGCGACGGATATCGGTGCATACGAGTTTCAGGCTGTGTCGGCCGACCGTATCTTGCGTGTAAAGCCGGATGGAAATGATGCCAACAACGGCTCTGATTGGGGCAATGCTCTTAGAAGCGTACAGGAAGCCATTAACAGATTGGCGGAAAGAGGCCAAGGTGGAGAAGTATGGGTGAAAGCCGGTACTTACCAGCCTTCAGTTTATATGAGCGGTGAAAGTACCGACCGTTCGGCGGCTTTCGTCATGAAAGATGGCGTGAGCGTGTATGGCGGATTTGAAGGGAATGAAGAAACCAGAGCTGAGCGGGATAATAAAAAAGGAAGCATGCCTTGGCAGTACACACATCCTACCGTGTTTGTGGGGAATGCCTATGGAGGAGCTGCAACGGGCGGCGGAGGAAAATGTGAATATAATGAGGCTGATAATAAATGGAGCGTGACTGGCAGTAATTCCAATCACGTGGTATGGTTCGCCAATTTGGACGGTACGGCGTTCAAGAATGTGACCGTGCTCGACGGAGTGACCATCAAAGGAGGGTCGGCTCAGGAGACTGTAGGTTCGAAAGAAAATTTCTTCGGCGACCGCGGAGCCGGAGTCTATATGGCCGGAAATGCTTATCTTACAAATTGCGTGGTGACAGAGAATGCAGCCACGGGAAAAGGCGGTGGTGTCTACCTTTATGGCGGACGCATCATCGGTTCGTTGCTGTATAATAATGAAGGACAGCAGGGAGGAGCCGTTTATGTGGACAATTCCGGTATCGTGCTGCGTTCCATGCTGACGAATAATTCGGGTTACGACGGGGCTGCCGTCTATATGGTTTCCGATACGGAGTGGACGGACGGTAGCATGCACCCCGAATATCAGATATTGTCTACGTCGGTGGTGAGCAACAACACGAGCCGCCACAACGGTGCGGTCTATTGTAACCAAGGAGGTGTGATGCTGCAAACCACGATGGTCAACAATGTCTCCGTGGGTACGGTGGACCCTGCCGACAACGAATCGGCACAAACGGGCGGACTGTATGTGAAAGGTTACGGCCTTTCGGTTAATTCCGTATTGTGGAACAATCTGATTAAGGAGAGAAACGTGCCGATGTATGCCGTGAATCCTACGGTGAAGACCGTACGTTTCTTCAATACGGCGGTGTCGGGCATGAACAACTCTGTATGGAACAATACGCTCCAACAGGACATGGTGTCTTTGAGTGATGACAACTCTTCTAATACAGAAGGGGTTATTACGCCTGATTTTGAACAGAGCGGCATGCCCAGCCAGGGAGGAGTGGACGCGAACTTGAAGAACGTGGAGTATTATTGGTTTCCGGTGCAAGGTTCTAACTTGCGTTCTATAGGTTTGGAATTAGGACGTTTCCCCGAGGAAGTGGTATTGGCTCCCGAGTTGGATATCAAAGGGGATCTGTTTGCTCAAAAGCCGAGCGTAGGAGCTGTGATGACGGAAAAAAGAACCCTTCAACATCAGGCGGATAATAAGGTATGGCGTCTTTATGTCGATGTAAGTTGTACGGATGCAGAACACGACGGAAGTTCTTGGGCTAAGGCTTACCGTTCGATCAACGAAGCGATAGAATATTTTGCCAATGTGCAGGCGACGGACGGAGTTGAACGGTTTGAGATTTTGGTACGTGAAGGCGATTGCTATCCGCGTTACAGTTTTACTAATCTCGACCCCAAGACGGCCACTATCAATGTGCTGAAAACGGAACGTCCGTTGGTTATCAAAGGCGGCTATCGCGTAGAGGACGATGGCAGTGCTGCACGCAAACCTTTGGAGTACCGTTCCGTGATAGACGGTAATCCCAAAGGCAAGGCTTTGGAGGATGGGTTATACCATTGTATCACGGTGGCCGAAGATGCCAATGTGGAAATCGACGGTTTCCATGTCGTGGGCGGTTATGCTGTGTCGAGCACATACAAGTCCGGAGCCGGTATGCTGGTGGGCAAAGAGGCTGCGGTAACGGTACGCAACACGGTTTTCGAGAACAATACGGCCGTGGAGGCTGCGGCTATTTCTGCACAAGACGGCAGCAATTTGACGTTGGTGAATTGCGTGGTGAATAATAATACGAATACGACGGAGAGTGCTTCGGTTATTGCTGCAAGCAACTTGACGATGCATTATGTTACGGTGGTGAACAATAAGGGTGCCGCACCGGGAGGAAATTATTCCACCTCGTTCAGTGCCGGAAATACGTCCGGTTCAAATAACATGCAAAATTTGAATACGTTGTCGGCCGACGGAGCCAAGAACTTTGCCAATCCGACGAATGCGCGGGGAGCTACTTTAGGCTATGACACGTATTTAGGAGGATATTCAGAGTTCCGTCCGCTGACCAGTTCTACGGATGCGGCCGTTTTGATTAATAAAGCCAATGAGGTAGAAGGTGTCACGGAAGATATTTCCGGCAAAGGCCGAAATCTTGGTGGTAAGCCCGACCTTGGTGCATACGAGGCTGATTTGCCGGAGAATGGTCGGGTGATTTATGTGCGTGAAAACGGAACGGGAGACGGACTCTCGTGGGAGGACGCTATGGGCAGCATCAATGGTGCTGTGAATAAGGCGTTGGCATACAATAATAAATTGTCTGAAGAGGATAGAAAGGATGCCGACAAGCGTGCGCAAGTGTGGGTGGCTGCCGGAACCTATGCTGAAAATCCGGTGGATAACTCTCCTGCCTGTTTTATCATAAAAGAGGGTGTGGATGTGCTTGGTGGCTTCCCGGCAAGCGGTTGTCCGGGAGTGGACGACCGTAGACCTTTGGTGTCACAGGAGATATATACCGGAATGCGTGCTGATAGTGTGAAGATGTATGAGACGATATTGTTGCCTCTTTCAATGTTGCCGTCTGTGGATGAACTCGTAAATGTGGGAGAGGGAAATTATTATTATAATTCTACAGGAGAAGTTGTTTATGTTTCGGCTGCTGCAAATTTTGCTGAATATGTTTATTTGGAGACAGGGTATTATAAGTATTTTCGAGAAAGCGATGCTGAGAGCAGCTTTGGTAGTAAATACATTCGAGTTGGAGATATAGATCTTGGGGTACAAAGGTATGAGAAGGGAAGATTTGGTTTTTTTCAAGCGGATGATAATGGTGAATATATCAAATTCAAAAGTGAAGGTAATTACCCGGTGGCAGATGGTGTTGAAGAGCAATCTGCCGGTTATTATCTGGCAACTGAATATCCCCTGAGTACGGCCACCCTTGTTAAGGTGGAATCCCGTGAAAAGGTGGAAGTCGGAGATGGATATGGTAATTGGTTGATACAAGGCGGGCTGTCAGGCATGCCTGTTGGTACACGATTACGTGTATTGTCGCAAGAGGATAATAATAACCCACGTATTTTTGTACATTCGGGTAACGATATAAACGAGACGAAGTACGTTAAAGGTAAAGATTTTGTTATTCCTACCATGTGGGATGGCTTTACCATCACCAAGGGACGTTTGGATATAGGTAGCAGCCAGTTCGACGGTGGCGCGGGTGCCCGTATTTTCAATAATGTCACCTTGAAGAACTGTATCGTTACAGATAACTGGAATACGCCGGTTGGCAGAGGTGATATAGAAATACGCGGAGGTGGTGTTTATTGTTATGGCGGAACGATGGTGAATTGTTACATCCAGAAAAACAGGATGGGATGTGTAGGTACCGATGGTAACTTCAATGAGAATGGTGTTGCTTATGGCGGTGGTATTTATACGGCTTATTCTACGCTATACAATTGCATTATTGCGGAGAATGAAGCGAATGCCAATTATGCAGACGGTGCCGGTGTTTGTATGGAAGTTGGAGAGTTTTATAACAACACCGTGCTCAAAAATAGAGCAGAAGGACGAAGCCGTGCTTGTGGCGGTATTCGCTTGTGGGTCGGCGTAAAAACATCTATTCCGGGTACGGTGAAAATCTATAATACCATATCTTATGGTAATACCGGTTGGAATAGTGCAAATCATGGTAATGGTATGCAAGGTAATGCTAACTTTTCTGAGAGTGGTGTAGATGTAGACTTTGTCAATGGTCTTATAGAAACGGTATACGGGACTGATTTGGCAGGATTGAACTTGGATGGAAATAAAACACTGGAGAATAGTGGACATACCATAAATATTAGCAACAGTATCGATTTAAAAGATATTAGAGGAGAACAGATTTTTCAAGATTATGCAAATGCCAATTATCGTCTGACAGGAAGCTACGGATTGAACCGGGGGCTTAATGAGATAAGAATAGATCGAGTACAAATGCCTAAGGCAAATGAAACGTATGGAGATCACTTAGAGGCTGATGATGATGGGAAAAATGGTTATGTAGATGTTGCAGATTATCGGGGTTGGCCTTGCGTTTGGTATAAAAATACTCAAGTCGAACTTGAAACTTTGCCAACGGGTGTAGACCTCTTTGATTATACAGACATGGATTACACCGACCGCGTGAAAGACTGTACGGTGGATGCCGGTGCTTATGAGCGCAAAAATGAAGATATGGTTAAGCCTGATGATAAAGGAGTGTATTATGTGACCTTTAACGGTAACGGTACGGCAGACGCTTCTTCTCCGGCTAATGCAGCCTGTGCCATGAAGCTGCAGGAAGTGCTGAATGCGGCAGGACAGCGTGTGACAGAGGGTAATACGGCGATTGTGAAGATTGCCGGATATGAAAGTTATACTACTGTGTATCATTCCAATACGCTGGCTAATCCGAACGATCCGAAGAGTTACACGTTCGTGATTCCGGAAGGCGTGACCGTGATGGGCGGATATAATGAAGGTTCTTATGTGGGCGGTATATATCAGAATGATGGAAACTGGAATGATGACAATCGCAACGCTGCGCAATATATGACTGTGTTGAGTGCAGTGAGCGATGAGGCCGGAGGCCGTCAGGCGGTGAACGGTTATCATGCCGTACAGTTCGGACAGGATGGAACGGCTGCTTTGGATAAACGGACGGTGCTTGACGGAGTCTATTTGGAAGACGGTCTGGCTACGGCTTCTTCCGGTAGCGGTAGTTTCAACACCCGTGGTGGCGGTGCCGTTGTGCCGAAGGGGGCACACATACGCAACTGTGTGGTTCGCAACAACGAAGCCATCGAAGGCGGCGGATTGTTCGTGTTGCCCGGCGGTATGGTGTCCGGTTGCGGCGTAATGCAGAACAAAGCCGATAAGGGGGCCGGTATGTACTTGTCGGCTGAAGATGGTGTGACGAAAGATAATCGTGCACATGTCATTTCGGGTACAGTAGTAGAAAACGAGGCTGCCGAAGTAGGCGGAGGTTTTTATCTGGAAGACGGTGCTGCTCTGACGGTCAATACCGTAGTGTGGGGGAATACAGCTCCGAGCGACAAGAATATCAGTGGTGTGACGGATGAGAAATTTGAGGATGCTTTGTTTGGAGGCATTGACACGGAGGAAAATGGAAAAGGAGGCTTCTATCCGTTCAATAACTGTTTCGTAGAAACTTATGAGTTGCCGGGTAATTACGGGAACCATAAGATGGAAGCAGATAAAGATCTTTATTTTAAAGGTTATTACATCCCGCGTCCGTTCTCGCTGTTAGTGAAAGGAGGAACCACATCGGTATTGCAACAGGAATTGCAATCGAAAAATGAAGTTGCCGCTTACGATATGCAAGGAATTTCTCGCATACAGCAACAGGGAGCACAGGATTTGGAGAAAATAGATGCCGGGGCTTATGCTTATTTAGGTGGTAGTATGAGAATGCCGAGAAATGAAGGTGAAATTATTAAGAGAATCTTTGTGTCGCTAACGGCAAATGTTGAATTGAGCAATGAAGAGGCTGAACAGGAAGATGAATTGAAAGGATGTTCATTCTATACGGGACTTGCTTCTTTGGATGAAGCCTTGGATTATATTAATAAGGTAAGGGCGACCGACTTTGGCGATGACACGGATTTTGAGATATGGATGGCTGAAGGGACTTACAAGCCGCGTAATGCACGTAAGGACGCTGACCCTGAAACGGGTGAGCCGAACCAACGCCAGAATTCATTTGTAATTCCGCAAGGTGTGCAGATCTTCGGCGGATTCTCGGGAGAGGAAAATTATTCGTATGGGTTGGATAAACTATTTAATAAAGGTGAACTGAAGGACTTAAAAGAAAGTACTGATGCGGACATCTTAAATTTATTGGATGCCCGTGAAAGCGGAGACTTGAACTCGAATGGTATTACCGAACCTTGGGAAATGGCACACCCGACGATTCTTTCGGGACATGTCAATCTTTCGGCCAAGGAAAAGAACGTTTATCATGTGTTGTATAGCAAAGCTGATGCGCAGGTATCTGGTTTGGGAGGTGTGACTCTGGATGGATTGACCATTATGGATGGTGAGACTTACAACGTGATGAAAGGTCGTTCGGAGGTAGGCCGTGGCGCCGGTATTTATACCGTAGGCGTAGATTATAAGTTGGTTCGTTGTCGTTTGCTGAATAATAAGGCTGTGCGTGGAGGCGCTGTATATGCACTGAATGCGAATGTAACGTCCGTAGGGTCGATCTTTGCAGGAAACGGAACGGTAGAAGATGCAGAAATAGGCAATGATGTAGATGAAAGTGAAGGACGGAATATTCGCGGCGGTGCACTCTATTTAGCTGGAGCAGATAAAACCTATTGGTTGAAAGCTGTCAATACGTTATGGGCCAATAATGGTACGGACAAGGGAACGGAGGACAACCCGTCGTGGGGCGGTGCTGTTGCGGTGAGCGGTATCGGAGAGGTCGACTTGATGAACAATACTTTTGTACGGAATAAAGCGGGACAGTATGCGGCTGTTTATGTGGAAAGTACAACTACCAATGCAAGTAAAATGACAAACACAGCCGTGTGGGGTAATGAGTGTGAAGGTAGTCCTGTTCTTCTTACGGCTACGGGCATCGAAAATTCGGCCTTTGATGTAAAATCTGGTGTAGAACAGACTAATGGTTTTGTTCTTCTTGACCAGGAAAACAACGCTGTCAATGGTCCGCGTTTCGACGACCCGTCTACGGTGGCCGGAACGGAGGGAAATAAGGTTTCTGCGAAATGGGAACCGGTAGCGATTTCCGTGTTGGTAGATGCCGGTGATGGTCAGTTGGCTGCGGCAGAATCGGATATGACTCAGGCTACTGGGGCATATAAGGAGTGGATGACAGGTGACTTTGCATCATATAATACTTTATATATGAAAAGTACTGCTTCCCGTTATGCCGGTCCGACAGGACCGGACGGTAAGCCAATGGTTAAGAAAATAGATATCGGTGTGTTCGAGTATCAGTATCCTGAGAAACTATCTGATCGGGATATCGTGTATGTGGCTACTACGGAAAGCGGAAAGCGCGACGGATCGAGCTGGGACAATGCTACTTCCGACTTGCGTGGGGCGTTGAACGCCATGGCCAATGCTACCGGTGGTTTGAAAACTGAAAAAGAAGTGCATATCAAATCCGGTACGTACACTATGGGGAATAACTTGATTGTGGGTGACATAGCTTACCAAATCTCCATGAGCGGAACAGATAATACATATGTATCGGCATTGACCGTAAACGGTTCCTATAACGAATCCGGTATTCAGGATTTCGGTCAGCCTACGGTGTTGACGGGGAGTAACGGTAATAATGATGTCACTTTGCTGAGTGTCGCTACCAACGGTAAGCCGGTGAATATTTCCGGCCTTTCGTTCCAAGAAGCCAAAATAGGATTGAATGCTACTACTTTGGGGAACGGTAAGCTCACACTGAAAAATTCTGCTTTCCGGAAGACAGGTGAATTTGGCATGAAAATATCGGATGCAGCCAATGAGGGGGCTTTGATAGCCAATACGCTTTTTGCCGATGGTGAGACAGGATTAAATGTTGTTTCGGGCAGTCAGGTCAAGGTGGTGAATGCTACGTTTGCTAACAATAATGTAGCGGGTATCAACGGTTCGGCCGAAGTGTATAACTCGGTGGCATGGAATAGCGGAGCAGCCGGATTTGAAAGTGGTGAAAGCGATGGCAATAAAGTGTTGGGCAATGTTGCTAATACGAATTTGGAGGAAGGACCGAACTTCGTAGATCCGAGCAATACAACAGATGTGTTGAAGCGTGACTACAACATCCGACCCAGTTTCACGTTGCTGAACCAAGGTCAGAATGAGTCCTATACCTCACATGTGGCATCTGATTTGGGTAGTGAACAGGATTTGGCCGGAAAGCACCGTGTAGTAGGCGAGAGAATCGATGTCGGAGCATACGAATATGCTTCGGAACTGAGTCAATACATCTATGTGAAGCAGGGTGTGGCCGGCAGTGACAACAGCGGAAGCAGTTGGGAACATGCCATGAGCGACTTGCAGGGAGCTGTGGATTTGGCTACGGTTTATGCCAATACTTCTTCTGGAAACAATGGTTATGTGTTTGTGCATCAGAATGTGGAAAGCAACGAGCAGTTGCATTTGCCCCGTGGCGGTGTGAAGGTGTACGGAGGCATGAATACCGAGACTGTGGCAGAGGATAATTCGGTGGAAAAGGTATTAATGGCTCGTAGCGGATTGTTGGAAACTGCCGACCGTTCTGCCCTGAAGGGAGGGGTAACTGTCTCGGGTGCAAGCGTGGTGGACGGCTTTGAGGTGTCGGGTACGTCTTCGGTAGAGGGCAACGGTATACTGGGCACTTCCATCCTGACAGTCGGAGCATCGATACAGGTCGGTACAAATAGTATTTTGTATAATACTTTGGCTGACGGGGCAACTGTGAATGGTGAAGGAAAAGCCGTGAATGTGACAGTTGTGAACAGCGGAAGCTTTATAACCGGCCAAAAGCAAAATGTCGTCCAGAATGGCTCGGAGAATGGCTATGTAACGGACGGTTACTGGAAATACCAGTTAAAGGAAACAGACGAAACGAACATAGACAAGGGCTCTGATGATGGTCTTCAAGCGATAATGACGATGGTCGGCCACGAGAAAGATATTGCAGGTAACAAGCGTATCCGTAATCAAGTGGATAACGGCTGCTTCGAAACTTGGAATATCATCGGCGGAGGGAATGGTAACTTCGGCACGGTGAATGACGATGACTATCCGCATGGTAAGTCTGTGGTTTATGTCCGTGAAGGCAATGAACTTCAATTGGAGCGCGACTATACGGCTTCCTCACCGTTCAATCCGGGCTTCCTGTTGCTGGAACACGGCGCAGGCCTGTGGGGCAACGGTAAGCAAGTGGATTTGAGGAACTTTGCAGCCGAACGTAAGTTGACAGCCACAAACGGTTATAAGGATTTGGTGGCCATGCCGTTCAGCCTGACGGAAATGACCGTGAACGGAAATGAGGGACTCGGGACAAGCGTGAAAGCCTATAGGTATAATGGTCTGGAGCGTGCGAAGTATGACTACAAGTTCGCTTCGAAAGATTCTAAGGCTTGGCAAGACGTTTCCGCCGATTTGTCTGCCGTGACGGAAGGCTTGCTCTTCGAAGCACAAGGTAGTCCGGTACAGGACGTGAAACTCCGTTTCTATGGTACAAGCTATGAGGAAGACGGACAACCGAAGAATGTCGTGTTGCAGAAGTATAACTTCAACAGTCCTTGGAGTTCGTCAAGCGACACCGGAGACAAGTTCACCCACAAGGAGAATATGAGCTGGAATCTCTTCGGTTCGCCTTACCTCTGTACGATGAACTACGAGGATATGGAATACGGCCGTGTGATTTACGGTTATGCCAATAACGGATATTACACGGATGGTATGGGGGCTGATGGAGAGCGTACACAGGGCAATATCCCGGTGGGCAGCGCAGTATTCACCCAGACGGCGACCCTGAAAGAGACGGAAACATTTACGGTGGGCATGCGTAAGGCAGAGATAGACCACAACACGAGGAGTACGAAGTTGGCCTTGTATGTCGCTTCCGCAGCCGGTAAGCGTGGCCTGGAGGAAAACGACGGCATCTATGACGAGTTGCAGTTGACGGCGGTGCCGTCGGAAGAGGCCTCAACGGAATTCGACTTGGCGCGCGACGGTGTGAAATGGATGAACGACAACGGCGAACCTGAGATCTTTGCCGTACGCGACGGCGGACGTTATTCGTTGCTTTCGGCCATCGACCGTGAAGGTACGATAGGCGTGGGCGTGAGCCTGCCGGAAGCAGGTATGTATTCCATCGGTATTCCGGAAGATTGCGAGGCCGAAGATTATGAATATGTGATGCTGAAAGATGCAGCGACGGGCAAGGCTACCGACCTGAAAGAAGGGGCTTACTCGTTCCGGACGGCGGAAGCGGGAGTTGCTGAGGGACGCTTCACTTTGAGTTTCAAACGTATGGATGCAGACCAACGGCATGCGATATATGTGAAGTCCGGCATGGGCAAGGCCACCGTGTTTGGTGTGAACGACGGCGATGTCGTGACCGTGGTGACGGTAGACGGTAAAGCCGTGGCTGTAGAGGAGGCTGTCGGAAGCGAAGTGACTTTCGCACTGGCAAAAGGAGCTTATCTCTTCAAGGTGGCCGGTGCAGACGGACGGACTACAGTGGTAAAAGCCATGGTCCGATAGAGGATAGTGGATTTTAAGGTTGGTGAAGCCCCTCGCAAGGTGAATGTGTGAGGGGCTTCTTATTTATCTTATTGGGTGGTTTAGGCCGGACTTCAGAGCTTTTCTTTCAGGTAGCGGCCTGTATAGCTGTCCGGACAGGCCGCTACTTCGTGCGGTGTGCCGCACACGACCACGTTGCCGCCTTGCGCGCCTCCTTCCGGGCCGAGGTCGATGATGTGGTCGGCACATTTGATGACGTCCATATTGTGTTCGATGATGACGAGCGTATGGCCGCGCAGGATGAGGGCGTCGAAAGCTGCCAGCAGGCGTTTGATGTCGTGGAAATGCAGCCCCGTGGTCGGTTCGTCGAAGATGAAAATGGTCGGTTCCGTTTTCTCCATGCCGAGATAGTAGGCCAGTTTCACGCGCTGGTTCTCGCCGCCCGAAAGGGTATTGGACGATTGGCCCAACTTGATGTAGCCCAGTCCCACGTCTTGCAGCGGTTTGAGCTTTTTGGATATCTTGGATTGCCCGTGCGCGTCGAAGAACTCGATGGCTTGGTTTACCGTCATGTTGAGCACGTCATAAATGTTCTGCCCGCCGAATTTCACTTCCAACAGGTCGCTTTTGAACCGTTTGCCGTGGCACGACTCGCATTCCAGCACGAGGTCGGCCATGAACTGCATTTCCACCGTGACCGTCCCTTCGCCTTTGCATTCCTCGCAACGTCCGCCTTCGGTGTTGAAAGAGAAGAAGCCGGGCGTGAAGCCCATTTGTTGGGACAGCGGTTGTGCGGCGAACAGTTTGCGTATCTCGTCGTAGGCCTTGATGTAGGTGACGGGGTTGCTGCGCGAAGACTTGCCGATGGGATTCTGGTCCACGAACTCGATATTCTTTACCATTTGCAGGTCGCCTTCCAGTCCGAGGAACTCGCCCGGACGGTCGGCCACTTCGTCGAATTGCCGTTTCATGGCGCGATAGAATATGTCGCGCACGAGGGTGGACTTACCCGACCCACTGACTCCCGTGACCACCGTCATGACGTTGAGCGGGAAGCGTACGTCGATTCCGCGCAGGTTGTTGGCCCGTGCGCCTTTCACTTCGATATAGTTTGTCCACGGGCGTACGCTGTCCGGCAAGGCGATGGTTTCCTGTCCCGTCAGGTATTTCACGGTGTAGCTTCGCGTGTCCTGCGGTTTCTCGGCCAGCATCTGTTGCAGGTCGCCTTGGAATACCACCTCGCCGCCCAAGCGTCCGGCTTGCGGCCCGATGTCGATGATATAGTCTGCCGCACGGATGATTTCCTCATCGTGTTCCACCACGATGACCGTGTTGCCTAATTGCTGTAATTGCCGGAGCACGCGGATAAGTTTGTCCGTATCACGGCTGTGCAGTCCGATGCTCGGTTCGTCCAGGATGTAGAGCGACCCCACCAGGCTACTGCCCAATGACGTGGCCAGGTTGATGCGTTGGCTTTCGCCGCCCGAAAGCGTATTGCTCAGGCGGTTCAGGGTGAGGTATCCCAGTCCTACGTCGAGCAGGAAACGGATGCGGTTGTTGATTTCGGTGAGCAGGCGTTTGCCCACTTCCGCCTCGTGGGCGGTGAGTGTCAGCGTGTCGAAGAATTTCTTCAGTTCGGTGACGGGCAGGTCCACCAGATCCGAAATGGCCCGTCCGCCCACTTTCACGTATCCGGCTTCGGGGCGCAGGCGCGTGCCGTGGCATTGGGGACAGATCGTTTTGCCCCGGTAGCGTGCCAACATGACGCGGTTCTGTATCTTGTATTGGTCTTTCTCCAACATCTTGAAGAAGTTGTCGATGCAGATTTCCTCTTCGGGCGATGAAGCACCGGTCTTTCCGTGCCATAAATAATCCTTTTGTTCCCGTGTCAACTTGTAATAAGGCTCGAAGATGGGGAAGTCGGCCTTCTGTGCCCGGCGGCAGAACTCCGTTTTCCATTCGCCCATCTTTTCTCCGCGCCAGCAGACCACGGCTCCGTCGTACACGCTCAGGGCCGAGTTGGGGATGACCAGCTTTTCGTCGATGCCGATGACGCGGCCGAATCCTTCGCATACGGGGCAGGCACCGACCGGCGAGTTGAACGCGAATAAATTGTCCGACGGTTCTTCAAACGTGATGCCGTCCGCCTCGAAGCGCGTGGAGAAAGTGTGCAGGATGCCCGACGGAACGATGCGCAACATACATTGCCCGTTCCCCTCATAAAAAGCGGTTTCGGCCGAGTCGGTCAGTCGGGAGATGGTATCTTTGCTGTCGTCGCAACTCATGCGGTCGATGAGCAGATGGATGGTGCGGTGTTCGCCTTTCGACGGATCCGAGGCCAGTTCCAGCATGAAGTCCTCTATGCGCACGACCTCGCCGTCTACTTCGATGCGCGAGAAACCCTGCTTGAAGTCGCTGTCCAGTTGCTCTTGAAGGGTGCGCCCTTCACGCACCTGCAACGGGGCGAGTACGGTGAAGCGCGTGCCTTTGGAATAGGAGAGCATGCACTGCACTACGTCTTCCGTGGTGTTTTTTTTCACCTCCTGTCCGCTCACGGGGGAGAAAGTGCGCCCGATACGGGCATACAACAGGCGCAGGTATTCGTAAATCTCGGTGGAAGTCCCTACGGTGGAACGGGGATTACGGCTGCTTACCTTCTGCTCGATGGCGATGGCGGGCGGGATGCCTTTGATGTAGTCGCATTCCGGTTTGCTCATTCGTCCGAGAAATTGCCGGGCGTAAGCCGACAGGCTTTCCACGTAACGTCGCTGTCCTTCGGCGTAGAGCGTGTCGAATGCCAGCGAAGACTTGCCCGAACCGGACAGGCCGGTGATGACAATCAGTTTGTTGCGTGGAATGTCCAGGTCGATATTCTTCAGGTTGTTCACCCTCGCCCCCTTGATATGTATGTAGTCGTTCATCAGTTGTTTTCGTTAATTGTCCTTATGTTTGCAAAGTTAGTCAATGTTTGGCAAACGCATGATGGATTTTTATTGTATTTTTGCACGGAAATAACGTGTATGATGAATAAAAAATCACTTTTGCTTTTGATGATGTGGCTTTGCAGCTTTGCGCTTCAGGCCCAGTTGTCGCCCAAACGGGAGTTTCGCGGCGCATGGATACAGTGTGTGAACTATCAGTTTATGGGGTTGGGTACGGCAGAGATGCAGCGTACGCTGACGTACCAGTTGAATGAACTGCAAAAGTGCGGTATCAATGCCATCCTGTTTCAGGTACGCCCTGAGTTCGACGCGCTTTATGCCAGCAGCTTCGAGCCGTGGAGCCGTTATCTGACCGGACAGCAGGGCACGCCGCCTTCTCCCTACTGGGATCCGTTGCAGTGGATGATAGCCCAATGTCATGCACGGGGCATGGAACTGCATGCCTGGATCAATCCCTACCGGGCCAAAACGAAAGGTACGAAGGAACTGGCTGCCACACATGATTACAGAAAGCATCCTGAGCGGTATTTCTGGTATGGCGAACAACTGATTATGGATCCGGGGATGCCCGAGAACCGGGACTATATCTGCAACGTCGTGACGGACATCCTGTTGCGTTATGACGTGGATGGCATTCATATCGACGATTACTTTTATCCTTATCCCGAAAGCGGTTTGCGCATTCCGGACGACCAGACGTATGCGCGTTACGGGAACGGAATGAACCGCGATGACTGGCGACGGGAGAATGTGAACCTTTTCATCCGTCAGTTGCACGACTGCATCCATGCCGTCAAGCCTTGGGTGAAGTTCGGCGTGTCTCCTTTCGGTATCTATCGTAACTTGAAGAGCGACCCGAAGAGGGGAAGCAATACGCGCGGATTGCAGAACTATGACGATCTCTATGCCGATGTGTTGAAATGGGTGAAAGAAGGTTGGGTGGATTATAACATCCCTCAGGTGTATTGGGAAATCGGGCATTCCGCGGCCGACTACGATACGCTGATACGCTGGTGGAGTGAGCATGCCGGACATCGGCCTCTCTACATCGGGCAGGACGTGGACCGTACGGTAGCCAAAGCCGACCCCGTGGACCCGAACAAACACCAGATGGAGCGCAAGATGGCTTTGCAACGTTCGTTGCCTAACATCGAGGGCAGTTGCCAATGGTATGCCAAGGCAGTGGTGGACAACAAAGGAAATTATGGCACGATGTTGCGCAACTATTACCACCGTTATCCGGCCTTGCAGCCCGAGATGCCGTGGATAGACCACAAGCGTCCGAAGAAAGTACGCAAACTGACCACTTTATGGACGGAAGACGGCTATATGCTGTTTTGGCGTGAGCCGCGCGGAACGAGCGAGATGAACCGTGCGCGTCAATATGTGGTTTATCGCTTTGCCGAGGGCGAGCCTATAGATTTGGAATATGCCGAGAATATCGTGGCGATTACGCCGAACACTTTCTATAAACTGCCTTATGAGGACGGGAGCCGGAAATATACGTATGTGGTGACGGCACTCGACCGTTTGCAAAACGAGTCGAAAAAGGTGAAAAAGAAAATACGTCTTTAGAATTGTACGCGGACGGCATGAAAATCGTTTGTCTGAAAGGAGGACTGGGGAACCAGATGTTCGAATATTGTCGTTTCCGGGATTTGATGGAGTCCGGACACGATGAGGTTTATCTGTTTTACGACCACCGTAGGCTGAAACAGCATAATGGTTTGAGGCTTTCCGATTGTTTTGAACTGGAATTACCTTCTTGTCCGTGGGGGATAAAACTGGTGGTTTGGGGGCTCAAAATCTGTCGTGCCGTGGGAGTTTTGAAAAGATTGTATGATGACGAGAAGCCGGAAGCCGTGTTGATAGACGATTACAGTCAGCACCGGCGTTTTATACCGAATGCTCGTCGTTACTTCTTTTTCCGTCAGTTTTTGGCAGAACTGCAGAGCGGTTTCGTACAGATGATAAGAGCCGTGGATTATCCGGTATCGGTACACGTGAGGCGCGGAGACTATTTGCATCCTTCCAACTCGAGTTTCGGTTTATGTGGAGTGGACTATTTCCAACAAGCCATTGCTTATGTCAGAAAGAAGCGGCCCGATGCGCGTTTCTTTTTCTTTTCCGACGATATGGAATGGGTGAGGGAGAATCTTTGGATGGAGGATGCCGTATATGTGGAACATACGGAACTGCTGCCCGACTACGTGGATTTATATTTGATGACGTTGTGCCGCGGGCATATCATTTCCAATTCCACGTTCAGCTTTTGGGGGGCATATTTGGCCGTAGATGGCAACGGTATGAAAATCTATCCTCGTCGGTGGTTCCGCGACCCTACATGGACCAGTCCGCCTATCTTTTCGGAAGAGTGGGTCGGGCTATAGGATATAAGATACGTCCCCGGGAGTTTCCGTTTTGGATTTCCCGGGGACGTGTGTATTACGTAGAACGAAGACGTTAACGTTTCCGTCGAGACGAGAACTTTCGTTTGTACCACAAGTAATAGCCGCTGAGCGGGAGAATCCCTCCGATGAAAGCAGCCAGGAAATAAAGTACCTTGGTCCACATGCCGCCCCAGGAGCCGGTGTGGAAGGCATAAAACCAACCTTTCAGCGTTTGTGAGGCCGGGGCATCCTTATAATAGGTTATGGAGCCGAGGCGACCGGTTTGCGGGTCGAATTGTATTTTATCCGTTTGACGGCGGTCGGTCTTCGGGTTGGGAGCCACTTCTATGCCTTCCGTACCCAGCTTGACCGACTTGTAGGTCGGATAGATCTGGCGGACAGCGTCTGCGGCTTTGTCCCATACGGCATAATTGAAAGTGGTCCCTTTCCGGCCTTTTTCTCCGCCGGCATGCCGCTGTCCGTCCGGACGGGACTGTTTTGCGGCATCTTTCCGTCCCTTTTGCCGATATTCCGGTCGAGGCGTATTTTCCACTTTTGGCGCGGTGCCACCGAAAAGGGAATACGCGGCTGTGCGATACCAAGTGAATGACCAGGTAAGTCCGGTCAGCGCCATGACGAGTAGGAATAGCGTGGTGTAGAAACCGAGCGATACGTGACTGTCGTAACAGAAACGCCGCCATCCTTTGTTACAGGATACCTGAAGGCGGTTTTTCAAAGCCTTTTTGGTCCGCGGTATCCAAATCACCACACCACTGATGAGTATCGCAACGAAGACCAGCGTAGTGACACCGACAATAGTTTTACCCACGGTCTTGTCTCCTTTCCGAGGCGGAACATCCATCAGCCAGCGATGAAGTTTGCGCATGGTCTGAAAGAAAGGATAGCTTTTGTTCCATCCGTTTATCTCGCCGGTGTAAGGGTTTACGCTTAGCGTTTTGCGGTTTAAGTGCTCAAAGCTGACCATCCAGGCTTCTTCCGGGGTGCCCGACATTTGCAGGCCGGAAATCTGCAATGCGTCCGGGAGTTGCGTGCGGAGCTTCGTGACCAGTTCGGAAGGCGTGAGCGGCTTTGCTCCATCCTCTACTTCGACCCGATAAAAACCGGGATTCAGGGCACGGGTGATATCCTGCTCAAATACCAGCGCCGCCCCCGAAAGGCAGACGACGCTGATAATGATGCCGAATGGAATGGAAAACCAAAGATGAATCTTGGCGAATGCTTTTCTCATATTTCAAAATTAGTTTGTAGCGGCCAGTTTGCCGATGGCCGACACGCTGTTGTGGGTAATGATGGTCAACCCTTTGGTAGCTTTAGCCGTAGCCGGGTCTATCTTGTAGAGTGCCGGAGCCTCGCCGTCCTTGGTCGTGACAGGGACGTATGCTACCCCGTTTTCGCAGAAGGGGTCACCCAATGAAGAAATCTGCTCTTGGGCTGGCAATCCATCGGTTACTTGAGTCAGCTTACCGCTTTCGCCTTTGAATACGGCCAGTTCGTTGGTCGGCGCATTCTTGCCGCTCATCGTACCCTCGCTATACATTTGAAGCAAGAAGTAGTCGGCTGTGATATGCCAGCAGCGGAACATCGGATGACCCGTACCCTGTTCTTCAAGATTATAGTAGTAGTTGGCATCGAATTGAGTCTCTCCAGCTTTGATGCGGACAACGCCCGATGGCAGTTGGCCGGTAACTTTCTTCAGGTCGGCAGAAGAGGTAGCCGTACGCCCGTAACCCGGAGAGAACACGTAGAGGTCGCCGTTGTCGGCAGCCCAAATGGTCTGGTAGTATTGCGATTTCTTGCGTCCGCTGGCAAAGCCGATTTTATCGGTTTTTACGATAACCGGAGTTTCGTCGAAACTGTCTCCGCTGTAAATGGCGATGAAGGCATTGTCAGGATATTGGGTGGAAGGAATCTGCCCGGCTGTGTATTGACCGGAACCGCTGCCGCCGTCGCTAGTGGCGATGAGTGCCTGGTCCGTGACCTTTTCAGGGAAGGTGTTCACGCCATAGTGGCTCATGCCCATAGGAACGACTGAGGTATAAAGTTTGCCGTTTGCCTCCACGAAACCGGCAAAGCTGACAATCTCGCCGTTGCCGAGGAAGTTCTCGGCGATACGCTTACCGGTGGTTGTATTGCCCGAATGTACATTCAGATAATTGAACTGGAGATATTTGGCAAAATTGCCTTGGGCGTCTTTTTTCCTGCGAGCCGTCGTTGGTGGAGCAGGTGATGACATTATCGCCCCATGTACCGTATGTCGTGATACGGTTGAAAGTGTATTCGCGTGCTTCTTTTACCTTTCCGGTTGCGGCATTCAGGGCGTAAGAAGTTCCGGTTCCTGCATTTCCGTCATTGTATTGCAGCCCGAAGAGGTATTGTTGGCCGTAGAATATCCAATAGGACGCACCGATGGCTTCGGTACCGTTGCCCAATACCGTCACGGAGCCTTCGTCGAGTGATTCGCTGGTGACGAGATAAGTGCCTTCGTCGGCCTTGGCTGCTATGACGTATTTGCTTGTACCCGGAGTTGTGGTGCCGCCATTACCGTTGCCTCCGCCGGGAGTCGTGTCGTCATCGCTGCATGAAGTCAATGCGCCGCCGACGCAGAGGGCGGCAGCAAGCGCCCAAGTAAAGAATCTTTTTTCCATGTTTTTAATTATTTATTGAGTGAATGATGCTGTTTATTTCCCGAAGTAAACCCTTACCTTTCCATAGAAAGCCCGTCCGGCCTTTTGCAGGCTGTAATTGTCGTAAAGTTTTTCGTCCGTCAGGTTACGGCATTCGAGCGAAAAGTTGTAACGTCCCTTGGCCACACTGTAATTCAGTGTGAGATTGTGGGAGAACTGTTCGGGGACGCGTGCTTTGGTGTCCGGGTCGCCGAAGTCTTCCCAGTACAGGGGAAACTCGTGCTGGTAGTAGCTGTCGTAAGTGAGCGAGAGCATGTTGCCTTTGCCGAACAAGTCATGCCAATAGAATGATGCGTCGAAGTTGGCGTAGCGGTAGGGCTGGTTGGGGATGCGCTGTCCGTAGGTCAGCGAAGCCTGCCCCGTGCCTTCGGCCAACCGTTTCTCACGGTCGATGGCATCCATGCTGTTGAATGTTCCGCCCAAGCTGAACCAGTTCGCATAGCTGTAACGCAAGGAGACGTTGTATCCTTTGGTCTTGACCCGTCCGTGGTTCTCGTAGAATCCGAAGTCCATACCGCCCACGTTGTCCAATCCGCGACGGATGTAATCCTTCGTGTCGCGGTAGATGAGGCTTCCTTCCATGTACAGTCCGTGCTTACCGAATCGCGGAGTGTATCCGAGGTTGAAGTTGACATTGTCGCTTTTTTCGGGACGCAGGTTCGCCCGTCCGGCTTCCAGGTCCTCGTCACCGAAAAGTTCGTCGGTCGAGGGCAGGCGGTAAGCTTTCTCGTATGACAGCTTGGCCTGCAGGTTTTTCAGGATGAAGTAAGTTCCTGCTGCTCCATAGCCGAAAGCACTCGTTTTTTGCGATATCTGTATGTAATTGCCGATACCGTCGTCGCTTTGGGATACGGGGCCTTCGTTGTATTGGTTGTAATACTTGCCGAACACCGTGGCGTTCCATTTCTCTGTGGGCATGAAGCGGTAAGACAGTCCGGTGACGTTCTTGCGGGAACGCTTGGGGATGCTGAAGTCCGAGAGGCGCGAACTTCCTGCGACGTACGAACGGATGGTACGTTCAAAGGTACTCAGCACATAGTTGAGCGTGATCAGATGGGCGTGGCCGATGCGATAGTTGGCCGTGAGCGTACCGTTCCAGTTCTTGTTCTTGGCCTCGTTGTTCTGGTTGGATTGCTCCCCGGGTACGCCGGTATATTTCTGTTGTCCCAACCAGTTGTATTTGTAAGATGCCGTATCTATGTTGTGGGTGATGTTGTGGTTGTAGTTGACATTGGCCATGACATCGAGTCCCTCGACCCACAAGTTGCGTTTGCGGTATTCCAAAGAGGGAATGAACGAGAAGCCATGACGGTGTTTTTCTCCGAATACGACTTTCTGCAACACTCCGTTTTGTATCTCCTTATAAAAGTGGGTGTAGGTAAAGCCCAGCATCAGGCGGTCGGCCCATTTCTTGTCGGTCACCCCGATTTTGCCGCTCACGGCTTCGTTGTGGAAACGGTCGTTGAAACGTTTTATATGGTAAATCTTTGTCTTGTCAGTGTTCTCCAAGATACCGTCGTCGCTGAATTCCGTAACGTAGTAGTCAATGTAATAGTTGTTGTCCGAGAGATTCTGGAAAGCGTTGATTTCATACAGCAGACCGTTCTTGAATGACTGTCCGAAGTTGACGAAAGATTTGTGGGTGTTGAACGAGCCGTAAGAATAAGAGGCATCGGCAAACCGGCCGAGTTTCCTTTGGTTGGTGACGATATTGATGACCCCGCCCAAGGCATCGGTACCGAAACCTACGGGAACCACTCCGCGGTAGACCTCGATGCGTTCGGCGAAGTTCACCGGCAGGTTGTTCAGATTGAGGGCTGTTCCGGCTCCTTCCTGCGGTACGCCGTCGATAAAGACCTTGACGTGTTTACCCGTAAAACCGTCGAGCATGAGTTGCATGTCCGAACCCATTCCGCCCGTCTCGCGCAGCTTGACGCCCGGAACGGTGGTCAGCACTTCGGCCAGGTTCTTATTCAGTCCGGCCATACCTTTTAAGTCTACGGCCACTGCGTTGAATGCCGATTTGTTGATGCGGCCTACGTGGCTGGCTTCCACTTTCACTTCGGCCAGTTCCATATCTTTCTGGTGCATTTTGACATTCAACTTCTGGCGTTCGCCGTCCTGGAGAGTGACGGTACGTTCCACCGTGGCGTACCCCATAGCCTTAAACACCAATGTATGTTTTCCCGCATCGACTTTCAGATGATAGATCCCTTTTTCGTCGGGGCGTGTTCCGATAGAAGTCCCTTTGACTTGTACGGTAGCAAAGTCCATGATTTCGTTCGAAGTGGAGATCACCTTGCCTGAGACCATAGCCTGTTTCCGGGCTTGTCCTGAGAGGTGGTTTGTTCCTGCAATAAATGCCAATGTAAGGCTTAACAATCTGATTACCGTTTTCAATTTTTATGAGTTTAGGAGGTTTGTTTTGCGAATGCAAAGATACGGCTTGGACAGAGACTTTTGCAATCGTTCAAAATCAGTATTTACAACCGATTATTACTCAATATTTTATAGATAATAAGTCAGAAATATGG
>ENA-OOZN01000887-OOZN01000887.1-human-gut-metagenome-genome-assembly--contig:-NODE-887-length-23897-cov-4.194069_pt1 | contig 23897 bp, 21 predicted proteins | sample MGYA00241187_ERZ501397 | MGnify/ENA primary metagenome ERZ501397 (study PRJEB25962, sample SAMEA2042921) | human gut metagenome | biome: human gut; feature: human-associated habitat; material: faeces... | reverse complement strand
AGAACGGAACCTTTACAACTGAAGATAGTGACCTTGGAACGACAGAAAATCCATTAACCAGAAATCGCTATGACTATACGACCAATAATCCGTTGAATTACAGTGATCCAACAGGACATTCATTATGGAGCAGGATTAAGAGTACAGCTAAAAAAGCAGCAAAAGCAGTCAAGAGTGTCGGCAAGAAAATCGTTAATACTGCAAAAAAGGTAGTCAAAACAGTAGTAAATACAGCTAAGAAAGCGGCAAAAACTATTGTTAATGCAGTAAAGGGTGCAGCAAAAACTGTAAAAAATGCGGTTACACATCCAAAAAAGACATATCAATCTGTGCGGAGTAGCGTGACGAATTCATACCGAAAAGTTGTATCAAGAGGTAGCAGTTTTGTCCGTTCGGTAAGTAATGGTGTTCAGAAAATTGGAAAAACTTATACATCTTTTAAATCCTATGTTTCAGAACGAACATCAGAAATTCGTTCTGAAGTAGTACGCCACATGTGTACCACAACGAATCGTATTACAGATCAGTTGGGCAAAGTAAACTGGAAAAATGTAGCGATTGGTGTAACAGCAATGGTAGTGTCCGGTGTTGTGGTTGCGGCAACAGGCGGTTTAGCAACTGGAGCAGTTCTGGCAGCATTGCCAGCAATGGGTGGATTAGGAACTGCGATGGTTTCAGGAGCTGTAGCAGGTGCAATTGGTGGTGCTTCTTATGGAGCAATAAGTTCTGGATTGTCAGGAAATAGTTTGAAGCAAGTTGCAAAAGATACCTTAACAGGCGGATTAACAGGAGCAATATCTGGAGGTGTTTTGGGTGGTCTTACTTATGGCGCCGGTAAAGCACTTAGTGCAGTGAAGGACTTGGTAAAAGGAAAATCTAGTTCAACTAAGCCGGGGCATATCACTGAAATGGCTACAAAAAAACTGGATTATACAAGTGAAAATGAAGCACCTTTATTAACACAAACAGATCAATCTTCCGCTTCAAAGGTTACCGCAAGAAATAATTCCGCTTCTATATCGGACAATAATATTGAGTCAGTGGCTGCGGGGAATAATACTACTAAGTCGACTACAGCATCAAAACAAGGAAATAATGTAAAAACAGCTACTACGAATACCGCTGAAAATAATGCTGAAGCAACATCGGGATACTATAAAGATAATAATGGTAGATGGCATAGGAAAAATGGACAGTTTGCATCAAATGAAGAGGTTGGCATACCATCTAAGAAAACAAGTGCTAGTCATAATCATGGAAACTCTTTGGAAGATACAAGAACAAATTATGGATATGCATTAGTGGATAAAGATACTAATGAAATATTAAAATTTGGTGAAACATTGAATCCTGAAAAAAGATATTCTCAAAAGTATCTAAATGAAAATAATGCGGTGATGAAAGTTATAGAAAGTGGAAGTAAGCGAGATATTCATATGTGGCAATATGATATGAACAAATATTATGAATCAAAGTATGGAGAATTTCCACCATTATTAAAAAGTAAGGGATGGTGATGAAATAATAAATAAAAGTTTAATTAATGAAATTGTTTAGGTAGTTGGTAATGAATATAGAAGGAGGTTATAAGAAATGGAATTGAATATTAATTCGCCATCATATTTTACAAAACAATATGGGGTTATCGATGAAATCTACAGCATGTGCAGAGGTATATCAAAACATGTTGAAAATAAGCAGTACAGTGATCTTGTAGATATAGTTGGTATAACACCAATTATAGCACCTAAAGATATTATAGAACAGGGCCTTTTTAAACAAGAAAAGAAGTGTGATATAAAATATGGTTTTGCATCGGTTAGTCTCTGGATTGATTATGATGAATACTTAAAAGCTGATATAACGGATAAACAGATTATGATAGTAAAAAATATATTAGCATCCATAAAAACGATATCTCGAAAAGCAAAAATAGATTATAAACAGTTTTGTGAGGATATATTTCAATATTGCAAGCTGATAAATCTTCCGATAGAATCAAATTTAAAAGTATAAATTAGTCAGTGGAGGTGAGAGGCATTGTTAATAATTACAATGCCTCGAAAATATGAGACGAAAAATTATAATAGTAATTGTAGTTGTGGTTCTGGTTATAGTAGCTACAATAACATTTTTTGTGATAAAAGATTTACAGCAGGAGAAAAGTCTTCGAAAAGAAATTGATGAAATTCAAAAAGAAATGGTAGATTTTGAACAAATAGATGTAGACAAAATAAGCAAAAAATTAAAAGCTACAGTAACTACAGGAGATTATGCCAAAATTGAGAAAGCCATAAAAAACTATATGGCAGATAATTTAAATACGATGCTAACAATTTCAGAGGCTTTAAATGATGAAGTAATACCAAATGCGCTTACTGCAGAAAATTATCAGAATGATGGTCCCGATTTTGTAAAAACAAGGAAAATTTTAAAAAATACACAAGATAAACTCAGTGCTTCAAAAGAGACGATGATAATATTGTCAAAAGACGATACGGTTATGTCTTATTTAAAGAATGTTGATGATTCGTATTATATTGATTTATATAAAGAAATGGTGGGAGAAGAAAGTTCGGTTGATGATATTAAAAAAAATATTGACGATATAGTGAATTTGATTCAATCCCAGCAAAATGTTTTGGAATTTCTTTCAGAAAATAAAAATATGTGGAATGTGCAAAACGGAAAAATTCAGTTTGATGATGATATTTTATTAAATCAATATAATCAATTACTTTTAGCCGTTCAATAAAAAACGAAGGAGAGAATATGCAAAAGAAGAATTGTGTTTTGTGCATAAGTATAGGAATTATAGTATGTATATTGTTATCAGCTTGCTCCAGACAACCAGACTTTGATGCCAAATCCTACGTCCAAAGTTCTCTTGATGCACACTATCATGGAGAATATAAGGACTATGCGAATCTGTTAGAAATCTCGGAAAAAGATGCCAAGAAAGAAATCGAAGAGGATTTTAATGAGAGTATCCAACAGCAATTTGATGATTCCGATAACATTACGGATAAAGGAATTGCTGATTATGCGGAAAAACTGGCAGAAGTAAAGAAACTGGCAAAATACAAAGTACAGGATGTGAAAGAAGAGGATGGAGTCTATACAGTAAGTGTACAAGTTGAACCATCCAATGTATTTCAGACATTGCAACAAAGCTCTACAGAGGTAAGCAATGAAAAAATAAAGCAGGGATTGGATGGAAATGATCCGGAAGTCTTTGCAGCTGTATTAACAGAAAGTGTCCAGAAGAGTCTTGAAAAGAACAGATATGGAAAAGCTGTTACTGTAAACGTATCCGTGGAAAAAGATAACTCAGGAAAATATGGTCTTTTGGATACAGAGATGAATAAGTTGGAAGCAGCGATGTTCCCAACAGAATAAGAATGAATGGAAAGCTATCAGAGGAAAAAAACTGGTAGCTTTCTTTTGTTTCAAAAACAGAGACTTGTTAAAAAGCTATTGTAATAAGCGAATCAGAAAAGTTATAATAAATGATAATGGATGGCAGAGGTCATCCATTCATTATGAGAAAAAGAAGGGATCCCACATGAACCAACAAGAAATATTCACATACATCCAAAAGCAATACCCCACCCATCCAGACACCATCAACAAATCCGGATACCCCGTCACCATCTTCAAGAACCCAAGAACCGCCGCACCTTATGCCATCTTTTACCAACCAGCCGAAAGAACAACTTTCATGGAAGTTCAGGCAGAGCCGGACATGATAGGCAACTACATCGAAATGTATCACCTTGCTCCGGCAAAGTACATGGACAAGAAGCACTGGCTGGCAGTTCCGTTGGATGGTTCTGTCAGCGATTCAAAAGTTCTGGATTTACTCGATATGAGCTACGACCTCGTAGACGGACAGGCAGAAGCAGATGGAGAGACAGGAGCAGATAGACAGACAGGAGCAGACGGACAGGCAATAGACAGTACGCCAGAAGAAAAAGATTGACAATTCTGACCACACATTCCATAATGACGATAGTGGTTCGAGAAAACTAACAGGAAAAATGGGAGAGACAACATGAGGAAAAAAAGCTCATACCGATGGCTGATATGGATCATTCTGGCAGTGGTTTTAATCGGGGTAGCACTTTGGAATATCCTGCCCCCATACATCGACCGATGGAAATCTGCCAGAGATTATGACAAACTTGCCGAAGAGTATGTAAATGATGAGTCCGAACCAGATGATGGAAAACAGAAGAAAAAAGACTGGTGGGCTACAGATGTAAAAGTAGAATTTGACAAGCTGAAAGCCGAGAATCCAGATGTTATCGGGTGGATACGGTTTGATAATCAGGACGAACTTGGCATCAATTATCCAATTCTGTATTCAGGTGATAATGAAAAATATCTGAGAACCGATCTGCATGGCAACAGCCACATCGCAGGGTGTATCTTTTTGGAAGGTCTTAACAAATCTGATTTTTCGGATTATTACAACATTATCTACGGTCACAATATGAGAGACGGAAGTATGTTCGGAAGCCTGAAAAAATATAAGGATGACGGTTTCTGGAAAGAAAATCAATACTTCACCGTATATTCTGAGACAACCGCCTACCGTTATCGAATCTTCTCTTATGAAGATGCAGTCAATGGCGGCGATGTGTACAAAGTAGGATACCAGCCGGGCGAAGAATACCAGAAATTTATCGACCAGATGATAAAAAATTCCGATGTTGATACAGGAGTAAAGCCGCAGACCAGTAACAAGATACTGACACTTTCTACCTGTACAGGGAACGGATACAGCAAGCGGCTTGCCATCCATGCAGTCTGCGTAGACGCACAGACTACTGACAGTGAGAAACTGAAAACGGACGAAAATAAAGAATAAAAATAGGAAATAGTTATGGAGATTCAGTAGTTATGAATATGGAGACTTATGAAGAATTACTCAGCACAAATCAGATTGATAAGGCGATTTTTGAAGCAGAACGGGAAGTCGCTGAAGGTGCAGAATTATTAGATGCACGTGAGGTATTGGGAGAACTCAGGAGGAAACATTTTGGATAAATACACCGTAAAAACGTCACAGTTTGTGGCGTTTTTTTAGTGCAGGAAATACGTAAGAGTGCCTGACACTGGTTATTCGGATAGATGATAAAATTTCTCAACTTGGAGTGAAAAGAAAAACAGAGATTGATTTCAAAAAAGACATCTTATACAATCAATGCATAAAGTCTTTTAAGACTAACCAAGGTTAGCAAAGACATAGCAGGTGAAAGTAGGAGAAGCGATGGAAGAGAAAAAAGAAGATACCAGGATTACTCTGACACCCTGTTCCAAGTCAGAACTGGAAGCGGATATTCTGGAATATTTGTGTCTGCAGAATAAAAAGAAGATTCCGGTGACAGAAGTGAATATCTGTCAACATTTTCATATGTTAAAGAAAAGTCTGACGGCGATCTTAAAACAGATGCTGGAGAAGGGATATATTGATCCGTATGAAAAAAACGGAGTGATCGAGCTGACACCGTATGGGATCCGGGAGGGGAATGAATATCTGTATAGGCATTATTCAATCAGCCAGTTTCTGCAGTTTATCGGTGTTGGGGAAAAGACTGCGGATCAGGATGCCTGTCGGGCGGAACATATTCTGACAGATGAAACGGTGCAGGCTCTTTGTTCCTATGTAAATAGCGATAATCAGCATTATGAGCGAAAGATCCGCAATTCCGATCTCACTGACCGATATGCGCCGGGAACGTATGAGGGAATGATGGAAATCTACAGCATGGAACAGTGTCGGCCGAGAAAATTCTGTGAGGAAAATGCGGATTACACAGGAACGATTCTTCTTGAAATCAATCAGGAGGGATGGTTTGAGCTGCAAAGGGAAGGAAAAGCAGGAAAAAAGATCCTGTGGTATAAGAATGCGGACGGGGCAGAAGGCGTGGAATGGGTGAAAGCAGAGCATGGAAAACAGGGAGAGCGTATCCCGGTCAATGCTTTTGAATTTGTCCTGAAAGCAAATGAAGTGCTGATGGAAGGGCACCTGCTGGTTGCATTTACGGAAGGGGATGAACAGCCGAATCTGTGGAACAGTGGTCAGCTGGAAGTGGAACTGTGGTAGGAGTGGAACTGTGGTAGGAGTGGAACGATGAAAGAAAAGATAGAGAACGGAAGATTGACTTTAAATCAGGTGAAATATCTGACATTGTTAGATAAACTGGAACAAAAAAGAGGCGCTGTACAGAATATCGCGGATCAGTGCGGTGTCCGGCATCCTACGGTAAGCCGTTTTTTTAAAGCGTGTGTGGAAAAAGGGTATCTGACGGAAAGTTATGCATTTACCGAGAAAGGCCGGCGGATCCTGGAGTGGAACCAGAGGCTGGAGCAGGGCGTACGTGAATATCTTGTTACAATTGGTGTGAACGAGGGCATCGATGATTTTGTACGGGGGATGATGGAAAATGTGGACTATAACATCCTGGAGAAAACCATATCCAAACGTGCGGTGATCAGCGGTACGCAGATGAAAAAAGCAGCACCGATCGTTGTGGATGTGAGCGACATTATGGATCCGGGAGAGCATCGGGTGCGCATTGCACTGTTTCGGATAAATCCGATGGAACGTACACAAAAATCCATGGCCGACCGTGGATTTGAACATTATGCAAGAATCGTGCACAATGAAAGGGAAAGTTATCTGGAGCTGACCGTGCGGGAGATGCACGCAGTCTCACGGATGAACGGCAGAGAAACCGCCGGACACCTCGCCTCACTCAAGTTCCTGTATCACGGCACCTTGCGCCAGGCAATGATTGAAGACAGCAAAGTATGTATCCCTCTGGATGCCTGCAGCTACGAAATCTTCGACCACGGAATCATCTGGGGAAACGTAAACATCACTGTCACCTGCTCCGTAGGCGCCGCACACATGCCGGAGAGCACGGCGCGGCTGATATTTATTATCTGATATTCGGTCTGGGTTCATAGCGCAAGGGTGCCTGACACTGGTTAAGAGATACTTCGCCGGGCATGGCATTTGCTCCTCCGCCGATTAGAGCGTTGAGTGATACGTTATGGTGAGGAGAGCGGAATGGGCGAGCGTTGATCAGAGAATGATCTTGTGGAAGCATTCCGGAAATACTGTAAATTTTAGTTACTTCCAGGCAATCTTCTTCTGTCATATGGGGCAAAATTGTGGGAATCCTCTGGGCAATCATGGTTTTTCCACATCCAGGTTCCCCGATCATCAGTAAATTATGTCCACCAGCTGCGGCAAGCGTGATAGATTCTATCAGTTCCTGTTGTCCGCGCACATCTGAAAAGTCAAGAGTGACTTCCGGTGTAGAAGACAATGTTAAAGAAGGAGATGGTACAGCAGTAAATTGTGATCTTCCTTCCAGAAAACGAAGGACATCTGTAAGATGTTCAAAGCCAAGCAATTCAATACCATGAACAAGGCTTGCTTCTGCAAGATTTTCTGTTGGGATGATCAGTTTCGTTATCAGTTTCTTTTTGGCTGCGATAACCATTGGAAGTATTCCTTTACAGCTACGCAATCGTCCGTCGAGAGAAAGCTCACCGATGAATCCATAGGAAGACAAATTTTTTGCAGAAATATTCTGATTCTGAATCAGAACGCCGATAACCATTGCCAGATCAAAGTGTGAACCACTTTTCTTTTTATCGCCTGGTGCAAGGCTGATGATAACTCGTTTTTTGGAAAGACAAAGCCGCTCTCGTCAATCGCTGCCTGAATTCGTTCTGCAGCTTCTTTTACTGCAAGGTCACCAAGTCCAATAATAGAAATTGCCGGTTGGCCTTCCAGTGTTTTAATTTCGATATCTACAGGGTATCCGTCAATCCCCTGAATTGCGAAGCAGTTTACCAGGGTAGCCATAAATCATTTTCCCCCATTTCTTTTTGAATTTTCTGTTCTGAAACTTTAAATTTTTGACCGGGAGTATCAACAAAATCCCGGTACTTTTGGATTCCATATTTCCCGAAATAAGATAGTGTTTGATTTGTAACTGTAATTTTATCATCAGCCAGTCCAAGAAAAGTCCGATAAGAACTCCATGGATAATCTTCCGGGTAGCTGACAATCTGAGCTTTTACAGGATTCAGATGAATGTATCGACTGGTTTGAAGAAAATAAGAATCATCTTTTACAAGACCGGAGCAATAGCGCCCTTCAAAGAGATGACCAAGATAAGAATATTTACGATTGTAATAAGTTGCGTAAGTACAGGCCAGGTGCTTCATAAAGCTTCCGACAGGAGTGTCTGAAGTTTCCAGCAACAGATGAAAGTGATTTGTCATCAGACAAAATGCATGTAAAGTACAGGAATACTTTTTAAGTGAACGTTTCAAAATTGCGAGGAATGTCTGATAGTCGGTGTAATCTGAATAAATAGCTTGTCTGCGGATTCCCCGTTCCATCAGATGATAAGTTGCACCCGGATACCAAAGACGTGGTTTACGTGCCATACATAATAACCTCCGGTGAATATAAAATTGAAAAAAGAAAAAGTGATTGAGCCAATCATGAAGTAAAATGGCAATGCATTTTACAAAAGATGAGAAACACAGAAAACAGATGTGAATTCTGATGTTGAAAATGAATATAGCATAAAAAACATGAAAAGGCAAGAGAAAAATAAAATTTTTAACAATCAGTAAAAAAAGTGGGTAGTGATAATTCTTATCAACAAGGGAAGGAAAAATAATGAAATAGGATTAAAAACAAATAAAATTTGACAAATAATCAAAAAAATGGAAGGAAAATGTGTATAAACAGTACCCGCGGGTACGGAAAAATAGATTGCTAATGAAAAAAGAATATGATATATGTAAGATAAAAAGTTGGGCAAGGCTAACCAAGAGTTGAACTGACCAATTTGAGATACTTACGGATAACTTCGAAAGAGAAAACAGAAAAACAGGGAAAAAGTCTTTAACTGGAAAGTAATCCGAAAGAAAATGAAGGAGAAGGAGGAAAAGATTATGAAAAAAAGAAAGCAACAGAGAATAGAACCGGACGGATAAAGAAAAGGAGAGAAAAGAAAAAACAGGAGGAAAGGAAATAAAAGATGAAAGAAAAAATAAAAGAACTAGGGAAACGGCTCCTGACGATAGCGGTAGCACTGGCAATGGTAGTAACCTGTATACCCGGGACAGCGTTTGGAGCAGAAACAAGTGAAAAAGTCAAGAAAAACGTAAGGGTGCCTGACACCTTTACTACAGAGTTAGATAACAAAAATGAATATGTTGTTCCACTGACTTTTTATGGACCTTCTGGAAAACTGCTTACGGAGGAGCCTTATTCGGGTACAGTTCAGGATTACATGGATAATGTTGCACTAGTAAAAAAGAATGATAATGGAACATATCATGTAACCTTACAGATTGAAAATTATGAAAAAATTGATATTTTGCAGTTCTCAAAACCGGGTGTAATTTCAGATGATATAGCACCTTCGAATGCACCTATGGGAACTTTTAATATTCCAGAAAAATATATTGCTAATAATGAGGAAAATCCATCAGAGGCAACGGAATATTTGAAGGAACAAGGACAAATTAATGAAGAGTGGAATGATAAATACATTCAAAATTATTCTGTTGAAAAAGCAACAACGGGTGTGTCGTGGTATTCTTTTGATGTGGATACACTGGAAGGAACGATGTATACTAAAGCTTTCTATAGCTATGGAAGAACAGATGATGACTTGGAAAGCTATATGTACGGAATTGTAAACGGAAAATTTACATTTGATGTAAATAATGCAGTAGTTGCTAAAGAGATTAACGAAGAAAATTATAAAAATATTGGATTGGAGCTTTCTAAAGTTGTAACCAGTGTTGGAGATTCACCGGATTTCACAGGATTTGTAGCAGAAGAAAAAACTGCAAATGATTTGTTTAGTGGTACTTGTGAAGCAAAAATTGAGAATGGAAAAGTTACTGTTACAGCAGAGACAAGTAGCATTGATTCAATAAGAGTACTTGAAGAAATTAAGGATTTAGGCGAGTGTACTTATCCTTCAACTTCTTCATATCGCCAATATATGTATGCGTATTCGAGAGAAGTAAAAAAGAATAAGTATATTTCTGTTTATTCAGACAATATTTTGGAAGATGGAAAATTTTCCATTGAATACGAAAACTTAGAAGAAGCTATTTTTGGAAAACAGGTTGAGATACAAACAGAAGATGGTACCTACTATGGAGAATTGCGAGTAAGAACAACACCGAAAGAAAAACTCGAATTGACAGATGGTGATGTTACACTTGTAACAGATAACTATACAGTTAATAGTAAAGCAAAATTTGGAGCAGAACTTTTACAGGAAACCTCAGATGAAGATAGTGAATATAACAAATATTATTCTTTATTAGCAGGAAACGCTTCAAAAGCATTGATCTATAATTTGTCATTAAAAATGAATGACTCGCAGGTTATTCCATCGAGAGCAGTAGAATTAAGAGTAAAAATTCCGAAAGACTGGGATACGAGCAAAATAGAAGTTCAATGGTATTATCCAGTAAATGAAATGTTTAATCCGATAGAGTATTTTGATTCATCTTCCTATAAAAATGATGATGGAAGTATTCACATGGAGGGCGATGAACTGGTTATAACAGGCACTACTCGTGTTTATAATACAATCGCCATTACACAAAAAGCGGATAAAGTAGATATTTCAGAAATCCAGGACGGAACATATAATGTTAATGTTACTATGTGGCAGCAGGATCAGCCGGATAGATTGTCTATGAGCAATTCTGCGGTTGTAAATGATTCAGCTCGTTTGGTAGTAGAGAATGGAAAGAAACATATCTATTTTGATACACAAGGAATTGTGATTACGGGCAGATATGGTTATACAAATGGAATATTCTGGGCAAATAATGAGCAGACAGAAGAAAACGGACTTCCGATATTAAGTGAATATACACCGCTTGATTATTATAGTTACTACCTAAATGATTCGGGAAGCACAGATATGGATTCCTATGCGGAAGAATATGACTTATATTATCCGAAGAGCGTAGGTTTTGAATTTCCAGAATCAGCAGACAGAGATGATGGGGTATATTTGAACTTCTTTGTTCCTATCATGGATGAACTTCAGCATAAAGTTCCTGGATCTGGTGAAGGATGCAGAACTGCATTTATGACTTTATCTGGTTTAACACCTGTGGCAGAAATTAACGAGCCAACCCACGATAAATCTGTTTTAGTTGTAGCAGTTGATAAAGCATCTAAATATACAGCCGACAATTATACAGAGGAATCTTACAAAGTATTATCTGACGCAGTAGCAAAAGCTCAGAAGGTAATCGACGGAACAACTTCTGCAAACGATTCTGAAATCGTAGCATTAGATAAAGAAATTTCTGATGCAATCAGCGGATTAAAAGAGGCAACTGGACTTGACAAATACAATAAAGTCCTGAAAAATGCCAAAGCATTAAATGAAGCAGATTATACAGCAGAAAGCTGGGCAGACCTTCAGGCAGTGATTACTGCTCAGGAAGGAAAGGTAACAGAAGAAAATGCAGATCAGGCATCCGCAGACCTTCAGTCAGCAGTAGATGCACTTGTACCGATGTCAACAGCCGTTTCCATGGAAAAAGGTGTTTACGAAGTACAGGCAACACTTACCAATCAGGATGGAACAGCAAGTGATTTGAATGCAGGATTAAAATCTGCTCGTTTATATACAGATAAAGACGGCAATGTAACTGCTTATCTGTACGTGGACGGAATTACCGGTATGCAGTATCGCAAGGGTGCCGGATATGCGGATGCAGATACAGACGCAGGCAGACTTGTAGTGAAACTTCCTGCAAATGTAGAAAACCATAAAGTAAAAGTAACAACAGAAAGCGGAGAAGCAGAACTCCTGTTAAATCTTGATTTAAAATCTGCAGTAAAACAGGAAATTAAAAAATCCGATCTGGAATCAAAACTGAATGATGCAAAAGTATTAAAAGAGAAGAATTACACAAGTGATTCATTTGCAGTATTGACAAATGCCATTGCTACAGCAGAGAGTGTTCTGGCAGACAAAGTGGCATTCCAGTCAGAAATCACAGCAGCGGAAGTTACTCTGGACACAGCAACAGCAGGTCTTGTAATGAAAGAAGACGTAAAAGCAAGAGCAGAACTGGATCAGGCAGTTTCCGATGCGAAAAATAATTATGCAGAAGCAAATTATACAAAAGAAAGCTATGAGAATCTGCAGTCTGCAATCAGTGAGGCTGAGAAAGTATTAGCAAAATCTGATGCGACAGCAGATGAAATGAAAGAACAGGTTGACAAGCTGGATAAAGCAGTGAAAGCACTTGTTCGTCTGGATGATGCAGTAGATAAGTCAGAATTAAATGGCTATATCGAAAATGCACTGACCAAGACAAATGACGGCACTTATACAGACAACAGTTGGAACAGTTTCCAGGCAGCAATCAAATCTGCTCAGAAAGTATCCGCTGATGTCAATGCAACAAAAGCAGAAGTAGAAAAGCAGACAAAACTGCTGACCTCTTCTTATGAAGCTCTTGTTGTTAAGAACAAACAGAGTGATCTTTTCAAAGATTATCCGCAGATTTTTGAAGGTACTTATTCCGTACCAATCCGTCTTGTGAATGCAACTTCCGATGAAGATTCCATGGGAAATGCTTCTATGGTTCAGATGGGAACCGTAAGAGTGACGGATAAAGGCGAAGTAACCTTAGAGATGGACTTCCAGTCCATGAAATTTGCCGGAATGACAGGTTATCTGTACAAAATGAAAAAAGTAGATATGGATACTGTTGAATACAACAAATATAATTATCCGGTAAAATATGAAGCTTCCGATGCAACAATTCTGGAAGAGTACACAGATGTTTACGATTTATTTAATGACAAGAACTCTGAGTATTACGACAAGAATACAGAAGGAAACTGGTATCCGAAGAAATTATCAATCCCGATTAAATTGAACGACAACCTGTTCTATGTAGAGGTTTATGTTCCGGTTATGGAAAGTATCGGTGAAGGACAGGGTACAAAGGTTGCCAGAGTTTCTATCGACTGGGCAAACATCAAACAGGAGACAGGAGTAGAAAGAGACAACAGTGTAATCGAAGCACTTCTGAATCAGGTATCCGGTATGCAGCAGGGTGATGTTGCTGACGAATACTGGAACGCTTTAAATGCGGCTTACATGACAGCTCAGGATGTTTACAATGATATGAATTCTACACAGAAGGAAATTGATCTGCAGGTGACAGCTTTACAGGCAGCCGTAGATGCAGTAGAAACTCAGATCGTAGACAAGACAGAACTGAATGCTTTGATTGAAAAAGCAACAGCAGAAGCAAATCGTACCGATGTTGTTTATACTTCTGCAACATTAGAAGCATTAAAGACAGCAATCACAAATGCACAGGCAGTAGCAGCAAAAGAAGATGCTACCAAGGCAGAAGTTCAGGCACAGGTTACAGCACTTCAGACAGCACTTGACAGTTTAAGAGTTGTTGATAAGACAAACTTAAATGCCCTGATTGAAAAAGCAAAAGCTGAGGCAGCAAAAACAGATGTTTATGAAAGCAGCAGTTTGACGGTCCTGAATACAGCAATTACACTGGCTGAGAATGTTGCAGCAAATCCAAAAGCAACAGAGTCAGAAGTTGCAGCAGCAGAGAAATCTCTGACAACTGCATTAAACGGACTGGTAGAAAAAGCAGTTGTAGATAAGAGCAAACTGGAAAGCAAGATTGCAGAAGCAAAGACATATTTAAGCCAGACAGACATTTATACAGAAAGTTCTCTTGCAACATTACAGAGTGCAGTAGGTCGTGCTCAGAATGTAATGGATAATGATTCTGCATCACAGAAACTGGTAGATGATCAGGTGACAAAACTGACAGAAGCAATCCAGCAGTTAGCAAAGAAGAGTGATGGAAAACTGGATATCAAGAACCTTGCTGATGGGGTTTACTCTATCTATGGAACAATGGTGAAAGTAGACAAGAATACTTATTCTATGTCAAATGAAGCAATCAACCATACAATTAAACTGACAGTGAAGAATGGCAAATATTACATTACTCTGAACTTCAACGGATTGACAGTAGGACAGAAACTTGGATATTTAAGCAAGCTCAAATACTTTACAACAGGTTATACACTTGATAAGTATGGTAATCCGCAGGGAACACTTGCTGATGTTACAGTTGACAGCTATCAGAAGAACAGCGATGGCTCACTGGTTTCTGACCAGTACGGAACAAACTATCCAGATGAAGTAACATTCGAGCTTATTCCGGAAGCTCTGAATGATGGATATGTTCCGTTACAGGTATTCGTTCCGATTATGGACGCAATCAGCTCTGGTACAGGAACACAGCCAGTATACCTGAAACTGGATTGGAGCTCATTAAAAGCAACAACATCCGATAATCCAGACTTTGATAAGAACGACAACAATAATAGTAATTCCAACGGAAATAACAACAGTAATTCTTCTATTGGAAACAGCTCACTTGGAAATAATACCCTTGGAAGCAGTTCTCTTGGAAGCAGCAAACTTGGTTCTTCCTCACTTGGAAGTGGTTCTTCAAGTCTGAAGAGTGGAACATCCAGCCTTGGATCAGGTTCCAGCCTGAAATCAGCATCCAACGTTAAGACTGGTGATGTTGTACAGAACAATACCCTGTGGGCAGCTATCCTTTTTCTCGGAGGAGTCGCTTTACTGGCAGGAATCATGGAGTACAACAGAAAGAAAAAAGCAAACATAAAATAATTAAGTAGAGATTTGGCAGACGACCCTCCCATTCCTTCGGGACTGGGAGTCTGCCAAACTCATTTAACAGGAGATAAGGAATGAAATTAGCAGCGAAAAAAAATAAAATATTGTCTGCCATTATGACTTGTGTGCTTGCCATTACTTTAATGGCAGGCTTTCCTGCTGTTAAGGCTTATGCCGCAAGCGGGACAGTGTATAGCTGTACAATTAACAGATGTTACGCACACCCGGTTACCGGAGTAATCGAAGATTCCGGTGGAGAGAGTTCTTATGCAACAGGACAGGGCATGGTAGAAGGTTGTGTATACAGCAATGGTATCTTGGAAGTATCAGACGATGGAGCTTATTATCTGACAATCCGCATGAGTCTGATGGACTACACCAGTGGACATAGTTTTCAGGTACAGAATGTAGGAGATTCCGGCTGGTCTACACCATCAGAAATCGGTATTACAGGAAATGGTTCAGACAGCAACGGTACAACAGCCGATGTGTGTATGCGTGTGCCAAGCGAAAACTGTGTAGTCAGAGGTTCCATGTATGTAGAACCGATGGGAAGAGATGTTATTTTCTATCTGTATCCGAGCAACTACAGTGAAGGAAACAATACAGACATGAACGCAACTATGGTAACAGAAAGTTCTGATGGAACAGCAGTAGAATCCAGTGGTTCTGGTTCAGTAGATAATTCAGGTTCTACTTCCAGTGGAAGTTTAAGTTCTGGAAGTTCTTCTCTTCAGAGTTCCGGCTCATCCGATAAAAGCAGTTCTTCCAGCAGCTCATCAAAGAAACTGGAGAGCAGTATTACAGAAGCTGCAAAACCGAGCAGTGATTCTTCTTCACTGGATACAGAAAATCCAGTAAATTCTTCAGAAGGATTAAGTCTTTCTACTGCGAAAGATGGAACAAGTGACAGCGATTCCGATAGCGGAAATACTTCTTCCGGCAACCGGATTTTTCAGATTGCATTGGCAGTTGTAGTAACAGGTCTGATTCTGCTTGGAGCAGTATCCGGAGTGATTTATTTCTTCCGTAAGAACTGGAAACGTTGGGGAGGTGCAGAGGACGATGATGAATAGGCGTTTGAAAAAAGCATCGGCTGTTCTCCTTGCAATGACCATGATTTTTTCTCTGGCAGGTTGTGTAGACCAGAGTCAGGGAAAGAAAAGCAGTGATTCTGCTACGCAGACAGAGAGCAGTACAGATGAGACAGCCAGCAGTAAGACGGCAGATAAAAAGACTTCTGACAGCAAATCGGACAAGGATTCTTCCAATGAAGATGCCAAGTCTCTCTTAGAGATTAATGATCCGGAAGAAAAGGCAGCCGTAGAAGCAGCCAAGAAAAAAGTACAGGCTATGAAAGAAAGCCCAAGAATTATAGCGACTTCTCCGGCAACCGCAGATATCTGTGACAAGCTGGAACTGGATTTGGTAGGTGTTTGCAGTAGCACCGTATCCACAATTCCAGACAGATACAAAGATGTAGAGACAGTCGGAACAGCCATGAGTCCGGATATGGAGATTGTATCCTCACTTAATCCAGACTGGATTTTAAGTCCGGTGTCATTGCAGAGTGATCTGCAGCCGAAATATGAAGCAATCGATACAGACTGGGCGTTTTTGAATCTTAGAAGTGTGCCGGGTATGTACCGTTCCATTCAGGAACTGGGTGAGATTTTCGACAGAGAAGATCAGGCACAGAAACTGGTGGACGAGTTTACAGAATTCTATGATGATTATAAGAAAAAGAATGAAGGAAAAGACCATCCGAAGGTAATGATCCTGATGGGACTTCCGGGGTCTTATATTATCGCAACACCGAATTCCTATGTAGGAAGTCTGGTGGAACTGGCAGGCGGAGAGAATGTATACTCTGACACCGATCAGGAATTTTTGACCGTAAATACTGAAGACATGAAAACCAAAGAGCCGGATATTATCTTACGTGCCGCACATGCACTGCCGGATCAGGTGGTAGAAATGTTCAATAAAGATTTTGCGGAGAATGACATCTGGCAGCATTTCGATGCTGTGAAGAACGGCAGAGTTTATGATCTGACTTATGAATATTTCGGTATGAGTGCTACGTTTAAGTATCCACAGGCACTGGAAGAATTACAGCCAATCCTTTATCCGGAAAGTGATGAAGATTCAGCAAAAGCAAAAGAAACCAGTGATAATGCACAGAAGAAAGCAAAGGATTCTGACGCAACTGAAAAATACAACGAACAGCAGAGCAAGTAGAAAGGAGAGGACAGATGAAAGAGACAGAATTAAAAAATACTTCTGAGACTTCCGAAAGGGAAGTCCAGAACCTCTCCGGTCAGGATAAAGCAAGAAAGCATCGGAAAACAGCAAAAGCAGCCATTTCCTTTATTGTAATGATCGTATTGCTGGTTGCATTATTTTTTGCGGCAGTGAATATCGGAAGCCTGAAAGTCAGCTTCCCGGAACTACTGAAAGGATTATTTGTAAAGTACAATGAAGACGTGGCAACAATCTATGACTTACGATTCCCACGAATTGTAATCTCCATGTTAGCCGGAGCTGCGATAGCGGTATCGGGTGTGTTATTTCAGGCGGTATTAAAAAATCCACTTGCCGATCCGGGAATCATCGGTATTTCCAGTGGAGCAAGTTTTGCGGCGGTACTCATTACCGCATTTGCACCGACTTTATTTTTCTTCACTCCATTATTTGCATTTCTTGGTGGTGTGATTGCATTTGTCTTAGTTTACAGCCTGTCATGGAAAGGGGGATTAAGTCCCTTAAGAATTATCCTTGTCGGTGTGGCAGTCGATGCAATGTTCACCGGATTATCCAGTGCGCTGAATTCAATGAATGGCGGAAACATGTCTGGCGTGGCAGCCATCGTCAATGGTAATATCACAATGAAAACTTGGGATGATGTGAAAACCTTAGTACCGTATGTAATTATCGGACTGGTTCTGGCACTGATTATGACGAAGATGTGTAATCTGTTAGCACTGGAAGATAAGACAGCACGAAGCCTTGGAATCAATGTCAATGCAATGCGTATCGTGATTTCACTGATAGCAGTATTGCTTGCAAGTATTTCCACAGCAGTAGCCGGAGTGATTAGTTTCTTAGGACTGATTGTTCCGCATATCGGAAGAATTTTAGTAGGAAGCGACCACAAGGCATTAGTTCCATTTAGTGCTTTGTTCGGAGCGTTTACGTTCCTGCTGGCAGATACCATCGGAAGAACGATAGCTGCTCCGTATGAGGTATCCGCATCCATCATTATGAGTGTGGTCGGAGGCCCATTCTTCATCATTCTGTTAAGGAGGTCTAAGAAGTATGCGAAGTAAAGAAAAGAATATGGATTTGACTTCTACAGAGAATGAAGCAGCAAAGAAAGTGAAAAAAGCGGATAAGTGGGCAGACAAGCCTGCGATGGAAGTTAGAGATCTGCACTTTTCCTATGGAAAAAATAAAGTCTTAAAGGGCGTATCCCTGAAGATTGAAGAAGGTAAAATCACAACGATTATGGGAGCAAACGGATGTGGAAAATCTACATTGTTTTCCCTGATGACGAAAAACTTATATCCGAGAAAAGGAAATATTTTCCTCAAAGGAAAGAATATCCAGAACCTGAATTTAAAAGAATTTGCCAGAAAGGTTGCGATTGTTCAGCAGTATAACAGTGCATCAGACGATATCACCGTTGAGAATCTGGTGGCATTCGGAAGAACCCCACATAAGAAAATGATGCAGGGAGACAGTGCCGAAGATGAGCGTATGATTCAGTGGGCATTGGAAGTAACCAATCTGACAGAATATCGTGACAGAGAAGTGTCAAGACTTTCCGGTGGACAGCGTCAGCGTGTATGGATTGCAATGGCACTTTGTCAGGGAACAAAGACGCTGTTCCTCGATGAGCCGACTACCTATTTGGATATCCGGTATCAGATTGAGATCCTGCAACTGGTGAAAAAACTCAATCAGGAATTTGGAATAACCATCATCATGGTACTGCACGACATCAATCAGGCAATCGCATATTCAGATAATGTCATCGGCATGAAAGATGGAAAAGTGCTGGTGGAAGGTGATCCGGAAGAAGTGATTACGGAAGAGAGCATCCGGGAACTGTATGGCATTGAGCTTGGTGTGACAAGGGTTGATGGACGGAAGTTTGTGCTGGCGGTGTAAGAAGAAAATAGTAGTAGAACGACAAGAAATAAAGGGGAGGAAAACTCCCACAGGAGAACAGAAAGAAGATGAAAAATCCTTTAAAAGTAGTATGGATCGTGCTTGGATTTCTTTGCCTGGGACTTGGTACGATAGGAATTGTACTTCCTATCCTGCCAACCGTTCCGTTTTATATGGCAACACTGTTTTGCTTTGCAAAGAGTTCTAAGAAACTGCACGACTGGTTCGTAGGAACGAATCTTTATAAGAAACATCTGGACAGTTTTGTTCAGAAAAGAGCCATGACAATAGGAACAAAATGCAAGATTATCGGAATGGTAACGGTAGTCATGGCAATCGGCTTTATCTGCATGAAGAATGTACCAATCGGAAGAATCTGTATCGCAGTGGTTTGGGTATGCCACCTGTTATACTTCTTCCTTCGAGTGAAAACTTTAAAAGTGAGAGAAGAATTACCGGAAGGTGCAGAAGTGGAATAATATGATGGATAAAGTAGAAAAGAAACGACAGAAGGAACAGCATGTCGTGGAAGAGATGATCCGGCTGTATTGCCGGAAAAAACATCCGAAAGAAGACAGGCAGGCAGGGCAGATTTGTCCTGTCTGTCAGGAACTTTTGGATTATGCAAGACTTCGAAGTGAAAAGTGTCCTTTTATGAAAGAAAAGACATTTTGCGCAAACTGTAAAGTGCATTGCTATAAGCCAGAGGTGAGAGAACAGATCAGGCAGGTTATGCGTTTTTCAGGACCAAGGATGTTATTATACCATCCAGTTCTTGCAGTATGGCATCTGGTATGCAGTAAAAAAGAATCGAAGAAAGAAACAAAAGGGTAAGATTTTTATGATTAAAACAAGACTGGTGGGGCTGTTGTCCCACGCAAAAAAGTATATCGTGTATACGATTTTGTGGCAGTGGGCAGCCCTCCTGTCGCAAGTGTTGGCAGTCTTTTCTATCGCAGATTTACTGGAACGGGTAGTGTACCGGGCAGTAACCGTACCGATCATTGAGCGGACAATACTGATTTTAGTTCTGGTTGTGGTGATTCGATTTATCTGTGAACGGATGGGAGCAAGGTCTTCCTATCTGGCGTGTGTGGATGTAAAGCGGATTCTGCGTGAAAAGATTTATGAGAAAATGTTAAAGTTGGGAGCTTCCTACAGTGAGCAGGTATCCTCTTCGGAGGTCGTACAGGTGTCAACTGAGGGTGTGGAGCAGTTGGAAACATACTTTGGAAAATATCTTCCACAATTATTTTACAGCCTGATTGCACCACTGACATTATTTATCATTCTTTGCAGAGTGAGCCTGAAAGCGAGTGTGATCCTGCTGATCTGTGTACCACTGATCCCGATTTCTATCGTGGTGGTACAGAAAGTGGCGAAGAGATTATTAAATAACTATTGGAGCATCTATACTGGACTGGGAGATTCGTTCCTTGAAAATTTACAGGGACTTACCACACTGAAGATTTATCAGGCAGACCAGCAGAAAGCAGATGAGATAGATGTGGAATCCCAGAATTTCCGTAAGATTACGATGAAGGTGCTGACCATGCAGCTCAATTCCACAAGCATGATGGATATTGTTGCCTATGGTGGAGCTGCGATCGGTATGGCAGTCGCGGTGTCCGAATTCTTAAAAGGAAATATCAGTGTAGCAGGAACGTTATGTATTGTTCTGCTTGCCAGCGAGTTTTTCCTGCCACTCAGACTGCTTGGTTCATTCTTCCATATCGCAATGAATGGTATGGCAGCGAGTGATAAGATTTTCAAGATTTTAGATCTGCCGGAACCACAGGCTGGAGAAAAAACACTGCCGGAGGTCGCGTTAGATGTTACATTAAAAGATGTGCACTTTTCTTATGAAGAGGACAGAGAGATTTTAAAAGGAATCAACTTAAATCTTCCGGCAGGAAGTTTTGTATCACTGGTTGGTGAATCCGGATGTGGTAAGAGTACGATTGCCGGAATCCTTGCAGCAAAGAACCGGGGATATAACGGAGAAATTACCATCGGTGGCGTACCGCTTAATGAAGTGAATGAAACCAATCTGATGCAGAGGGTTGTTCTGGTTCGCCATAACAGCTACCTGTTCAAAGGTACAGTAGAAGAAAATCTGAAGATGGCAAAACCGGACGCAACGAAAGAAGAGATGGAAGCTGTCCTTCAGAAAGTGAATCTCTTAGGGTTCTTACAGACACAGGATGGCTTGCAGACACAGTTGCTGGAAAAAGCAAGTAACCTGTCCGGCGGTCAGTGTCAGAGACTGGTGATTGCCAGAGCGTTGCTTCGGACAGACAGTGCGGTTTATATTTTTGATGAAGCCGCATCCAATATCGATGTAGAAAGTGAAGAACTGATCATGAATGTGATTCACGAACTGGCAAAGACAAAGACGGTGCTTCTGATCTCTCACAGACTGGCAAATGTTGTGAAGTCTGACAAGATTTATTTCTTAAAAGACGGAGAAATCAAAGAAAGCGGAAAGCATGACGAACTGATGAGCCGGAATGGTGCGTACAGACATCTGTATGAAAGCCAGATGGCATTGGAAAACTATGGAAAAGGAGGAGTGGCATAATGAGTGAAAATACGAATACAACAAAACGCAGAAGTGCCCTCCAGATCATGGGAAGTCTGATTGGTCTGGTAAAACCCCTGCTCCATATCATGCTGGCAGCAATCATCCTTGGAACATTGGGTTATTTATGTGCAATCTTCCTGACGATACTGGCAGGACAGGTCATCGTGCATGGTCTTCTGACAGGAGTAGCCGGAATGATTGTTCCGGTGGACAATATGTGGCTGGTATTTACTCCAGTAAAAACGATTATCACAGTCATGATCGTAATTGCAGTGCTTCGTGGAATCCTGCATTATGTGGAACAGTATTGTAATCATTTTATCGCATTTAAGCTGTTGGCAATCATCCGCCATAAAGTGTTTGCAGCACTGAGAAAACTCTGCCCGGCAAAACTGGAAGGACGGGACAAGGGAAATCTGATCTCGATTATTACAACCGATATCGAATTACTGGAAGTGTTCTATGCACATACCATTTCCCCGATTGCGATTGCAACACTGACCTCAATTATTATGGTGATTTTTATCGGAAGATATCACTGGTTAGCAGGCGTGCTTGCACTGGCAGCTTATCTGATTGTCGGAGTAGCCATCCCGATGTGGAATGGAAAACGTGGCAGCCAGAAGGGAATGGAATTTCGGACAAACTTCGGAGAACTGAACAGCTTTGTTCTGGACTCTTTACGAGGATTGGACGAGACCATCCAGTACGGACAGGGTGAAAAGAGAAAAGAGCAGATGTCTGAGCGTTCCAAAAATCTTGCAGGAATGCAGGAGTCATTAAGCAAAATGGAAGGCTCACAGCGTTCATTTACGAACATGGTTATCCTGCTTGCATCCTTTGGAATGCTGGCACTGACAATCTGGCTGTACGACAAAGGTGCGATGGGATTCGAGGGAATCTTAACCTGTACCATCGCAATGATGGGTTCTTTCGGACCGGTAGTAGCATTATCAAGCCTTTCCAACAACCTGAACCAGACATTGGCAAGTGGTGAACGTGTTCTCTCCCTTCTGGAAGAGACGCCGCTTGTGGAAGAAATTCCGGGGGATGTGGAAACTTCCGGTGTAGAGAGCATGGAATATGAATTTAAAGGAGCAGAGGCAGAGAACGTAACATTTGCTTATGGTGAAGAAGTTATTTTAGATAACTATTCACTGAAATTACAGCCGGGTAAAATCACAGGGATTCATGGTGCGAGCGGTTCCGGAAAATCTACACTCTTAAAACTGTTGATGCGGTTCTGGGATGTGCAGGATGGAAGTGTATCGGTAGACGGTACAGATGTCCGCAAGATTCCAACCAAGCATTTAAGAGATATGGAAAGTTATGTTACGCAGGAAACACACCTGTTCCATGATTCCATTGCAAACAACATTGCCATCGCAAAGCCGGGAGCATCCAGAGAAGAGATTATGGAAGCCGCAAAGAAAGCATCTATCCATGATTTCATTATGACACTTCCGAAAGGATATGATACAGAAGTCGGAGAACTGGGTGATACGCTGTCCGGTGGTGAAAAACAGAGAATCGGAATTGCAAGAGCATTTCTCCATGAATGCCCCCTCATTCTACTCGATGAGCCTACATCGAACCTCGACTCTTTAAATGAGGGAATTATCTTAAAATCATTGAAAGAATCGGCCAAGAAGAAAACAGTTGTCTTGGTATCCCACAGAGTATCCACAATGAATGTGGCAGATGTGGTATATGAAATGGAGAATGGCAGAATTTCTTAACAGCAGGAATGCAGAAGAAATACTTTCCAAAAGGGGATAAAGTAGTATATGAAAATTGGAGAATCCAAAGAAGATTATCTGGAAGCGGCGTATGTATTGAAACGTCAGAAAGGATATGTTCGTAATTCTATGCTTAGTGATTATCTGAACTATTCCAAAGCGAGTGTTTCAGTTGCAGTACGTGGACTGCTGGCAGATGGATATGTAATAAAAGACCGATATGGCAGCATTGAACTGACAGAAGAAGGAAGAAAGATTGCAAAAAAAATCTATGCAAGGCATGTGCTTTTAGAAGAATTTTTACGACGAATAGGAGTATCTTCGGAAACTGCAAATCATGATGCGTGTCGGATGGAACATACAATCAGCGAAGAATCTTATAAAAAGATTCAAGAATTGGTACGGAAGATGAAGGAAGAGAATACGTTAAACGAAGAAATGAAATTAACGAATTAAATCAAAAACAGGAAAGGCGGTGGAGAGATTTCACTGTCTTTTCTGCTTTAAAAATGAAGTAACATAAGAAAAGGGATACAAATGAAAAAAGTATTGATTGTATATTACGGTTAGATAGTGCAACCTTTTCGGAAATTCAGAGCACCTAAATTC
>ENA-OOZN01000883-OOZN01000883.1-human-gut-metagenome-genome-assembly--contig:-NODE-883-length-23956-cov-6.685829_pt1 | contig 23956 bp, 9 predicted proteins | sample MGYA00241187_ERZ501397 | MGnify/ENA primary metagenome ERZ501397 (study PRJEB25962, sample SAMEA2042921) | human gut metagenome | biome: human gut; feature: human-associated habitat; material: faeces... | reverse complement strand
GGCTGCTTATGCAGCCGCTTTTTTGTTGTCGCTTTAGAGAAACAAGCTTGTTCAGCACGATTTAAGTATTTGTCGATGTGTTTTGAGAAAAAACGCCGTTCAGATTCCTCTGAATCGCGTGAAAAATTTTTGAAAATTTTCTTCCGATACTTACCAACCAGCATATTGTTTTGCCCCAAAATATCTCTATACTTAAGTTACGAATGCGCAAATATTTTAAGTTTGGGGGATGAAATCAGTGGAAAAGAAGCACAGAAGATTCCTTGCAGCGATACTGACGCTGTGTCTGCTGCTGGGACTTTGCCCGTTCGACCTGACGGCGCGGGCGGAGGAGTCGACAAAACCGCTGAGCGCGGAGACGCAGAACGCCGTGACGAACACGTCGATGGAGACCGCAAAAGAGGTCAGCTTTGACGAAGAAGTGAAGTATGAGCTCAGTGCAGATGTTGAGAAACAGTGGTTTAAGGTTACAATGGATAAGCCGTATCAGGCTCTCGTGATCGAAGGCGATTTATGTTGCAGCGTTTATGAATCCGACGGTAAAACCTCGCTCAGTTCAACCTCTCTTCGCGGTGATGGAAAGATTGTTTATGTGCGAAAACAGGGGACTTATTATATTTGCGTATTCAGAGCATGGAACGATACCTCTGTGAAAAATGGCACATTTACGCTTCGACAGATCGACAATGATCAATACGAACCCAACGACACTATGGAAGAAGCGAAAGAAATTCTTGAAAATGAACAGTATGGAATCGTTCCAATCGGACAGGATAAAGACTGGTTCAAGTTTACGACAACGAAGCCCGGACAAATCGTCCAACTCAAATGCAGCGAGAGCAAAAGAGTTCTTGCTACATGCTATGATGCTGCGGGACGAGTGTTTGGACATTGGATAGACAATGAAGGTTGCTTTTCCACCGGCGAGGCAGGAGTCTATTACCTTTGCTTTGAGGATTATGCGAGCTGTTCTGGCGGTGGGCTGATATTATATGATGACCTAACACTAGTGAGCATTTCCTTGTTTGATGGTGATAGCAACGAGCCCAATAATACAAAAGAGACTGCGACCACGCTAAATGAGGGCGCAAAGACAGAGTTTACTCTTGCCGCAGGAGACTACGACTACTTTAAGATCACGACCACAAAGCCCGGACAGGACATTGCGCTGACGGTTTCGGGCTACGATTACACCAACAAGGACCAGAAGATCCAACTGGTCTTTGACCCGGGCAGCAACGTGACAGACCGTACTGCCTGCGGCGGCTATGCGACCCTTTCCGGAGACAGCACTTTGTATTTCCACGCCGCGGAAGCGGGCGAGCACTATGTGGCTCTGTACATGTACGAGAATAACAATACCAATGCGATCTGCACGAGGACGCTTACAGCGCAGATCCTGGACGGCGATCGCAACGAACCGAACGAGACGAAGGCTACCGCGACAAGGTTGACCGTCGGCACGGATCAGGACTTTACGGTCGGCGGCTTTGGCGATGAGGACTGGTTTGCGTTTGAAGCAGTTCCGGGCGAGGGCGAGAAAAAGCTCTACACCCTGCGCTTTACCGGTCTGAACACGGATTATTCCGATTCGTTCTACTATGATCTCTACGCGCCGAACGGCGCGGCGGTCGTCAAACAGGCGAAAGTGAACATTCAGCATGTGTACGGCTTTAGCTGCGACCAGCAGGGGCAGTATTATGTGCGCGTCTACGCAGGGATAAATGGTAAGGGATACATGGGAAATTATCCCCGCTCCCTGCTGCGTATCTGTGTGAGCGAGGGCGGCGATGATCCCTACGAGAGCAACGACACCTGGCAGACTGCGGCAAGCGTTCCGGTCGGCAACGTCCAGCACGTGCTGTCCAGCACCACCGACGCAGATTGGTTCTGCTTTACTGTGCCCGAGAACGACATGACGCTGCACCTGACCAGCACCAAGCAGACAACGGCAAAGCTTTATCGCGCGGAGACTCTGATGGAATCTGATGAGAATAGCAGTTGGAGTGAGTTCTCTAAGGCTGACAAATATAGCAAAGGCTCAATCTCCTTCACAGATACATATTTCAAACTGACCGATGCAGGTCTTTATTACATCAAATTGACGGCCGACAGCAGCTATATCGACCCTAACATCCGCACGACCGGCATCGAACTGCTCCCCGCGACGGACGAGGAGAACAACGACACGTGGAAGAAGGCGACGCCGCTCTACGAAGGGATGCTGCGCAGTTATACGCTTAGTGCATCCAACGATGTGGACTGGTTCAAAATCGTTGTGCCGGAGGATGGTACGCGGATACAGCTTGTGAGGACGAATGGCACAACTGTATTTATTTACCGCGAAAAGGATTTCCAAACGGCAGGGGATAGTGCGGCGTCTATGACCGGATTGAAGGGCGGTGGAGGTACGCAAACTGATGTTTTGAATCTGGATGCGGGCGTCTACTATGTGAAGGCATCTGGCGGTCGTTATACAAATTGCTCTATTACGTATAATGCTCTGTCGGCCAGCGCTAACAGTACGCTGCAAACGGCGCAAACGCTTGAAGCCGGTAAATGGGCAGAATTTTGCGGTGAAGGAAAATATTATTTCAGTATTGGTACGCGAAAAGCAGACGAAGTCGTGCGGATTAACCACGATGCAGCTGGCGGCAGTAGTCGTGAATATGAGGTCAAATTGCTGAATGCAGCGGGAGAAGAGGTAGCTGGTAGTTACAGCGCAAATCGGACGCTTGAAATTCCAGCATATGGCAAATACTATCTCTGCACTACGGCATATTTGACGCTGGATGCTAACGGAGAATTGCGCTACAACCGTTTGCGCTATGATATCGGCAGTACAGATGATGAAGTTCTCTATATTGATTATGAGGATAATAGCATTGTAATGGTCGAAGGGGAATCCTTGTTCCTTGATCTGCGCTGTTTGGCCTATGATGCAAAGAGCCGGAGCGGCGATTATACGACCTATAGTATCAGTACACCATCCTGTACAAGTTATGACTATTCTACAGGATACCTGACGGCAGAAAACTCTGGAGAAGGAACGCTGACAGTCAGCCTGTACGGGAATTCCAATGTCAAAAAGGAGATCCCCGTCACCGTTCTGGCAAAGGACAGCCTGAGTGCATCGGATGTATCCATCTCCGGTGCGCCTGAGACGCTTCCGCTCGGCACGAGCGCTGACCTGACGGCGGAGTATACGCTAAAAGACGGCGTGGAGCTGACGAATCCGCAGAAGGCTGTCACCTGGACGAGCTCTGACCCCAAGGTGCTCTATGTTGCGCCGGGCGGCAGGGTCGTGGCGGTCGGCAGCGGCAGCGCAACGGTGACTGCTTCGGTCGGCGGTGCTTCAGTTGCGAAAACGATCACCGTGACCGCGGCAGAGGAGCCGAAAGACACCGTGACCTCGATCACGCTGAACAAGTATTCCCTGACGCTTTACGTGGGAGAGATGGGCGAACAGCTCGCAGCGACGATCCTACCCGAGGGATCCACGGCGTCCGTTGTCTGGCAGTCGAGCAATCCAAATGTGGCAACGGTCACAGAGAAGGGCCTTGTGCAGGCGGTCACGCCCGGCACAAGCGTAATTACGGCTACGGCAGGAGGACGCCATGTGAGCTGCATCGTTTCGGTGCTTGCCGCGCGCGTGCGCGTGACCGGCGTTTCGTTCAGCGAGACCAAGCATGAGATCCCGATGGGAGGCACGGCCAAGCTGACAGCAACTATCGCGCCGGCGGATGCGACGGTCAAAACACTTGTCTGGACGAGCGATGATTCGGGTATTGCATCGGTTTCCCGCACGGGCATTGTCACGGCAGTGAGCGTCGGCACAACTAAGATCCATGCCACGAGCGTGGACGGCAACCACTCCGCTGAGATCACCGTCACCGTGACGGCGGCGCCGCAGCTTGGCGACGTGAACGGCGATGGCTACATCGACTCGGCGGATGCGATGCTCTGCCTGCGCTACTCGGTCGGCCTTAAGGAGCTGACGGAAGAGCAGAAAAGGGCGGCGAACGTGAATCACGACAGCTTTGTTGACGCGGGAGACGCGATCAAGATCCTCCGTTACGATGCAAAACTCATCGAAAGTCTGAACTGACGGAGGACGAAGCGATGAGAAAAAGAGTCTTATCCTGCCTGCTCGTAGCACTGCTCCTCTTTGGGGCAGCTGCTGCGCCGCAGCAGGCGCTTGCGGCGGGCGCGGTCGAGATATCCAGCGTGAGCGGCGCCAGGGGCGAGGTGGTCGAGGTATCCGTGTCGCTCAAAAGCGACGACGTTTACAGCGGCAACTTCAATATTCGCTATGACAGTAAAGTGCTGGAACTTGTATCGGCTAATTCGGAGGCAGCGCCTTCCATCTACTGCGTTGTCAATGGTGCTGACGAGGGCGCAGTCCGCGTAACATTCACCGGCGTGGCAGAACCGATTAAGGACACTGTACTCTGCAAACTGGTGTTCCGCATCACCGCCGATACGCCGCCGGACGGCAGCGCTGTTTCGGTCGAGCAGCTCAAGCTCTATACCGGGAATGGCGAGCCGACAGACGCAAGCGCGGTCGCGGGCAGCGTCGCGAGGAAGGTCGCGCATCTCAGCCTGAGCAGCAGCAAAACGGCAGAGTATCAGGCCGTTGGCGTGACGGTCCGTCTGGACGGCGGACTGCGCACGGCAGGCGGCAATTTTACCTTTACTTATGACCCAAACTGCCTCGAGGTGCGCTCGGTGCAGGCGCTGGATGGCCTTAACAACACGCCGATGACTTACCGCGTGGAAAAACCGGGCGTGCTGCGCGTGTCGTTCGGCGCGGCAAAAGCGCTGCCGGACGGAGGACTGTGCACTGTGATCCTGCAAACTGTCACCGCAGAGCCGAAGGATTCCGCTGTCAACCTGACGGATGTGCGGCTGTACGACGAAAACTCGGCGCCGCTTGATACGGCAGTTACAAACGGCACGGTCAGCGTGGCGGTCCCCTCTGACCGTGACCCGAAGCTTTGGATCGTCGGCGGTGCCTTGCAGGAGGACGGCACGGCGAAGGTCGCCGTGGTGTTTCAGGGACGCGGCGTGGCCTGCGGCGGCAACTTTGAGCTTCTCTTTGACCCGCCGATGAAGGCAACGGTCGAATCACACGATGCCGCCTGCGTGGTTAGGACGGAGGAAAGAAGGATCAGAGTTTCGTGGGGCTCTGTGCTGCCGTGTGACGATGAGCGGCAGCTTGTCGTCGTTTCGTTCGCCAACGCCGCGGACGGTCAGGCGCTCACCTTTGACGGCGTGCGCGTCTACGACAAGGAGCGGGATATCGTCGCGGAGGTCCGCCCCACCACGATTGAAAAACACGACAGCGTGACGGCGGTGGTCGACGAGAAGAAATGCTCGGTCGACGAGAGCACGTCGGGCAAGCGGTACACCGTCGCGGTGGACGTTGCCGATATGCAGCGCTTTTCGGGGCATGCTGTTTCTTCGGTCACGCCGATGCTGGCGCTGTATCAGGGCGGACGGCTGGTCGGCCTGTCTGCTGCGGGAACGATGACGCTCACCGGAGGCGTGGGAGAGCTTTCCCTTTCTGCCGCGGCAAAGGAAGACGTCACCGAAATGCGCGTTTTCCTGATGGATGCTGGCGGTGATTATTCCCCGCTGTGCGCGGCGCTGCAAGCGATGCCAAATGCCTCGGCGGCAGGAAAATAAAATGAATACAACGGCAAAGGGTGTACACCCTTTCTGTTCTCCGGATGGAGAACAGAACAACATTGAAAACAGGGGAGGAAGAGAATGAAAAGACACAATTTCATCAGGCGCGGCCTGCTGCTGGTGCTGATGATCGCTATGCTCAGCCTGCCGGCCTATGCCGCCGGGACGAGCCTGAAGATCGACGCACCGGCCTCGCTGCCCGCGGTGGGCGAGACGTTCACGGTCAAGGTGGACATCTCCGGCAATCCGGGATTGTGCGCTGCGCAGTATACGCTTGCCTTCGACAAGACGGTCGTCACCTGCGTGAGCGCCTCGGTGGGCGATGTGCTCAAGGGCACGCTCTCGGCCGCCAATCCTGACGCGGCAGACGGCGCGATCGTCGCCGCGGCGGCGACCTCACCGGCGAAGGGCGACGGCTCGATCGGCGTGTTTACCTTCAAGGTGCTCAAGTCGGGCGAAACCGGCTTCGCGCTCAAGGACGCCGTGTTCAGCGACGCCAACGGCGCTTCGATCAGCACGAACGTCCCTGCGGCGGACTCGTCGCAGAAGCCCTCCGGCACGGAAAAGCCGGAGCAGCCGAAGGGCGATGAGCCGGCAGCGCCTTCCAATCCCGGCGAGAACGCTGGGCAGACCTTCCTCGATGTGCCGAAGTCCTTCTGGGGTTATGAGAGCATCGAGCGCGCCGCGCAGCTCGGCTATGTCAACGGCGTGGGCGGCGGAAAGTTCGAGCCGAACCGCCAGCTGACACGTGCGGAGTTCGTCACCATGCTCTACCGCATGGCGGACAAGCCCGCGGCGAACACCGCGGCCGGTTTCACCGATGTTCCGCAAAATGCGTGGTACCGCGATGTGCTGAACTGGGCGGCGGAAAAGGGCTATGTCAACGGCACGGGCGCGAACACGTTCAGCCCCGACGGCAAGATCACCCGTCAGGAGGTCGTGACCATTCTCTTCCGCTACAGCGGTTCGCAGAGCGGCGCGGAGACGATGTTCACCGCCGCATATGACAGCCAGTTTACCGACAGCGGCGCGATCGCGCCGTGGGCAAAGACTGCGATGTACTGGGCGATCTACAACGGCGTGGTCAACGGCACGAGCCCGACCACCGTCAGCCCCACGGCGACTGCCACGCGCGCGGAGGTCGCGGCGATCTTCGTGCGTTACGCAAAGTGAGCAAAAAGTTGACATAGAAAAAGGAGGAACTGTATGAAGAGACTATTGCGGTCGCTTCTGCTGGGGGCGATCCTGTCGGCACTGCTGTGCGTGGGCGCGCTGGCGGCGGACAGCGAGCCCGTCAAAGGCGGCATCTACAATATCAAAAGCTCCAATGTGACGCTGAAGCCAAATACTGAGGCGACGACAGATACTGTCGATGGCACGGAATACACTGATTATTACGCCAACGCGGTCAAGTTCGAAGTGAAAGCTGAAAAGTTGGCGGAGAATCAGCAGTATCTGCTGCTGGTGCTCAAGGGCGAGGGAGACAAAGCACCGAGTGTGCCGACGGCGGACAACATCGCCTACATCGACCAGATGGCGGCGCAGAACGGCAGCGTGAGCTTCACCGCCTACCCCAAGGAGCTGCGCACCGGAACGTACTATGTCTACCTCGTGAGCGGCGGCACGGCATTTGCGCAAAGTCAGGTCGCGAGCTTTGAGTACGACAAGAAGTACACGCTGGGCGATGTGGATGATGACACCCATATCACAGCCAATGATGCACTTTGTGCATTGATGATGTCTGTCGATAAGAAACCGTCCAGCGGTGGCGACTGGACAGAAATCCAGAAGTTGGCGGCGGATGTGGATGGCGTTGCTGGTGTATCTGCCAATGACGCGCTTTGGATTCTGGAAGCTTCGGTTGATAAGCGCGTTTTGAACTAACAAGAAGAGGTGGCAAATATGAAAAAAATTATTTCACTCGTGCTGACGCTCTGCATGCTCCTTGGTATGATGGTGTTTCCTGCACGGGCGGCAGTTTCCCCTACCCTGACGATTGACAGTACGACTGGCGAAGCAGGGAAAAATGTTTTTGTGAATATATCGCTTTCTAATAATACGACGGGTATGAAAGCGCTGGATGTTGTTGTCCTTTACGATAAAAACGTTATGGAATGCAACTATGTAGATGCAGAAAAGAATGCTGAAAATAAGGATTCTGCATGGGCGGAGTTCATAAAATATGGTAAGGACAATCTATATGATGCGTTCACAGAGAAAGGCATCTATGAGGTATGTACTGCGACTGCTGTGGGCAATTACAAAAATGTAAATGTACCAGATGGTTACGATGCTGAAAAGTATGGCGCTGTTAAAATTGGCTATATGGTAGATACGACCTTTGTTGATGGCAAAGTAGGAACTAATGGCTTTACGTTTAATGGAGTCATTGGAGTGTTACGTTTTAAAATCAATGCTAAGGCTGAGAGTTCCGACAGTGAATTGATCGTTCTTGTCCCGACCTATACGGACGGCGACAATGCAGCGATTGCTCAACAGGTAAATACCACTAACGGCAAAATCACCATCAACGGTGTTACCCCCACGCTGAACGCTGTTACATTGGATAAGGATTCCGTCACCGTCAACGGCACCGATGGTGCGACCGTCAACGCCGCGGCGACCTCCGCGCAGGGCACGATCCTGACCGAAAAGGTCAACTGGACTGTGAATGGCCCCGAAGGTGCTGGTGATAATGATGTGACGATTGCCGCCAACGGCACGATCACCGTCGGGGCCAAGGCCAAGGCGGGCAATTATACCATCACCGCCACGGGCGATGGCGCCACGGCGACTGGCAGCGCAAATGCAACGCTCAAGGTCGAGCGCGCGGCCGAGACCTACACGGTCACTGTCACGCCGAAGAGCATGGAAATGACAGTCCCTGCTTCTGACGAGAACAAAGGAAGTTTTTCTGCCACAGTCACTAATCAGTATGACGAGACAATGACCGGCGGCGTGGCGTGGAGCATCAACTCTACCGATGATAACGTTTCTATCAATCCTACCACCGGCGAAGTCACCGTGAAGGCCGAGGCGAAAAACACGATTGAGGGTACCACTGGCACCGAGTTCACTGTTACGGCAACGTATGGGGAGAATACGGACAGCGCGACGATGACCGTCAAACGCGAGGAATCCAGAGTCAGCAGCATTGAACTTGCGGAAAATGCTAAGACCACATTTGAGGTTCCCACCGTGGATAAGACCGACCACGAAGTGCCGGAGGGTGTTAATTTCCCTGCTGTCACAGTCAAAGACCAGTATGGTGAGAAAGTTTCTGCCGCAGAAGTTACGTGGACGCTTGGCAGCGACAAGCCTGATGGCGTTTCCGTTGACGCAAATGACAAGCTCGTTATCAGCAGCAGCGTCGCCGCGAACGACGGATTTGCTGATAACAAACTGGAATTCACGGCTATCGCTTCCTGCGACGGCAAGACGCAAAATTTCAAGTTTACGCTGACGCGTCAAAAATCCACCGCAACCAGCGTGGAGATCAGCGGCGGCAAGAGTGAATTTACCATCCCTGTGGATGAAACGGCCGATAAAGCGACCTTCACCGCCGTGGTCAAAGACCAGTATGGACAGCCTGTGACCGGCGATAATGCAACCGTTACGTGGAGCATTACTCCCAGCGTGACAGGTGTGAACTTTGACAATGGTGCTGTCAGCGTGACAAAGGATGCCAAGAGTGGCACCACAAGTTCTCAGGAATTTACCGTTACCGCTAAATGTGGCAATGCGGAAGACACGGAGACCTTCACCGTCGAGCGTGCGGAGTCCGTGGTGACGGCCATCGAGTATACCGGAAATACTAATGTTGTGGTTCCTGACGGGAATAGTACGAATGAGTGCGCGATTACGCTAACGTTCAAGGATCAGTATGGAACTGAGATGACTTCCGGCGTTGATAGTAATAATCTGGAGTGGATCTGCCCCAAGGGCATTATGGTTGAGACTGGCAGCGGCACGTACAACGTAAAAGTCAGCAAGGATGCGCTCAAGCACTTCGGCAATGAACGTAAGAATAGCGTCGAAGTCAAGATTACTGCGAAATATGGCGATTTGACGAAGGAAATCCCCGTTACCCTCAACCTCGCGAATGCCGTTGTCACGACCGTCCAACTGAACGGCGATAACAGTATCATGATTCCGAAGACCGTGGGCAGTGTGAATACCAAGACCTACACCGTTACGGTTTTTGACCAATACAACTTCGAGCTGCCCGACAAGGCCAAGGATGCGACCTATACGTTTACTGCGGCTGATGCAAATGTTACTTGCACAGTGTACGGCTCCGATAACGAGAGCAAGGCCGGCGCAGCGGAAGTGAAAGTTAGCTATGGCGCGACTGCTAAGAGTTACACACTTGTGGCAACGGTTGAGTCTAAAGATAGTACTGCTAAGACTATTGAGGTAAAGGATAAGACCGAAGATACGAAAACGCTGAAGGTCGTACAGAACAATGTTGTCTTCGGCAGCAAAATCGAGCCGACCGTGACCGGAAAGCCTCAGGACAGCACGGATCTTGTTTATAGCTACGAGGGAGTGGATGGAACCACTTATGCTTCCAGCACAGTAGCACCGACGAACGTTGGTAAATACAAGGTGACGGTGACCTGCGAGACCGCAGATACCTTCTATACCAAAACAATCAATTTTGAGATCACGGCTAAGAGCATTGCGGGTATGACGGTGACGCTCAATCATGATTCGCTGACCTATAACGGCCAGAATCAGTCCGTGACGGCCACGATTGATAACTTAACGTCTAATGACTATACCGTTAGCGGCGTGACTACGGGTCAGAATGCTGGCACCTACACCGTGACCGTCACCGGTAAGGGCAACTACACGGGCACTGTGACCAAGACGTGGACCATCACCCCCGCTGAATTGACGATCGAGAGCGTTGCGCTTGAAAACCGCACCTATAACGGAGAGAAAGCTGTAACGGTGAAGTCCGTGACATTCAATGGCCTTCAGAATAGCGAAAAGCTGACCATCGATACGGACTACACCGCGACCGGCGCGATGACCGATGCCAACGCTGGTGAGAACAAGGATGTTACCGTCACCGTGACCCTCAAAGATACCGTGAAGAACTACACGCTGAAAAACAGAGTGTATGAGAGCGGCAAGGTCACGATTGCCAAGGCATCTCACGAGAATGTTACTGCCAATATGGAGGCAAAGTACGGCAACACTGCTGAGCTTGACCTCACGACGGTCGGTCTGCCTACGGGCTATGTGTTCGGTAGGCCCGATGTCGACACTAATCTGGCTGACATTTTTGACGGCAGTGTTACGCTTTCTGGTAGCAGCCTGAGCGCTAAACTTACGAGCGATGCTGCCAAGGCTGGCAAGAAGGCTACGATCACAATTCCCGTTAGCAGCACGAACTATGCGGATTATACCATCACGGTTACCGTCACGGTTGCCGCCAAGGATACTCAGACGATCACTGCCAGCAGCATTAACGCTACTTATGGCGATACCGGCGTGAAAGTCAACGCCGCCTCGGTTGGCACGCTGAACTATCGTGTTACCTCCGGTGCTGATGTGATTGATGTTGATGCAAGCGGCAATGTGACCATCAAGAAGGCGGGCGAGGCTACGATCAAGATCTCTGCAGCCGAGACGAATGATTACGCCGCTGCAAACATTGAGATCTCCGTCACCATCGCCAAGCGTCCTCTGACCGTTAAGGCGGACGACAAGACCGCTTACGTCGGCGAGAAGCAGCCCGAGCTGACCTATGAGGTCACCGGCCTTGTCGACAGCGATAAGCTGACGAAGGAGCCGACACTCAAGCTCGTGCATGAAGCAGAGGCTGACCCGATGAAGACGGCGGGCGAGTATGTGATCACCTTCGATCAGGCGCCTGCGGCGGATGCAGCGAAGTACGATCTGGTCACGGCAGACGGCAAGCTGACTGTCAGCGTGCGCCCGGTCTATGTCGGCCCCATCGGAAGCCCGGTCGAGGTTGGCCGCAGCGATAATGGCACTGTCACGGTCTCTCCCGCCAACGCGGCGAAGGGCACCACGGTGACGATCACCGTGACCCCGAACAAGGATCAGGAGCTCAAGTCGCTCGAGGTCATCGACCAGAATGGCAACTCCCTGCCGCTGACGGATCTCGGCAACGGCAAGTTCAGCTTCGTGATGCCCGAGGGCAAGGTCACGATCAAGTCTGAATTCGGTGAAGCGAATGCGTTCGTCAATCCCTATGACGATGTGAAGCCGGGCGACTGGTATTACAGCGCCGTCGAGTATGTGACGGTGAACGGCCTGATGAACGGCACCGGCAAGGGCTTTGAGCCGAATCTTGCGACCTCCCGCGCGATGATCTGGACCATCCTCGCCCGCATGAGCGACGTGAACACCGCGTCCAGCGGCGAGTGGTATGCAGTGGCACAGCAGTGGGCCATCGCAAACGGCGTGTCCGACGGCACGATGCCGAACGGCACGATCACCCGCGAGCAGCTTGCGGCGATGCTGTACCGCTACGCTGTCAGCAAGGGTATGGTCAAGGGCCCTGCGACCGCTGATCTGAGCGTGTTTGCCGATGCGAACAGCGTCAGCAGCTACGCGGTCGAGGCGATGCAGTGGGCAGTGTCCGCCGGCCTGATCAGCGGCATGGACGGCAAGCTGAATCCGCAGGGCAGCGCCACCCGCGCGCAGGTTGCCACGATGCTGATGCGCTTTGCGGAACTGGCAAAATAAAAGTTCCTCAAGAGGAGAACTGAGCGCCTTTCTCGCCTCGGAATGACGAACAGACCAGCATATTACGAGACAAAGTACCGCAGGGGATTGCCCCTGCGGTACCTTTTTATAAAGATAATGTGTGCCGAATGGCGCGAAACGAAATGCCGGTACTATGCAGCGAGCATATTGTTTTCTGCTTTTTCGCGGGATAAAGTAAAAATTGAGTTGGTTTGAGCAGATGCTGTTTGAGCTTTCGAAATGAAAACGGGACGTGGGGTATGACAAAGAAAACGCGGACAAGCAATATATTTGAACAGGTCACAGAAATCTATCTGATCCTGATGGTCACGGTATTTTTGCTTTACCCTGGAAGACAAGGATTCGGTGGGATCGCGGAGGAAAAATACCGGGCGTTCTTGCTCCTCTGCGGCGGCTATGCGGCGATCATGCTGCTGTTGCTGGCAGAGACGGCAATTGTTGGCGGACTGCACAGAGATATACGTTCAGCGCTGAAGCGGACGAGCTGGACACAGCGTCTGCTGGCAATCTATCTGTTGCTAACGTGGATCTCCGCGCTGCTATCACCGTATTTTCCGGATACGGTCATTGGAGTCGGCCGCTATGAAGGAGCGCTGACGATCACGATCTATTGTGCCTGCTTTTTCTTCGTGCGCGCCTATGGAAAGGCTGACAAAGTACTGATTGCGGCAATGGCGCTATCCGTGAGCGGTTTCTGCGTGATCTGCATTATACAGCTGTATGGCGGGAATCCTTTTGGGCTTTATCCAGCCGGATATAACTACGCGGATGCCTATAAGGCTTATTCCGGAGCCTATCTTGGTACGATCGGAAATGTCGACCTTGTGGCGGCGTTTCTATGCATGATGATCCCTGCGTGCTGGGCGACAATTTTGAGGAGCGGAGATCGTCAGCGCTTTTATTTGCTTGCGCCGCTGACCTTAGCGCTGTTTGTGCTCATCAAGATGGATGTTCTGGCGGGATTTGTCGGCGTATTCGGCGGGGCAGCAGTCAGCGTCGCCGTCATTGCGCCGATGGAGAAAAGATTGCGGCGCACTTTGGCAATGGCACTTCTGGCTGTTGCATTGGCAATGCTTGCGGTGGTGTACTTTGCGGACCTGGGCGGTATGTTCCACGAACTGCATGCGATTCTGCACGGCAATGCGGAGGGTGGCTTTGGCTCAGGTCGGCTCCACATTTGGAAAGGCGTACTGCAAAGAGTGCCGGAGCATCTGCTTTTCGGCACGGGGCCTGACACGATGCTGTACAGCGATATCGAAGCGTTTTCGCGCTACGATGAAGTGCTGGGAGGCACAATTGTTGCGCGGATCGACATTGCGCACAATGAATATTTGAATATCCTGTACCATCAGGGCATTCTGGCGCTGGCAAGCTATCTTGGCGCATTGATCGCGGCGGCAAAAAAGTGGGTCTGCGGCAGCGGTCAGGATGCAGTCACCGCTGTTTTGGGAACGATGCTGTTTTGCTATTCGGTACAGGCGTTTTTTGGATTCAGTATGATCATGACGGCGCCGTATTTCTATCTGGCGCTGGCATTGCTTGATAAACGCGATACAAAAGAGGGGGAATGATAATATGTACAGTCGAAAAATACGGTTGCTCAGTCTGAATATGATCCTGGTGATGCTGCTCATGCTGATCCCTGCGCAGGCGAGGGATGAAGCGGAAATCGATAAGAATGAGAAAAAGATATACACGATTACACTTGATGGAAAAGACGGAACGCTGGGAAATGAAAATAGGATAACAGTCAACTATTCTGAGGACAACCCTCTTTCCTTGGGCAATTATAAATTCACGAGAGCTGGATATACCCTTGTTGGCTGGACAAAAGATGAGAACAATGACGAATGGGTGGCGGACAGAAACGGTATCATTACTGTGGATCTCGGTTATGAAACGCTTTACGCTATGTGGAAGGCTGACGATTATCTTGAGGATAATGTATCGCTGGTCATTGGCGGCGAGGACAAGAGTGATCTGCTGAATAGTACAACTGAATGCAGCGGCACGGGATGGACATATCGGAGTGTCGATGATACGACGAGCGAGCTGCATTTGAGCGATGGTTATAACGGTGGAAATATTGTCTGCAAACGGGATAATGTATATATCGTTTTTGATGCTTCGGTCAGCACGAGCCAGATTGAAGTGAGCGGAGCATTGTCGCTTACGGCTAATAGTACCTCTGCTGCTGTTGTGTCGGAAGACAGCTGTGCGATTCGCGCTAAAAGTGTTGCCATAGCAAATACGGGTGGGATTTATAGGATCGTATCTAATACAAAGACTGCGATTGAGGCGGAGAGTTTATATCTTGCTTCCGGTAATGTGAGCATTGAGGGCAATCCTGCTGTTTCTAATAGTCTTCCAGTTACCTGCGAAGAGGGAATTGCCTATAGGAGCAATCAGAATGCCGATGGATTGATGTCGGGACTGTATAGCTATCGGAAAAACATGACGGTCACACTCAAGGGCAACGGCGGCACGCTGGATGGGATGACAGAGGAGAAAATAGTTGTCTATTCTGAGGAAGAACCGCTCAACCTGAGGAACTATCCGTTCACGCGGGATGGCTATGTCCTTGTCGGCTGGTCGGAAGACGCGACTGGCACGACGAGAATGTTCGGGCGCGATAGTTTCCTTTCTTCGCAGATCGGCAGCGGCGTTTTGTACGCTGTCTGGCTCAAAGTGCCGGAGAGTGGGAACTATGCGATTTTCGACACCTGCGGCTGGGGTGAGATACCCGATCCCTTCAGCCGGGTCGGTACCCTTTGCTGTGTGGAGCTGACGGACGACTTCAAAATGCCCGTGCTGCAAAAAAGCAGCACAGCGCCGGAAGTGAAACTTTGGCTCTGGCACAATGCAGACAATTGGAGCGCAATTTACTACGAGGGGGAAGCGTTCGTCCCCAAAAGCGGGATGCAGTTCCGCATTGAGCCTGTTTCGAGCGGGAACGGATATCACCGGGTGGTTTTTGACGGCAACGGCGGCACCGAGACGGTTTATTACGGAAACGAAGCATATGCCGCGAATAAACGCGACTTTCAGAACTTCTCTGACGGCGCTACGCTGTACACTCCGCGATTCCACCGTCCCGGTCATATCCTGACGGGCTACAATACGCAGGCGGACGGCACGGGCACGGCATATCCGGCCGGCAACATGAGAATTACATCGGATATGGAGCCTGTGCAGTTCCTCTATGCCCAGTGGGCGCTGCTTGATCAGTTGAAAGACGGCGTGCGCCTTATCATCGACAGTGACGATATGACGGGCCTTTTTGGCAAGAATGACTGGAACTACGGCGCAGGCTGGCGATTTAGAGATATCGGAGGGAGTGCGTCGTCTACTTACGGCCAAATTGATATAACGAACAGCACGCGCTACAGCGGCGGCAGAATCGCCTTTGATGGAAATCTGACGCTCGGATTTGTTGACGGTGTGAGCGTTGGACAGATCGAAGCGGCAGGCAGCCTGACACTTGTGAACAATGCGTCGGTAGGTGCACAGTTTTCAGTGAAGACAAATGGTGTGGCAGCAATCCGGGCAGAGAGTGTTACTATAAAAAATTCTGCTGCGGTATATCGTATCAGTGCGGAAAACGCCGTTGCTGTAGATGCGTCGTCACTTTACCTCAGCTCGCCAAATGTAATTATCGAGGGACGTCAGGCTGTGGCAAAGTATACGAAGATTACCTGCGCGAGCGGAATCGGATACAAAATGTCGAGCGATGGTTCAACGCTTATGACCTATTCCGATACGAAGCGGATTGCCCTCGAAGGCAACGGCGGAACCCTGCAGGGTCTGCCGATGACCATTGCAGAGTATCGTGCGGTTGAGGAGCTTGACCTGAACCGGTATCCGTTTACGCAGGAGGGCTATGCCCTTGTCGGCTGGGCGGCGGATCAGAAAGGTGAGAAACTTGTCACGGATGCGACCGGACATCTGAAGTCGACGGATTATGGAACGCTCTACGCCGTCTGGCTTAAAGTACCGGACGGCAACTATGTGATCCTTCAGGGCAGCTATGCCGGCGCATGTGCCACCAAGGCGGGCTTCAGCAGCATTGCCATGGCGGAGGATGGAACGGTGACGCTGCCAGAGCCGAACAATCCCAAGAGCGGAATTGCAGTCTGGCGGAAGAGCGATACCAACGAGCCTTACTTCCCCGGTGAAACGGTCTCGGTGCCGTCCGGCACGCGCTTTGGCGGAATGCTGTTTTATAATGCGCGCAAGATTATTATCTTCGACGGCAACGGCGGTACGATGACGGATACAGTGAATGGTGCTCAGTGTACTGTAACTCGCCGGTGGGCAAGTTTTTCAGAGAGCGATTCAAATCACGTCTGCCCGCGATTTGCGAGAGATGGCTATACGATGACCGGCTACAACACCGAGAAAGACGGTACGGGCAAGTTTTATTCATATGGTGAAATTCCCGTGACCTCGGACATGAGTAACCAGACGATCCTCTACGCTCAGTGGGAGAAGATCACACCGAGCGGAAAGTATATCACCATCGACGGAAAAATATATGATGCCATGCAGGAATGCAGGGGCAACGGCTGGAACTATAATTATCACGCCGATTCTGATGAAGGACGGCTTTGGCTGATGGATTATCACGGAGGCAGCATTGTGTCCGATCTGAGCCTTGCTGTGTTTGCTTCTGGTACGAACAACACGGTGAGCGGGAGCATCGAGAGTAAGGAAACGCTGCAAGTGAGTGTTGCCGGGCAGCGGATGAATAATGAACTGACCCCCGGCAGCCTGCGCGTCCGCGCAAGCGAGGGGTACGCCCTGCGCGCAGGGAGGACGATGCGGCTGGAGGCGGCGGACGGCGAGCTGAACATTAGCGGCGGCGAGAACGGTCCGGCACTTTACACACAGGAGCTGCAGATCTCGTGCTGGGAGAATGGCTTCTTTGAAGCGACAGGCAGCCCGAACGCGCTCTCCTATGGCAAAATGATCAAGGATCGCTACCAGACCTATCTAATCCGCGGCGGCAAGGATAAGGAGAGCGCAGTGTCGATCACGGACGACACCTATGATAATAGAGCCTACATCTCCTATGAGATGCGGGAGCGTGTCCTGACGCTGCACGGCAATGGCGGTGTGACGGCTGATAATAAGGACACATTCATTGCGACCTCGAAGGCCAACGACTTCGACCTCGGCGCGTACATGAATACCTTCACGAACGGCGATAAGCGACTGCTCGGCTGGTCGAAGACGGAGAATTCCACGACGATCGACTATGCGGCGGCGAGCAGTACGGCGTATTGCTTTGAGTATAACTACGAGTTTGAGGCGGACCTCTACGCTGTGTGGGAGAGCGACGGGCAGATCGGCGTAGTGCTGAAGGACTACGGCTGCTATGAAGAGAATGGCGGATATACATATTCTGAAATATGTACTGTGCCTGTCAGCGGCGGCACGTTTGAATTGCCGAAGTCTTATAAATCGGGCTATGTCTTCACGGGCTGGCTGGGCAGCGACGGGCAGACCTACACGGCCGGAACTCAGATCGAGGTTTCTGCCTCGGCAGAGTTTACTGCACAGTACGCGACCGGAACATTTGAGATAGATGGCAAAACCTATTCGACGGATCGCCCTCATGGCAGCCAAAGCCTTGGCTGGGCATATGATCCCCATACAGAGCGGAATTGGGGACAGGCGGAAATCGACATTTACAGCAATTACTCCGGAAAACCGATCAGCGTTTCAGGAAACATTGCGCTCCATCTTGATGGAATGATCACGGGTGCGGCAGGACAACCTGCAATTTCGGCGGATGGCAATGTAAGGATCTATGCCAATCGATATGGACATAGTGCGGCTGATAAGCTGTCTGCGCAGGTGTATGGCGGCGCTGGGGCGCCGGCTGTAAAGGCAACGGGGGATATTTGGATCGACGGCTTAAACAGCTATACACAAACCCTCGTTTTCAAGGGCGACAACGGACGGCCTGCTTTCGAAGCGCAGCGAGTTTGCTTTTTCGAACCTTTGCTCGCCGGAGAATCTGAGACTGCTGCGGACTTTATTGGAACCTATCAGGCTCAAAGCTATGTTTGCGCAGAATATCCCATTACGATAGAGGCCAAAGAGGGAGACGTGCTTCCGGCATTCCCAGATACGGCGTTCAGAAAGTTTGTCGGCTGGCAGACGGAGCGCACGATGACGGGATGCCCTGACATTCAGTACCGTCCCGGCGATACATATACGGGTGAGCAGAGAATGCTGGTTGCGTACTATATGCCCTCTGCCTGTGGGGCAGTTGTTTTAGACGGCAACGGCGGTGTGACGACAAAAGATTCAAAGTACTATGTGATCGAATCTTCTGGCGCAGATCTGCGGGTGACGGCGGATACGCTTACAGACGCATTTCAGAGGGATGGATATCGTATTGACGCCTACAGTACGGATGATGCAGGAAAGCAGAATCGGACTGCGGCGGAAGATCTTGTGGAGCGTTTGACCGGAGATACGACCATTGTTGGCCAGATCTGGACGTATTTTGCTCAGTGGAAGCGCATCGGCGATAAGACGGAGGACAACTCCGCTTACTATACCAAAGCGGACGACGGCACGGTGAAGATCGAGTCAGTCGATCAAGCCGTGCTCGAAGAGCAGCTCAAAAAAAGCGGCACGGTACAGATTGACCTGTCCAAGTTGAAAGATGCTCCTCGCGACGTGATCCTGCCCGTCAGCGCCGTGAACAATGTCCTTGATTTGAAAGTGGAGGCATTGTCAATCAAGATGGCGGACGCGGTGGTCACGCTGGACAAGACTGCGATGCAGTCGGTCATCGAGATGGCGAACAGCGCTGATATTCAGCTGCACGTCAGCACCGACGACGCACTGAGTGGCAATCAAGCCGCAATCATCGGCAGCACGGTGCAGAGCAAGGCGCTCGATGTGAGCCTGACAGCAAACGGAACGGAAATTCACAATTTTGACGGCAAGGTGACCATCTCCGTCCCGTTCACATGGACGAAGCAGGGCGTGCTGCAGGCGTGGTATCTTGCCGATGCCAATAAGAAAGAAACCGTTGACGTGGCGTACCGCGACGGGAATGCCGTGCTGACGCTGTCGCATTTCTCGACCTATGCCGTTACGGTCACCGATGCGCCAAATGACACGATCGTGCGCGTCGGGGCGACCTCTGTCACGGTGAACGTGCCGGAGCCGAATTGCGTGAGCTGTATTGCGGCGCTTTTCAGCGCGGACGGCAGGCAGCTGGCAGTCGGACAAGCGACGGTGAACCAAGGCGAAGAAACGACCGTGACGTGGGGCGCGGTCAACAGCGCAGAGGTGCTCACGCTCAAGCTGTTCTGGCTTGACGCAAAGGGCGCGCCCACCGGCAGCGTTCTGTCGGTGCTCGTCAAGGTGTCCGCCCGATAAGGGCGGCTTGACCCAACATTCTGCGGCGGCGCTGCCGCCGGGATGATAAAAACAACAAAAAAAGGAGAGAAACCAGATGAAGAAACTCATTTCGCTGCTGCTCAGCATGGCGATGGTGTTCTCCATGACCGCCGTACAGGCTCTGGCGGCGGATGAAGAGACGGCCATGTTGGCAGACACAGGCGCGGAGGGCACCGATGCGCCGGTGGCACAAACGGTCACACTGGATCTGTCAAAGGGCAGCATTGTCATTTCCGCCACTGGCTACAAGCAGGGCGGCGGGGACGAAACCCCGTTTACCGGCGCGTACACGATCAAGCAGGATGACAAGGCTTACCTCAACAATACCGTCAGCGTGACGGGCGGCACGCACGAGATCACAATGAATGATGTCATCATCGACGTCAGCAACAGTTCCGGCGCTTGTGCGTTTTCCATCGCGACGGGCGCGACTGTCGACCTGAAGTTGGCAGGGCGAGTGATGCTAAAGAGCGGAAGCTACGCCGCGGGACTTTCCGTTCCCACGGGCGCTGCCGTGACGATTTCCGCTGTCTCGGCTTCCGGCGCTTTGACGGCGGAGGGCGGCAAGTATGGCACAGGCATCGGCGGTTATAATAAAGAGTCTCCTAGCAGCAGCTTTAGCGCTGCAAGCGGCGGCAATATCACGATCCTGAGCGGTACCGTGGAAGCTAGCGGCGGTTTCTGTGCCGCAGGCATCGGCGGTGGCTACTGCGGTAACGGTACTGGCATCGGCGAAACGATCCGAATCTCCGGCGGCCAAGTTACAGCAGTTAGCGATATTAGTAGTAGCGCGGGTATCGGCGGTGGCTGCTATGGGAACGGCACCGGACAGAACGGGCAGATCACTATTGACGGCAATGCCGTCATTATGGCAACCGGCGGAAGCGGGGCTGGTATTGGCGGCGGCTATAGTTCGGATGGTACCGGTAAAGAAGGAAAAATTGTTCTGGGCGGCACGGCAAAGGTGACTGCGAGCGCTAATAACGGTGCGGGCATCGGATCCGGCCATGGAAGTGATAGTAATTCTTCTGCTTCCGGCACGGGGCAGTCCGGCGAAGTGCTGATCACCGGAAATGTGACAGTGCAGGCGAGATCAGAAACTGGTGCAGGCATTGGCGGCGGAGAACCGAATAAGGGAGTCTCCTACGGAACGGGGATAGATGGCCGCCTGACGATCAATGGGAATGCGGATGTCACCGCAATCAGTACGAAGGCGTCCGGTATCGGCAGCGGTTTGGATGGTAGCAATACCCATTCGTATACTACTGGCACAAATGGCGTGATCTCGATCTCCGGCAATGCAGTCGTAAAGGCGACCGGCGGAGCCTACGGCATCGGCAGTTATGACTATAACGACATGAATGGATCGCTCAACATCTCCGGCGGCACGGTGACCGCGCGCGCTACGAACACGAATGGTTCCTACGGCATCGGCCTAGTCAAAAGATGCAATATCTACGGCGGCACGGTCAGCGCGAGCGGCTACATTGGAATTTATCGTGCGAATGTCAACGGCGGCGTTGTCACTGCAGAGAGCTTGAAGATCACTAGCGGCTTTATGAGGCTGACCTCTGACGGAAACAGAACCGGTTGGGTCATCAGTTTGCCCGCGCAGGCGAGCAATAACATGAAATCCGGCGTGCTGTTCAGCGGGAACGAGGGCAAGATCATCGGCAGCTCCTACACCCTGCCCGCCGATCGCGAGATCCCTGAGGGTGCGACCCTGACGGTGGACGCGGGACAGGAACTGATCATTCCGGCAGGCACTACCCTGACGGTGAACGGTAAGCTGGTGGTTGCGGGAACGCTCAACACTGCCGAAACCGACGCGATCGCGGGAAGCGGCGAGACGGAGATCACCGGCACGGTGACCGGCAAGAAGCTGCCCATCGCCATTCAGGCGCAAAACATGAGCACGATGGAAAAGACCTTTGACGTGTCCACGCTCTTCACCATTCCGAAAACCGCCGGAGCGGCGGCCTACACGGTGACGAAAGACGAAACGCCTGTCGAATTGGACGGCACAACGCTCTCCATCCCCGATGGCGGCGTTTTCACGGTCACCGTTGCCACGGCAGAGACGGACTGCTATCAGGCGGCGTCCGCCACAGCGACGCTCACCGCGACAGTGCATAACCATCAGCTGCGTGCAGTCGCCGCAAAAGCGGCAACCTGCGAGAAGTCGGGCAATATCGCGTATTGGGTCTGCGAAAGCGGCTGCGGAAAGTATTTTAGTGACGAAAGCGGAGAGAACGTGATTACCGCTGCGGAAACAGTCTTGCCTGCAACGGGGCATCATTTTGATAACGGCGTCTGCACCGCCTGCGGCGCGGAAGATCCGGCGTATGAGGCGGGTGCAGTGATCGAAGTGGGCTCTTTGACGACTTATCCCGGTGATACCATCAAAGTTCCCATCAGCGTTCGAAACAATCCCGGCATTTCCTCCATCAAGCTGACGGTCACTTATGATCCTGCTGTTTTGGGATACAAAGGATGTACCTTTAATGAAGCGCTTACATCGATTGCAGGAAGCCAGACGGTTGTAAATGATACCCAGAGCGGAAGAGTCGTTTTGAGCTGGGTCGTGGCGAACGCCGCATATACCGATGCCAAAGGTGACATTGCGGTTCTGGATTTTGAAGTGAAATCGGTGGCGGAGAATACGAGCTCGCCGGTGAGTATTTCCTATGAGCCAGAGAGTACATTTGACAATAATTTGGTTGATCAAAAATTCCTTATCAAGAATGGCGCTGTTCAAGTCAACACGATCCGTCCTGGCGATATCAACGGAGACGGCACTGTCAACGTAAACGACGCGCTGCTGCTGCTGAACTATGTCTGCGACCTTAGAAAAGATGAGGTCAAGGGCAACCCTGACGTCAACGGCGACGGCGCGGTGAACAACAAGGATGTCGTCATTCTGCTGCGCTATATTTGCAAAGTTTGAGGGCATTACGCTGTACTGAGAGGATTGGCGCGTATGAAAAAAACACTGGTGCTGCTGTGCGCGCTGCTGTTGGCGGCCGCGGCGGCGATCCTGCCCGCGCGGGCGGCGGACACCGCGATGCAGATCAAAATAGCGGATCAGCGCTGTGCGGCGGGAAGCTCGGTCGATGTCGCCGTCACGCTTGAGAACAATCCCGGCATCGCCTCGCTCAAGCTGATCGTCTTTTACGAGGAAGATTGCCTGACGTATGAAAGCGCGGCATTCTGCGGCGATTTTGCGAAAAAAGCGGGCGTGTCCCTTGCCCAAAAGACCACGGTGAAGGGAAAATCCTGCGTTATTTTGAACTGGGTCTGCACAAGCGAGAAAGTCGCGGACAGTACATTTGCGACGCTCCGCTTCAAGGCCAAGGATCGCCCAACAAAGGAAGAGGCAACGCTGACGCTGCAAACAGATGCGGACAACGTTTTCGATGCGGAACTGAAAAATGTCCCGTATACGCTTTCCAACGGGAAGATCACCCTGATCAGCGCGGCGATCGGGGTCGAAACGACGGAGCAAGCGGACGGGCTGCACTTTAAGATCAAGAATCTCGGCTTGCCTGAGGAGCGGAGAGTGCGGGTCGTGATCGCGTTTGCCGACGAAAAAGGTCGGCAGTGCGGATTTGCCGTTTCGAAGTCCGTTGCTGCAGAGAACTTAGACACGCTGCAGCTGATCGGCGCAAATCGGAAGGCTGATGATGCATGGAAGCTCTTTGTTCTCGATGCAGACTCACTTGCGCCTTTGTGTGAATCGATCAGCAGCTCGTGATCAGATTATAGCTAAAGCAATGTGAACGTAAGTATAAATCAATCCTAGTATAAAAGGCCGCCATCTCAAAAAGTAGTTGCTTACTGGGATGGCGGCCTTTTAATAAGCGTTCTTCCGTATTTCAGCCGCAGAAAAGCGTAAGCGGCAACAAAAACGACGCTGATTGTGGCTATTATGCACAACTGAATGTGCCTGATTTGACAATGAAACTAAAAGATATGACAGACTGGAAAAAAGTTTGGAAATACGCTTGACATTTCCTGGGATGCGTGTATAATAACGTACTGTTCCGCGAATGGAGCGTGCACCTTGTAAATTAAACAACGAAACTTTGACAAG
>ENA-OOZN01000872-OOZN01000872.1-human-gut-metagenome-genome-assembly--contig:-NODE-872-length-24308-cov-2.837628_pt1 | contig 24308 bp, 19 predicted proteins | sample MGYA00241187_ERZ501397 | MGnify/ENA primary metagenome ERZ501397 (study PRJEB25962, sample SAMEA2042921) | human gut metagenome | biome: human gut; feature: human-associated habitat; material: faeces... | reverse complement strand
CTGCCGCAAGAAGCTGATGAACAACATGAAAATCCAGTCTGCCCGAAAAGCTACCCATACATGGCTGGCGGGAAAAATCAAATGCGGGAATTGCGGATATGCGCTTATGAGTATCTTCAATCCCTCCGGCAAGCAATACCTTCGCTGTACGAAACGGCTGGATAACAAGAGTTGTCCGGGGTGCGGGAAAATCATTACTTCGGAACTGGAAGCGGTTGTTTATCAGCAGATGGTAAAGAAACTGGCAAGCTACAAGACGCTGACAGGCAGAAAGAAAGCGGCAAAGGCAAACCCGAAAATTGCAGCACTGCAAGTGGATCTTGCCCATGTGGACAGCGAGATTGAAAAGCTGGTGGACAGTCTAACGGGCGCAAACAATGTCCTGCTCTCCTATGTGAATGTGAAGATAGCGGAACTGGACGGACGCAAGCAGGAACTTCTGGCGAGGATAGCGGAACTAACGGTGGAAGCCATTAGCCCGGAACAGGTCAGCCAGATTTCCGGCTATCTCGACACTTGGGACAATGTATCCTTTGACGACAAGCGGCGGGTGGTGGATTTGATGATTACCACCATAGCCGCCACAAGCGACAGCTTGAATATCACATGGAAAATCTGACGGGTGGAACCCCTCCCGTCAGATACCTACTCTGTGTAGTCCCTTGTAAACTGTACTTTGCAATATTATAAAAATTCTGACAATGAAATTCAATGGCTGCCTGTCTGTGGTCTGCCGCAGACGATCATTGCCAATAAGACACTGTTTGATCAGTATGGTATAAAAATCCCGTCAAATTATCAGGAATATGCAGAGGCCTGCCAGCAATTTTATGAGAATGGAATCAAACCCTATTCCCTGGATCTTGCAGAAGACTGGTCTGCCCATGAAGTGATTCAGGCAGGTGCCATTGGGGAATTCACAAGTCTGGATGGAATTGAATGGCGAAGCGGCGCAGAAACCTCATCGAGGGAAGTAAAATTTGACGATGGATTATGGAAACGTATTTTTTCAGAAACCAGCAGGTTTTTAAAAGACTCTCATTTGGGGAAAGACGATATTCTTGTTAATGCGGATATTGCATACCAGACCTTTGTAGAAGGAAAAGCAGCAATGTTCCACGGATATCCGGCACTTATGCAGCAGCTGCAGACACAGATGGACGCGCAGCTGATCTGCATTCCTTATTTTTCCCAGACCTCAGAGGAAGCCTTTGTGTATATGACTCCGTCTTTAAATATTGCATTCAATAAAGACCTGGAAAAAGATCAGGAAAAGCTGGAGACTGCATTGGATGTGCTGGATTGCATGATCTCAGAAGAGGGACAAAGGCTGATCGCCGATGGAAGATGTGTGATCTCATTGAATACAAATGTTCCGACGATGATGCAGGATATATCCGGTCTGGAAGATGAAATGAAAAGTAATTCCATTTATATCCGATATTCTGCTCAAAAATCCTTTCCTGCCAGTCTGGAAGCTATTCATGGTTTGTTGTCAGGCGAGCTGGATGAAGCCCAGGCATATGATGCTTTCCGCAGTGCAATGAACGCGGAGGATACAGAAGAAAAGGCAGTGGTAAATTTTGACCGGGAGTATTCCATAGCACTGAATGATAAAAATGGCCGTGATGCGGCATCCTCTATTTTAACTACGGTCCGAGTTGAAAACAATGCACAGCTGGCTATTGCACCATATTATTATTTCACCGCTTCTATTTATAGGGGAGAATGTACCAGCAGTCGTGTTGCTCTGATGACAGCAAAGAGCTCAGACACCTCTCTCTATTTTGCAAAAATAAACGGGGAACAGGTTTGGAAGCTTGTAGAGAATTATCTGGATCATACAGAGGATGAATTTTCTATAACAAATAAATACGAATTGCCCATTCTGTCCGGGATGAAAATAACCGTCCAAAAGGAAGAAAACGGATTTTTGTTAAAAGATATCGCGGTAGATCAGGAAAAAATAGACAAAGAAAAGGAATATTCCATTCTTCTTACAGATGCCACAAGGTCTATTCTGGAAAAAACAACTCCGGGATGTAGGATAAAACGGCTTCCGGATATGACGTTATCCAGTGCGTGGACTGCATTTATGGAAAAAGGACAGCAGCCGTTGGCACCGGAGGATTACATAGAGGTTAAAAAATAAAGTGCAGATGGAACAGGCAGCAGTGAAAAGAAAAAAAGTAATCGTTCCGTTCCTGATAGGGCTTCTCCTTATTTCAAGCATAGTCTTTATAAAGCATCTTATGAACAGGATGAACAGCTATATCGAGAAAAACGGAAAAATGTGTATGGGAGCTGTTGTGGAACAAATGCAGCAGACCTATGAACTTCAGACAAATGGATACTATAGCCAGCTGCATTTGGTGGAAGGCTATCTGCTTCAGAAAAAGGAACTGTCCCTGGAAACAGAAGAAAACCGTAATTTTTTTGAGGCGTGGGAAAGGGAATCGGAAAGTACACTCCTGTTTCTTCAGGAAAATGGTAAGGCAATCACTGCAGACGGAACGAAAATGCGGATTGATATTCCAAGTAAGCTTCTGTTGGATTTAAGGAACGGACATAATATTGCAAAACTGGTTGCCTGGAATCATGAAGAAATACAAAACGGTGCTTATTTGGTTGCGATTTCATGTCAGCCATATCGCATTGATGGAAAAACGTATACCGCAATTGGAACGGCATATAATCATGCAAAATTAGATTCTATGCTAAAGCTTAAGGGATATCATGGAAATGCCTATCTGTTTCTGTTGGATAACGAGGGAAACATTACATATACGAATCAGAGTAAAGATGTATTTTTCCGGAATTATTCTCTGTTAAAGCACTTAAGGAAGAGCCAGGCTATCACAGAAGGTGAGGCAGAAACACTTCAAAAAAGACTTGCAGCCAGAGAACAGGGAGTAGAGCTTTTGGGTGGAAAATCGCCCTATTATCTGGGCTACTGTCCGATAGAAAGCAACCATTCCATGTTGATCTGTATTGTGGCAAAAGGTGTTGTCGATAATACCCTGACAGAGTATCAGAAAGCGGTATCATTTACAACAATGTTTATGGTAGGCTTTATCCTTTTACTCTTTGCCGGATTATTTTACAGTGTTTCCAGACTCAGTATCGCAGATCAAAAAGCAAAATATGAAAAAAGAAATAATGAACTTCAAATACAGGCGATGAAGGAATTGGAAGCATCGAATCAGAATCTGAAAGAGGCAAAGAATATTGCAACAGAAGCTTTACAGACAGCGGAAAATGCAAATAAGGCGAAAACAGATTTTCTGTCCAATGTGTCCCATGACATTCGCACACCCATGAATGCAATTGTTGGTATTACAGCTTTGATCCGACATAATGCAGGGGATAAGGTCAAGGTATTGGAGTATGTAGATAAAATTGATATATCCGCGCAGCACCTGTTAGGGATCATTAACAATGTTTTGGATATGAGCAAGATCGAAGCAGGAAAAACAGCTTTTCAGTATACGGATTTTTCTATTTCGGATCTTTTGCAGGATCTGAATGCGATGTTCCATTCACAGGTAGAAGAAAAAAATCAGACCCTTACAATTACAAAAGAAAAGATCCGGCACGAGTGGGTAAATGGAGATCAGGTTCACCTGATGCAGATTTTTAGCAACCTCTTGTCCAATGCAGTAAAGTATACACAGGAGGGGGGAGCCATTCATTTTGTGGCAGAAGAATGTGAAACAGCCTCCACGGTCTATGCAAGGTATCGCTTTTTCGTCCGTGATAATGGAATGGGAATGTCAGATGCTTTTAAAGATACGATCTTTGATGCCTTTACCCGAGCAGAAAACTCTGTGACAAATAAGATACAGGGAACCGGACTTGGAATGGCCATCACCAGAAATCTTGTGGAAGCCATGGGAGGCACGATTTATGTAGAAAGTAAACCCGGCCAGGGAAGCTGCTTTGAAGTGCTTATAGATCTGAAAATTGCAAAAGAGCGGCCTGCATTCCTGTCATCAAAGGAAGAAGAAACGCCGAATGGAGCGATCCTGGAGGGAATGCACTTTTTATATGCAGAGGATAATGAACTGAATGCAGAGATTTTGACAGAGCTGTTAAAAATGAAAGGTGCTGAGTGTACGATTTGTGAAAATGGGCAAAAGGTGGTGGAGACCTTTGAACAGTCTGTGCCCGGAGCGTATGACATGATCCTGATGGATGTGCAGATGCCTGTCATGAACGGTTATGATGCTGCAAGGGCAATCCGAAGGAGCCTACACAAACAGGCAGGGACAATTCCGATCATTGCAATGACTGCCAATGCCTTTTCGGAGGATATCCGGCATTCTCTGACAGCCGGTATGAATGCCCATATTTCAAAGCCTGTTGATATGATGCTATTGGAAAAGACCATCCGAAGTATAAAATCCGGTGGGGGGGCCGAAACGCAGGCTGATAAGGAATAGCGATGAATGGGAAAAGCGGTTTGCAGATGGGTAAAAATAAGAAAATCCCAAGCCCGTGGATGCGAAATTACTGATAACAATGATCAACGAATTAACAGAAACTTATTAACGACTATAGAAAGGAAATCAGGATGGCAAATTTTAAAGAACGTTATCTGGCAGGAGAGATCGAGTTTGAAGAAATCGATGATTATGTGGACGAATGGAATAACAGCGATGATATCCGAACACTCGCACAATTTCTTGGCTTGAATGAAGAGGAAGAGGATGTGTGGATCGACGAAGGAGACGATGCGCTCTATGAGCTCTTAGAGCAGCAAAGGGAAGGCTGAAACTGTGAGGAAAGAAAAAAAGATACAAAAATATCAGGAGGAGAAAGCAATGCTATACTTTGATAGTGACTACATGGAAGGCGCACATCCTGCAATCTTACAGCGCCTGATGGAAACGAACATGGAGCATACCTACGGCTATGGAAAGGATGCCTATTGCGAATCTGCAAAAGCAAAAATCCGCACAGCATGCCAGTGCCCGGAGGCGGAAATTTATTTTCTGGTCGGCGGGACCCAAACAAATGCGACCGTGATCCGGGGATTTTTAAAGCCCTTCGAGGGGGTTATTGCAGCGGATACCGGACATATCGGTGTCCACGAGGCTGGTGCAATTGAAAGCGGCGGCCATAAGGTGCTGACGATCCCACACAAAAACGGGAAGCTTGAGGCTGCAGCGGTAAAGCACTATCTGGAACGCTTTTATCAGGACGGCAGCTGTACCCATATGGTGCAGCCCGGCATGGTTTATATTTCCCATCCGACCGAATATGGAACACTCTATACAAAAGAAGAGTTAAAGGCGCTTCGAAGGGTCTGTGAGGAATATCAGCTGCCCCTGTTTTTGGACGGTGCGCGTCTGGGCTATGGACTTTGTGCACCGGGAACAGACGTGACACTTGCAGATCTGGCAGAGCTGTGCGACGTATTCTATATTGGAGGCACAAAGGTGGGCGCACTGTTTGGAGAAGCCGTAGTTTTCCCGAAAAAGAATACGGTTCCGGGATTTTTTACCCTGATGAAGCAGCAGGGGGCGGTGCTTGCGAAGGGACGTCTGCTGGGGATTCAATTCGATACGCTTTTTACAGAAAATCTGTATTTGAAAATTTCTGCGCATGCGATCGATATGGCCATGAGGATCAAGGAGCTTCTGACGGAGCATGGGTGTCCGCTTTATATCAATTCCCCGACGAATCAGCAGTTTGTCGTATTAAATGCAGCACAGCGGGAAGCACTGAAGGATCGTGTCAGCTGTGAAACCTGGGAAGAGCTGGAAAATGGAGCTGCTGCAGTGCGGTTTGCATCCAGCTGGGCAACAAAATCGGAAGATGTAGAAGAGCTGGGACGGATTTTAAAAACGCTGCCGTGAATCGAATGTATAAAAATGGAATCGCCTGATTAGAAAAACCGGAAAATCTGTTCCGACGCCACACGAGGTATTGTCGTAAGGCATCTGGAAAGATTTTCCGGTTTTTGCATCAATAATAGAATGTTACTGTTTGATGGAATATACGCTCTGTATGTTACAGATAAAGCGGTTCGACTTCGAAGTGTTGGTCAGAATTCATACACCTTACTGTATTTTTCTTCAAAATAGCGAAGCAGCGGCTGTGCACTGATTTCCTTGCCGCAGACCCGTTCGATAACCTCTTTGGAGTTATACATGCTGCCAAAACGATGGATCTTTTCCTTCAGCCAGTGGGTGATGTCGAGGATCCTTCCGTTTTCCAGAACCGTATCCAGATCTCCGAGATCCTTTTGGATCGCTTCAAGATACATGCCGTCATAAATGGAGCCCAGCAGGTAGGAGGGGAAATATCCAAAGGAGCCGTCTGACCAGTGCATATCCTGCAGGATGCCTTCTGCATCGTTTGCAGGAGTAATGCCAAGCAGCTCCTGCATTTTCTGATTCCAGAGAGCTGGCAGGTCATCGGTCTTTACATTGTCTCTGAAAATTGCTTTTTCTATTTCGTAACGCAGGATGATATGCAGACCGTAGGTCACTTCATCTGCTTCCGTACGGATCATGCTGGGGTGTACGTCGTTGATCGCTTTTATAAACGTATCAAATGGGACGGTTTTAAATTCTGGAAGCAGCGCGGACATTTTTTCATAAATTGGTGTCCAAAAGTGTGGGTTTCTGCCGAGGATATTTTCGTAAAAGCGGGACTGGCTTTCGTGAAGTCCCATCATATTGATCTGGGCTGCGGCAGTATGCCAGAAATCCTTATCGACATTTTGCTCGAAGATTGCATGACCGCCCTCGTGAATGGCGGAGAATATCGAAGAAATCGGATTGTCGGCATAATAGTGGTTTGTTACGCGGACATCGCCGGGGCAGAGCGTTGTCGTAAAGGGATGCATACTCTCGGCAACTGCGCCGCAGTCAAAGGAAAAACCGATATAAGAAAGCAGCAGCTCCTGGACTTTTTTCTGAGCATCCGGGTCAAAGGTCTGCTGCAGGGCAGACAGATCCGGTTTGGGAGCTGCCTCGATTTTGGCAAGCAGCGGAAGAAGTCCTTCTTTTAGTTCTGCAAAAATGCGGTCGATCGTTTCCGTATCCATACCGTCCTCAAAAAGACCGACCAAAAATTCATATACATCCTGATCTGGCTCCATGTAGTGGACATATTCTTTTGTCATGGAGATGACCTTATCCAGATGGGGCGCAAATACAGAGAAATCAGAAGCCTCCTTGGCTGCCTCCCAGGCTTTTTCGGAACGTGCCTTTTCTGTGACATATTCCGTGTAGAAGGCTTCCGGAATGCGCTTGAAGCGTTCGAAATCTCTCAGGTTTCGCCGGATCGTAAGCTGCATGGCGGGAGACAGCTGATCATATTCTTCGGGAGCAGAGAGCTTTTTTAACAGGCTGCCGTATTCGTCCGCCGTCGAAAGGCGGAAGGATTCCGTGGAAAAATAGCCTACCGCAGACAGCTTTGCTTCGATGCTGTCTTTTGGAGCTGCGGTCTGCAGGTCCCAGTAGAGCAGGGCAATCGCCTGATCGTATTGTTCGAGTCTGGTCTGATAGGCCTGAAATTGTTCGAGTGTCTGTGACATAACGTCCTCCTTACAGGATACTTTTTGGGTCGGACAGAAGTGCCGACCGTTTCTTTTTAAAGTATACCCTGAGAATAGCAAAAGAACAAGGCGGGAATGCCCTGTTCTTTTGCGTCAATAGAGATCAGCGCTTCAGCCAGCCCGCCGGAAGCTCATCCAGGGGTGCAGGCATCTGGAAGGTCTTACCGATCCTGGCAAATTCCTGCGCAAGATTTTCGTCCACCAGACCGGTTGTGGAAGGGGAGAGATTTAACATGAAGTTGACATTCTGGGGGAAATAATCCTTCATTTTGGAAAGTGCCCATTCTGCGTTTGTAACGGGCGTTGTCGTGTCTTCGTCTCTCCAGAACCATGTCTTTGTCAGTTTGTTGCAGCTGATGCCGGGACCGTTGAAGCTATGGTCGACTTCCTGACCGGCGGCGTTTTCATAAAATACAACGTCGGTACCGGATAATCCTTCCTGACAGCCGATGTTCATCAGCATACAATCGGGCTGCAGAGATTTCACAAGGCGGTCGAGCTCCTCGAAGGGAAGCATCTCATAGGAGGGACCGCCCCAGGGAGCATTCCAGCCGTCTACGATCAGGAATGGGATTTCTCCATAGTTTGTAAGAAGCTCGGTCACCTGACCGAAGATTTTTTCTTTCTGCGCTGTTGTGCAGGATCTGTGACCGGTTTGAGCAGTCAGGTCGAGCACGGAAAAATACAGACCGGCAACAATTCCCTCGCTGCGGAACGCGTCCAGATAAGCGGCAACGACATCGGTTTTGTTTGTCGCATTTCTCACACAGTGATCGGTATAGTCGGAGGGCCAGAGATCGAAGCCCTCGTGGTGCTTGCTTGTCAGGGCAGCGAACTGACAGCCGGCGCTTTTAGCGATTTTTGCCCATTGCTTGCAGTAGTTGGGAGCGGTCGGGTTAAAGTCTTTTTCATCAAACGGGAACTGCCTGGGCAGATCGCCGTTTTCATGGTCGTATTCCCAGTCGATGATGTCGGGGTTGTTGTGGAACTGGAAGGTTGCGCTGTTAAAATGGATAAATGTGCCAAAGCGCAGATTGATAAATTTTTTCTGCAGAGCTTCTAACTGTGTCATTGGATAAACTCCTTTCTGATGTCTTGAAATAAATGGATTTGTTTTTCTCGGGCGAAATTGTATTGCCGCTGTCTGAACTTATCGTAGGATGAATTGGTAAAAAAGACAATAGAAAACTTAAAATAACAAAATATATATGATATAATCATAAAATAACAAAATTTTTGAAGCAAAAAGAAATGGAGAAAATATAGGGATGCAGTTTGGAAAGGGAATTCTTCCGGCAAAGGAATATTTATCGAACGGGCTTTTCAGCATACAGAATTGCTATTCGGAAGCGGAGAGCAGCTTCAATCAGCAGCTTCATTTTCATGATTTTTACGAGCTGTCGCTGATCTATGAAGGAAGCAGCCGGTTCCTGATCAACGGAAGCAGCTTCGTTGCGGCGGCAGGCAGCCTGCAGCTGATTCGACCATCGGATTATCACAGACAGATGACGGATACAGGGGAATATATCCGCTACTATAACCTGATTTTTCGGCAGGAGGTGTTATCGAACGTATTGTTGGATGCGCTGGAAGAAGTGGTAGAACCGTTTTGCTTTCAGATGCAGGAAAAGGAAATGCAGAAGATGACACAGCTTTTGCTGGAATTAAAAAGAGAGCAGGAAGAAAAAGAAGCGTTCTGGGAAAAAATGTCTGCGGATCTGATCGAAAAAATCTGTATTTTGATTCTGCGAAAAAGCCCGAAGAAACGGCAGGCAAAGGAGGAAGAAATCCCTGAGGCGGTGCGCAGGTCGCTGGTTTTTGTACGGCAGCATTACCGGGAAAAAATCAGGCTGTCGGATGCGGCGCAGAAGGCAGGATTGTCGGAATCGTATTTTTCTTCCGTATTCCATGCCTGTATGGGCGTAACCTTTTCCGAATATATGCTCAATTACCGCCTGTCTCTGGCAAAACGGATGCTGGAGGAGGGAAACATATCCTCTAAGGAAGTATGTGCGGCGTGCGGATTCTTTTCCTATTCATATTTTCTGACGACATTTCGCCAAAAATATGATATATCACCGGGTGCCTTGACACGTAGCTGTCAAAATGCGATACAAAAAACTTACAAATAGGACGATATTGTATAATATAACAAAAGAAGAAACAAAAAAGTCAAGGATTTTGTTGACATTTTCAGATGAAAGGAGTATCTTTTAAGAAAAAAGAAAAACTGTCCGATAGGACAGGAGGGGTGACAATCATGCAGACAGCAACAAAAAAAGAGACAGCACTTGGAATCAGACAGATGGCGATGATCGGTGTGATGACAGCGGTGACCTGTATAGCGGCTCCGTTTTCCATTCCGATCCCGGTCAGCCCTGTTCCGCTTTCCCTGACAACCTTTATTTTGTACCTTTCCGTTTATATTCTGGGCACCAGAAATGCATTCATCAGCTATGTGATCTATCTGCTTCTGGGTCTGGTGGGACTTCCGGTATTTTCCGGTTTTTCCGGTGGCTTTGCAAAGCTTGCAGGACCGACTGGAGGATATCTGATCGGCTTCCTGTTCATGATCCCGCTGACCGGTATTCTGTTTGAGAAGACCGGCAAAAGCTTCTGGAAACAGTTCGGTGCGATGGTTCTGGGAACGCTGGTATGTTACCTGTTCGGTACCGTATGGCTTTGCCTGCAGCTGAACTTAGACTTCATCGGAGGTCTTGGTGTGGGGGTTATCCCTTACCTGCCCGGTGATACTGCAAAGATTATTTTAGCAGCACTGATCGGACCTGTGATCGTAAAAGCGTTAAAACGGGCGGAATAAGAAGAATTCCAAGAGGAAGATTTTTCCCTGCGTCAGGTCGCAAAAGTGAGAATCCCGGAGGCGGACGTCAAAAGCGTCCGTCTCTTTTTCTTGCATATTTTTGACCGAACTGCTATGTTTATAGATGGCGCAGCTGCCGCATACAAAAGCAAAACGAATGGTACGGTTCACACGCACCATTTCATTCATGACAATAGAATGTTCGCGGAGCGTGCGTTCTATTGTATGGAAAAGAAATTGAGGAGAAACTGGCATGAAAAAAGACGATATGATTATGAAAATGGGGATTGTCCATATCCTGGATTCTGTGGTTGGAATGCCGGTGCTTTCGGACTGTCCGATCGATATGGGTTCGAATCTGTGCGATTTTTTAAAGGCTCATATTGAAAAATTTACAGAGAGCGACGATATGAAGGTCTGCCAGTTTTCTGACGAATCTGAGGTGATGGGGCTGATCCAGAACTGTAACGCCGAAAATTTTGTCCAGACGAGCAGGGCATTGTGTGAAAAGCTCTATGGGATCATGAATTCGAATATCGATATTCCGGCGGCGGACGTTGCGGTTGTCGTTTTTTCTGCGGAGGGCGTCGATTATTTCGGATTTTTGAAATTAAATTATAAAACTTCCTATACCCATGCGACGAAGGCTACCGAAACCGGAGAAAATTTAAACGATATCATTTTACAGAAAGCGATCCTGCCGTCTGCCGGACAGAAGCTTTCTGAGGCATTTTTAGTGAATCTGTCGAATGGAGAAATTTTGCTGACAGAGAAAAAATTCGAAGTAAATGGTGAAAAGAAGCTGTACTTTTCCGAACTGTTTCTGGAATGTCATGCACCGATGTCTCAAAAGACAAAGCTGGATATCGTGACAAAAGCAGTGGAACAGGTCAACAAAAAATACTATGGAGATGAGGACACCCGGCGAAAGATGGAAGTCAAGCAGGCGATCTATGATGAGCTGGAGGAAAAGGGGAGCCTGGAGGTCGAAGCGGTCAAGGAGAAAGTTTTTAAGGACAGTCCGCAGATGCAGGCAGACCTGGAGGAAAAGCTGGAAAAATATAACATGGAAAAAGAAGTTGTCAGGCCCAAGAGCGAGGCGACGATCAAAAAGTTCCAGAAGCAGCACCTGACGACGGACACCGGCATCGAAATCACGATTCCGATGGAAGAATATAAGGATCCCGAGAAGGTAGAATTTATCACAAATCCCGACGGGACGATTTCCGTGCTGATCAAAAATATCGGGCATTTGAGCACCAGATAAAAATGCCCTGATAAGTACCTTCCGACGTGAAAGCTTTTACGCTTTTGTTTCTAAAAAAGACCACAACAAAGCGTGCAGTGGGCTTGAAAAGTGTTTCAAAAGTAGTATGATAAAGAAAAAAAGGGAAAATGGAGGAATCATTGTTATGGCAAGAAAAGTAGTGCTGGCAGGCGCATGCAGAACAGCAATCGGCGTAATGGGAGGAACTCTTTCCAAAACTCCCGCGCCGGATCTGGGCACTGTTGTAATCAAAGAAGCCCTGAAAAGAACCGGAATCAAACCGGAGCAGGTAGATGAAGTATATATGGGCTGTGTCATTCAGGCAGGTCTTGGTCAGAACCCTGCAAGACAGGCAGCAGTCAACGCAGGGATTCCGGTAGAGGTTCCTGCAACTACGATCAACGTACTGTGCGGCTCCGGCATGCACTGTGTAAACCTGGCTGCCAAGCTGATTGCCTCCGGTGATGCGGATATCATCGTAGCTGGCGGTATGGAAAATATGTCCATGGCTCCTTATCTTCTGTACAATGCAAGATTCGGTTACAGAATGGGCGCTGGAAAGATGGATGATGCGCTGATCCGCGATGCCCTGACGGATGCATTCGGCGGCTATCATATGGGTATTACTGCTGAAAATATTGCAGAGGACTGGGGACTGACCAGAGAGCAGCTGGATGAGTTCGCAGCATGGAGCCAGCAGAAGGCACAGAAAGCGATTGCAGAGGGCAAGTTCAAGGACGAGATCGTTCCGATGGAAGTAAAACAGAAAAAACAGACCGTTGTATTTGATACTGATGAGGGACCCAGACCGAATGTAACGGCAGAGAGCATCAGCAAACTGCGTCCTGCATTCAAAGAGGGTGGTGTCGTAACCGCCGGCAATTCTTCCGGTATCAACGATGCAGCGGCAGCGCTGATCGTTATGAGCGAAGAAAAGGCAAAGGAGCTGGGCGTAAAGCCGATGGCTACCTGGGTAGCAGGCGAGCTGGCAGGCGTAGAACCCCGCATTATGGGTATCGGACCGGTTGCAGCAACCCGCAAGGTAATGAAGAAAGCCGGCTACGAAATCGGCGACTTCGACCTGATTGAGGCAAACGAAGCATTCGCAGCACAGTCTGTAGCAGTTGCACATGACCTTGGCTTCAACAACGATATCTTAAACGTCAACGGCGGAGCAATCGCCCTTGGTCATCCGGTAGGAGCATCCGGCTGCCGTATTCTGGTAACCTTACTTCATGAGATGGAAAAGAGAGATGCAAAGAAAGGTCTTGCTACTCTTTGTGTTGGCGGCGGCATGGGCTGTGCAGCGATCGTAGAGCGCGAGTAAGACAAAAAACTTCGATAACCTTCCAGATGTTTTGGATAGAATTTCATAACAAAATTTCAAAAACGGTTCTGCTGAGCTCTATAGGGTTGGCAGGACCGTTTTTGCCGTGGGTTAGAAAAAAACTTCCGGACTGGATTTTGCTGTAACAGAGGGAAACCCAACGCCTGAAAATCCCTGCATGTTCTTCTGGCACGGAATCTGAAAGTGTGCTAAAATATTTATATACTGCGATTTTTATCGGAATGGAGAAGTTAATTTATGGCAAATACTGAAAAGGTCCGTTTAAATAAATATCTTTCCCAGGCTGGCATCTGTTCGAGAAGAGAAGCGGATGTCCTGATCGAAGGGGGAAAAGTGTCTGTGAATGGCAAGATCGCAGATCCGGGTATGCGGGTCAACGATCTGGACAAAATTACAGTTGAGGACAAACCGGTCGGACATCGGGAAAAAAAGGTGGTGTTGGCTTATTACAAGCCGGTCGGAGTGACCTGTACAGAAAAGGACAAGCACGCCCAGATCACGATCCGTGATGTCGTCGAATATCCGGTACGTGTAACCTATGCAGGACGCCTGGACAGAGATTCGGAAGGCCTTTTACTGCTGACAAACGACGGGGACTTAATCAATGGTCTGATGCGTGCGGCAAACTTTCACGAAAAGGAGTATCTCGTCCGCGTCAATAAGCCCATCAGCCGGGATTTCCTCAAAAAAATGTCGGACGGTATGCTGTTAAAGGATTTAAATGAGCGTACCCGTCCCTGCTTTGTAAAGGAAGAAGGAAAATTTGTCTTCCGTATTATCCTGACGCAGGGCTTAAACCGCCAGATCCGCCGGATGTGCAAGACCCTCGGCTATGGCGTTCTAAGCATCAAACGTGTGCGTGTGGCAAATATTCTGCTGGGGAAATTAAACCCGGGCGATATTCGTGCAGTCACCGGTGCAGAGTTAAAAGAGCTGTACTATGAAGTTGGGAAAAATGCCAGCCGTCCGGCGCGTCCTGCATGGGAAAAGGAACGGCAGCCTGCTGCGAAAAAAGAAGCTCAGTCCGGTATGGTGACGTTGGGGGCAAAGGGGCGTGCGTCGAATGCAGGAATGCAGCGCAGCGGGCAGAATCCGGCTCACCGAAATGCAGGTGGCTACGCAAAAACGGCTGATCGCAGGCAAGGTACAGACGGTGCTCGCAAAGCAGAGCAGCGCGGTACCTACCGGAGTACCGCCGACAGCCGCACAAATGGTACCTACCGGAGTGCCACCGACAGCCGCACGAATGGTACCTATCGGAATGGTTCCAGATCCGGACAGACAGGAGCACAGAAAAAACGATATGAATGATACAGACAGAATGAAAGAACTGGTCTCGAAGTTGAATGAGGCTGCAAAAGCCTACTATGCCGAAGACCGGGAAATCATGAGTAATTTAGAATATGACAGGCTCTACGACGAGCTGGTTGCCCTGGAAGAAAAGACCGGAGTTGTGCTGGCAGCGAGTCCGACCCAATCGGTTGGTTATGAAGCAGTAGACGAACTTCCCAAAGAGCGTCACGAAAGCCCGATGCTTTCCCTTGGAAAAACGAAAAGCCGGGAAGAGCTGGCAGACTGGCTGGGAGATCAGAAAGGTTTGCTTTCCTGGAAGCTGGACGGTTTGACCATCGTGTTGACGTACCGGGACGGAAAACTGTTTAAGGCGGTCACGAGGGGAAATGGCGAAATTGGCGAGGTCATCACGCCGAACGCCAAAACCTTTGTCAACGTGCCGCTGCAGATCCCGTATCAGGGAGAGCTGATCCTGCGGGGAGAAGCGGTCATCACCTATGCGGATTTTGAAAAGATCAACGGCGAAATCGAAGACGTGGACGCTCGGTACAAAAATCCGAGAAACCTCTGCTCCGGTTCCGTGCGCCAGCTAAACAGCCAGATCACTGCGCAGCGAAAGGTGCATTTTTTCGCATTTGCACTGGTGCGTGCAGAGGGTGTGGATTTTAAAAACTCAAGGGAAGAACAGTTTATATTCTTACAGAAGCAGGGCTTTGAAACGGTAGAATATAAAGCGGTAACTGCGGACACAATGCAGGAGGCAGTTGCCTGGTTTGAAGAAAAAATCACAGATTATCCGGTTCCGTCCGACGGGCTGGTACTGCTTTTGGACGATATCGCTTACGGAGAGTCGCTTGGAAGAACGGCAAAGTTTCCGCGCAATGCCATTGCATTTAAATGGGCGGACGAGCAGGCAGAGACGACGCTGCGCGAGGTGGAGTGGAGCGCGAGTCGTACCGGACTGATTAACCCGGTTGCGATTTTTGACCCTGTGGAGCTGGAGGGGACAACCGTAAGTCGCGCCAGCGTTCACAATGTCAGCATTGTAAAAGAATTAAAGCTCGGCATCGGCGACCGGATTACAGTCTATAAGGCAAACATGATTATCCCGCAGATCGCGGAAAATCTGACCAAAAGCGGTACGCTGGAAATTCCCTGCACCTGTCCGGTCTGTCAGGGAGAGACCCGAATCGTAAAAGAAAACGATACGGAGACGTTAGTCTGCCCGAACCCGGACTGCGATGCCAAAAAGATCAAATCTTTTACGCTGTTTGTCAGCCGGGACGCGATGAATATCGACGGACTTTCCGAAGCGACGCTGGAAAAATTTCTGGCGGAGGGCTTTTTGCATACCTATGCAGATCTGTTCCATCTGGACAGACACCGGGATGCGATTATGCAGATGGACGGCTTCGGCGAAAAATCGTATCAGAATCTCGAAGCGAGCGTTGAAAAAGCGAGACATACAAATCTTGCACGCCTGATTTACAGCCTTGGAATCCCGAATATCGGAATTGCCAATGCACGGATGATTTGTCGGGAATATAAAAATGATCTGGACAAAATGCTCGCTGCACCTACAGAAGAGCTGGCGGCGATGGATGGCGTAGGACCAGTCATCGCAGGTGCGTTTGTGGATTTTTTTGCCCAGGAAAAAAATAAAACTGCGCTGGAGCTTTTATTAAAGGAAGTGGAGCTGGAGCAGGAAACCTTTTCAGAAGAAGCCCTGCCGCTTTCCGGGCAGTCCTTTGTTATTACGGGCAGCCTGAACCACTTTGAAAATCGCAGTGCCTTAAAGGAAAAGATCGAAGCCCTCGGCGGAAAGGTAACCGGAAGCGTGACGGGCAAAACCATCTGTCTGATCAACAATGACAGTACCTCCAATTCCGCCAAAAATAAAAAAGCGCGGGAGCTGGGTATAGCTGTACTGACAGAAGAAGAGTTTATGAAGCAGTATCTGGAAAAATAGCCGTCCGGACGAATTTATTCAAAAGAAGCGCCGCACAGCGGCAGGAAAGTGAGAGAGAAAATGCCGATTAAAATACAGAGTGATCTGCCTGCCAGAGAGATTCTGGATAATGAAAATATTTTCGTGATGGACGAATATCGTGCGATGCACCAGAATATCCGCCCATTGCAGATCTGTATTCTGAATCTGATGCCGGTCAAACAGGATACGGAGCTGCAGCTTCTTCGGTCGCTGTCCAATACGCCGCTGCAGGTGGACGTGACCTTTATGAAGATGAACAGCCACCTGTCTCTGAATACCTCTGCAACACATCTGAATAAATTTTACGATACGTTTGATGATTTGAAATCCAACAAATACGATGGCCTGATTATCACGGGTGCACCGGTGGAACAGATCCCCTTCGAAGAAGTGGATTACTGGAAAGAACTCTGCGAAATTATGGAGTGGTCAAAGACCCACGTCCATTCCACGTTCCACATCTGCTGGGGCGCTCAGGCAGGTCTGTATTACCATTTCGGACTCGACAAACGCCTGTTGCCGGAAAAGCTTTTCGGGGTATTTGAACACCGTGTGTTAAACCGCAAAGAGCCGCTGGTGCGCGGATTTGACGACGTTTTCTGTATCCCCCACAGCAGACATACCGAAACGCCTGCAGCGCTGATCCATGCCTGCAAAGAGCTGACCGTTATGGCGGAATCGAACAAAGCGGGAGTTCTTTTATGTATGACTGAGGGCGGACGGCAGATTTTCGTTATGGGACATCCGGAATATGATCGTTACACGTTGGATGGAGAGTACAAGCGCGATCGCGACAAGGGACTGCCGATCCATGTGCCGGAAAACTATTATCCGGAGGACAATCCGGAGAAGAAACCGCTCCTTTCCTGGCGTGCACACTGCAACGGATTGTATACAAACTGGCTAAACTACTATGTTTACCAAACAACTCCGTATGATATTCGGGAGATTTGAGAAAATAAGGCAAAACGTGAGGATTTAACGCATTTTGTGCGGGTTCCACAAATGGACAGAATATGGTGTATTTCACAAAATGTCACGTAAAATCACGTCATTTCACGAGAAAATGGAGTTTTCGTGGGGAAAAAATGATACCTCCGTGGCGACACAAATGGTGATTTGCAAAATTAAATAATAGGCTAAAATAATGAAAAGCATGCAATCATTTTTTGAAGAAAATTTGGCTGCATGCTTTTTACTTGAAAGAAAAGTATATTATTTTTTTTCAGAAAAAGAATTAGTTGAGCCCGTTTGCTGGACGTGTTCTTTTAATACTTTATTGATATAGGAACTGAAATTTCGATCATCTTGTTCTGCAAGGTTTTTGATTTTTTCTATCAGATCTTCATCGAGCGAAATGGAGACTTTTATTTTATAGGGCTTTTCTTTCATACTTTTTCTCCTTTTTTACTACTTTTCTATTGTATTAAATTTCTTCCAATGGTATATTGAAATAGCAATAAGTAGTAAAAAGTAGGAAAATGAGGGGGCAAAATGAAGAACAACGTAGTAATTGGAATTATAATGTTGCTGTTAGGAACGTTCAGCGTATCTGCATGTACAAGCACATCTATGGATAAGCAAGCAAATATATCTGTAGAAACTGTTTCAGAAAGTGAAAACAGTAATGCAACAGAATATAAAACAAAGGAAATGTCTACAGAAGAAACTATTGTTCCAGAATCTGAGGAAACAACCACAGAATATGTAAAGCAGGAAAAGTATGATTTTAGAAAATCATGTTGGGGAGATAGCGTAAAAGATGTGAAGAAAAGTGAAGATGGAAACCAGTTATGGTGGGATGAAGCAGATCAGTTGGGATATGATGGCATATTATGCGGGCATGAAGTTGATGTTACTTATTTGTTTGAAAATGAAAAATTATATAGCGGTTCATATAGACTGAATGAAAACTTGACAACAGGCGGTCAGTATATTGAATTGATGAATCTGTATAAGGAACAATTGATAAAAAAATATGGAGATCCTGAGCCAGAAAGCGGTATGACAAAATATGTGAAAGACTCACAGATTGAATTAGTAGGAGAAGGTCAGGCACTGGAATATGGATATACGGCTTATTTTTATGATTGGGAAACAGAAACAACACATATTCGTCTGGTGACAGTATCTGAAAATTATGAAATAGAATTGGGAATTATTTACAGTGATATAAATTATGATTCTTCAGAAGCAGAGTTGGATAATTTTTAAAATGATAATTAACATTTGGAACACCATATTTTTTAGAAAAAGATGATAGGGAAGATTTGAAAAATACTGGGCATCTTAACTGTTTACTTTTTGAAAAAAATAGCTTATAATCAACTATGAATGAAAAAATGCTGTAGAAATACAAGAAGGAGAAGGATTATGGAAATTTCAGCTTTACAGAAAGCCAGATATGAGTATGCTCCGAAGCTTCCCGGCATGCTGAGACACGGCATTGCAGATATCTGCGTTAAGGAAGGCGAAGAGACTCAGAGCGTTGCAGATCAGGAGAAGATCAAAGCGCTGTTCCCCAATACCTACGGTAAAAAGGAGATCACTTTCCAGAAAGGTGCGAACACTTCCGTTGCGAAGAAGCAGGTTGTAGGCGTTATCCTTTCCGGCGGACAGGCTCCTGGCGGACACAACGTTATCTGCGGTTTATACGATGCATTAAAGGCAACCAACCCGGAGAACGTACTGTACGGCTTCAAGAACGGTCCGAGCGGTCTGATCGAAGACGATTATCTTGTTTTTGATGACGAGTATATCAATGCATACAGAAACACCGGCGGTTTCGATATCATCGGTTCCGGCAGAACCAAACTGGAGACTCAGGAACAGTTCGCAATCGCTGCTGAAGTCTGCAAGAAGCACGGCATCACCGCAATCGTTATCATCGGTGGCGACGATTCCAACACCAACGCAGCTGTACTAGCTGAGTACTTCGCTGCAAACAACACCGGCGTACAGGTAATCGGCTGCCCGAAGACCATCGACGGCGACTTAAAGAACGAAGATATTGAGTGCTCTTTTGGTTTCGATACCGCTGCAAAGACTTACAGCGAAGTAATCGGTAACATCGAAAGAGATGCAAACTCCGCTAAGAAATATTGGCACTTCATTAAGGTTATGGGCCGCAGCGCTTCCCATGTTGCTCTGGAGTGCGCACTGGAAACCCAGCCGAACATCTGCCTGATTTCCGAAGAAGTTGCAGCAAAGAAGATGTCCCTGTCCCAGATCGCTGACTACATCGCTGATTCTGTAGCAAAGAGAGCAGCAAAGGGCATGAACTTCGGTGTTGCAATCATCCCTGAAGGCGTTGTAGAATTCGTTCCCGAGTTCTCCGCACTGATCGCTGAGATCAACGAGCTGTTAGCAGGCAGCAAGGCAGATGCGTTCAATGCACTTCCTACCTGGAAAGAAAAATATGCGTTCATCGAAAACGGTCTGTCTAAAGAATCCATGGCTGTATTCGCAATCCTGCCGGAAGGCATTCAGCAGCAGCTGTTCCTGGAGAGAGATCCTCACGGCAACGTACAGGTTTCCCTGATCGAGTCCGAGAAGCTGTTCTCCGCTCTGGTAGCTGACAAGCTGGCTGAGAGAAAGGCTGCAGGCACATACAACGGTAAGTTCAATGCACTGCATCATTTCTTCGGTTACGAAGGAAGATGTGCATTCCCTTCCAACTTCGATTCCGATTACTGCTACTCCTTAGGTTACAATGCATTCATGCTGATCCAGTATGGTTACAATGGTTACCTTTCCAAGGTTTCCAACCTGTCCAAACCGGCAGCTGAGTGGGTTGCAGGCGGTATGCCCATCACCAAGATGATGAACATGGAGAGAAGACATGGCGAAGACAAGCCTGTTATCCGTAAGGCTCTGGTTGAGCTGGATGGCAAGCCCTTCAAATACTTCGAGGCACACAGAGAAGAGTGGTCTGAGAACACCTGCTATGTATATCCGGGTGCAATCCAGTACTACGGACCTGCAGAGGTTTGTGATATCACAACCAAGACTCTGGCTCTGGAGAAGGGCGAATAATTCTCCCGACTTCATAAATCAACAATAGAATGCACGCTCTGCGAGCATTCTATTGTCATGAATAAAGAGCACCGCAAGACGTATACGGCAGAATGTGCTTTGCGTACATTCTGCTGATAATAAAACAGCCGCATCACAGATGAGAAATCATCCGGGTGCGGCTGTTTTTTATGAACTAATGTGTAAAGAGCATTAAAAAACCCGATCAGGTCAGTCGCAAAGGGCATACCAACCAGATCGGGAAGGGGGTCTTGGATAATAGTTTTAGTTCGCGGGCGCTTCTTCTTCGTTTAAATTCTCCTCACACACTTCTTCGAAAGAACGGTGCTCTGCGCGTGCTTCTTCCTTTGCGTGCTGGAAGAATGCTCTGGTTTCTTTTACAATGACACCGCTCAATGCGAACAACGCGATCATGTTCGGGATAGCCATCAGACCGTTGAAGATATCAGCGATGGTCCAGACAGCGCTCACCGTCATGTAAGGTCCGATAAAGACAGCCAGAATGTATATCCACCGAAAGATCTTAACGTGCTTCATATTGCCGCCGCTTAAATATTCCAGGCAGCGTTCACTGTAGTAATCCCAGCCAAGGATTGTTGTAAAGGCGAAGAATACAAGGCAGAGCATCAGGATAAAGGAAGAAAACTGTGCAGGAAACGGAAGACCATGCTGGAATGCATAGGTTGTAACCTGAACACCTTCCAGACCTTCTACCTGCCATGCACCGGTCAGAACAATGGAAAGACCGGTTAGGGTACAGATGATGATCGTATCGATAAAGGTACCAGTCATGCTGACAAGACCCTGACGGACAGGAGAGTTCGTCTGGGCTGCTGCAGCTGCGATGGGCGCGCTTCCCAGACCGGCTTCATTGGAGAAGATGCCGCGGGCAACACCCTTTTGCATTGCGATGAGCATGCTGCCGACTGCACCGCCGGTAATCGCTTTTGGAGAAAATGCTGCGGTTACGATGGTTGCAAATGCTGCAGGCACTTTGGTGATGTTGCAGCAGATCAGGATCACTGCGAATACAAAATAGATGACTGCCATGAAGGGAACGATGATCTGGCTGACGCTTGCAATTCTCTTGACGCCGCCGATCAAAACAGCTGCGACGCAGAAGGAGAGAATCAGGGAAGCAATGACAACGGACCAGGAATATTCGCCAAGGAACGGCAGAATTTTTACAGTAAAGGCATCGTTTGGATCAAAGAAACCATGTACTGCACTGGAAATACCATTGACCTGGCTGAAGGTACCAATGCCGAAGAGACCGACACAGACGCCGAAGAAGGCGAAAATCTTTGCGAGCCATTTAAAATTTTTGCCCATGCCGAGTTCAATATAGTAGAAGGGACCGCCGATGATGTGTCCGTCCTCTGCTACCACACGATATTTCACCGCCAGCAGGCACTCGGAATACTTGGTTGCCATGCCGAGAAATGCTGCTACAACCATCCAGAACAGAGCACCGGGACCGCCTGCACAAACCGCCGTAGCGACACCGACGATATTTCCGGTACCGATCGTTGCACTCAGTGCGGTACAGAGTGCGGAGAAGCTGGAAATTTCACCTTTTCCGCCTTCCTCATTTTGAAGCATCCATTTCAGTGCAAGGGGAAGCTTACGAATCTGGAGCAGACCGAGGCGGATGGTCAAAAGCAGTCCGCCGGCGATAATCAGTACCATCAACGGTACACCCCAGACAAAGTTGTCGATTATATTCAGAGCTTGATTGATAGAAGTCCACATGGTATTCGATCCCTTTCTTATTCTTTGCTGCAACAGATTATTCTTTGTTACAACAGATTTTTGGCCGCAGATGTCTTTCTGATGCCATGCTACGCTATGCTATGCTATGCGTAAGGAAAGCGTTTCGAAATGAAAGAAGGGATTTGGAATCACTCGTGAAAATAGAAAGGGCAGTGTGCCGGACTGGTTTATTCGCCGGAAAAACGAAATATCCGCTGCGCAGACAGATATCGTTTAAAGCATGATAGAATATAAGATTGCGAATATTCCATGCTGCGAATAAAAAGAGACTGCACCAAAAAGAAATCCTTTTGCGTCAGTCTCAGGAAGATATAGAATACTTGCGTAATATCTTCTCTGTCCTTTTACCTGAGAGATTCATACGAGAAATTCGTATGTTGCACCTTCGGCCCCCGGCTAATCCGGGTGTCTCCAGAGAGTCGATCCATTTACAGTTGCGCTGCAAACTACAGCACCTGAGAGTTTTACTCCTTCGGTAGACAAAATGTCTTTTCCTGCAAACTTCATTTCGAAATTGCCTATGGGCAATATGATATACGCAAATGTGATATTTTTCAAGAGAAAAATTAAATTTTTATAAAAATCCGCCGCAAAAGTCAGAACTCTGCGGCGGATGTATTCAAAATGCGATTTTTATCAGAACAGTGATGAGCTGCTTTGGCACAAGCTACAGCTGCTCGGCGCGCTTTAGGGCGTCATCAATATGAGCACAGAAGTTGTCGGCACCGACTTTTTCAATAAAGCCGTTTTTTTCCATGACACGCCAGGGCTGTTCGTTGACATGGGAGAAAATCAGCTGAATGCCCTTTTTCTGACAGTCCTCGTAGAGCTTTTCAAGGTTATGCATGGCGGTCGCGTCGATGGCGCTGACACTTCTCATACGAAGGACGAGACAACGGCGCTTTTCGTCGAGGGTGATTTTCAGAATCTTATCCGCAGCGCCGAAAAAGAGGGGACCACTGATTTCATAAACTGTAATGTGACTGGGTACAACGCGCAGGGCAAGGCTGTCCGCATCGTCGTCCTCATCGACATATTTCCAGCCTTCTACTTCTGTAACGTCGCTCATACGTTTCATAAACAGAATCGCAGCGAGCAGGATGCCGACCTCGATGGCAACGACAAGATCGAATACGACCGTCAGAACAAAGGTGCTGACCAAAACGATAATATCGCTCTTCGGAGAGGTTTTACAGAGGTTGACAAAGGTTTTGATGTCACACATATTATAGGCAACCATAAACAGGATCGCTGCGATAACCGGCATAGGAATCAGGGCAGCGTAGGGCATCAGGACAACCAGGACAGCAGAAGGACAACAGAATGCACCATTCCGGCGATCGGAGTGCGTCCGCCGTTTTTGATGTTTGCGGCGGTTCTGGCGATGGCTCCGGTGGCGGGGATGCCGCCGAACAGCGCGGAGGTGATATTTCCGGCGCCCTGTGCGATCAGCTCCATATTGGAGCGGTGACGGCTGTTTACCATACTGTCTGCAACGACACAGGAGAGCAGGGATTCGATTGCTGCTAAAATCGCGATCGTAAAGGCGTCTGGCAGGACGTTCTGAACGGTTGTCAGGGAGAACGCCGGAAGCGAGATCGACGGCAGCTTATTGGAAATTTCATACAGATCACCGATCGTATTGACATTCAGATGCAGGCCTGCTACAGCAGCGCTGCCAACAATCACGGCGATCAGGGAAGCGGGAATCCGTTTTAAAAAGCCGGGAAGCATCGGCCAGAAAATCAGGATGGCGAGGCTGAGAATGCCGACGATCAGCGCTTGTACGTTCAGTGTGCCGATAAAGACGAAAACAGCCTTTAATTTATCCATTGTTTCAATCAGCGGTTCATCGGTAACGATACTCAGACCGAGAAAATCCTTGATCTGACCGATAAAAATCGTTACAGCGATACCGGAGGTAAAGCCGGTTGTGATCGTATATGGAATAAACTTAATGAGGTTTCCGAGGCGCAGCAGACCCATCAGGATCAGAATCACACCTGCCAGCAGAGTAGCGATAATCAGTCCGTCCATGCCGTTTTTTGCAACAATTCCGGCGACGATCGTTGCAAATGCTGCAGTCGGACCTGCGATCTGGACACGGCTTCCACCCAGAAAAGAGATGACAAAGCCTGCTGTGATCGCGGTGTAGATGCCTTTTTCCGGGGTAACTCCGGAGGCAAGGGCGAGGGCGATGGACAACGGAAG
>ENA-OOZN01000858-OOZN01000858.1-human-gut-metagenome-genome-assembly--contig:-NODE-858-length-24687-cov-2.706764_pt1 | contig 24687 bp, 20 predicted proteins | sample MGYA00241187_ERZ501397 | MGnify/ENA primary metagenome ERZ501397 (study PRJEB25962, sample SAMEA2042921) | human gut metagenome | biome: human gut; feature: human-associated habitat; material: faeces... | reverse complement strand
GGCGGCGACGGCGGCCATGGCGGCGACGTCATTTTTTATCGTAGACGAAGGCTTAAATACCCTGACCGATTTCAGACATGTTGGAAAATATAAAGCCGGAGACGGCCAGGAAGGCGGTAAGAAAAACTGCCGTGGCAAGGACGGCGACGATATCTATATCAAGGTTCCGGAAGGAACTGTTATCAAAGAATTCAATTCCGGCAAGGTCATCGCCGATATGTCCGGCGACAACCGTAAAGTCGTTTTATTAAAGGGCGGACGCGGCGGAAACGGCAACCAGCACTATGCGACCAGTACGATGCAGGCGCCGAAATATGCACAGCCCGGTCAGCCGGCACAGGAGCTTGAGCTGACACTTGAATTAAAGGTCATCGCAGATGTTGGACTGGTTGGATTCCCGAACGTCGGAAAATCCACCCTGTTATCCCGTGTCAGCAACGCAAGACCGAAAATCGCAAATTATCATTTTACAACCTTAAATCCGCACCTCGGAGTTGTCGATTTGCCGGATATGAAGAGCTTCGTCATCGCAGACATTCCGGGACTGATCGAGGGCGCTTCCGAAGGCGTCGGTCTCGGCCATGAATTTTTGCGCCATATCGAGCGTACCAAGGTGCTCATCCACGTTGTCGATGCAGCCGGAACAGAAGGACGCGACCCGATCACGGACATCTATGCGATCAACGCAGAGCTTGCCAATTACAGCGAGGAGCTTGCCAGAAAGCCCCAGGTGATCGCAGCCAACAAAACCGACGCGATTTACGATCTTGAAGAATCCCCGGTCGAACAGCTGCGCAAGGAATTTGGTCCCAAGGGCATTGATGTATTCCCGATTTCCGCAGTCAGCGGCAAGGGCGTCAACGAGCTGCTCTATCATGTCCGTCAGATGCTGGACGGTCTCGACGAAAAGCCGACTGTATTTGAGCAGGAGTACTTCCCGGAAATGGCACTTGCGGTTTCTGACGAACCTTATACCGTTACCTATGACGAACTCGAACAGGAATATGTCGTAGAAGGTCCCCGCATCGAAAAAATGCTTGGCTATACCAACCTCGAATCCGAAAAGGGATTTGCGTTCTTCCAGGGATTTTTAAAAGATGCCGGCATTCTGGACAAGCTGGAGGAGCTTGGCATCCAGGAAGGCGATACGGTTCGGATGTACGGCTTATCCTTTGATTATTATAAGTAAGAGAGGACTCCCATGAAGGAATTAAAAAGTAAGCAGAGAGCATATCTGATGAAGCTCGCAAGCAGCCTGGAACCGATTTTTCAGATCGGCAAATCCAGCCTGACCCCGGAATGCACGGCAGCAATTGCAGAAGCATTCAATACCAGAGAGCTGATTAAAATTTCTGTCCTGAAGAACTGTTTCGACGATCCCAGAGAAATCGCAGCTATCGTAGCAGAGCGCACACACTCTACCGTTGTTCAGGTCATCGGCAAGAAAATCGTTCTCTACAAAGAGAGCAAAGACCACAAAAAAATCGAACTTCCCCTGTAACAGTTATTTTACCCATGGATAAAGGCGGTAGCCTATGAGCAAAATCGGTATTTTAGGCGGCACCTTCAATCCGATCCATAACGGGCACCTGCTGCTTGCAGAGCAGGCGAGGTGCTTTTATGGACTGGATCAGGTTCTGTTCATTCCAAGCGGCTGTTCCTATATGAAACGGCAGGAAGAGATCCTGCCTGGAGAAATTCGTTTTCAGATGGTACAGCTCGCCATAGCAGATAACCCTTATTTTTGCGTTTCCGACATGGAAATTGTAAGAGAAGGCAATTCCTATACCTGTGAAACGATTACCCGACTGCATGCGCAGTATCCGAAGGACGAACTTTATTATATTGTCGGTGCGGACACGCTGTTCCAGATGGAATTCTGGAAAAATCCGGAGCAGATTTTTACCCAGTGCATTACGGCAGCCTCCGTCCGGCAGGGCAGGGAAGATTCTGCGCTGATGCTGCAGGCAAAATCCCTCGCGTCCCGTTACCGCGCGGATATCCGTTTCATGCCGTCCCTTCATGTGGAAATTTCTTCTACCCTGGTGCGGGATCACCTGCAAAAAGGAACATCCGTCCGTTATCTCGTCCCGGAACGCGTCCGCAGCTTTCTGGAAAAAAGCGGGTATTACAGGGATGGAAAGGAGTCTTTTAAATGAAAGAGCCGGATCTGAAAAAAATCCGTAAGGCGATGGAAAAAGAGCTCGACCCGAAGCGTTATGAACATACGCTCGGCGTCGCCTATACCGCGGCTTCCCTTGCAATGTGCTACGGCGCAGACTTAAACAGCGCGCTGATTGCCGGCATGCTCCACGACTGCGCGAAATGCTTAAGCAATGAAAAAAAGATTTCAATCTGTAAAAAGCACGATCTCCCGATCAATCCTGCAGAAGAAAAGAATCCATTTTTACTGCATGCAAAGGTCGGAAGCTATCTTGCTTCCAAAAAATACGGCGTGACAGATCCTGATATTCTAAACGCGATTTTGAACCATACGACCGGACGGCCGGATATGTCCCTGCTGGAAAAAATCGTATGGCTGTCGGATTATATCGAGCCCGGCAGAAAGCAGGCTCCAAATCTTCCGGAAATCCGAAGGATCGCTTTTGAAGATCTTGACAAAGCACTCGTCATGGCGCTGGAGAACACCTTAAGCTATTTAAAGGGCGGAAATATGGAGATCGATTCCATGACACAGAAAACCTATGATTTTTATAAAAACGGAGGAAACGTATGACACAGGCAGCTAAAATGACGCAGCTTGCGATCGCAGCGCTGGAAGATAAAAAAGCCGAGGATATTACCCTGATCGACATCGCAAAGGTTTCCGTTCTGGCGGATTATTTCCTGATTGCAAACGGAAACAACCGAAACCAGGTGCAGGCAATGGCGGACAATGTAGACGAACAACTCACCAAAGCCGGCTATTCCTTAAAAAGCATGGAAGGCTATCCGACCGGAAACTGGATCTTGATGGATTACGGCGATCTCGTCGTACATGTGTTTGACCGTCAAAACCGACTGTTCTATGATCTCGAGCGTATCTGGAGAGACGGCGAGCAGATCGACGTGGATGCTTTTCTGGAAGAGAAGTTGTAGTTTTCCTTTTATTTCTTAAATAAGAGTATTCAAGAGCATTTCAAATTTTCCCTTTATATCTTAAATATAGGATAACTCTTATTGGCTTACGAAAATACTTGTATTTTTCTATCCATAATGCTATATTCGTTTCCAACAGCAATAACAATCATCCATACACTATCGGTGTCTGGTTTGCTCCTTGGGGCAAAGGAGGAGACAACATGCACCTGATCGAACATAAGAAAGGATACCTGTGCGGAGCTGCTAACAGGGAAGGAGAGTCATATACGGATTGGCGGGCGCCGTATATTGACCGTTCCGGCCTGCTCATGATTTATGAATCCAATTCACGTTCTGGAAAGTATGCCTTTGTTTTTCTTCACAGCTCCGGCAAGCGGTTTCCAGGACAGTATTTGAAAACGTCACCGGGAGATTTGGAGGCAGAAGATGACGGCATCATCAAACTCACTACCGGAAACAGCATTTACCGTTTCAGACAGGATGACTCCCGTTAAAATGTGATCCGATGCTTGTCGGTTCCTTACGCATGAAATCCGGTTTCCTCCCGGCTTATCACATGAACAAGAATTTATGGATTTCCATTGTATTGGAAGGATTGGAAAATGACGGAATGATAAAAAACCTGATTGACTGGAGCTATCAGGTAACGGCAGCAAGGAAAAAAGAAATGGAAATTGATTGAAGGCAGGGCAGGTTCCCTGTCTTTTTTGTTTGAGTTTGGAGAAAATTTCTGATGTTGCAGAAACCAATATTGCCCCACTTTTAACCATAATTGTATTGAGCCTGTTGGAAAGAGAACAAATACTCTTCGCTGATATGAAGATAAAAACGAAGAATTTTGTTGAAATCATGCAAATCACGAAAGACTTTCTCGAAAAAATGCAGAAAATATGACAATTTGTGAGAAATAATATGGTATACTTGAAAGAAAACGTAATGTTTATTTACGGACAACAGGGCGGGTGCCTGAAGAAATCGTCATATCGGTTTTGATTGAGAGAGCGCTTGCGAAAAATGGAGAATGAGATCATGAAAACAATGGATTTATGCTGCGGAATCGGAGGAATCAGAAGAGGGTTCGAATTGGCGGGAGGTTTTGAAAACGTGCTTTCTGCCGAAAAGGATGAATATGCGTGCAAAACCTACCAGCATTTATTCGGAGATGATCCCAGACACGATGTAACGGACGAATCGTTCAAGAAGTTGGCGGAGCGGACGGAATACGATGTTCTGCTTGCCGGTTTTCCATGTCAGGCATTCAGCAGAATCGGTCTGAAACAGGGATTCCGCGATGTTACGAAGGGAACCATATTTTTTGACATAGCGGAAATCATTGACCGTACCATGCCGAAGGTCGTGTTTCTGGAAAACGTTGAGAATCTTGTGAGCCATGACAAAGGGCAGACTTTTAAGACCATCATAAATACGCTTGAGAACGAGCTGAATTATCATGTCATCGGCGTGAAAAAAGATAAAAACGGAGAATTGGTATACGACAAAAAATCATTCATAAGGAACACGAAGAATTTCGGGCTTCCCCAGAACAGACCGAGAGTGTACATAGTGGCATTCAGCAGGGAATACTACGGAAAGCATCTGGAAATGCTGCCGAAGGAAACGCCGACGGAGGGAAGAAAGGAAATTTTTCATTCCGTGTTGGATATTCTGCAACCCAAGGTTTCGGAAAAATATTTCCTCTCATCCGGTCTTTTAAAGACGCTGGAAAATCATAAAACAAGACAGAAGAACAACGGAAACGGATTCGGATATCGGATCGTCAATGATACGACGGCGGACAGACCTTTGGCTCACACCATATTGGCAACGGGAGGATCCGGTAAGGAAAGAAATCTGATTTACGATCCCGTCAACGGAAAGAGCATCATCGGAAAGGATGTTCCTCCGAAAAAGACTCCGATCAATGACAAATGCATTCGGACCATGACGCCGGAAGAATGGGGACGGCTTCAGGGGTTCATAGGATATGCGTTCCTTGATGAAAACGGAACGGAAAGATTTTCCTTCCCGGAGAAAATGTCGGACCAGCAGATGTTCAAACAGTTTGGGAATTCGGTTTCAATCCCTCTGATTGAGGAAATGGCACTTTTTATTAAAGAATGCGTAAGCAGGATGGAAAATGAATTTTCCGACGAGGAAAAGGAGCGTTATAAAAAATCGGGAGTGACGCTCAAAATGAAAGCGAAGGTTCAGGAAGCATTAAAAGATGCGAGAACCGAAACGATTGAAAAATGCGACCGACTGATTTCGGAAATCAGCGTGGATAAGGAATTTTGCGCGAAAGACATAAAAACAGTACTGGGGCAGTCGGAAGTCACCGCTTATCAGTATCTGCACAGACTGGAACGTGCAAAGTGCGTGGAATTGGACGGTGACAGATACAGACTGAGGATGGAAAAGAAAAAGTTTACTGCGGAAGCGTAGAAGAAGGGAGGCGGCTCATGAATGTTGAAGTTCTGAGGGATCTTATAAAAAAGTGTGACATTTATTTTGAGGATCAACTTATTTCCGGCGAGCTGCTTCTTCGGGTATTTACGGACTTTTTGAGCGAGGAAGCCGACAGGCAGGAAAACAAAGGCAGCATCATTCTTCATACGGCATCCCCGTGTTTTGATGCGATTGCGGTCGCCTGGTCGGCACTTGCCGTCATTGCGGGGAACGGTGCGGATGTTGAGTCAATCATCCGAATGCTTCAGCCGGGAGAAAGGGTACTCTGCGGAAAGGAACGTGGAGAGTTTATCGGCATTGAAACGGATGAAAACGGAAAAGAATGGGCGGTGATCCGGCAGGGGAAAAGTTCAATAAGAAAAATCGGAAGAAAAGGCTGGTCAGGCATTATTCCGTATTACGGAAATTCAACGAGATGCGATGGACGCGGAATACGCCGTGGAAATCGTGTACGGGAAGAATTTTTGTCCGTTCTGCTTAACTGTGATAAGAAAGACATCCCGTCCATCACGGATGCTTCCGTCATTATCGTCATGGATCGTTCCAAAGCCGATCGTTACATGAACGGCTTGATGCTGAAAACGGGAAACACCGGCATACGCATTCAGGATCTGGTAACGGCATCGTATTTTTCGGAAGAAAATGAATACCATTATGGCGGTAATGCCGGAAAAAATGAAGCAATGCTGAAATTCACTTCAAAGCTTTCCGTAGGATTGGACATGACATGGAATGAGGACGGAAACGAATATCTGGGGATGTTTGTCTGCGGAAATTCTCTTATTGAAAGGGGAATTACCGAGATCCCGCAGGTTATGAACAGGGAAAATATAGGATTTTCCTTCATTTCAGGCTGTATGGATCTGCCGTGTGCGGAAAATCTGCTGACCGATCATGAAGAGGCGGGAGTGTTCGCCTGCACAAAGGAATTTCTTTTGGAACATACGCTGCCGCCGGTAAACAGGAATGCATTTGCCCTGGAACTGGCACTGCAGGCGGATGCAGTCATAGATCATGAAATTCATACGACGGTGCTTCCGGGAGCGGCGGATTGGAAAAATTACCGTGATTTCAAAAAAGCCGTATGCAACATTAAGCGGGATGAACTGAGCGACGAAGAGAGAGCCTATATCATTCCGAATGCGTATTCGCTTTTAAGTCTGTTCATGACCGCACCGTTTTACATTTCGGAAATGGAAGATGCCGTGAATAACCGGAAAATACGCGTGGAGCAGCCGCATGACCGTTTGGAGGAACTTGAAAGAAGACTGGCCGCATTACCGGTTAATCTGGCGGAAACAGCCGAACGGGTCGGAGATCTGTTGGAAACCCTGTACTATACGGTTTACGATACATCACCGAAGCGTGAATACCTGAAAGAATACATCCGAAAACATTACGGGCATAAGATCGCGGTCGTTATTCCGAAAGCTTATTATGCGGACATTTTATGGAATTACGTGCTGACCGGTTATGATCCGGAAAAATCAAAAATCGAAATCGTGACGGTAAACCGTTTTGACGGGAACCGCAATTATGATTACATTCTTGTCATCGGAAATCTCAAAGGAAAACATTTTGACATCTTCCATTGCATGTCGGCAGCCGAAATCACGGTGCTGATGTATGAAGCTGAAAACATGGTTTTCCGTCTGGCTGAGAGAAAAAGCCAATCCCGGGAACATTTATTTAACTCCAGACAAAGAGTATCGGACGATTCCGCGGAAGACATTGCGGAAAACGTTTCCAATGATGACGTCGAGGAAATTGACCGGGTGGATGACGAGATTGCCGTATATGCGGATGAAATCGTGGAAAGCAAGTTTGATACCGTAATACGAGGGGAACGTGAAAACGGAACGGTTCCTCTTACGGATGTTTCCGTGCTGATCAGATTCGATGACGGAGAAGGTGCCATGCTTTCCAGACATTATGAGGCATATGTGCTGAATGATGAAAAAGGAGAGGTGGAAAAGAAGAAGGTGGATTCCCTGAAAATCGGGGATTCCCTGATATTTTTGAACCGGGACGATGACACAAGGGATATTGTTGATTATGTCCTGAAGGAACTGATCCGCGAAAAACGCATCAGCCCCGAAACCGTGCAGGATTATGAAATGTCCCGCAGATGGAAAAACGATCTGACGGAGTACATGAAGGAAACCGGTCATTCACCGAAACGGATTGCGGATGCAATGAAAGCAAACGGGGTTCGAGTTCAAAAAGCTTCCGTCATAAACTGGCTGGATGATGACGCGCACATCGTCGCGCCGCAGACAGTGGAATCACTCGAACAGATTGCATTGCTGACCAATGACACGGACATGTTCGATCATGTGAATGAATACTTTGATGCGTGCCGCAGGATACGGAAGGTTCGCAAAAACATACTGAAGGAACTGGGAACGGCGATTATCAGGCAGCTGGAGGGGCAGGAAACTTCCGGCACACTGATTCCGCCGGAAATACGAAAGCGTCTTGACACGCTTGCCGTGGTGCTCAGAATTGAAAATATCGTACAGACCGAACGCTCGGAGCCGTCATACCTGACCAACCGTCCGTTGGATCTGGAAGGGGGATTTTAACCATGGGATTTAAGTCTGAAATGCTTGAAGCCAGGGACGAATTCATCGCCCTGGTAAAAGACGAACTGCTCGGCCCCGGTTCGGAGGTTTCCGTGCCGGATGCAGAACATGAACTGATCACGACGCTGCCGGAAAAAAGATATTCCATCGGAATTCTTTTTCCGAAGGATAATAAAATGAAAGCGGACGAAAATGACGTGGATCGCGCCGAACAGGAGGATAATGCGGAAAGCGAAGAACCGACGGAAAGCATCGCGTCCGATAATTCCGACTATGTCGAAGTGAAAATACCGGAAAATACCAAAGATGAAAAGAGCAGCGAGGATATCGATGACGAGCCGGATCCGGAGAATAATCTGGATGAGGAGGTCAGTCTGGCGGCCCAGAACATGCCGTCTTCATTCGGCATCACGTTCTTTGTCAGAGGCAACACGGATCGCGTCAGAATTTCATTGAAATACGGCACATACAGAAAATCACGCCTGGAAGACTGTCGGATTCCTTTTACTCCGGTACGACAGGGAGAGTGGATTGCTCCGGACGGGTTTGATTCTTATGTCGGATACGACGTTGAGGAAAAGACTCTGAAACTGCTTCAGCCGATGGATCGAAAAACAATCCGTCAGTTGAAGGAACGTGATCTGTTGGATACGGATGATGATCACCTCATTGACAATCTCTATAAGCTTGCCGATCAGCTGAGAAACGGTTATGTCCGTGAACCGCGGGAACTGAATCATGAAATCGTGTTCGGAGACAGGGACTATGTAAGCGAATCCGAAATCCCGGAACACGGACTTCTGGAAATAACCGCCCTGAGAAGAAAAATGGAAAACGGAACCACGTCCCTGACGATCATGGCGGTGAATAAAACCGTGGACCGCCCACGCGGAATCAACTGTATTTTTCAGCCGGAGCTCAGAATTGATTCGGCAAATAATGATTTCGTGTTTGAAAAATATGCCGGAGCCGTAAATTTTGACGTTCTGGATGAGGAGGAACAGTCTCTGGAACTGCAGTACCAGAACAAGCATGTGTATGGCACCGGTCTCGGAACTGCCGTTAATTGGGATATTGACGCAAAAGGGTCCGGTTACATACGGAATGACTTTTTCCCGGAATGCGAAGTACCGTCCATGGACTTTACTCTTCCGAAAAACTGCGGAGTAAGCGATAAAACACTGTCCATGAAATACCTTTCCGACCTTGATGAAACGGACAGAAATGAAAAAATCAATGATCTGACAAAACTGGTTGATGCGTATTCGGCCTGGATCGATGATTTGTTTGCACGATCTCATTCACTGAATCCACGTTTTATGAAAGCCGCCGAGAAAAATCTGAAGGGATGCCGGGAAGCGTGCGAACGCATGAGGAACGGTATCGGAATTCTCAGGGAAGATGGCAGGGCGTGGGATGCCTTCCAGCTTGCCAATCGTGCCATGTTCATGCAAAGAGTTCAGCTTGCGGTTCAGAGGGAATATCCGGCTACGTTCCCTGATGAAAGAGAACTTTCGGATGTTTTGAAAAACATTGATTACGTAACTGCCGACACGGCATTTCCAAAAGACAGATATGCCTGGAGACCGTTCCAGCTTGCATTTATGCTTCTGGATGTTGTTTCGGTTACGGATGACTCCTCCGCGGACCGTTCCATGGTCGATCTCATTTGGTTTCCGACAGGCGGCGGAAAAACGGAAGCATATCTCGGTCTTACGGCAATGACCATTTTTTACAGACGGTTCCGCCATCCGGAAGAAAGTAACGGCACGACGGTTATCATGCGTTACACCCTGAGACTTCTTGCCGCACAGCAGTTTACCCGTGCATCAACGCTTATCTGTGCCTGTGAAAGGATCAGAAAGGATTGTGAAGCGAAAAAATCCAGATATAAACGTTATGTGCTTGGAAAGTCTCCGATAACCATAGGGCTTTGGATCGGAGGGGACCATACTCCGAACACCAATGAGAAAGCCAAAAAGAATTTGGAGCACTTGAACAAAAGTGCCGGATATAGTCTGGAATATGCAAAGGATACCTATAACAAGTTTCAGGTTTTAAAGTGTCCGTGGTGCGGAACCCGCATGACGCCGGAACAGAATAAAACAAAGAAAATAAGGGGAATATTCGGCTATAGAATGCGCAGCAGCAATCATTTTGAATTGTTTTGCCCGAGACAGTCCTGCCCGTTCGGCAACGGTTTGCCGGTTCAGGTCGTGGATCAGGAACTGTACACGAAACCGCCGACGCTTCTTTTCGGAACTGTGGATAAGTTTGCAATGCTTCCCTGGAATGAGCAGATAGGGAATTTCTTTGCCCTGAACTCAGCAAACCGTGCGCCGGAACTGATCATTCAGGATGAACTTCATCTGATTTCGGGTCCGCTCGGAACCATGGTCGGTCTGTACGAGAGTGCCATAGATGCGTTATGCCGTAAAAAGGGAAACATTACGAAAATCGTGGCATCAACCGCAACCATCCGGCGTGCGGTGGAGCAGTGTGCGGCGCTTTATGACAGGGATGTCAGTCAGTTCCCGCATCCGGCTCTGGATGCAGAGGATTCCTTCTTTGCAAGGGAATCAAAAATCGATTATGGGAATGAAATCTTCGGAAGAAAATACGTAGGACTTATGCCGTCTGGAAAGACGAAGGCCATGATGGAGATCCGCTCCATGGCAGCGATGCTGCAGAAGGCAAAGGACATGGATGTCAGTGATAAAGTGAAAGACAAACTCTGGACCCTTACGGCTTATTACAACAGTCTGAAGGATCTTGGAAAAGCGGCAACCATGGTGGATGATGATGTCAAGGATTTCATGAAGAGAATGTGTTATCGTCTGAAATCCAATGTGGAGGTAAGAAAAATCGGTACCGCAGATGAACTGACCAGCCGGGTTTCCACCACGCAGTTGAACCAGACCTTGGACAAGCTGGAAAAGAACGAATATTCAACCGAAAACATGCAGAAACATGTTCCACCGTATCCGTGCAACGTTCTTCTTGCGACAAACATGATTTCGGTCGGAATCGATGTAGCTCGTCTGAACGTGATGCTTCTTGTCGGGCAGCCGAAGCTAACCAGCGAGTACATACAGGCATCCAGCCGTGTCGGCCGTGAATTCCCGGGTGTAGCTTTTACCATGTATGACGGAGGAAAAAGCCGTGACCGCTCCCATTATGAACAGTTCCGGCCTTATCATGAATCGTTCTATCGCCATGTGGAGCCTACCGGTGCAACACCGTTTTCTGCACCGGCGAGAAAAAGAGCCCTTCATGCGGTTCTGATTGCATATATCCGACTGTCGGTAAAGGGACTGGAACAGGAAAACGATGCGGTGAAGTTTCGCGGTGACGGGTATGAGGAAACGGTAAAAAATATCTGCGAATACCTGATTAACCGCTGTATTGATGTTAACCGCCGCATCAATCCGAACATGAAGGATGAATCCGCGGAACTCAGACGGGAAATGGAAGAGATTCTTGACAAATGGGAAGATTTGGCGAAGAATGCGGCTGATATCTTTTGCTACGGAAAAAAATTCATGGTAACCGGCCCTGATGCTCCGGGAGAGCGTCTTATGAAGACATTCGGGACGTATCGTGATGATCCGGCATTTGAAACCATGACCTCAATGCGTAACGTGGACGTCATGGTGCCGGGATCGATCATCGAATGGAAGGAGGAAGAAGATGGCTAAACACACTGAAAAAATCAGACTGAATGTTACATCGCATTCCGTGCGCGCCTCTCAGGCCGTACTGCAGTACGGTGTCGGTGCGATGGTGGATTTTCCTTCCCAGACACTCATGACCGCCGCACCGGAGTATTGGAACGATCAGATTGTCCGCATTCATGACGAACGCCTGGAAAAATCCCTCGGTGTCCGTTATTTCGGCATGCCTGCAGGCGGAAAGAATCGGGACGGCATCGCCTATGCCCGTTTCCCGGAATGGTATTTCTGCCCGAAATGCCGCCGTTTCCAGCCGCTTTCCCAATGGATTGCGGAATTCAACAAAGGTGCCAAGGAAAAAGAAAAAACCGCCAACAGAAACATGAGCCGTCGATTATATTGTCCGAAGGATCACGTTGAACTTGTGGTCGCAAGAATCGTAACGGCATGTGCTCACGGACATATCAACGATTTCCCGTGGGTAAAGTGGGTGCATGCGAAAAATTTCGGCGGAGCAAAAGACATATGCGGAAATCCGAAGCTGACATTTACGACAAGTCCGATGGCTTCCGAAGGTTTGGAAGGTCTCAGCATAAAATGCACGACCTGCAATGCGTCGGCAACATTAAAGGATGCCTTTAATGAAGGGGAATTTGCACGTCTTGATGATAAGTTTGGCGGGAAATATGACTTTTCCTGCGACGGCGGGCATCCGTGGAAAAACGAGAAGGAAGGCTGCGGCATTTATCCGAAAGTCCTTCAGAGGGGCAGCTCTTCGGTATATTTTCCGGTAACCGCCAGTTCTCTCGTAATTCCTCCGTTTTCCGACATCATTAACAGCCGCATTGAAGACAGCAGTTTGTATGAAGAATTCAGGACGAAAATTGAAGCATTCATGGAAATGAAGAAAGCCATGGGGCTGCCGGAAGAACAGGTGGATAATTACATACAGGGGAAACTGGATGAATACGCAAAAAAGATAGGCGACAATATCGGATGCAGAGCCGAACAGGTACGGGAGATTCTCAGCCGACGCATGTCCGAGCATGAGGAACTTAATTATGATACGGGAAGCATCGAATACCGTTCGGCGGAATTTGACGCACTTTCCGGGCGGGCTTCCGTGACCGGAACTCAGTATGATGACTTTAAGCGTGTCGGAACGGACATTAAAAAATACGACATTCCATTTGTCAAAAGCATATCCCTGATTGAAAAAATCAGGGAAGTGCAGGTCATGCTCGGTTTTTCAAGAATCACCCCGTTTCCGGCTTCCCTGATATCCGGTGCTTCCTATAATTTTGTAAACATCAAAAAGAAGGATGATGACTGGTATCCGGGCTACAACGTATACGGAGAAGGTATTTTCATTGAATTTGACGAGGACTTCATCAATGCCTGGAGAAGCGGAAATGCGGCTCTCGAAAGACGGGTGAACACGCTTCAGGAAAATTACGATAAATCATTCCTGGGAAGTCAGAACCCGCGGAAGATTTCGGGAAAATTTCTTTTGCTGCATACGATTTCACACCTGCTGATCAAACAGTTGAGTTTTGAATGCGGCTATAACATTTCATCCCTTAAAGAGAGAATATACTGCGGAGAAGCCGCGGACGGCAAGGAAATGGCCGGCATTCTGATTTATACGGCAAGCGGCGATTCGGAAGGAACACTGGGGGGACTCGTGCGTCAGGGAAGATACGACACGTTTCCGGGAATATACAAAAAGGCGATTGAATCTGCCGTTATCTGTTCCAATGACCCGGTATGTTCTCTCAGTAACGGTCAGGGTCGGGATTCCCTGAACCTTGCCGCCTGCTATTCCTGCTGCCTTCTTCCGGAAACATGCTGCGAGGAATTCAATGTTTTTCTGGATCGTGGAGTCGCGGTCGGAACATATGACAATAAAAAACTGGGATTTTTCCATGAACAGCTGTATGGGAGAGACGGGTGGAAAAGCGTGCCGGGAAAAACGGCTTCAGCCTGGACCGATAAGAAAAAAGACGGAAGTTCCGTGACTGTCATATCAGGAACTGACATGAGCGGAGAAGACTGGACAAGCGTGACGTCGGACATCTCGCAGTTTGCGGAGACGGACGGTGAACGGGAACTTGCCGACTGGATTGCGGAAAACCGGGCGTTTGAGGGAAAGCGGATGCCGCTCCGTAATGCAAAATTCAGCGTGCCGGGAAATCCCGATACGCTGGAATGCGATTACTGCTGGTCCGATCAGCAGATCATGTATTTCGCTTCCGGTCAGGAAGATGCCATGAAAGCCGCCATGAACAACGGCGTGAAATGCATTTACGGTCCGAACGGTTTAAGCGAGGACAATAAGAAAATCATCAAGGGGATGAAATAAAATGGCCGTTATGATTCCTGAATACCCGAATCCATTTCATCCGGGCAGTCTCGAAGACGTGATGTTCGATGCGTTGAAAGGACTGCCGGAGGCTTTTATGGTGTTTCATTCCTTTCGCTCGACAAATGTAAGCTCAGGCATGATTCATGAAAGCGAAACGGATTTTATCATTTTTCACAGTGAAATGGGAATTCTGTGCCTGGAGGCCAAGGCCGGAGCGGTTTCCTACAGGGACGGAAGCTGGATGTACGGAAATGGACAGCCGATGCGTTCGGGAGGACCGTTTAAACAGGCTGCCGCAAATAAATGGAAACTCATGGAACTGATCGGGAACAGCCGTTTCGGACATCTGACGGAAAAGATCAAATTTCTGCATGCGGTATGGTTTCCGTCTCTTTCCGATGAACGGATAAAACAGATTACTCTGCCGCCGGAAGCGGATCCTGCCATTACGTTGGGAAAGGAAGCACTTTCGGATCCTTTGCCTTATGTGGAGCGCCTGTTTTCCCTGAACGTTCCATCCGGAGTGAACACGGAACTTTCGAATCGTGAATTTTGCGAACTTGTCCACGAAGTGCTGTGTCCGCAATTCAACATATTTCCTCCGGCCGGATTTGATGTTGATCTGAAACACGCGGTGTTTCACAGAATGCTGGGCGAGCAGAGCGGAATCCTGAATTTTCTCACTGAGCAGAGATGTGCCGTCATAAACGGTGCGGCCGGAACGGGGAAGACCCTGATTGCGGTTGAAAAGGCACGGCGTCATGCCTTAAACGGGGAATCCGTGCTGTTCCTCTGTTACAATGCGGAATTGAAAAAGTATCTTGCATGTCGGTATGAGAATCCAAATATTCATTTCATGACCCTGGACGGTTATGCATGCAGAATCTGCGGAACGGCGGTTTCAAATTATGCAAAGGCAAAGGAAAAGCTGAAAGATTATGCGGCTTTCTACAGTTTCCCGTATGATCATGTCATCGTCGACGAAGGACAGGACTTCGGACGTGACGGAATCGAAAACGCGAAGCTTCTGGAACTGCTGCATGACGCCGTTCTGGCGGATGCGGAATCGAAGGCCTCTTTTTATGTGTTTTATGATGAACTGCAGTCCGTTCAGACGGATTGGGTTCCGAAATTCATCCTGAATGCGGAATGCCGTCTTACCCTGCACAGGAACTGCAGAAACACGGAAAACATATCGGAAACGGCCACCAGTCTGTTAAAAAAGAGCGAAAACCGGACATTTTTGCTGACTGCGGGTGCGATAACCGGGAAAATTCCCTGCCTTCATTTCTGCGAAGATGTCGGATCGTCCATTTCGGCACTGGATGAAATTCTCGACGGTCTGAAGCGTGACGGAATTGATGACATCGTGATTCTTGCCCTCAGAACGGTGGATGAAAGCTTTCTGAACGGATACGCGGCGGACGGAACATATGGAGGATTCCGGTTCACGACCTGCAGAAAATTTAAGGGGCTTGAGGCGGATGCGGTCGTTCTTGTCGATTTTACGGAGCGGACCGTGTTGAAGGATGACATGCTGTTTTATGTGGGTGCATCCAGGGCGCGTGTCCGGCTCGACATCATGACAATGATGGATAATGAATCATGCAAAAGAGCGGTGGAGCAGGCGGGAGAAACCGGTCGCCGACCCATGCGCGATTTGGCTTCCGCGTTGAAATGCACGGCACGGGTGCATCACAAAGGAGAGTGACCGATCATGCAAAATCCGGTAAGTAAGCAGCGAAGCGAAAACATGCGCTGCATCCATGCAAAGGATACGAAGATTGAACTTGCCCTACGGAAAGTTTTAAGACAGCATGGATACGGATACCGAAAAAACTGGGCGGAACTGCCCGGAAAGCCGGATATTGTTCTGACGAAGTACAGAATAGCCGTATTCTGTGACAGTGAGTTTTTCCACGGCAAGGATTGGGAAGTATTGAAACCGCAACTGGAGTGTGGAAATAACGGGGATTTCTGGGTAAAAAAGATCGCCAGAAACATGGAACGCGATGACGAAGTCAACAAGGAACTGCTTTTTCGTGGCTGGACGGTCATCCGCTTCTGGGGAAAAGATATATTGAAAAAACCGGATGAGTGTTTACGGATTATAGAAGAAACAATTTTCGAAGGAATGCTGGCAGAGCATGATGCAGATGATGAATAATGGAAGAAAGCAGGAGAGTGCAGGCATATGGCTTGCACTTTTTCCTTTTTCTGCAGGAATATTAAACCATGGGTTCAATGCAGCCTTTCCAGAGTCATGATATAACTGTCGTATCAAGGATATTACGGGAAAGGAGAAACTGCAATGGATGAAACCGTAAAGAAAATTACAAAGCGAATGAGTCCGAAAGAAAACAGAAAGAGACGGAAGGAAGAATGTTCTGTTTTTCTGTCGTACCGGAAGAGAGAATCATTATGGGAAAGAATTTCCATATGGAAGGAAGATATCATCTGCATTTATCAGAGACTGCGGTACGGATACTGTTACCGAGATACCTGGTCAATTGACCAATGGTTCCTTACGGTTGTTCCGAACATGATCCATGACCTTCGCATCAACAGCCATGGTTACCCAGGCTCTTTTGAGGGACTGGAGGAAGAAAATATCCAGAAATGGAACCGTATTCTGAAGAGAATGGAATTTCTGTTCCGGGAAGCGAATGAGGACACATGCAGAAAAAAGAATCCGTATGAGAAAGAACATGATCTGGCACGGGAAGAATTCACAGTAAAATACGGCATGCTCGGTGAGAAGCTGAAAACGGAAGAGGAGATTGCGAGGGAAAAACGGGAGCATACGCACCGTTTATATATGATGAGCGATGTGCCGGAATATGCGGAGATATCGGAAAAGTGGCTGGCGGCTGAGGGTGAACTGCGAGAGTACCGAGACCGGTGCCTAAAGCAGGGCATGGTGCTCATGACAAAATATTTTTGGAACCTGTGGGATTGATCAGCAGAGACGGACAAAAAGGAAGCGGCAGGGAGTCGAAGGAGGATTCCCTGTCGCTTCTGTCGTTGACCTTCTGTTTCTTTCGGTCATATGCCTTGCCGTTCGGCATGGTCCGCGTTGCCGGGTTCAGGATTCCCCAGGTGGAACGCTGTGCGGAATGATATGCTTTTCTTGCTTTCTTACTCTGTTTATTGATTGGGACAAATGATTTTTTCATGCGGCACCTCGATTCTGTTCCAGTGTTTCCATGATATTGTTGCAAAATCCCATGTAATCGCTGTGTTCGAAAAGAAGCATCTTGTTGCACAGCAATTCCATGGATTTCTCAAATTCCGCCGTATCTTTCTTTCTGACTTTGCAGAGAATGATGCGGTACGGGGAATCGTCCCGCGAAAATTCGTTTCCGAACCGTACGGAGACATGGTTCTGTGCGAGTAAGGAATCGACAAGATAGTCTTTGTGGTCAATGTACATATATGGGACAGACAGAATGGACAGACCATCCAGTCTCAGAAAATTTTTCATGCGTCTCCTCCTTTGCGATGATTATCTGTAAGGAAAAGCTGCGAAATTCACATTTCGCAGCCGGTGGTGCCTGAAACCGAACCCCGGCACCGGTGTGATCGCTCACGGGTTTTCTACAGGGGAATTGTTTCCCATTGATATTTGCTGAATTAGCGTACCATGAACCGAAAGATACAACGGATAAAAAATAACAAAACAATCCATGTCACTGAACGTTAACAATCCCATCTGTATTTTTAAAGACCCTGTACGGAAAATTCTTTAAATGTCCGCTTCAAACAGGAACGTCTGATTGTACCGGTCAAGAGCAATCTGCATTTCCATTATTTCGCCGGAAATGCGTTCGTAATCCTGTTTTACCAGCTCTGGATCGTAATTGGTGTAGCGGTATTCAGGAACAGCATTTCTGGAGCTGAATGCATGAGAAGATTCCCTCATTTTCGGAAGACATTTCCGCATAACGTCCAGGGTCGCTTTGCGAGAGTTAATCTGTGCCATTCTTACCAGGATGCTGTCAACGCTCATTTCCGTATCCCCGACCGGGATCTTTGCGGTGGCGTTGGCCAGGTTCAGAGCATGTTTGATGATGACGGTTTTACGGTCGATTTCTTTTAATGTCGCAGAAACAGCGGTGTAGTCATACTCCGGGATAACCGGTTCCTCACCGACGGCGGCAACATAAGTGCGGGATGCAGCTTCCTTGGCTTCCCAGTAGGATTTCTCGTCCGTCAGGCTTTTGAGCAGTTTATTGGCATAAGCCGATGTGATTTTCATGATGTATTCGCCTCCTTCGCATCAGTTCCTTGTGACACGATTATAAGGCGGGAGAGAGAGGAAGTCATTGAACCTTTGGTTTAAAAAAACCCCTAAACGAGGAATATCCCCGTCAATGACGAGGATATTTTCAATGCTGGTATGTAACAGTCGGCTGAGAATAACAAAGTTGTCCAGGCTCGGTAGCGATTTTCCGGAGATCCATTTGTAGATCGCCTGCGGGTTCTCAAAGCCGAACGCACCCTGGATCTCCCGGATCGTATAGTTCTGCTCTGAAAGCAGCTGCTTGATCCGCTTCCCGGTTTCCACGGGCTGGATTGACAAATACATCGGTTCCATTTGCATCCCTCCATGATTCTGTACCATCCCGAAACACTGCTTTCATTCTATCACGGTTGTGATGGATTGAACAGCAGAATTTATCCGGCCGGACAGCTTATCTGGAAAATATCCAGGCATATAGAAGATGATAGTGTGATTAATTCCTTTTATATCACGAACAGAAAGGGAAAAACCTGCAAATGGTTTTTCCCTTTTATCGTGAATAAGAGATAAAAACTTGATCAAAAAACAGTTTTTACATCTGTATTGTAATTCCAACAAGAAAGGATTCCTCACCAGGAACAAGATCGAGATCACCGCCATGGCCTTCAATGATTTTTCGGACAGAGGAAAGCCCGATTCCATGATCATCAGATGTACCCTTTCGGGAGAGGAATGTTTTTCCCTCCTGCAAGGCCAGACCGTCGTAAGTGTTTTCAATCTTCAAAAAGTACATATTGCCTCTGGTTTCACCTGCAATGAAAACGCGGCGCACCTCTTGCTTTTGGCGGCTGCACGCCTCAACGGCATTGTCCAAAAGATTGCCCAGCACCGTACACAGTTCCACATCGGTAAGCGGCATCTGATCAGGAAGATCGAGCCGCACCTGAAATTCTGTCCCTTGTATCTGCGCCATGCCGTAGTAGTATTCAATCAGCGCATTTACAACGGGATTTTTACAGAACGCAACATAGGAGTGACCCGATGTTGCCGCAACCTGTTCCTCAACCTGTAACAGGAAGGAGCAGATCTCTGTCTGCCCATGTTCAGAGGCCATGCGGTCTATGGTGCGCAGATGGTGTTTGATGTCGTGGATCAGCCTTCTGTTTTCTGCCGCTGCCTCAGAAACCTGACGGCTGTATTCGGTCTGCATAGAAAGCTGACGGATGACCTGCTTGCGTTCTTCCTGGAAAATCAGGCTGTTTCCATACCCTTCTATCACATCGCGCCAGAGGGAATAACCGATGGCGGCTGCTATGAAAAAGCTGCCCCATTCCAAAAACCAACCACCGATAACCGGCTCATAAACCGGCAGAAGGCGATCCCATATAAAGGCGCAGGTTGCGGCTGCCGCAGCATAGAAGATCGGCCTGCTCCGTTTTTCTCCTCTGTGAATGGCAAGCACAGCGATGATAAGCAGATAGAGCGCAGATGCCGCCTTATAACAAAAGACCGATGCAGAGAAAAAGCGAATGGCTCCAAGGGAGAGATGGGAAGCCATCATGCCATACAAAAACGCATATACCAGGAAGGCAGCGCCCACCCCATTACTGATGGCCGCAGGCAGGAAGCCCGGCCTGCATATCCGGTTTTGCAGAACCACGATCAGCCAGGTAACCAGATAGATACAGAACAGTTCAATCGTGTACCAGGGGAATATGGGAACAGCAGCCAGCATATGAAGCACAGGATAGGATGACAGGCCGCACATGGCAAGGCAGATCAGTCCGAACAGGAATGTATTTTTCTGTTTCATCCGGCGGCTGAAATAAAAGGACAGCAGCGCACAGACAAAGGTAACCGTACAGCCAAAAAGGCAGAATGCAAACCGGATTCCTCTGGTTGTATTGACCGCCAGCATCGTTCCGAAAGCAGGCGGATAAACAATTCCTCCGTAAAAGTGGTCATAGTTGCTGACCGCTATGGTGAGTGTGACCGGTTTTCCGCCATAAAAAGTGACCATGCGGTTTTGAACCAATGGTGTCCCCTGTGCAGGTTCCCCCATTTGCAGGATCAGGTCATAATCCAGATAAAGATTGTAAGCAGAAAACACTTCCGGGATTTCCAGTGCATATGCTTCCTTCCGTTCCGGCAGGAAGAATGTCATCTGGTAAGTCCCGCAGCCATAGGGAGAAGGGTTTGCAGGGCTGGAGAAATTGGTCTGCTCTCCAATGGAAAGGTAGCGCATATAATGGCTTTCATCTTGTATTTCTTCCGGGGTCAAAAGCGCGTCAGGATAAAACGCCCAGCCGGATACCAGAAAGCGCACCGGTGACTTTTGAAGTTCTTCCTCTGAAAGCGCCAGAATCCCATTTGCCGCTTGGATTGTGTTCTGGCTATATTTATTATTGAACTGATACAGGCCAAGAAAAAACAGGGATGAGCACAGGCAGACCATACATAAGGCAGCATATTTTTTTACCGCAGAAGATACCATCTTATTTTCGCCTCCTCCTTAGGAAAAACACACCGGCAGACAGAAGAAGCAGACAGGCCGGAATCAAAAAGAATATGGGCGACCAGCTGTGCTCTGTGTCGGCAGCATGTGCCAGGGAAGCAGTATCTTCCTTTCCCACAATGGTGTAAGTCCCTGTATGGCTGATCTGAAAGGAAGCGGCTTTCGCCGTATCGTCATAGCCGGTCATGGGAACTTCCACGCCGCTTTCATCACAAAGGAACAATGTGCCGGCTGCCGGGTCATTTGGATAGGGCAGCATGACAGAAACATCCGGCAGGGAGTTGAGCACAGTTCCATTGATGGAAAACGAAAAAGAAAAACCGCCATCCGTATCCTTTTGGATGATGACTTCAATCTGATCTTCGTTTTGGATACCCTCCGGCAAGGCGTCTTTGGGTATGCTGATAGTGATTCCCTGTTTGGAAAAGACGGCTCTTTGCGCCCCTGTTTGCAGCATCATCAAAAAGCGTGTGCCGGAAATCCGGTCAGTGGTTTCATCAAAGAACTCTGAAAAAGCAGAGTTTTGGGAATCTGCGGCTTCCTGGGGAACGGTCATAGCGCTTTGCACCGAAGCTTTCCTGTTTTCTGAAAGCTTCCAGGCAGGATCGTTAAGCTCTGAAGCGCCGACAATCGTCTGCACTTCAGGGGGCTGCATCAAAGTGGTATCTTCCTCTGGCTGATCTGATATAACAGGCGCTTCGATTTCCGGTATAGTCGGTTCATCGGAATCCGTTCCACCGTCATTTGTTGCAGGCGGTTTTGAAGGCTTCGTGGAGGGCCTGTCTGCAAAACCATGATCCTGATCGTCGGTATCTTCAGGAGGCGGCTGAATGATGGTGTCGGGTGGATTTCCGCCTGCATCCCCTCCATCCCGGTCGCCTTCATGATACCCTTCAAGAACAATTTCATCTGCGTAGGTAAAGGACAGGATGCCGGTCTGTCCGCCGTCATAATCAACCTGAAGACGGTAACCGCTGCCCGGCGTCAGCAGACGGGTAGCAATCGAGAGCATTTCCCGTCCCACGTAAATGCCATTTTCCAGCTGGTTCCATGAACCGTTGTTTTCGGACAGCCATACGCTGATCTTATCCAGTTCTCCCGGCGGTGTGACCCAAGGAAAATAAAGGTTTCCTCTGGCGGCCAGAAAACAGTTAATGTCTGGTCTATCCGGAGCCTGAACAGAAACAGGAATTGTAATTTCAGGGAAATCGACACGATCCGCAAATACGGTATTTTTCGGTGCAGTCAGCCTTCCTGTTGCATGGTACAGTCCCACAGTATTCAGATCAATACACGAAAAATCCCATTCCACCACAGCGGTGTAGCTGGTTCCGTTTTCCGCATAGCATTCCAGATAATACGGGGAGGCGGCGAATAATTCTTCCAGTGCTTCAATTTCGCTGCCCTGTGGGAGCGCAAATGCATTTGTATAAGGATACCATTGCTCTATAGAGGTAATGACAGCAGGCGTCATTTCTTCTACCCGGACGGAAATCTGAAGCTCCTGCAAGACAGCTTCACCAAAGGCATACCCCTCCGGCAGTTCAATCCGGCCTGTTGCGGTATATTCGCCTGGAGTGGTCTGGTCAATGGCCGAAAAATCCCATGCGACAGAAAATGTTTCCTGCCGGATTTCTTCCCCTGCTGTTACAGTGGCGCAGACGGTTTGATACCGAAGGGCCAGCTGATAAATTTCCTCCAGGTCATCATCAGACGGTGTGGTTCTAAGGGGCAGGGTGAAATCTGGCAGGGAGAGCAGTTCGCCTTCCTTTTGTATTTTTGTGACAAGGACGAGGGATACTTCTTCCGGTGCTTCCAGGGTTCCGCTATCCAGTGCCCCAGGAGCCTCGCTTTCTAAATCCGGCAGAATCTCCGTTCTTTCATCGGCATTGGCTGGGGTTGCGGTTTCAGCGGCAAATGCTGGGATACTGCCGGTGAAGCAGAGAAAGCAGGCCAGACAGCCACCCAGAATACGCCTGTGTATTTCCTTTATTCTCATACGATACTCCCCATTCCAGAGAAAACATATTGACGGTAGGTTTCCCGCAGCTGTTTTCCATTGCGGAGAGCAATCGGAAGTTCCTCCCCGTTTATCAAACGGAAGGCCTGGCTGTCAACATGGCTGATATAATCCATGTTGATTAGAACGCCCCGGTAGCAGGGCAAAAAACGCTTGTCCTTCTGCAATGCGGCAGTGACCTCCTGAAAACCTCCGCTTACCGGTATCACGCGTTCCGCCGTATGAATCCGCGTCATACGGTTTTGATAATCTATGTATAGAATTTTCTCTGTGGGAAGTTCCAGCTTTTGACGGCCATCCATAACCGAAAGTGTCATCACTTCATAGGGCGGTTTTAGCTGGCACAGCTCCATCGCTTCTTCAAAATCTGCCTGATGGAGCGAAAGCGGCTTCAGCAGATAATAGCTGGCGGACAGGCTGTACCCCATCCGGGCATAATCTTCTGTAATGGTCAGAAAAACGATCTTACAGAGCCTGTTTTTCTGGCGCAGCCTTCTGGCGGCTTCTATTCCATCCATGTTCTCCATATAGATGTCCATAAAGACAAGCTGAAAATTGACCTGGGCGGCAGCTTTCAGAAAATTCTCTCCGTCCTCAAATTCTGTCAGTGTATAGTCCAGCTGATGCCGTTTCATATAATTTTCCAGGCAGACAGACAGTTCTTCTCTGTCCTCTGCTCTGTCATCCACAATCGCAATCTGCATCGTGCCATCTCCTTTGCACAATAATCCAATATTAGTATAACATAAAACCGCAGGAAAAAACTTGCGTCTTAAACAGGAAACCTGCGTCTTAAACAAAGTCGGTTGCATTTCTCTTGACAAGATGCTACTCTAATTATACTACCAGACTTTCCGATGAGAAGGTCTGGTTTTTTTATGTGATAGGAAATTCCTATCACATAAAACGCTCCGCAAGGATCGCACTGCGGCGGTTAGGAAGTATGTCGCAGAAGCGACCCGCCGCAGGCGGAGAATCCTGCGAGCAGGATTCTTTTTTTATTTTTTTCAGGAAAGGAGGCTCAGCATGAAAATCGCACTTTGTACGGAGTTGAGAAATGTGGAATGGTTTGAAAGCAGGCTGCGCTCCCTTTTTGCTGGGGACGGACAGCTTGTCATCGACGAGCTATGGAATGAGAAGCAGCTATCTCAGGCACTGCGGCGGAGCCGCTACCATGCGGTTGTCATCGCCATGACCGGAGCAAAGGGACTGGAGGCAGCCATTCAGGCGAAGCGGCTGGCACCGGAAGTACCGCTTGTCTGGTGGAGTGATGATGAAAACTTCGCCCTGATCGCGTATCACCTGCGTATCTCTGCGTTCCTTTCGGCAGACTGCTCCGATCAGGAGCTATATGAGGCGATAAAACCCATCACAAAATGGAGGTGCGAACATGCGAATTGCGCTGTGCAGTTATAGCCAGAAAGAAAAAGAAACCGCTTTGCTGATGAAGCTGGGCAAAGTAGACCGCTTTGATAACGGCGTGTTTTGTACCTATGCCATGCAGCGGGATGGGCCTTATGATGCTGTGGTGGTCATGGAGGACGGAGCCAGGGGGATGAATTTCTGCATGAGCATACGAGGCTACAGCAGGGATGTCCCGCTCCTTTGGATCAGCGACCAGGCAGAGTTTGAACCCCAAAGCCGCAGGCTGCAGGCGGACACCTTTTTGGTAAAGCCTGTGACAGAATATCAGCTGCGGGAGGCGGTATCCCAGCTGCTT
>ENA-OOZN01000835-OOZN01000835.1-human-gut-metagenome-genome-assembly--contig:-NODE-835-length-25312-cov-4.248050_pt1 | contig 25312 bp, 28 predicted proteins | sample MGYA00241187_ERZ501397 | MGnify/ENA primary metagenome ERZ501397 (study PRJEB25962, sample SAMEA2042921) | human gut metagenome | biome: human gut; feature: human-associated habitat; material: faeces... | reverse complement strand
TGCAGGCTTACCTGTCGCATTAACTTTTGAATATGGATTGGTAAATGATTTCCTTTCGGAATGGTGTGAAATGAAAACGAAATTAAATAATGGAGAGATTTCTCCTAATGAATATTTTGAGTGGAAAATAACATGGCCTCAGGCATAACTGAAACTATTCCCGCACTGCTCACTTTTGTACCAAAATAGTACCACAAGACAAAAAATAAGCTCGCAAACGCCTATTTTACTAGGTTTTGCGAGCTTTTGCAAATTATTCAAACTCTTTTTCAGGTTCGATTTTTCTTATGAAAGTAGTAATTTCACGTTTGCAAACCGTACCATTTTGATGCGTTTTTGTGTGTTATTTATATGGTTGATTTTCTGGTGTACCCAAATTGTACCCATTCTATTTCCGTGCATCACTCTTTAAAATCATAGGTGTCATCTTCTCCATGAGTACATCTGCGATACGTCTTTTTTTATCATCAGTTATTTTCTTCTTTTGTTCCCGCGCCCATTCTACGGCTTGTATATCTCGTAATTCCATGTTCATCACCTACCTTTTGGCTTTTACTCTTGCAACATATTTCTCGATATCGCCAGCATACAAAATACTCTTCTCTTTCTTTATGTCATAAGAAGAAATGTAATTAGCAGCCAAAAGCTTTTTGCAAAGAGATTCGTTTATAGAATTTTTCTCAAGTAATACTTCATGCCATCCATTCTCTTGTCGTAATGCGTAGTATTCTTTCGGCATTTGTAAAAACATATTTTGGAGCTCATTAATAGCAAATTTCGAGAAATACTTAACCATAAATTGGGGTCTATCTTTCTCTTCCAACTTATTCCAAGCTGCTTGCACATACTTTTTAGAAATGCTTACATTTGTATCCCTTACAAATGAACACATTGCATTCGTCATTTGTGAAGCCTCTGCTTTGCTAAGAAATACTGCTTTCTTCTCATCGTCGAGATCCGATTCAATAAAACCGTCTAGTGTTGCTAAATCGAAGGTTATGCTTGGAATTTCTGGTTCAAATTCCTCCCAATAACATTCAACCAACGCTGGTAGCATATTTGAAAATGCGGAAAAGATTTCATTATATCTGCTTCTTGTATACTTGAAATATTTTAGCTTAATCATCGCCTGCACAACATTATCACGGTAGCTATCTAAGCTCTCACTAAATGATTCCATCTGATAATTTTGTAGAATTTTTTCAATAGTTTCGTCCTTGATATCTTTCTTTAAAAATTCTTTTACATGCGCATCATCAAGTTTCTCGTCTGAAAGGAGAACATCTATATTTTCATCAACAAAATCGCAAAGCACAGTTGAAAATGAATACATTGCTTTGTATGCATCAAGATTTTCAATAGATGCTATTATCTTGTTTTCAGCGAAAAAAGCATCAACTATCTTCTTTACATCTCTTCGCTGATCTTTTATAGTATCAATCCATTTCTTCAAATTTCTCATTACAACTTCCATCTTTTGAATAAGCTGAATAGATAAAGATTCGTTATAATCAAGAAGTTTTATGCATCTATACACTGTATCTATATCTTCTCTTGTATTAGCCTCAGTAGGCAAAATTACCTCTGTAACTAATTCACTTATATTACGATCAAGGTACTCTATTACTTGTGTATCGCCTTGTTCTAATATATATGTGTATATATTAGATTCAAAACTTTCAACTATTTCACCGGCAATAAAATCTACATACCTCTGAAGCATAACAAGCGATATTTCGAACAATTCATTTGAGAAAACGCCCCTAATAATCTTCGCATCTACCGTCAGTATATTAATATTCTTAAACTTGGCATTTATCTGTGTCAGTACTGTCACAACCTTCTCAGCGCCAGCATCTTGTAATTGTTCAAGCACCTCGTCCGATCTAACTATAAATGAACATATCGAAAAATCCGAATCCTCTTCATTAGCTGCTGTATCTTGTAAAACAATGTCCTCACCCCTAAGATACATAAAGATGTCTTTTAAATATGTAACTTTATCCTGATATCCAAGGCTATCGTCAGAACATATATCAAACCAGAACAGTGGCTTTTCTTTTGTGATGCTACTTATATACTCAGCTCTATTCTTCGCTCGCACATAATACTCTTTGATGAATCTTCTACTTTCTTCATCGTCTTTTGCCAGTTGCTTTGTAAATCCTGTTTTCTTTTCTGATTTCTTATCATCACCATAAAAAAACTCTGCCAAATCAAAATTAAGACACTCTTTCTGCTGTTCAAACTCATAATCAAACAAACGGCTAATAACATTTTTAGGATGGATAATTCTATAATCCCAATCTGCGGTGCCTGTATAATTACGTACATTAATAATGAAATTCAACTCATCCGACGTAATACTGCCCGGTAAGAAATAATTTATATACATCTGATAAGTATCATCGATATATCCATGTCTAAGCATAAACACAAGCAGCTTGTTTTTTCTTATATCCTCTCCTAATACTTCATCTGCCCCATATTCCTTTATAAGCATTTTCATTGACCGAGAACGCAGTTCATAAAGTTGCCTTTGCTTATCCAATAAGTTTTGAGAAATCTGTTTCCTACGCTTCTTGTCTCTTGCAATTGCCCTGTCACACTTCTCGTAATAAGTCACTCCATCTGAACACCGCAACTTTTCTATATCTTTTATATTTTCTGATTCCTCACTATAATAATAATCAGTCGGACGATAATATATCGTTGCTGATCCTGCGCCGATTTGCAATAGCGAAAAATCACCTTTTAGAATATCACTCCTTGTAACCGTCTTTTCAGTTCCCTGAATTTTGGTTAAAACACCCTTTTCACCAATAAGTTTCTGGATAAATGCGAGTTTTACTTCCTCGGCATATAGTAGCCCCTGACTGTCTGATTTTCTCTTTTCTTCTTCAGCACCTTCAATTTCTTTTCGCAAATCTGCTGATGTCGTTTTTATAAAATCATTTCTGTCACTGTATGCTTTTTTTATAATCCCACCGGATCTCTGCAACAATGCAAATTCTTCGGGATGCATATTCTTAAAAATCATAATAGACAGCATCTGAATATCCTGCAGTTTTTCAAGATTCTGGCTATCTTTTATGGTCTTTTTAAAAACAATAAATTCATTGCAGATACTGTTAAGTACTCTCATATCTGAAATAAAAGGAGCCACATTCATTATGTATTCATCTGTAATGTCAAATTCAATCCCCGTAGATCTGATTGCGTCCAATCTCTGCTTTAAATATTCTCCAGAGTTTGTAGCATCGATATAAGGAACTACAGGTATAATAAAGTCAAAGAATTTAGTTCTATCCTCATTATGGAAAATGTCATCCTTCAGTGCATATATAAATATGATTCTTCTTTTAATAGCATCATATTCATTGATAATCTTGTTCATTTCTCTGAGTTTTGTATAAACTTCCGGTGTATCAAATCTATCAAGATCCTCTATTACCACAAGTGAATAATCAGTTTCCTCAAAGAAGTACAAAATTTCATCCATATTCTTATTAAGAGATAAAGCCTCCCCCACTTCATCTGCCTTAATAACTGCTTTATCTGCCACATTAATCTCTATGGATTTCCACTTTGTATTTATCCATCTATACAAGCTGGTCATAATCATTATTATGATTAGCCCAAAGCCACCAGCAAAAATCATCTGCTGTAATTCATTCCAGTTAAGAAGACTTGACATAGTGCCTGAATATGCACTGATTGCTTCCTGAATCTTTAAAGGGGCAAGAAGAAATGTAAAACTTGCAATCAACGCCAATGTAAATAATACACGCAGTAAACTTGTCCCAAACGAAACTTTATGAAGTTTGCGGTACCTGCTCTGAGGTATCTTTGAGTAATGTACTTTATAAAAGAGTTGTTTAAGAATACCCTCTTCTAATAGTTTCTCAAAGCTTTCTCTGTCAGCATCTATCTCCTCTTGTTCATTCTCTCTAAATGTTGCTAATGAAATATTAATATACTTTATGCTTGGATGTTTTCTCAGAAAAGTATTAATAATACTGCTTTTACCTGCTCCGTATGGTCCAGCAAGAGCTATGTTTGTAACATTTTTATCGTTTATTGCCCATTCCATAGCCCTCAAATATTCCGATACATTCTCTGCATCATTGGTTGGACCAAGTCCTACATATCCATAATCAGCCGTATCACTGACATTTAACTTCAAAATATCTTCACCACGAAGGAAAACATTTTTTATTGCAATTCCCAAATTACGGAAAAGCATAAAAATATTGGCTATTATTAATTTTATCTTTCGCACCTTCATCATAAGCTTTTCCTTTCTTTTAATACCGTAGTTCAATACAAATCAGATACTATGGACTTTTGATTTTATCCTATAGTTCGACTACTCAACCAGAGTGTATTATTACTACTTTTATCTGAATTATTATGCTGCCGGAGTGTTTTTCGCTCAGAATACTTATCTCTATGAGATGTTTCCCGAGGACTGACACCTGCTATTTCTTTAAATAAAACAGCTTTCATCTACCTATTAATTAATGGGAGATCCCTGCGTAATACATTTATTATGTGTTTATTGATTCTATTCAGATAATCGCTAATGTCAATTCCAATTTAACGTTTAGCTCTATACTCAGTTGGTTTAAGTTCGTAATTATCATCAATCGCACCAGCCATCCTATAATACTTTGCGTTGTCCGCATCTTCTTTAAGCCCATATATTCTATATATATAATATAGTTTCTGGTACTTCTGTGAAACTTCCAGCTCTCTCGCCGTCACATAAAATGGCATATCTTTATCACCAGAAGTTGCTTTTACTTCAATGTATATCTCAACCTCATTACCACCATTATCAATATCCGTCGAAATAATATCATAGCCTAATCCGTCTTTGTTTTTAGCAACATGCGTTATCTTAGAGACAAGATCCGACCTTCCCAGTTTTTCCAGCCGGCGTTTTTCAATTTCAATGGAAATTTCTTCGCCCCTATCACCTTTCTTCTTTCGATTTTTCTCCTTGAGTGCGGCTTTTTCTGCACTAAGACTTTTTCTTACCTTGGTTTTGTCCATAATTAATTGTACAGTGGATCTTTCCGGAGCCTCCTCTTCCAACAACGTCATTTTTGAAACCTCGCCTGTGTAAATTAGCTCTTTCCCCTCTTTTTCATCTGGTTCAACAATTGCGTCCTCAGCCAAATCAAACAAATCATCCCACTTATCCTTAGACATGATTCCAACAATCGGAATATTTGATTCTTTAAAATATATGTACCAATAATCCCCTGCCTCAGCATTAAAGATATCTATTATTGCCGTATTAAAATAGATTGTCATTTCATCGCTATCTCTTTTTGAAAACTTACATGGGATATCAATCTTATCCTTCCCATAGATCTTTGCTTTATCGCAAACCTGAAATTCAATAGTCTGTTTTGCTGAAACATTCACTACAGGAATATTCTCTCTCCCAAGTTTATCAATTAAAAGTCCTCTTATCACACTTTTTACATTGAAAGTACCTTTTTTTATTTCAACACTCGTAAACGCAGTATAAGCGCCATCTGACGCCCCAAAAAAATCCTTCATGTCTTCTGTAAATACACCCGTTGAATTCATCACCAATCCTCCTTCCCTATTTCAGCCTCAAATACAGCCTCCTCTATGGTTTTAAGACAATCGCCTGTATTTTTCTTTATATCAGCCCCCCAAAACCTGAGTACGGTCCATCCCAAAGCTTTTAACTGCTTATTCACTTTTTCGTCCCTAGATATGTTTTTCGATATCTTATTGACCCAAAAATCGCCATTATTCCCTTTTAGAAGCCTTGGCTTAAGTGAATCCCAGTCTTTTCCATGAAAAAACTCACTGTCACAGAAAATAGCAATCATGTACTTTTTAATTACTATATCCGGCTTTCCTGGCAATGCCGAATAATTCTTTCTATATCGAATGCCATGTGACCACAAATCTTTCCTGAGAATACATTCAATTTTTGTATCCTTAGATCTTATATTGCTCATATTCCTGTGACGTTGTTCCTTCGTTAAAACATCAGACATTACTATTCTCCAAATCTTCCAACGTATTAATCATATTCTTTGCTATTTCTCTAATAACAGGCACTGCAACGGAATTTCCAAACTGTTTATATGCCCGAGTATCCGAAACCGGAATTATAAAACTTTCCGGAAATCCTTGTAAGCGTGCACACTCTCTTGGCGTAAGTTTCCGCGGGCGCTTGTTTTCTCCCTGATCTATAAGGATTTCACTTCCATCTTTATAATATCTGGCGCTTAATGTATTTGTATATTCTGAATCCTCATCAAATAACGAGAAGCCAAATCCATTTCCCTTCTTTTTATGCTCTTCTTTTCTCCGTTTATGCCCTTCATAAAGCTTTTCACTAATGGTATATTTAGGATCCACATTTTTTTCTAAAATATCTCCCAATCTTGTTGGAGTTTTCGGAGGCACTGGGAACGCAAACTGGTAATCCTTGGGAAGATTAAATCTTTCACGATCAAATCCAACAATATAAATTCTTTCTCTATTCTGTGGAACTCCAAAGTCTCCTGCCCTGAGAACAGCAGACGATACTGTATAATCAAGATTTTTCAGATGTTCTTCAATAACCTTATATGTTCTTCCATGATCATGCCCCTTTAGCTGTTTCACATTTTCAAGTAAAAAAGCCTTTGGTCTTTTCTCCGCAATAATTTCCTCTATATTAAAAAACAGAGTACCTCTGGTATCAGCAAACCCCTTATGCAAGCCTGCCTGTGAAAATGGCTGACACGGGAATCCACCTAAGAGAATATCAAAATCCGGTATATCCTCACTGATGTTTACCTCTGTAATATCTCCATATATTTCTCCACCAAAATTCATCTGATATGTCTTTTGTGCGAAACGATCCCATTCAGAAGTAAACACACATTGTCCTCCCTGCTCCTGAAACGGAATCCTGATTCCTCCTATTCCGGCAAATAAATCTATAAACTTAAACGTAGGGGCTGAAACTTCTTTCGCAAAAGGCCGGTTATCAGCAAATGACATTATTCTTCTAAACACCCGCTTATCCGGTCTTCCATTACCGCTTTCCCACAACCTTAAAACTCTATCTCCATCTTTTGATAATCCAATAGAATCAGCCATTTCCTTAACAGTAAGTCCCAATTCTTCTCTTCTATTTTTGATATCAATTGCCAAATTACTCATGATAGTTCTCCTTTTTGGTTAACAATTATTTCTCGAAGCTTATCCGGTTTAATAGGTGGATTTTCTCTATGTAACATCGCATGGCAATTCGGGCAAACCGGAATCATATCATTCACAGGGTCTAAATAGTATTCCCCTCCATGTGCTGAAACCATCTCTATGTGATGTACGTGGATAAACTCATGCCCGATTTTTCCATATACATTCTCAAAATCAAATTCACATATTTTACATTTGAATCCATTTGCACTTAGGCAAAGCTCTCTGTTAACAGGATTTCTTTCATATTTATTCTGCAATACCTGAGACATTTTACCTTCAGTCACTCCTAGTTGCCCTATCTGTTCTATTTTCAGCAACGCCAAAATCAGGCCAACAAACAACCTTGCCCATTCCCGCATAAGATTAATTTCATCCGTATCATTAAGAGAATCTTCTATTATCTGTGTTGCCCTTATTCTAAAACTGTTCCACTTTTCTTCCCATACTCCAGGCGTACTTATATCTGCCAGATTCTGATTCACAAAGAACTCAAATTTTGAACATCTTCTGTTTATCTGCTCTGCATAAGCTAAAAATAATTTTTTTCTTTCCTCATCCGGATGATTAATTTCCTCAATCATGGATGCCGCATATTTCTGCGGTTCTATTTCAACTATCATTCGTATTTTTTGTCTAAAATGAATTTTCACTTCAAACAATTCTCCTAAATAGTTCTGCGGCGTAATACAGTAAACCGGATCTTTATACTCCATCCTCATACTAACTTCAAATGGAACATCATAAAAGATTTCTAAGTCTTGCTTTATGCTCTGGCTCTTTTCATCCATTACTCTTCATCCTCTTCTTCCGGATCTGGCAAATCAGCCACCAGCGTTTTTAGTATTCTCGATACTGCAACACGCATTTCCTCATACTGTTCTTTCACTTCTTCGTTATATGTTTTATGCTCCGCTTCTGCCAAAGCCCATAGCAATGCATCCATTCCTGTAACCATGACATTTTGCGCCAAAATTGGTGAATATACTTTTTGATAATATGGATGACTTTGATTTATTTGTACTGCATGTTTTCCATCTGCAATACATGGTTCCCATAACTGTCCGTATTCGAGATCCGGTTTTGTTATTACCCTTACCTGCCCCGGCTTTGGATTAGAAATGATTGCTATCTTATGATGGAATGTTCCATTCTGATTCTCAATCTGAACTTCATCCCCTTGCGTGACCGTTATTTTAGCAGCCTCTACCGATTTTGCTTTTTCTTCAATATTTCTATTTGACTCTGCATGAGCATCCCGTTGTTCGGCCTGCTTAGCCACATTTTTTGCCGTTCCTCTTCGGTAGCGTTCATCTGCCGCACGTCTTGAAGGTGTAATAAAGTTTTTTAAATAATCAAGTATCTCTTCCGCCGGAAGTATACGTGATTTCTTAATATCCACATTAAATGCCGTATCAAGATTATGATCAAAAGAAAACTCCACCCTTAAAAGCGATCCATGCGGCTCATTTATGAACAAGCCAAGCCAGTCCCCGTAATGAATAAGTCTATTTTCCCTGTATACATAAAATCCCTGCATATCATTACTTATACGAGCATCTTTAGTTGCCTTTGGCGTAGAAAAACTGTCTTTATTAGGTAACAGGTATGCCCTTATAGTCACCGATGATACCGTTTCGTCCGGCAGTTCTACCGGTACCTCTTCTTCAGCAAGAAGTTCGGTTAATTTCTCACTTCTTGCATAAGGATCCCATGCTTCTATGTTCATTCCATTGATAGAAATCTTTACGTTAGCGGCTCTGTCATCCTCCTCGTCCAGAAATCTCTGATATACCATGGAAACATGAAACTGTAAACCCTCTATACGTCTCTTTAATGCATTCTGGGCATTTCCTTTGTTGCTATAATTCTTTAGCAATCTGTCGACTTTTCTCCACGCTACAAGAGTTCCTGTTCCACTTCCTGTCGTTGCTTCCAGTAAGTCCTGCTCATCCGGATCAACTTCTGGCATTTTTAGTTTCCACTCGTGTACTTGGGCAACATAATCCAGATCCCATTCTGACTTTCTAATTTGAGGATCATTCTGTCCTCTTGATATAACCGAAAGTGATCGGCAAAACGCAGTTGAAGCAGTTTTTAGACCTAACCCAAACTTTCCAAGACTTCCAAGATCAGCTCTGACCTTGGATCCATAGGTCATTGCGTTACGCAAACCCTCAAGGTCCATTCCAATTCCATTATCAGCAATATACACTGTAATATCACCAGCCGGATCCATATTAATCTTAATATCTACTTTCGTAGCATGCGCTGCAATCGAATTGTCAATTATATCCGCTACTGCCGTATTAAAGTTATATCCGGTGTCTCTCAACCCTTCCACAATGCGTTCCGGGTCTGGCGGGCAAATAATCTCCTGTGATACTTCCTGATTTGAATTAACTGTTGTTTTAATCATTGTAATCCTCCCCTATTTTATCGGTGAAATGTTCAGTGCAGAAATAATATCTTCTCTGTTTTCATTCTTTCCGTCTGTTCCAACAATTGCAGCCTTTGCCATCTCTCTTTTCCTGTCAATTCTTTCATTTACTATTTGTTCAACCGTATCTTTATAGAATAATCTGTAAACAAATACTGTTTTTTCCTGTCCTCTTCTATACGCTCTTGCTGAAGCCTGATCCTCCAATGCCGGATTCCACTCCAAATTATAGTGAATAACATGATTAGCAGCTGTTATGTTAAGCCCTGTTCCAGCAGCTCTGGGATTTAATACAAGCAACATACATCCATAATAATGATTGAAATGATCAACTATATCCTGCCTGTCTTCAACCGGCGTATTTCCATTTATTTTCATGACCGGAATATCAAATCGCATAGGGATATCCCTTTCTAAAATATCAAACATCTTTTGATATGAAGTGAACAAAATCACCTTTTCATTACGTTCTATTATTTCTCCAAGTATTTCACACATACGTTGGTATTTTATTGAGCAAACATATGGATCCGATATTAACTCCTCATCGCATAACTGTGGGTGCGTACAAAACATTCTTAGTTTTTGTAATGCTCCCAATCCCAATGTTTCACTCTGCCCCGATGCCTCTTTTCGATATTCCTCATATCTACAGCTTTCCTCATCTGACATTTCTATCGGCTGAGGTATAACAACCTTTTCCGGAAGATCCGACGCCACATCTAAAACCATTCTTCTAATCATCATGGGACTCAAAATAGGTTCTATCTTATCTGCGCCATACAAATCATCAGATATGTATTCTGAGTATTCCCTCTGAGTCCCCAGCAAGCCTGGCATTATAAAGTCAACCAGAGACCAGATATCCATAACATGGTTTTCAAATGGTGTACCTGATACCGCTATACATTTATTTCTAGGAATCTTTTTTACATAACGAGTACGCTCACTATCCGGATTCTTTATATTCTGCGCTTCGTCCAAAACCACCAGTTTCCACGGTATCATGGATAATAACGCTGTATCACCAACTGCAGTATTATACGAAATGACAACCACATCATATAGCTCAAGTTCTTTATATCTCCCAGTTCGTTTTGCCCCATGATGAATCAATACTTTTAATCCCGGTGCAAATTTTGCACACTCATTCTTCCAATTATGAAGTAATGAAACTGGTGCCACTACGAGCATTGGTATGTCATTCTGGTTTTTGTATTCCTGCATCAATGTAATAACCTGCAAAGTTTTACCAAGACCCATTTCATCACCAAGGATACACCCGCCATTTTCATTCAGCATATATTTCATCCATAGGTATCCTGTTTTCTGATACTTATAAAGAGTCGCATTTATTCCTTTAGGCACATTCAAACTACAATCAATCGGCTTATCTAGCAAGCTGGTTTCAACCATATTTAATAAAGTGCCTGATAACAGTGCCCCAGCATTTCTTATTATTTCTATATATTGGGAAATTGTTATTTTGCCGCATTCTTCAATTCCTGCAGTCGAAAACAATTTTTCTATTTCCTCTGTGCTGCCTGTAACATAAAACCATTCGGTTTCTGTAATGCACTGATCAACAATCAGTCCCTGTATGACATCAACATAAACTTCCTTCCCTTTTCTTTCACAGTACAACTCCACCTTTATATCACTACCACTATTACTTAGCCTGCATCTTATATCTGAGCCAATCTTTGAAAACCTTATAGAAGGAAATGCATCCTCTATAACTTCACATTCAATCCCATCTATAAAACTCTCTTCAGTCTTACCTAACACAGCATAAAGCTCATCAGCACTTGGATGAAGCATTTCGTTTCCAACAGTCAACGCAATATGATTGTCCTGAATCGACCATCTGCCTTGCATCTACCTTCCTCCCAACTTTTTAATACTGTTTGCGGATATTTTTATTCTGTGCGGCCCTTTAGTCGCCTCGACATCATCTTTACTATCATTGATTTCCTTTTCTGTCATCTCAGGGTGAATAGGAATATCATATGTTTCTCCTTCCATATTCTTAGTAAATACGCCCAAATTCTTCGTCAAAGACATTAGATGATCGTCTGAACCGTATGCATTAACAATATCTCCCACGTATCCCTGACTTGCATTAACAAGATTTAACATATTTAATACAACCGAAAGATAAAAATCTCCTCTGTCAACTGTTTTTTGTCCTGACCACCATGAATAATCAGTAACAAATCTCCATAATCTTTTAGCCGCTTTTTCTGCAGCATTAGCATTGTTTCGCTCAACCAAAATAACTCGTTTCCCTGAATCAATAAACGCAGTCTTGTCGACCATAGATGCATTATCTCTCAAAAGCTTTGCATAGGTATCCAACCGCTCATTTCTGGATTCTGTCACACGTTCAAAATATCCCTTATATTTATGAAGCTCTGAATATACTCCAACTGCATATGACGCTATGACAAACCATTGGTTAGGCACAAATATGTTCTTTGTTGTCGGTGTCGTTATCACAGATGTCGCCGAGAAAAATTCGATTTTATAATTATTCTTATCCAAGTACTCCTCATAGGCGTCCTTGAATTCTTCTGTCAATTCCACATCCTGCCACACAAAATCCTGATTATAATGAATTGTAGATTGTCTGATCAGTGCGCCCAAATCTTTCAATAACTCCGTATTTTCCATAATAACTCCATCTTTAGCTATACCTAAAAGTTTCTTAACGAGATTCTCAACTTCCGTATCTGATAAATTAGCAAGTTCATCAAAAATTTCCTGTCTGGATACACGCAGTTCTCTCTGATACCATCCACGTCTACCATTATCAAAGTAAGGATCAAATTCGTCTCTCATGTTTTTTATATTGTTTGGATTCTCATTAAGCAGGTCTCCAATACCATTAAAGGCTTCTGTAAAGTTCTTATACCCCAATGCATCTAATGCCTGTCTATTACATCTCGACAAAAAATACGAAACAATCAATCCGGTTCTTTTTTTATCCCCGCTAAACATCACTTCACCTCATCATTCGTACTGATCCCTTCAAAACAAACAATGTCACCAATATTACAATTGAAATATTTGCAAATCTTTTCAAGTACATCCATTGAGACCTTTTTGCCTTTTCCCATCTTAGCTACAGTAGTCGAGCTAAGACTCAGCTTTTCTATCAGATCTTTTTTTTGCATATTTTTGTCTATTAATAACTTCCAAAGCCCGTTATATGATACTCTCATGTCAATCCTCGTAATCTCAATAATGTTACATTAAACACCATTATTATACAGCACAACATCTCTCTAGTAAACATGAATCTTTACAAACCTAAATTTATTATTTCCCTGGGGAAATTGAATTAACTATTCAATAAATTTATCATATATCCCCCGTTCAAACTGAAATCGTTCAATCGGCGACATATCTTTCATCTTATCCATATTCTCCCAGATCTCTGTCTCAGCAGCATGTAATTGCTCCTCAGTCTGTTCAATAAAATCCGCAGATATATATGTCATCCGTGCTTCTTTTGTTAGATTTTCCATATTAACCTGTGCCATGCCAGCTCACCTCTTTCAACCATACTCATTATCCCATCCTTGGATCTTGTATGCCTTACTGATTTGAGCAGGTAATCGATTATATCTTATATACAACCTCTGTCAGCACTACTTCATCCACCCTATTTCTTATCGAATTCATCCTGCGTACCCATTCCATCTGATCATAGCTTTTCAAATCTTCACTAATACCTTCTACCGCCATTAGCTGCTTTGTGAGCTGTTCTGTCATATTTTCTGCCTGAACCTGTATATCAAGACAGTGCTCTTTCAACGTGCCAGCCAGCAGCTTTCCTGTGTAAATGCCCTTATGATGATTTTTCAGAAAACTCTCTCGGAGCATACCATACTTAGTTTGTGCCTGCTCTGGCTCCTTGTTTGCAAATATATCTGGAATTAAATAATCCCCTTCCATGCTATATATTATGTTCATAAATACCTCTCTTTCTCCGACCATCCCGGTCTGTCTGCTCATTCTTTGCTCTTGCCTCTGCATTCTTCCTGTCTATCCTGTCCTGCATCGTTTCCTGTTCCGGTTTTCTCGTCAGATTCAAGAACTCATGCAGCAGATCCTTCTCCGTCAGAAACTTCTTCATTTCTTTTATACGATTTGTGAATTTCTCCATCCGTGTTTTCAGATAGTCCACGGTCTTTTCAAGCTCGGCTATCTTTGCCTCATACTTATCCAGCAGTTTGTTTCTTGTAAGTGCTTTCTCAAATGTCGCCACGATCCGGCTCCATTCGGACTTCTTGACCTTAACATACTCCTCGCCGCCGAATATGGATTTGACGGGTGTTGCCGCAGCCTTAACATTCTTGACCTCTGCTGACACTTCCTTTGATATCTTATCTATCCCATCGGCTCTGATGCCGTATTTATCTATTCTATCCTGTTGCACTTTCTCCTTTGCTTCGAGCTGCTCTATCTGTCCGGCAAGCTCTACCGCACGTTCCTCCAACTGTTCCACATCGGCATTTAGTTTCCGAGCTTCAACTTTTAACTGTATATTTTCATGCCTCTGCTCCATATTATTTTCCTTGATCTTATCTGCCTGCTCTTCCAGACTCTCAACTTTTCGCATAGCCGCTTTGTACTCCGGCAAGGTCAGATTATCTCGGCTGATTCCGAGAACGTCTATCTCTATTCCCGGCTCCCGGCAAAGCTCCGTCAGATATTCACGTTCCCTCTTCTGCCATGCAACGGTTTCATTCTCATTCCGGCTCTTTGCCTTATCAAATCCCATCTGCTGCAACGCCTTCGTCAGGCTGTTCCGTGTCTCCATGCCGGACTTGTATCCGTGCGCCACCGGGATATAATCCATGTGCAAATGCGATGTCGCCTCGTCCATGTGCAGCACACAGTTGAACAGATACAGGCTCGGATTTCTCTCCTGAAACGTCTGTGCATATTTCTCAAGAACCTTCGCCGCTTTCTCTGCTTCCTCTGTCATGCAGCCGTTTTCACCTGCAACTGCTGTATCATTTTTCGAGCCGATCTGCACCACATTCTCATAAAATACTTTCTCTTTATTTTTGGAATTTCTGATCTCTGTAATATAGTTATGCTTCTGCCGATCTTTTCGTTTCTGCCTGGCATTATAGTCATTTAGTGCCTGTCCAAAACAGGTATCGTAAGCTGATTCTATGCTCTCTTTCACATAAGTTCGGTTCCAGTCCGTCTGCTCCAGCACTACGTTATTGCTGATGAAATCTCTGTTGTTGTGGCTGATATGCCCTCTGCCTTTTACAAATGATATCGTCTTTCCCACTGCTTCTCACCTCCAATCTCTTACTCTCAAACTAGCCTAGGTCTTGTTACTTCTGTCAGAAGTAACGCCTTATTAGTTTTGACACTGCGTATCAAAACTAGGCGCTCGCTGAGGGCATCTTGGGGATAACCACCACGCTGGCAACGCACATGTAAATACACATCTGCCACCAGTGCCACGATTATCCAATATCACTCCTTATGCCCTTGCTCTGACATATTCCAGATCAGCGAAATAAGGAGTGCCAACGAGATACCAGTCATGACTGCCATCATCGTTCCAGCACATTTCCATGCGAGTTGGTACCCATTTGTCATCTACCATGACCTCAAGCCCCTCCCCGCAGTGAAATCCGCTGTGTTCCCACAGATCTGACACAAGCAGTCCATATCTGTCATTTACGCTGTTATATCCAAGTCGTCCTGTTGTCATTATGCATTACCTCCATTTTCTTTATGCTCCGACGATTATTTCATCCATTGACAGGAGCGCCCATGATCCTGTCGTCACAATACTCTTTTGCCGTTTTCCCTGTTTACACTGTTTACAACTTCTGCATCATGCGTATTCACTGTGTTTCTTCGTAAACAGAATTGTTTACCATCCCACATACACAGACTGTAAACAGAATTTGTAAACGGGGATCAAAAAACTTATTTTTTGTCAAATGGTGTTTCTGCGTATTCTGGTAATTTATGAAATCCATCTTTATCTACAACTCTGCGCCAGCCTCTCTGTATGCCATATTCCGCAAATCGGTGGGATGATATTTTCTCCCATCCGGAAATACTGTTGTTCATGACATTATTGATTTCCTTTAATTCCCAGTCCTTCGGCGTATCATATTCATGGTCAAATGCTTCCTTATAGATCATGGTGCTGCACACATAATCCTGTGTCAGTTCATCCAGCCACAACTGGATAATTCCAACTTTTGCATCCTCCGGCATAAATTCTTTCTGCATCTGACGCAGATAAATTTCTGTATCTTTTGACAACTTCAATTCATGCTGACCGCTTCGATACAGCTCCATTGCCTCTGCCCATGCCTGAATGATATAATTTCTTGCCTCTTTCTCGTCCTCCAGAATATGCTTCTCCACCCTGTCCGAGTGTACAAGTATCGGTGCAAATCTACGATTACCGGTTCGATCAAGAGGAAGGAAATCCATACTATTGGAAGTACCAACAAATACACATTGTCTTGGTCTGTCTTCCGGATGCGTTTCATATGGAATTTTATAAGTTTCTTTCTGCCTGCTGATAAATGACTTGATATCTTCAATACTTTTTGCATTCACAGTAGCCATCATCTCAGACATTTCAATAATCCAGTGTCCCTGCATCTTCCGATACACATTGTCATCATCCATACGTTTCAGATCGTCCGAAAACCATTTATCATTGATTGCAAGGAATCGGAAAAATGTTGACTTCCCTGCGCCCTGTCCTCCTACCAGACACACCATAATTTCATACTTACAGCCCGGCTCATATATCCTATGTATCGCTGCCAACATAAGAAGCTGCATGATTTCCTTGGTATAGGCATCATCTTCAGCTCCCAGATATTTAGGAAGCAACTTCCCAATTCGATACTTGCCATCCCATGCAAGCTGTTCCAGATACTTTCTAATCGGATGATACCGGTTCTCACTTGCAACGATATTCAACGCTTTGTTAATGTTTCTCTCATTTTTTAATCCATACTGTTTTTCTAGATACCAATGAAGCTGATAAACATCTGTATCCGTCACGCTGCAAGATGTTCTTTCCCACCCCATCTCACCAACAATATCGATTTTTCCTGAAAGCTCATTTTTCCTGATTGCACTTTTCAACAAAGGATCTCTTTGGAAAACTGTCATACAATTATCAATACTTTGGCAAACATTTCCCTTATCATTTCTTACAAGATCAGTCCGGATATCCTCAATACTGCTCATTTCATCATCAAGCACTTTCCCGACATCGCTCCACGATACTTCTGTGCCATTTGCTGACATTTCCTGCAATATTCTCCACCTCTTTTCTGCCCTGTATAAATAATTCTTTTTGCTCCTGCTCACTACCCATACAGAGAATATCAAGCCAATAATTTATGATTGGCTCTGCATGAAGCATCATGGCATAATCATCAGAAAACATTACATCTGGTGCCTTAGCACAAAATACCTGTCCACTGTCATCAATCTGAACCAGTGCTTCTTTTAACAAATCTACCGTTTTCCTACGCCATCTTGAAAATCTTTTCTTGATCCGGATAATGCGCATGCGCTCCTCTTTTTCCCTGTGAAGTCTCTCTTTTTCTTTCTTACTTATTGTTTCTGTATGAATTGGCAAATTAAAATCCTCTATCAATTTCTTTGCTGCATCATACTGGGATAATCCATACATTCTTGCCGTGTAATCAATCGCATCTCCGCCCACCCCACATGCAAAGCAGTGATAATTTTTATCCACCTTCATGCTCGGGTGTCTGTCATCATGGAACGGACAACAGGCAGTGCCATTTCTACGAACATGCAGTCCGTAACTTTCTGCCACCTGTCTTGCGGTTAGATGCACTTTCACTTCTGAAAATATATCCAAATTATAAATTTCTCCTTTCCTGCGGAGAAAGTCTTTGCTATAATACATTTGTTGTGGATAGAAAGGCTTTTCCTTTTTATTCTGTAATGTCCCTGTTACCAGCAGGGGCATTTTTCTGTAATGCAATCAATTCCTTTACTAAAGCCATCAAAAGCAGTTCACTCTCTGAATTCCCATTGTTCAACTCTTCACAGATCTGCTCCAACACCTTTGATAATCGAAATGACATATAACTGCCTGACACTACCGTAATCTCCTGTCCCAGCACAGCCTTCCGATAATACTCACCTTTCGGCACTCCCGACAATATAATTTTTGCTTCGACCTCTGCTTTTTCTTCGTCACTCAGCCAAAAAGCAATTGTATTGCGCCGAAACCTATCTTCTCGTTTACACACCACTCTCCTCACCTCTTTCCACTTTTCCAAGTCTATCTGCAATTTTTACCTGCGCATCCATAGACTGATGACAATAGGTTTCAATCGTAGTCGTAACCTTTCCATGCCCTAACCGTTTAGCAATCTCGACTAGGCTAAATCCCATCTGCACAAGCATACTTGCATGACTGTGACGAGTACATGAACTGTAATTTTCTTTACACCCGCCAACTTAATTCCACGCTCCATCTCGTGTTCAAAGAAACTCTTTGTCCTTCCGGCAAAAAGACGGGTTCCCGGCCTCACATGATACAATGTAGCAATATATTCTTTTAGCTCCTCCTGCAATTCCTTATGTATTGTAATCACTCGAACCGAGCTTTCCGTCTTTGGTGCCATAATCAAATCCTCTCCATCAAGCCTCGTCAAAGATTCGTCAACGGTTAATCTTCCCTGCTCAAAATCAATATCTTTCACCTGTAACGCAAGCAATTCTCCAATTCGCATACCTGTCCAAAATAAAATCTGAAAGGCGATCAAGGAATCCTGCTTATACATAATCGCATCTGAAAATTTCTGAAACTCCTCCAGCGTCCAATACGGTCTTTCATCCGCTTTACTCTTTCCCATACTTCCGGCTTTACGACAGGGATTGGAACGCAAATCATAGAAATTTACTGCATAATTCAAAATCGCACTAAGCTGATTATGTATTGTTTTCAGATATGTGGGCTTAAAACCTTTTTCCATCATTTCTCCCTGCCATTTGCGTATCATGGGAGCTGTGATTTCATTAATTGGCGTCTTTCCGAAATATGGTAGCACCTTATCATTCATCACATACTCTTTCTGTTTCATGGTAGTTTTTCGTAACCGCTTTTCCATATCTGCCTTATAAATCTCCCAAAAGTCCGCCAGCGTCATCGTCGGATCAGATGATTGCTGCAACATGAAATGTGCGTACCATTCTTCTGCTTCTTTCTTGGTCTTAAAACCTCTTTTTTGTGATTTCTTTTTGGTTCCCGTCCAATCTGTCCAGCGATATTGTATCCGCCACGTACCATTGGGATCTTTCTTTGCATTGCAGCTCATGCACTTACCTCCTTTGCTCCTCTGTACCATTTTTCCTTAAAATACTCCACCGGCATTTTTCCGGCGATTGTGAGAAATCATTTACTTGCCAAATCCTTATTCATTTCTCTAAGGATTTTGTAGGCTTTCCCCATACTCACACCAAGCATTTTTGCAATGTCCTCCGCACTGTAATAGATTTTTTCGTTCATATTGTTTCCTCCTATTCTTGTATTTGTTTCTGTATAGTATTATTTTGTTTCGTGTCAATATCTTTTTGCTTTATTTTTTTGTTCTTGTGTGTTATCCTATATATGATGTTGATCAGTTTCACAAAAATATAGCTTTAGAGCAGGAGGCATGTTGTTATGACAGTCGGTGAAAACATAAGACGTATCCGGCAGGAACGTAATCTTACTCAAAGACAATTAGGAGAAATGGTTGGCGCAAGTGAAGCCTACATTCGTGCCTACGAAAGCGGCAGAAGAAATCCCAAGCCATCATCTCTTGAAAAAATAGCTGATGCTTTATCTGTCATCCCGAAGTACTGGCGAACTCTGATTTTGATGGCATAAAAGCCATACACAGACTTTTTCAGATATTCCGGCAATACGATGGACAACTCTTTGAATACCAGGATAAAGATGGAAATGATATGGTTGGAATCAGCTTTGGAACATTGTCTTTGATGCAATCATGGTTAGACCGCTATGAAAAATATGTGGAAGAAGTTGAAAAATGAAATGAAATAAAAGATGTTAAGAAGCGTGGGGAAGCTCTGCTGAAAGCGGAGGCAGACTTTAACCTCTGGATGGATATTTATCCGGAATCGGAACTATGGCAGGAACGGCTTAAGATTCAGAAGGCACATGATGAGGTTATGGATAAGATTGGATTAAATCCATACGATGGGAATAATATTTTATAATATTCGACAGCCAATAAGGAGGAATTCTATTGGATTTACTACTTTTATTTATATCTATTATATTATTTGTGTACCCCTTTGTAGATTTATTTCTTCTCAGTAAAACAATTACCAAACTACAAGAAGTTGCTCCCAGCATTATTAGTTATACTGACAAAATAAATATACAAGACACTAATACACTAAGAAGTATATTTACATATATGTCCCCAAAACTTATTAAGGAACATTTTACAAGCAAAAAAGAGTATCTCACTTACAAGCGTTCTTTTTACTTTTTTATTTGGTATTTTTCAAGTGGCTTTATCGCAATTATATTAAATATTATCGTATTATTTCTATCCCTGTATAATTTATCCAACAGTAAATTAGAAATATGTTTAATTTTTTGCGTAATGAATATTTGTGTTTTATGGATTTTTAAATTAAGTAGCATTTTTCATCTTTGGGGACTAAATAGATTAGCTTACACTATTGATACCATAGTCAATGCTATATTTTCTCCAAACGGAAAGGTTAATGAATTTATTTACAAAATATCTGTTAAAATTCTGCTCTACATAATTGATCTCATAGCCTTTCTATTGTTTTTTAAATACTCGAATATTATTATACAGCGGTACACCAATGTGGATTTCTTAATCGTATTTGCCGAGTTAGCATTCTACCAATATGTATTTGGAAAAATCACATCATTTTGCATCTCGAAAATCTACTGGAAGAAAGAAAAAAATAGTCATAAGTTTAAAAATTTTCAATCATTACTTACATACCATAATGATATATTTAAAAACACAACATACTTAGTACTGTTAACAATATATATAATAAATAAATATGTACAAATACTTTCGCAAGACACAACATATAACCTTATTCTTATCGAAGCAATAGGTGCCTTATTTTTACTTGACACATATTTTGAAAAAAACAAAGCAACCGATTCTCATATCTTATCAGAATGCAAACATTTTGAAGAAAACACACAACAAGTACCAAGAGAGGAGACTAAAATGGAATCAAATGATATCACGTCATCAAACGAGAATACGAATACTCCGAAAATTGACATTAACGACACTGCAATTCCCGAATACTTAGAAGTTGTAAAATCTGAATATGAAATTGAACGAAACAAAAAACAAAGTTTTGAAACACGTTCTGGATTGCTATTAACGTTATTAGGAGCCATAATGATTTTCTATTTTCAATCAATTAAACTAACTGATATTTTTATATTGTTTTCAAAACCGCTTACCTTTACCCTTTTCGTTAAAATATTGTCCGGTTGTAGCATATATGGTACATTTATATTTACTTTTATAGCCATTATCAATACAATATCTGCAAAAAAACATGATAATTTTGAAACCAATGGCATTAATGAACAGTTATTGGTAGAAGATCGCATAAATGCAATGACTCGGTTAATTTTTACCTATCGTGAAATCATTAAGAAACATAGAATCTCGAATGAAAAGAGAGCAAAATGGTATATCGCATCCCTGCATAGTATGTTAATATTATTGTTATCAACAATTTTATATATATCACTATAATGGAAAGGAGGTTATTTTATGGGAGTTGATCCAAACAATGTTAATATAGACTGGTCATCAATAACAAACGGAGCAAATTCTACTATAAATACCGTTGCATCACCAGCTACTGGCACCACACAAAATCCGCTCATAACTTCTTGTACTGAAGGAGCTAATCCACTTATAAGTCATGAAGTATTTACCGAAAATGGTTCAAGAGAAAAATAAAGGCCATCCATAGCAAACCTTTTCCGCCCATATTCTTATTTTGGCTTTGATATAAATTATTTATTTTTTCATTTAATGCTTTCATCATAATCAGCCCTCCATTTCAAATAAATAATAACAAAACACTCCCTGTTTTACTAGTAAATATATTTCAACTCTCATACCTAAAGAACTCCCTAGCCATCATCTCCGCCGTAGCCCGGTTATACCCCTTCTTCAGATACCCTTGCACAATCATCCCAAACATTCCCTTAACCATCTCATCCTCAATGTCACAATATGCCTGCATCTCCCCAGACAAAGCCATTGCCACATACTCTATTGGCTTGTTATCCAACAGCTTATGCAGCTTCGCCAGAGACTGCTCTGTTGTCCTCAGAGCAGCCTCCACTTCTTCGCACTTTATCCGCAACATATTTCCATCTGTAAACCACACCTCAACATAGCCGTTATCCATGTTATAAGCACATTCTACGATATTATCCATTCGATTATCTTTCATATCATCAATCCATCCTTCCCATTATCTTGCCCCATAAGACCTGTCATACCGCCTTATCTGCTGCTCTATACGCTCCTGTTCCTTTACCTTACGAATAATCGTATCAATCTGCTCTGCACCGGCATATCTCTTCACACGCTCCAGATCATCAGCCTTTTCCTGCAACAACTCTGTCCTATCACTCATATCCTTAATCTTGCCCTTGAAAAACTCCACATCATCTGACCATCTCTTCTTTTCCTTCCTTAGCTGTAATACTTCCTCTTTCAGCCTTACACACTGGATTGTCAGATTCTTTATCAACGACTTCAGCTTATTCACAAATGGCATAACCACCTTATCCCGAAATGACTTAGCAATTGCAAATGCTCCCGGTTCCGGCAATTGCCACTCCGGTGCTTCATCATACTTTCTTACATCATGCTGTAATAACTGCTCCGACTGTACCATCTGCGCTATATGGCTCTTAAGCTCATTCTGTTGCTTTTCAAGTTGAACATTATTCTGTTGCATATCATTGTATTTCTGTCTTAATGCCCGATTATCAGATTTCAATGAATCATTCCTTTGCTCCAGGGAATAATTATCAGCGGACAACTGATCATTCACATTCTCCAATTTACTATTCGTATATCGTAAATCTTCATGCCTTTGTTCCAGTTCTTCATTATCTGTCTGCAACTGTAGCCGCTTCTGCTTCAAATCATGATTTTCCATGCGAAGTCTGTCCTTGCGACTTTCAAGCCTTGTATTCTCCATTCTCAAATCCTGATTAACTGCAAGCAATGGGTACTTTCCTTGGATAGTATCCTAACATAAGAACTAATGCTTCTGCAAGGGAAAATAAAAATAATTGATTATTTGTTGTTATTTCAATCCTGCCTCCTTAAATTTTTCCAATCTGTAATGGTGTTCATTATCAAATTCCTTAACACCATTTTTGTAATCATATCCAAATTTTCTATAAAATTCCGTTGCTGTAATAGATGCTGGTATCTCAATTCTGCTTGCTCTTACATAAAATTCATCCGTTTCTAATGTATTTATGATTTTTCTTCCAACACCCTTTCCATGAAATTCCGGGAGGACAAAAATGGACAAAAGTATACTTTCTGTTTCACTTCCCCAAAAACTTGAGATAGAACCTGTTCCAATTATTTTTCCATCAAATTCAAAGACGTACATATGCGCATAACTTGCCACATTCAAAACCTTTTCCACATTGTAAACCTTTGCAAGTTTCTCCATTGCTGATATGCCATAATCTTTACTGTTAATCTCTAAGAAATTCCTGACAATAAGATTTCTAACCTCCTTGGCATCCTTTTCCTTAAATCTCCTTACCTCAATATAACTCTTTACATAAAATACTAATGTCATATTTTCATTTACAACTATTTCATCTCCAGTTCGAATAAATCCACATTTTTCATACAAATGGCAATTTTTCTCTTCCTGCTTGATAGTAGACAACCACCATTCTATTGTGTTCGGATAAATATCAAATAATTGTTTGATTACGTTACTGGCAACTCCTTTATTTTGAAGCTTTGGAATAACAAAAATAGGAGATATCCAATTTACATTCTTGTGTACTTTTTGCCCTTTATGCCATTTAACTCTTACAGCTCCAGCTTTCTCACCATTAAACAAAATAAAATAGAAATCCGAATTATCATCAACTATCTTCTTTGTTATTGTTTCAAGGCTTTCTTTCGCCGGACTTGTAGCATCATCCTGATATTTTTCATATAAGGGCATAAACGCTTCTATCTGCAGTTTATGCAGACATTCAGCATCTTCTCTTGTTATCAGTTTAAGTTCAATTAAATCACTCATTTTCTGCACCTCTTTCTTGTAAACATAAAAAATCGCACCAAACATTCAATGTCCAGTGCGATATCTCCAATTTAATAAGATGCAATGTAGGTAAAATCTTCTCTTATATTCTGGTTTTATGCACTAGACTAAAAGACCTACAAGCTATAACCTAATGCACTATCCTTGCATGTTTATAGCCGTGTACGTCCGTAATACATGTACATATAATGTCTTGAATATAAGTTCTGATTCATGTGTATGTTCTCCTTGTTTTTGTTGAATAATATACCAGTCTTGGCAATTCATGTCAACAATCTATTTGCCATTCAGAATAATATCTATCATTTCTTGCTTTCCATTAGTATATGCCACCCTATCATCTGCATACTTACTTTCCAGTTCTTCCTTCACCCTCTCATACTGCAAAGCTATATTCTCATTAGCATTTAGACAATCTCTAAAATGAATATAATTCTTCCACTCAGTTCCATTCCACTTCACAACATGAATATGGTGTGTCCTAATATCCTTTTCCATATCACCCATTACATAAAGAATCTGATATTCCACATCCGAGCCACGATAAAAGATTCCTTCCTTCTGTAACTGCTCATTATGTAACATTATTCTCTCAAAATCGGTTACCCCAACGACAATATCAATAACCGGTTTTGCTTTGATTGCCGGTATTGCTGTACTCCCAATATGCTGTATATCAATAGCATCATCACCTAATATAGATTTAAGTTTTCTGATTGTTTGAATGGCAGCCTCATCCCACTGTTTATCATGTGGTTCAAGCTGCACTGTTCCTCTTTTTAATCCTAATGACATAGCAATCTCCTTAATATTACATCACAATTTCACTGTCGAAATATTGTTCCTGAAAATGAATCTGTCTCCTGATTTCTTCCTTTGAAAAAGTTACTCCGACTGGCACAACTACCCACTTTTCTTCTATATCATCTTTTCTATAAACAATGGCAATAATTTTACCTGTAAACTTGCCTACTGGTTCATTTACACCTAATATATAAGCGTCCTGCTCTTCTCCATCTGGTGCCATAACTCCTTCAATGTAACCATAATTTATTGGATAATACATATCCTTATATTCAGGATGATAACTTCCTAATGGTCTATCGACCATGACAGTTACTGTTGCTCCGATTATAGAATTATTTTTTACCCGTAAATACTTTTCTATCAATTTCGGCTGTATCAACGGATATGTCCAGTTCTCAGGCAACTCAT
>ENA-OOZN01000811-OOZN01000811.1-human-gut-metagenome-genome-assembly--contig:-NODE-811-length-25914-cov-3.673963_pt1 | contig 25914 bp, 19 predicted proteins | sample MGYA00241187_ERZ501397 | MGnify/ENA primary metagenome ERZ501397 (study PRJEB25962, sample SAMEA2042921) | human gut metagenome | biome: human gut; feature: human-associated habitat; material: faeces... | reverse complement strand
ATGTGTATCGCATGCTCCGGGAGTTCGTGGATTTTGCCAATGTATTCAACTAACTCTCAATTTATCATACTTTTAGTACACACGGATAATGCCGGAGATTTCCCTCACGACGGACATTCCCTCCATGATGCGGATAGCGTCATTAAAATGTCTCTCCTTTACGAGATCGGTGATGACCACGATTTCGGCAATGCCGTCGTGGCTACGCTTCTGTACCATCTGTGCGATGCTGACATCGTTGTTGCCCAGGACACCTGCAATATTGGCCAGTGCTCCGGCGCGGTTCTCTACCTGCAGGCGCAGGAAGAAACGGCTATTCGTCTCCTCCACATCCAGTACGGGAAGTTTCTTGTGGCTGTCACTGCCAATCTTGCCGCAACTTCCATGGATAATATTACGCATCACATCGATGACATCTCCCAATACCGCACTGGCAGTGGGCATCTGTCCGGCGCCCCGTCCCATGAACATGGCATCATCACAAGCCTGACCATGAACAAATACGGCATTGAAGGAATCTCTGACCGTGGCAAGAGGATGGCTGTCCGGGATCAATGTGGGATGTACTTTTACTTCAATTCCTTTACCTGTAAGCTTTGTAATACCCAACAGTTTAATCACATAGCCGAATTCTTTCGCATACCGGATATCCTCTGCTGTAATCTTCGTGATGCCTTCCGTATAAACCTGAGGGAACGTCACGCGGGAGCTGAAAGCGATGGATGCCATAATGGCGATCTTGCGTCCCGCATCATAGCCTTCCACGTCTACTGTGGGATCTGCTTCCGCATAGCCCAGTCTCGTAGCCATATCCAGAGCTTCTTGATACCCCATACCTTCCTCGGACATTTTGGTCAAAATATAGTTTGTCGTACCGTTGACGATTCCCATGATCTCCGTCAATTGGCTTCCCGCCAGGCTCTGCCGCAAAGGGCGGATGATGGGAATGGCGCCTGCTACTGCCGCCTCGAATTGTAAGTCGCATTTATTCTCCGTGGCGATCTCAAACAACGGATCCCCATATTCCGCCAGCAGATCCTTGTTGGCGGTGACCACCTGTTTGCCGGCCTTCATTGCTTCTTCCACATAGGTTCTGGCCGGTTCGATGCCGCCCATGACTTCGATAACGATCTGAATCTCAGGATCTTCTAAAATCTCCTGCCAGCTATCTGTAAATAGTTCCTGTGGGATTCCCTCTCTTACCTTTCCCGGATTCCGCACCAGGATCTTTTTGATCTCCAGCTGTGCTCCTGTTTTCAGGCAGATATCTTCTTCCTGCATTCCTGCCAGCTTATACACACCGCTGCCCACGGTTCCTGCTCCCAATAATGCTGCATATATCTTACGGTTCTCGCCCATGATTTCTCCTCTCGTTCTGTAAATACTATCTGGGAAATACAACTATGTATCATTATAACAGACCTGTCTGCCAACACAAGATTTTGCTTACATTGTTTTCAATTTATTTGTTAAATAGTGTATCTTCTGGTAAACATCCTGTCGGATCTGTTCTTTTTCTTCTTCCTCTGTTATTCCCATGAATGTCACTACATCTGTTGGTCCGGCATGCTGTGGCGAAGCAAATTTTTCATCCAGCTTCTGACACATTTCTCTGATCAACTCTCTGTCTGTATAAGGCATAAATTCTTTAACAAGTGTTCTTACGCCTCCCTCATATTTGTCAACCATGTAATATATATCATACGCATCCTTCGGTTTTCCCCTCCCCAGTGCTGCTGTCTTCATGACCAGATAAGGTACTACAGAAATCACTTTCACATATCCACTGTCCTTTGCTCCATCCTCCCGCATATATTCTATTTTCACATCCGTTGGCGGAAAATCAAATGCAAAATTTCCTCCCGTAGCCGGTAAGGTTTTAATACCATCCACATGTTTGCTTACATTTCCGCCATCGCCGCCATATTTTCCGGACAGGAAATCCACGTCTACGTCATAGGAAACTCCATCTAAAACTATTGTTTTTATAAATGTAAAATATTTTTCTTCATGTCTTCTATACCCATTTTGTGTCAGTATCCGTTTAATCGTCCGATAGCTTTCTGCCTTTTTGATCTCCAGTTGATTCAGCAGAACATCTACATCAATAGAACCTATATGACCACCGTCCGGGTATAAAAGTGTCGGAACCCATCCTCCTATGATTCTGATATTATCTGAAAACTCATTCAAAAGATTTACGATCTCTCCGAGTACCATGTATGCGGCTGTCTTTTGTCCCTCTGAATAGTCAGTTGCCTTTTTCAGTTCTTCTTTCATCCTCCGTCCTCTCCGGGTATTCTCTGCGCAGGATCGCCTCCGCAGCCTCTTCCCCTCTTCCGGCATCCCCCAGCAGATCAATTACCGTTTGTGCCGGAGAAGTTACTAATGTATCATGAACAGGCTTTGCGTACATACAGGGGGTTTCGTCATGCGGTATCGTTATCACAACATTTCCTCCGGTGTTGACCGGCTGCAATTCCAGATCTTTTACAAATTCCTGAACAAATTGAGGTTCTACATATATTTCGGCTTTTTGATAACGTACTGTCGGCGCATATCGTGCCGCAGCCGAAAAGCCACCTAATATAGCTCCATTATCATGTGTTTTACTCCATTCAGCGGCTGATTGTTCTATCTCCGGAACCGTATCCAAAGAATAAAACTGTAATTTTCTCGCTTCTTTTTGATGATAATCCTTTGCCCATGTATAAAACAGTTCCCTAATGTTCTGCAAACGGAATTCCGTAGTACTCTTATCTATCCAGTCTCTGGCAAGCAAAAAACTTTTCACATTAGATACTGTTCCCAATGCCGTATTGCTCTCCTGAGCCAGCGTTTTCACCTGCCATTTTCGCTCCGGTTCATTCAGCATGGTACGAATAATTGCTGATGCAGCACTTGACGATTTGGATAAGTAATTTTTCTTTTCCCTGTGGGTTATGAACTTGTTATCCTGTCCACTGACATAGAGCAGAAATCTTTTCGTTAAGATATAACAATTTCCGGACAGATCCATATAACTGCATTTTTCCTCTTTCATTGCTCTGGCTGACTGCTCCGAAATATATGGTGCCATAAAAATATAATGCGTTTTATCATCCTGCCGCATCACGATTTCCATAAAATGATTAACGAATCTCTTTTCTCCGTTAGACCTGACTTCAATCACAAATAAAAGAGGCTCATCGCTGTCCTCCAAATACACCTTTGCCTTGAAATCCCCCAACGGTGCATTCTTCTTTTCCAAAAACACCTCGATATCCGAAACAAACGGAATTTCTTTCAGCCGGTTGCAAAATTGTTCTCTGGCCAGTTGCTCATATTGTATTTGTGACAAATTTTGTTTCATCAATTCACCCCTTTTCACCGTTTCGATGAAATAATTATATTTTATGAATCTTACATTGTCAACGGTTTCATCACATATAGAAACACCGCCTTTTTACAAGACGGTGTTTACGTTCTCTACTTTCTTTTCCTATCCCAGAGCCTTTTCCAGTTCGGCAATGACAATCTTCAATGCTTTGATCCGGGCATATTTTTTGTCTACGGATTCCAGAATATGCCAGGGTGCATACTCCGTGCTGGTCTTCTGGAGCATTTCGTTTACGGCATCTTCATACTGATCCCATTTATCCCGGTTGCGCCAGTCTTCGTCCGTGATCTTCCACTGCTTCTCCGGGGTGTTCTGCCGTTCCGTAAAGCGTTCCAGCTGGGTGTCCTTGTCGATCTGCACCCAGAATTTGATGATCACCGCACCCCACTGGGACAATTCCTTCTCGAACTCATTGATCTCATTGTAAGCCCGCTGCCAGTCGTTGGTACTACAGAAGCCTTCCAGCCGTTCTACCATGACGCGTCCGTACCAGGTACGATCAAAAATGGCAATATGTCCGGTCTTAGGAAGTCTCGTCCAGAATCGCCAAAGATAATGTCTCGCTTTCTCGTGTGGTTCCGGGCTGGCGATGGGGTGTACCTCGTAGCCTCTGGGATCCAGTGCTCCCGCGATCCGCTTGATATTGCCGCCCTTGCCTGCGGCATCCCAGCCTTCGTAGGCGATGACTACCGGAATCTTTTTCCGATAAAGGCGGTAATGCAGGGCATTCAGCTTCTTCTGCAGATGACGCAGTTCTTTCTTGTATTCTTCCTCGGAGATTTCCTTGTCCAGTTCCACCTCGGACAGCCTCGGCATCTTCACCAGTGGGAATACATTCTGCAAAATAGGCACAGCAAGGCTCTCATTCTGCATGGCCACATGGATACCGCTGCATAATGTCTCCAGCACTTGTAATTCCGCCCACTTTTTGTCCCCGGAGTCGATAATGTACCACGGAGCTACGGAAGCGTTAGTATCTGTGAGATATTTGTCGAAGACTTCCTCACATTTGTCATAATGCTTGTTCTGCCACCAGTCGTTCTCGCCCACACGCCATGCAGTGTCCTTGTTGCCTTCCAGTTCTTCCAGCCGCTTCTTCTGTTCCTTTTTTCCAATCTGGAAAAAGAGCTTCAACACCAGATAACCGTTGTCCGTCAACTGTCGTTCAAAACGTTTAATGCTCTCGATACGCTCCGCGTACTGCTTATCCGACAATTCACCCCGAAGTCTTCCCTTCGTCACCTCATCCATCCAGCCGGAATCCAGAAATTCGAACTTCCCGGCTTCCGGAATTTTTACAAAATAACGATACAGGAAAGGTTTCCGCTTCTCTTCCTCTGTCGGTGCAGACATGGAAGCCACCTTGAAAAATCGCGGATCGATATTTTTTATAATTCCGCCGATGGTACTGCCCTTGCCGGCCGCACCCCAGCCCTCGATCAGCACCAGCACCGGGAGCTTATGCTCCTTGATCTGCATCTGGAGTCTACCAAGCTCCTCCTGCGCCGCATTCAGTCGTTTTTCCAGTTCCTCTTTTTCCGGCTTCACCGCCGGAATCCACTGTTTCAGCATACTGTAACCACCCTTTCCCGAAATCCTCGTTTACTAACTTACATAAGTTTAGTGTATACCATTTTTAAAAAATATAAAAGCAATTGGGAAATATATTTACAAATATTATTTTTCCATCCGTTCTCTGATATTATTGTAGATTTCCCATGTCTGCGCATCATCTGCACCGTTTAGAATAACGGTGCTCCCCTCTACTTCCATGACTACATAAGTGTCACAGTCGTTATGAGTATAGCGGATGTAATCTGCGTGGATTTCATCGCGAAAATGTCCCATGGAGTATTTCAAGTTGCCAAAACCGTTCGTCCGGATTGTATTCGTATCCCGGAACATATTCTCTTCGTAAGCAATGCTTTCGATAGCGTCATATTTCACTGTGTAATCCTGCCAGCCCTCCGCCTGAACAGTAAATTCATTTTCTCCGTAACAGATCTCGATTTTTCCCGTATATAACGTCCATACCGTAAATAGCACACACGCGAGCATTATAAACACATAGACCGCAACCACTTTATGGTTGTAGTGTACTGCCAGCCCTTTTCCGGTGCGCAACTTCTTTCTATAATAGAGATAAGAATACAGGATGCTGCCAAAAGCTGCTGCCGTGATAGCGACAATAAACAGAAATAATGCAGCCATGCTGTCACTGAACAGTCCACAGATCATGCTCAATAGTCCTGCTGCCACCCATATTTTCCCACTGAAGCGGTGCGTGGCATTCCAGTTCTCCTCATCCTGCAATGTCCATACGACGCGGATGCCGATGGTGCGGTTCGGTTTCACCTTGGGCAGATAATTGCCCACAATAACAAATAGCAATCCCATTCCGACATACAAAATTGCCATGAGCAGATACTCTTTCCTTACACCCATATCAATCCATCTGGCGATACCGTTATAGAGCAATGTCATTCCCGGCACGATCCACGTAACCATTCTTATGACCTTGTCACTCTGCTGCCTGTTTCTGTTGTCGTAAAAAGTTACTGCCATTATTACCACATAAGTCACTGCAAAAGTGCCGTTTATCCACAGACTGTTCTCAAAGGTATATCCCAATATAATGCCCACGCACATAACAAATGCCGAGCAGATCAGCCTGCCTTTATTTTTCTGTATCATTTCCTTCATTATCCGATGCTCCTTTCAAATCTGTGATCCATAACATGATTTCTTCCAGCACGGAAGCATTCAGTTCATAATAAATAAACTTTCCTTCCCGCTTGTCCCGGATCAGATCTGCCTCCTTTAGCACCGACAAATGCCTCGATATGGAAGCCCCCGTCACCGGAAAATGTTCGCAGATCTCTCCTGCCGACAATCGACCGTTTTTCAGAAGATTTAGTATTTCACGCCTTATAGGATCTGCCAACGCTTTCAATGTATCCTGTATTCCCAAAAATGAATCACATCCTTTCATCCAAGCGTTTAACATTTAACCTAATTGTTAAATATATTGTATCATGTGGATTATTTAATGTCAACAGCTTCACAGATCAAGGCAGATACTTATTCCTGCGTATGGATACATCTGTACATAAAAATCCCTCCGTCTTATGACGAAGGGATCTCATTCTTCTCTATACTTACGTACCATCTTCCGGCAGTCCCCTTAAGAACACCACTGCCACCGGCAATGACAAAACCGCAGATAAAATATCGGACACCGGCTGTGACCACTGGATGCCTCGAAGTCCGAAGAAGGCTGTCAGGATCAGGAGAGCCGGGATATAGATAGTGCCACTTCGGAAGGAGGCTAAGATCGTCGCCCTGCCGCCCTTTCCGATGGACTGAAACAGCATGTTGCCGCAGATACATACCGGAATAAACGGCAGCGTCAGACATTGGATCTGCAACGCATAAAATGCAATCTCATAGGCATCCATATCCGTAAGGAATTCCAGCAACAGCTCTCTGCGGAACACATACACCACCCCTGCAAACACTGCCATGGTCACCAGACTAGTACACAGGGTGAACCAGAACGCTTTCTTCACACGGGAATACTTCTTTGCCCCGTAATTGAAGGACGATACCGGCTGGAATCCCTGGCCGATGCCCAGTGCCACACTAAATACGAAATTGAAAATACGGGACACCACGCTCATAGCGGCGATGGCAATATCTCCGTAGACAGCTGCCTGTGCATTCAACACCATGGTGGACACGCTGTTCAGTCCCTGCCGCATCATACTGGGGAAGCCTGCGGTAATAATATTCTTATGTACTGCAAATTCCCAGGTAAAATATTTCGGTGCCAGGCTACTCTGGGTCTTGCCCCTCAGGAAAAAGAGCAACAGAATCCCAAAGGATATGTACTGGGAGATCATAGTGGAAAGTGCCGCTCCCCGGATGCCAAGATTTAAGCCCCACATAAGAATGGCATCTCCCGCCATATTTAAGATACCGCCGGAGACCAGTCCTACCATCGCCAGATTGGCATAGCCTTCATACCGGAGCACATTGTTCATCACACAGCTGGATGCCATTGCCGGTGCCGACACCAGAATATAGAAAGCATAGATTCTCGCATAGGGAAGGATGGTCTCCGTACTTCCAAGCAATCTGCACAATCCGTTCAGATCCAAAATACCGATAATTGCGATCAACACTCCGACTCCCACCGCCAGATAAAATCCCGTTGCGGAAAAAGCTTTCGCCCGCTCCTTTTCATGAGCTCCTAACAACCGGCTGATATTGCTTCCGGCGCCATGACCGAACATGAATCCGAACGCCTGAATAATTGCCATCAAGCCAAACACCACGCCTACCGCTCCGGTAGCACTGGTGCCTAACTGGCTTACGAACCAGGTATCCACCATATTATACAGATTCGTGATCAGCATACTGATGGTAGTGGGCAGTCCAAGCTCCAGGACCAACCGTGCTACCGGTTCCTCGGTGAGCCGTTTATACTGTTTCTCCTCTTTTGACAATGTTGTATCACTCATATCACATAGCTCCTATATCATTACCACAGTTTCCATTCGGTTCTCTCTATGGTTTTACACTATTCTATGCCACAGTAATCCGCAGGCTGCTTCTGCCCGGTTTGAAATCATAATCCGTACCCATTCATCGTATCGCCAAAATAGCGTCTGCCCTACCGGCACGACGCTATTATAGATGATTCTCTTTGAAAATGTAAGCCCTTTTAGCTGCTTTTTTACTAAAATATTATGTTCAGCCTCACAGCTTCTCACTGAAATAGCTCTTATAGCCCTCCCCAAAGATCTCCGTGGCACTGGTGACGATCATAAATGCCAGGGGATCCTCTTCCTTTACGATCTCTTCCGCCTTGGGAGAAATGTTTTTCTTCATGGCACACATGATGACGCTCTTCTCCTTGCCGCTGTAGGCACCACTGCCCTGTACATAAGTTACACCAATGTCCAGCTCCTCCAAAAGTCTCCCTGCGATTTTTTCCGCATGATCGCTGATAATATAGATCAGCTTCGCCTCATCACGACCGTACAATACCACATCCAGCACCACTGATGTGATAATGACCACGATACCGGCATACAATGCCTTGTCAATGTTCCGGAATACAAACGCCGATGCTATGACGATAACCACATCTGTCAGGAAAAACAATGCTCCTGTCTTGAGGTACGGGAACTTTAGTCGCAGCAGCTTGATAATAATATCTGTTCCTCCCGTAGTGGATCCGGCCTTGAACACCCAGCCCATGGATACTGCCATCAGGGCACTTCCGGTCAGAGAGGCAAGCAATGGATCTGTGGTCACTGCTCCTACCGGTGTCAGCAGGTTCGTAAACAAAGAGGTCATTGCCGTACAATAGATTGTAGACAGAATAAACCGCAGTCCGAATTTCCAGATACCGATCAAAAGGATCGGTATATTGATGAGCAGCATCCAGGTACCGGTTTCAATGCCGAACAGACGATTTAAGATAATAGCGATACCGGTGATTCCACCGGGTGCCAGGGAGTTCGGATCCAAAAATAAGCTGACGGATACCGCATAGACAAAGGATGCCACCGTGATCATCACATAATCCCAGAGCATCTGTAAGGGTGTCTTTTTGTCCAGTCTCTGTATTTCCAGTTCTTTTTCAGTCTTTTTCGCCATAGCTCTCTCCATTTCCACACATAAAAGCCGCATATCTATAATATGCGGCTTTTATCAGTGATACATTCACTTCTTTTCTAAGAAACTATGCAGCGGCATCTGCATGACTCTGCACAATTATATATTTGCTCTGACCACCTTGGGCTGATAGCCTTCTTTTTCCAGAGCGGCAATGATCTCATTCTTATGCTCGGTGCCGAAAGCTTCCAGTGTGATACGCAGTTCCACAGCAGCACTGCGGTTGATGGATACGAACTGGTTGTGCTCCAGCTTGATGACATTACCGTTAACGCCGGCAATGATACCGGATACTCTGCACAGCTCACCGGGCTTGTCGGGAAGCAATACGGATACGGTGAAGATACGGTCTCTTAAGATCAGACCCTGCTGTACTACTGAGGACATGGTGATGACATCCATATTACCGCCGCTCAAGATAGATACAATACGCTTATCCTTCACATTTAACTGCTTTAAGGCTGCCACGGTCAGCAGTCCGGAATTCTCCACGATCATCTTGTGATTCTCTACCATATCCAGAAAAGCTACTACCAGATCCTCATCCTCTACGGTGATCACATCGTCCAGATTCTTCTGTAAGTACGGGAAAATCTTACTTCCGGGAGTCTTAACCGCAGTACCGTCTGCAATGGTGTTGACCTTTGGCAGGGTGGTTACCTTGCCGTTCTTTAAGGATACCTGCATGCAGTTAGCTCCTGCGGGCTCTACACCGATGACCTTGATCTTCGGGTTCAGCAGTTTTGCCAGTGTGGAGACACCGGTTGCCAGTCCACCGCCACCGATAGGAACCAGAATATAATCTACCAGCGGAAGCTCCTTGAATATCTCCATGGCAATGGTACCCTGACCGGTCGCCACAGTCAGATCATCAAACGGATGAATGAAGGTATATCCGTGCTCTTCTGCCAGCTCATATGCCTTTGCGCAGGCCTCATCATAGACATCGCCATGCAGTACTACCTCTGCTCCATAGCCTCTGGTACGGTTTACCTTGATCAGAGGTGTCGTGGTGGGCATTACGATGGTTGCCTTGCTTCCATAGCATTTTGCCGCATAAGCCACGCCCTGGGCATGGTTGCCTGCGGATGCGGTGACGATGCCACGGGCGATCTGCTCTTCGGTGAGCGATGCGATCTTGTTGTACGCGCCGCGAATCTTGAAGGAACCGGTGACCTGCAGGTTTTCCGGCTTCAGGAGAATCTCATGACCGGTCATCTCGCTCAATACCGGCGAAGGGATAATTTCCGTATGACGGGCAGTCCCTTTGAGACGTTTGGCGGCCAGCTTCAGTTCGGCTGCATGATCACGCTGCAGCGCCTTCAAAACATCCTTTTGTTCCATAGCTTTCCATTGTAAGCACCACAATGCCGAGAGACACCGGCTATCTCGCTTCACAGAGGTACATTCGGCCTCTTGCAGACAGCTATCTGCTTTTCACAGGGGTACCGAGCATCGAAAACCCCGAGTATAAGCCTTGATTTTTCAACGCTTATACTCGGGGTTTTGACGTTACGGTACCTCTTTCAAGGCGGATAGCATTTCGCAATAGCCCTGAAGTATCTCTGTGAACGGAGAAAGGTACTCAATCCGCTACAATCGCTCCAATCGCTACAGCTGAATGACGGCGGCCTCCCAAGGATCGAGCTCACGGTTGGCGAGGGAGGCCACGGCGTGCGGGGCATCATACGTGCTGATTACCACGTTCGACTCGGTGATTCCGGCGGCGGCCAGTTCGGCGGTTTCGCGCGGTAGATCAACGGTTCGGCCGGACATGTTGACCACGACCAGCAGCTTCTCATCGCCGAGGGTGCGGGTGAAGGCGTAGACATGCGCGTCATCCGCATCGAGCAGATGCCAGTCGCCAGGCATGTCGTGGCGCAGCGCGATGAGCTGCTTGTAGAAGGCATATACCGAATCCGGATCGTCGAATTCGCCGGCCGCGTTGATCGCCGCATGGTTGGGATTGACGGAGATCCATGGCTCCTTAGCGGCATCCGGCGCAGTGAAACCGGCATAGACAGAGCCGTCCCATTGCATCGGGGTACGCGAATTATCACGACCGCGCGCGGCGATACCCGCCAACATCGATTCGGGCGACTGCACTTTGGCTTCCTCAACCCTTTGACGGTAAGCGTTCAGGGACTCGAGGTCACGGTACTGGTCTAGGCGCGTGAAGTGGGCGTCGGTCATGCCTAGCTCTTCGCCCTGATATATGTACGGGGTGCCGCGATGCATGTGCAGCATCAGGCCAAGTGCCTTGGCCGAACGCACACGAGATTCCTCCGAGGAGTCATCACCCCAACGAGAAACGACGCGAGGCTGGTCGTGGTTACCAGTAAACAGGCTTGCCCAGCCTGCATTCTTCACGGCCGCTTGATAACCGGCCATAATGCTCTTGAGCTTCGGCAGGTCAAGTGGCAGTGGCTTCCATTTGACGCCTTCGCAGTCAAAATCAACGTGCTCGAATAGGAAGAGCATGTCCAGCTCGCCGTTGGCGGGGTCGGTGATGTATTCGTTGCGCTGTGCGGTAACGCCGGGAGCCTCGCCCACGGTGAGGAAGCCCTCACGGCCTTCGAACACTTCACGGCGCATTTCGGCCAGGAATTCGTCTTGGCGAGGGCCGTCCGCGCAGAACGGATTCGGGTTGGAATAGCCTTCCTCACCCACGGGCAGATCGTCCAGCTCGGAACCGTACTCGCCGGGCAGCTTGCCAGACAGGTCCGTGCGCTTGGAAATCAGCGTAATCACATCCATGCGGAAGCCGTCAACGCCGCGGTCAAGCCACCAGTTCATCATGTCAAATACTTCTTCCCGGACTTTTGGATTATCCCAGTTCAGATCCGGCTGTTTTTTCGAAAACAGATGCAGATAATACATATCCGTTTCTTCATCATACTCCCATGCCGGCCCGGAGAAACAGGAGCCCCAGTTATTCGGTTCCTTTCCATCTTTTCCATCTCTCCAGATATAATAGTCGCGATATGGATTGTCTTTAGACTTTCTGCTCTCTATAAACCATGGATGTTCATCGGAGGTATGGTTGACTACCAGATCCATGACGATTTTGATTCCATGCTCATGTGCTGCTGCCAGCATCCGGTCAAAATCTTCCATGGTTCCGAACTCGGTCATGATCGCACGATAATCGCTGATATCGTATCCATTATCATCATTCGGAGACTGGTATACCGGTGATAACCATACGACATTCACTCCCAGTTTTTCCAGATAATCCATCTTTTCTGTGATACCGTTCAGATCACCGATTCCATCTCCGTTGCTGTCCTTAAAACTTCTCGGATAAATCTGATATACGATACTTTCTTTCCACCATCTTTTTTCCATAGTTTTATCTCTCCCTTTTACATTTATCATTTTGTGTTTTTGCCAAACACCAGATACTCTCATCATAACCGAAAAAAGGGCGAAAAACTTCCGTTTTTCTCCCCTTTTTCTATACTATTCTGACTTTTCATGTTCACCGATTCTTCGGATCACTTCCGTTACCAGCGCACGAAATTTCGGTGCGGCAAGATCGGCGGCTTCCTGCACCTCTTTGTGGGACAGCGGCTGTGTACTCATGCCGGCTGCCAGATTCGAAATAAAGGAAATTCCCAGGATCTTCATTCCCATATGGTTGGCTGCGACAGCTTCACACGCGGTACTCATTCCCACTGCATCTGCCCCCAGTGTCCGTACCATGCGGATCTCTGCCGGAGACTCATACGCCGGACCGGTAAACTGCAGATACGTTCCTTCCTGAAGATCAATGTTCAACGCTTTGCTGCTCTCCCGGATGATCTTCCGGTACTCCCTCCGGTAAATCTCACTCATATCCGGAAAACGCGGTCCCAGATCTTCTCTGTTGGCTCCGATCAGCGGAGACGGTACAAAACTTGAAATCTGATCGGTGATCATCATCAGATCCCCGGCATGGAAGTTCTCATTGACACCACCGGCGGCGTTGGTCAGAAACAGGATCTCCGCACCCATTTTCTTCATCAGACGCACCGGAAGTACCACATCCTGCATCGGATAGCCTTCATAATAGTGTACCCGTCCCTGCATCATAACGGTCGGTACCCCTTCTACCTTTGCATATACAAACTGTCCTTTGTGTCCGGCTACCGTAGACCGCGGAAATCCTTCGATGCTCTCGTACGGAATAACCTTTTCCACAGTCACATGGTCTGCATAATCACCAAGACCAGATCCAAGGATCAGCGCCAGTTTCGGTACAAATGGGAGCTGATCTTTCACTGCCTCATAACACTGATCCAGTTTTTCTTCACTCTTCATCGCCGTCCTCCTTCTGTGCGCAGGCATCCCATACTTCCTGCTCTGCATCCTGTTCCGGCGCTGTTTCTTCTTTTGTTTCTTCCTGGGGTTCTTCGGTTTCTTCTTCAACTTCTGTTTCCGGCTCTTCGCCTTCTTTCTCTTCTTTCTCTTCCTGGTCTTCCGTCTCCTCTACCGGTCCCTGGGTAAACCATTCCTCTTCTTTTTCTTCCTCTTCCCCCGGAAGTTCCGTACCGCAGTACATGCAGAATACGGCATCTTTCGGATTGGAGATTCCACAGGCAGGGCATACATTTTTTCCCTGTTTTGCAGCCATGCTCTCTTTACACTCTGCCAGTTCTTTCTGCAGACCCATCACCACTTCACAGTGACCGGTCAGTTCTTCATCCATGGTATCTCCGTCTACATAGCGCTTATACACAATTTCACCGACATCCGCATATTTTTTCCGAATTTCTCTTTGCAGTGTCCGCACTTTGTTTCGCATCTTCTGTGTCTCAACAAATTCCTCTGTTTTCTTTCCCACAGCTCCTGCGGTCTCTGTGATCGTCTGTTTGATGCTTCCAAATAAATCTTCGTTCATAAGTCATACCTCCTTGCATATTAACCCCATTTGTATCCTTTTTACTGCAACAACAGCGGTTCCTGTCCTCTCAGAAGGATCTTCGGACCACCGATGTGTTCGATATACTCTTCGGTGATGATCACCTCTCCGATGCTGTCATCTTTCGGAATCTCATACATGATATCCAGCATGTATTCTTCCAGAATCGCCCGCAGTGCTCTCGCACCGGTATCTTTTTCCAGTGCTTTTTTCGCAATCGCCCGCAGCGCATTCTCTTCAAATTCCAGCTTCACTTCATCCATCTCCAGCAGTTTTTCATACTGTTTGAGGATTGCATTGCGCGGCTCTTTCAGGATTTTCACCAGCATATCCTCATCAAGTCCCTGCAACGTGAAAATAATCGGCAGTCTTCCCAGAAATTCCGGCACCATACCGAAGGCTCTCAGGTCTTCCACCGTCACTTTATCCAGCAGGTTTTTATCGTTATCGTATTTGTCCTTCAGATCCGCCTGGAAACCGATCGACGATTTTTTATTTAACCGCTCTTTGATGATCTCAGTCAGATCCGGGAATGCACCACCGCAGATAAATAAAATATTGCTGGTATTTACCGTAGCCAGCGGTACCATAGCATTCTTGCTGTTCGCGCCGACCGGCACTTCCACATCACTGCCCTCGAGAAGCTTCAGCATCCCCTGCTGTACCGCCTCACCACTGACATCTCTCTGGTTCGTATTTTTCTTTTTGGCAATCTTGTCAATCTCATCGATAAAGATAATTCCATGCTCCGCCCGCTCCACATCGTTATCGGCTGCCGCAAGCAGTTTGGAAACCACGCTCTCGATATCATCACCGATATAACCGGCCTCAGTCAGAGAGGTGGCATCAGCAATAGCCAGAGGCACATCCAGAAGTTTTGCCAGTGTCTTTACCAGATAGGTCTTACCGGAACCGGTGGGGCCGATCATGAGGATGTTGGACTTTTCGATCTCAATCTCATCCATAGTGTCAGTGGCCACTCTCTTGTAATGGTTGTATACTGCTACGGAGATGACCTTCTTGGCTTTTTCCTGTCCTACCACGTATTCATCCAGACTGGCCTTGATCTTATGAGGTGCCGGAATGTCCTTGATATTGAATACAGGTTTGGGACCTTCCGCCTTCTTTTTCTTCTTGAGTTTCTGCTTGTTGGGAATACCGCCGTCTCCCTGAAGATCCGCCAGATTCACAAAACTGATATTGGGGAATCCGTTCTGTCCGTTAAACTGGTTGAAATCATTGGGATTGTTCAACATTCCCTGATAATCGAACTGGCTCACAGTCTCCATGGTCTTGTGCATGCAATCATCGCAGATGCAGATATGGTTGGGCAGCTTGAACATTCTGCCGGCTTTGCTCTCCGGTCTGCGGCAGATAAAGCAGACATCTTCGTATTCGCTGCTGTCCTTTTTGTCCTCTGACTTTTTTTCGGTGGAATTTTCTTTTGCAGTATCCGCCACCTGTGTGTTTCCGTTATTTTTTTCGTTATCCTGAGTTTCACTCACATCGGTCTCTGTTTTTTCCTCCTTAGGGATCACTTCTCTATAATCATCATTATAATTATCTGTCATGTTATTCTCCTCTTTGTTTCCTACCACTATTCCGCAGTGTATCTCGGTAACACTTCGTGTTCCCTCGATATCCGGGCTTCGCCCTATCATCCCCGGCTCCAAAGCATCTTCGCAGTGTATCTCGGCAACACTTCGTGTTCCCTCGATATACGGGCTTCGCCCTATCATCCCCGGCCATTACGCAATAATGCCTGCAAGCAGTCATATTGCATAATACCCGTGTCTGACACTTCTCATTGCCTACGCTTATTATACTCAATGAAGTAGCGGGGCACAAGTTAAGTTTTTCTAAACCATTTATAACTATTCATATTTTGGTAAATATTACAAGACCCGGGCAAAACCATATGTCTCGCCCGGGTCTCTTTCCATTTCCTTTTATTTACCTGTTATTTCTTTATTTCTGGCTTGCAGGTCTGCTGCCCAGTGTCAGATTCAGCTCGATGGATACATATTCACCGTTCTGAGGTCTCTGTACCGTTACGGTTACGGAATCACCGACCGCATAATACTGTAACGTTTTCTGCAGATCAGAGTAAGAAGAGATACTGCTGCCGTCAAATTTGGTAATGATATCACCTTTCATGATACCGGCATTGGCTGCTGCGCTGCCTTCCTCTACAGATACTACATAGATACCTTCCGGCATGTTGTACATCTGGGAGATCTGGGAAGTTACTTCCCGCAGGGAGATGCCGATGTAACCGACTTCATCCTCAGCTACCTTGGTTCTGGTCTGACGCTCCATCAGATCTGCAATGATAGGACTTGCCGAAGTAATCGGGATAGCATATCCCATACCTTCTACGGCAGTACCACCGATCTTGTTGGAGTTGATACCGATAACCTCACCATTCATGTTCAGCAGTGCACCGCCGGAGTTACCGGGGTTGATGGCTGCGTTGGTCTGGATGAAAGTACCGGTAGAGCCGTTCTCCAGACCGGTAGAGCCGTTCTCCAGAGTGATCTCACGATTCAGGGCACTTACAATACCGTTGGTAACAGACTGACCATAGCCAAGGGCATTACCAATAGCGATGACCGGCTCACCAAGCTTCAGATCATCACTGCTGCCAAGTGTTGCTACTGTAATGGCATTCTTGGTATCATCACTCAGATCATTTAAAGATACTGCGATCACTGCCAGATCCATATCGGAATCCAGTCCTTTGACCTGTGCCTGTGCTTCACTGCCATCGATAAAAGTAACGGTCAGAGTATCTGCACTCTCTACTACATGATTATTGGATACGATCAGCAGTTCATCATCGGTCTTACCTACAATGATACCTGAACCGCTGGCTGCTTCTTCCTGTGTATACTGCTGTCCGAAGACATTGGCTGTCTCGGTAAAGTTATTTACGATGGATACCATGGCAGGCATTACTTTTTCTACCACATTGGATACATCGGACTCTACATAAGTAACATTGGTAGCCAGCTGTGCACTCTGGGTACTTTCTGTCGTTGCCTCAGAAGTGATCTCATCTACCACTGCGGTATCTGTGCTGGTCGTAAACATCCCGGTTCCCTGCTGTACTGCATAGAAACCGATTCCTGCGAACAGTCCAAAGAACAATCCCAGGCTGACACTTACCATTGCCTTCCGGAAGTAACCGCCATGTTTTGGGGTTTTCTTAGGCTCCGTATTGTTGCTGCCTGTGGTTCCGCCCATCTGATAAGTGGTGTAACCATTCGTGCTTCCTGCTGCACTCTGGGTAGTACTATGATTTTCATAGCCATAACTGCTTTCTGTTCTTGTCTCATTCAGATCTGCTCCACTGAATGTACCGGTTGTATTTTCATTGCCGGTTCCGTAACCGGAAAAATTATCATTCTCGTACATATTGCTTCCTCCTATCCTGTTGCAAGTGAGAAACTCTTTTTACCATTACCTGTTTCATTTCTTCCTCTCACCTTATGAACACAGTATATCCGTCAATTGTGTCCGAATTGTGATAACTTTCTGAAGCAATTATGAATCCTGAAAAAACAGAGAGTCTGTTCTGCCTGCAAGCAGTCTCTCTATGGGTAAGTTATTACACTCTACTCAACAGTAACGGATTTTGCCAGGTTTCTGGGTTTATCCACGTCACAGCCGCGTCCCACTGCCACATAGTAGGAGAACAACTGCAAAGGAATGATTGCCAGAGAATTGGTAAAGTACGGATTGGTCTCGGGGATGTATATTACATAATCCGACGCTTTCTCAATGGCCTTGTTGCCTTCAATGGTGACTGCCATAACAAAGGCTCCTCTTGCTTTTACTTCTACCATATTACTGATGGTCTTCTGGAACAGATCCGGCTGGGTTGCCAAAGCCACTACCAGCGTACCATCTTCGATCAGAGAAATCGTACCATGCTTCAGTTCTCCAGCTGCATAAGCCTCGGAATGAATATAGGAGATCTCCTTCAGTTTCAAGGATCCTTCCAGTGAAATCGCGTAATCAATACCGCGTCCGATGAAGAAGATATCTCTTGCTCCCACGTAACGGTTGGCAAAATGCTGGATCTTCTCCTTCTGTCCCAGAAGCAGTTCAATCTGATCCGGCAGGCATCTTAAATCTGTCAGCATACCGGCGAACTTCTCCTGATCAATAGTACCACGTACCCTGGCGAATTTCATAGCCAACATGTAAAGTGCAGTTAGCTGTGCACTGTAAGCCTTGGTGGTAGCCACTGCGATCTCGGGACCTGCCCAGGTATACATAACACTGTCTGCCTCTCTGGCAATGGAGCTTCCCACCACATTGACAATGCCCAGTACCTTGAAGCCCCTTTCCCTGGACTCTCTCAGTGCTGCCAGAGTATCTGCCGTCTCACCGGACTGGCTGATGACAATGACCATATTACCCTTCTGAAGAATCGGATCACGATAACGGAATTCACTGGCCACATCCACTTCTACCGGGATTCTTGCCAGACCCTCGATCACATATTTTGCGGTAACTCCGGTATGATATGCGGAGCCGCAGGCCACAATATGGATCTTCGTGATCTCTTTGATCTCTTCATCACTCATGTTCAGCTCTTCGATCACAATATCATTATCCTTGATTCTCGGAGAGATGGTATCGTTGATGGTCTTCGGCTGCTCATAGATCTCTTTCAGCATGAAGTGCTCATATCCAGCCTTTTCTGCCGCATTGGCATCCCAGTCAATGGTCACCGGCTGCTTCTCGATCTCTTCCTCATCCACGGAGAAGAAACGCAGACTACCCTGCTGTAATTCCACAACTTCCTGATTGTCTACATAATATACGGTTCTGGTATATTTCAATATCGCAGGAACATCGGAAGCGATAAAGCTGCCGTTGTCGCTCTTTCCTACGATCAGCGGGCTGTCCTTGCGGGCTGCAAAAATCTTATCCGGCTGATCTGCAAACATGATCCCCAGCGCATAAGAGCCTTCCACACGATGAAGCACCTTCGTGATGGCTTCCAGAGGATTTCCCTTGTAATAATAGTCTAACAGATGTGCCAATACCTCGGTATCAGTCTCGGATACGAACTGATACCCCTTATCCTGCATCTTTTTCTTCAGGGGAATATAGTTCTCGATAATGCCGTTGTGTACCACGGCAATGGTTCCCGCATTGTTCATATGCGGATGAGAATTGATATCGCTGGGAGCTCCGTGAGTTGCCCAACGGGTATGTCCGATACCGGAGGTTCCTTTCATATTCTCTCCGCCGTGGGTCAGGTTCTCCAGAACCTTAAGTCTTCCCACTGCTTTTCTGGTGTTGATCTTCTCACCGTCAAAAATCGCCATACCTGCGGAATCATATCCACGGTATTCCAACTTGGACAGACCGTCCAGAATGATCGGTGCTGCCTGTTCTGTTCCAATATAACCTACAATACCACACATAGTCATACATCCTTTCTGTTCTGTTTCCAGTATTCCTTGTTGGAAGTAAAAGCAAGTACCCATTTTTTCGGGAGCCTGCGATAGTTCTTTCCCAGTAAATAACCTGCATATTTACAGGCGCATTGCATATAAAAATGGGGCAATCCGGCAGACATATGGTTGCTGCGCAAATATACCGTCACATCTTTCACCATTCGTTTTCCCTCGGACTCCGAAGGATATGCTGCAAAAATCTCGGGATGCTCTGCCTGCGATACTCCCAGGTCAAAGTTTCTGTGAAACTGCTGCCCGTTGGTATAATTATGAGAATGCACCACCTGCGCATCCGCCGCATAAGCCACAGAGTATCCTGCTTCCACCGCCTTTGCCGCATAGATCATATCTTCATTAAATATCGTATGTCTGACGAACCCGCCCAGTTCCTCATAGATCTCCCGGCGATAGGCCGCACAGACATTGGAGCAGAAAAAGGTCTTGATCCCCAGGCTGTCCAGGTCTGCTGCCGATTTGATCCGGGACTTTGCCGGATAGTTAAATTCTCTGGTATAGCTCTCCACCGGTGTCGAATCCTCTCTGGGCAGCTGTCTCGCATAGGCCACCGCCACTTCCCCCTGCAGGGGTTCCACCAGTTTTTCGATCAGCCTGTCATCTTTCGGCATGGCATCCTGTGTCATCATCACGAAGACATCCGCAGAAGACTTTTTTACTCCCATCCGTCTCGTACCGCCATGATCGAACTCTCTTTTGGATACATGGTATACCTTGACATTCTGATAGGTTTCCAGAAATCTGATTCCGTAGATCAGCTGTTCAAAATATTTTTCTTCCGTATTCAGAAGAATCACCTGATGTACCGGTACGCTCTGACTGCCCAGTTTATCCAATAATGTAAATAATTCTTTTCCCGGCTTATACAGGGGAATGATCACATCTATCTCCATGTCAGAGCGCTCCTCACTTTTCCAATCTCTGGTTCATTATACTTTAACTCTTATTGCGGCACAAGCCTTTTCCTACTGTCCAAAAGGCTTATAACCTTCTTGGTAATGCACAAGGGAGCCCCGGCAGATTCCGGAAGACTCCCTTGTATTCCTGTTGCTTTACTCTATACACTGTTTCTTACTTATTCATATAAGGTGATGTGTCAGATTCAATCTTATTGCTGTATTCCTTCACGTTGCTGGTTACGGAATAGTTGGCATCATCAAACAGGAACTGATGCAGCCATACTACATTGCTTTCGAGATTTACCGGAATAACACAGCTTCCCTTTGCACCGATATTGCCGGTGTCACGCATGGTCTCTTCGGGGAAACCTCCTTCGTCCACTATGCGATAATTTGAAATATTGCCCAGCAGATCCAGGATGTCCTTGGAATCCAGACTGGTGTAAATGTCGTCGATGGCACTGTTGAATACCTTGGACAATGTTGCATAATCTGCTTTCTTTGCCTGATCTTCGATTGCCTGAATGACTTCACGCTGACGGGCAGCACGCTTAAAGTCGTTACCAGCGGTATAACGGATACGGCAGTAAGCAGTAGCCTGCAGACCATTCAACAGCTGCATACCGGTCTCAGTTACCGGTGTATAATCGCATTTCAAAACTTCTGCAATACCGATCTGATAGTTGTTGATATGCTTGATCTCCTCAGAGTCCACATCAATATAGATACCGCCCAGACCGTCGATCACTTCGCTCAGTCCTTTATAGCCTACGGTCACAAAGTTCGTAATATCCATATCCAGATTCATGTTCAGCATCTTAACCGCCTGCTCTGCTCCGCCATAGGAATAAGCGGCATTGCATTTCTGGTAGGAATCCGTACCGGTATTCAGGTACGTATCACGATATACGCTGACCAGTTTGATATCACCGGTATCCATGTTGATGCTGGCGATCATGATACTATCGCTTCGGCTGCCCTTGTACAACAGGCTTTCCTTGGTGGCGTCCACACCGAACAGGGCAATGTTCATATAGCCCTTCATAGTTTCATCCTGCTGCACCTCTTCGGGAATCTGAAGTTCTTCTGTCTCCAGAACGGTTACCTTGGGGCCCTCATTGTTGGTATGAGTCATTACCAGATACAATAATGCTACCATGAACAGGATCACTACGATCTCTATGCCAAAGATGATAACCTTTTTTCTCTTCTTGGCTGCACGCTGTTTGGCAGACATTCTCTTCTGTCCGTTCGCAGCTCCGGTTCTCTGTCCACTGCCGGCAGGTCTCTGACCGCTTCCGGCGGGTCTCTGTCCTGTAGGTCTCTGTGCGCTTCCGGAAGGTTTTCTTCCGCTTCCGGCAGGTCTCTGACCATTGCCGCCATTGTTGTTAGAATTTGTTGCCATCTTGTCTTCTCCTTGTACTAATAAGCATTTTTATTGATAAATCCTGTAAAGAACGTCATAAGAATGATTTTGATATCAAATCCAATGGTCCAGTTCTCAATATAGTAAATATCATATTCGATTCTCTTCTTGATGGAGGAATCACCGCGCAAGCCATTCACCTGTGCCCATCCGGTCAGTCCCGGCCGTACCTGATGTTTTACCATGTAACGGGGAATCTCTTCCTTGAACTTTTCCACAAACTGCGGTCTTTCCGGTCTGGGACCGACCAGACTCATATCTCCTTTTAAGATATTGAACAGCTGGGGAAGTTCATCGATACTGGTACGTCTGAGAACCTTACCGATACCGGTGACTCTGGGGTCATTGCGTACCGTCCATCCCTTTTTCTCTTCCGCCGCCGTCTGCATTGCCATGCTGCGGAATTTGTACATATAAAACGGCTTATTATGAAGTCCTACCCGTTCCTGCTTAAAGATCACCGGTCCCGGGCTGGACAGCTTTACCAGAATTGCTGATATGAGCATGATCGGTGAGGTAATAATGATACCGAAAATGGAACCAACGATATCCATTGCCCGCTTGATCACCATATTGCCTGTGTTCGTCAGCGGTACATACCGGATATTGATCACCGGTAATCCCATCAGATCCTCCGTATAGGGTCTGCTGGGGATCAGACTGCTGTAATCCGGAATGAATTTGGTGTGCACCCCGGATTTCTCACAGATATCCACCACACCTTCCAGATAATCATAATCCTTCAGGGAAAGTGTGATTGCGATTTCATCCAGCTTGTTCTCCGGAAGGATGTATTCCAGATTACCAAGCGTTCCCAGTACTTTCACTCCCTTATAGGTCGTGCCGCCCGGGATGTGCTCATCCAGAATACCACACACTACATATCCCCATTGGGGATTGCTGAGGATTCTGTCAATATATTCCTCCGCCGCCCGGGAATAACCTACCAGCAAAATATGCTTCAGATTGTATCCTTTTTTCCGTATGGAACGCAATGCCTTGCGCATGATGATACGGAATACGGAAGTCAGAAAAACATTCAGGACATAAAAAATTGCCATGACGGATCGTGAAAAATTGATCTCACGGATGATCATATACAAAATAATGATCAAAGCCGCCAGGCCAATGGTATTCGCCTGCAGGATACTGTATATCTCATGTCTGCGGCGAACCGTACGCTTCGGGGAATACACACTGCACCGGTAATACAGGAACATATAACCGGGTACAATAAAGGGAAGCAGCATATAATAATCCTGCACCGGCAGGACACCGATCCCCGGACCGTCATTTAAGATATAAAATTTGATATAATAGGCAAGGACAAAAGATGCTGCCGTGATCAGCGCATCTATTATCACAAGAAGCCTGTTAAAGACTTTCTGGTTGTCTTTTATCATACGGGTCACCCAATCTTTAAGTCCGAAAAGCTTCTTTTCAACGATTTCATTCTACAATAACGGTGGTTTTTTCTCAACTTAAGAATTTATGAAGCAATTTCTTAAGATTTCATAAGAATTCGAAAAACATTCAGGTATAATTGCCACTGAATCTTCACATAATTCCATAGATGGCTCCATTGAAAGTGCACCTTTGCCTGCTTTCCCACAGGACCCACGGTACGTTTCCACCCTTCGGCCAATCCCTTTAAATATAGTTTTCCCATTCTCTTCTTACAAAAAAACAGAAATTTTATGCCAAATCCAAGCAAAAAGAACGGCAGATTCAGGATCCACTGTAGTAGCGGCATATTTTTGCCGATGACATAGATATTATTGGAAGAAGAAAGTTCCGTTTTCCGGGAATTGTAGCGGGATCCCGTAGAAGCACTGCCGTAATGCAGAACGGATGCCGTCGGCTCGTACCGGTTCTCATAGCCGTAGATCCGGGCACGGTAACCGATATCCAGATCTTCCAGATAAGCAAAATGCGCTTCGTCAAAATAGCCGATCTCCTCAAATACCTGACGTCTGTAAATTGCCGCTCCGCCACAGGCTGAGAATATGCTGACATTCTTGTCATAATCCACAGCAGGCCGGCCTTTTCCCCGGGAATATGCCCATCCCAGAACGCAGTAGCGGTCTCCCGCATCATCCAGCAGCTCTGGTTTATCCCACATAAGCATTTTGGCGCTGACGGAAAAGATCTTTTCATCCTTCCGAATGGCATCATACAGTCCTTTCACAAATCCAGCTTCTACTCTGGTATCGTTGTTCAACAGGATCACATAGGAGCTTCGTGCCTCCCGGATTCCCAGATTCACCGCATGACAGAAGCCGGTGTTCTCCGGCAGGGCAATCAGACGCACCTGCGGTTTTCCCCCCTCTTCTGCCGGTGCCTCTTTTTTGCGACACCATTCGCTGTCCAGATATTCCACGCTCCCGTCAGCAGAACCATTGTCTATGATCAGCACTTCATATTCCGGTGCATTTTCCTGTCCCTGACACAGGGAAGCCATGCATTCCGGTAAATATTTCATTCCGTTGTAATTGGGTATAACGACGGTTACTTCCTTCATAGTCTCTCCCATTTCTCCGGATACTCCGGCAGATACAGCAGTCTTCCCCGTTTTCGTAATGCTTCCGATAATTGCAGACTTAAAAGCCGGATATCTGCCCCGGCAGGCAGTGTGGAGCTGTCAAATACCGGCTGTTGTTCCGAACCTCTTACTACTTCCGTATAAGGCACTCCCACGATTTTTTCAAACAATTCCCTGTCAGCTGACCGGATCCTGATGCAGCGAAGGTCTAACGCTTCTGCATCCTGGGACAGCTCCGCCCGGTGAAGATAACCGCCAAAGTCCTTCGGCAGTCCCTCGTAGAACACCTTTCCGTCCGCAGTCATTCTGCCGCCGGCGATCCTGCCGCGGTTTTTCCCAGACAGCACTCTTCCACCTACTGCAGCCACATCCGGTCTCTCCTGTAATACCTCTGTATATTGTAACCGATAAAATCCTACATGTCTGGTCTCCTCTGCCTTTGCCGGGATCCCACGTTCTGCCGCATGATCCTGCAGTGCACGCAGCCCCGCTTCGTAAGCATATTTCTTGCTGTGGGGATTGGCTGCTGTAGATGCTTCATGGCATCTCCAGTGATACAGCACTCTGGGAATATGAAGAATTCTCTCCTCCCCGGAGCGGCCATCTGCAGCCAGCACCTCTGACACTGCCCGCAGCACCAGATCATAGTCCTGGGCACCGTCGCATTCTGGCCGGAAGGCCAGTTTCTTCATCAGATCTGCATCCATCACCAGAAAATGGCAGATATAGTTATTACTCAGGATTAAATCGTAATTAAAGTCTTCTTTATGGTTGGGATCGTAATATTTTGTCTCATCCCCGTTGCATTTGTCTTCATCCGAATAAGCGAATGCAACTCTGACACCTCTGTCATTTGCTTTGGTAATAGCATCTGCCATCTCATACAGAGCATCCGGTGTCAATACATCATCATGATCCAGCAGGCCGATATATTCTCCCCTTGCATAGGGTAATGCCTGATTAGTATTCGCCGCAATTCCGGCATTTTCCGTAAGGTGTATATAGTGGATCCTTGCATCCGCTGCAATAGTTTCCGCATTTTCCAGGAGCCGTTCCGTCAGGAATCCCTGATTTGTCAACGTCTCCTCCACACTGTGATCCTCTGTGGCATCCGCCAGAATCAATTCCCAGTGAGGATAGCTCTGTTGCATAACGCTTGTTATCATTCTGTTCAGATAGATTTCCGGGGTACGGTACAACGGCACCACAATGCTGAGTGTAACCGGATTATCCCATTTTCTGCAACTTTGCCTTTCCAGTTCCTCTTCCGGACAGGGCACATAAAAATAGCGGTCTGTCTCTGTCAGGCGTTCCCTTACAGAGATCCAGGTTTCCCTCAGGCCGTTGCGTTGCAAATAATATAGAGTTTTCTTAAGGTTTGCTATGTTCAGCTTTGCCACGGATACCTCCACTTTTATAAAAGAGCAAATCGCCCTTCCCGGGCGATTCGCTCTTAAAAATAACATTAACTATTCAGAACTCCATTCGCAAAATCGCTCTTCCAGAGCTTTCCTGAATAACATACTTGCATGCTATGATGCCAGGGTCAAAAGGTCTAAGCCCACATGAGCTTGCTCATAGGTGGGTG
>ENA-OOZN01000793-OOZN01000793.1-human-gut-metagenome-genome-assembly--contig:-NODE-793-length-26309-cov-2.835682_pt1 | contig 26309 bp, 10 predicted proteins | sample MGYA00241187_ERZ501397 | MGnify/ENA primary metagenome ERZ501397 (study PRJEB25962, sample SAMEA2042921) | human gut metagenome | biome: human gut; feature: human-associated habitat; material: faeces... | reverse complement strand
ACGGGCAGACCTCGAGCATATGCGCGCCGAGGGAATATTCCTGACCTTTTACAAGGTGATAGGTATAGTCCTCCATGAAGCCGGACGCGCCGTTGCCGCCCATTCCGGATAGTCGAATTTGGTGTATTCCGGCACGCTTGCATGGTCGTCCTCTTCCGTACAGGCCGTGAGGAACAACGGGGCAGCCAATGCCAGCCACATATATTTCATTTGCATATATTTCATAATTGTTCTTTAATTAAGATGCCGAATGTAAAGCTGCCTGGAGCGGACAGGAGGCCCGGCTCCGGCTGCTTTTTCACTCTTGAAACTTATCTTTTCACTTTGATGACTTTGTAAACATTGTCCTTGCCGTTCACACAGATATTGACCATATAGACACCCGGAGAGAGGTTGAGGGCGTCGGTATAGTGGATGTCCACCTGTCCGCCTTCGTTGCAATCCGTCAAGAGAGCCATCTTGGCACCCTTGGCATCGGTGATGGTTACGGTTACCTTGTCGGCTGCATCCACCTGCTTGCGGATAAACAGTTCATTGTAGAACGGAGACGGATAAACGGCGCGGTCGTAGCGGCTGTCGAAGGAAATCACCATCGGGTTGTCGTATGTTCCTTCTACGGCATCGGCGTTGAAACTGCCGGCATCCGTTGCCGAAGCTACGATTTCACCCCGGCGTTCCACTGTCATGTCGATGCTTCCGGACTGTTCTCCGGCTACGGACAGGAAGAAGAGAGGCTCATCGTTTCCTCCCTGGCAAATCACCGGAGATTCTCCGCGGAGTTCACCGTTGATATAAGCGCGGAGCACATCACCCTCGGCCAGTTCTACACCCTCTACGGTTGCCACCATAGACATGGTACGTGCATAGTTGGTGTTTTCCACACCGTGGTTTTCCATCGTTTCGTCGGCTGCGTTACGTTTGGTTGTCACTTTGGCCTTACGATTTTCAGTAGACGGATAGCGCAGGGTTGCTGTCGTCGTGCCGGTGCGCTGTAACATATATCCGCGTCCCGGCTGCATGTAGGTCAGACTACCAATCCAGCCCAGGTTGCCGTTCCACATTGCGAATGCGCTCTGGCTCTTCACCACGTCGCCCATTTCGGCCTCATAGCCTGCCAATGCTTCTGTCAGCGGCAGGTTCTCCTGTGACAGATACGGGATGTAGTTCCATACGGCTATGCCCTGTTCGTTCACACTGCGGATGTCGAGGATATGGTTGGCCGGGTTCACTGGACTACCGATAACACTCAGGGTCTGCGGATAAGAAGAGCGTATCATGAACATACCTTCGTTGTCTAAGGAGTTGAGTGAACCAACCCAACCGGTCTGTGCGCCGTAGGTGGCCACACCGCCGTCTTCGCGTTTCACTTCGTCGCCCGACAGCCATGCGTTGTTCTTCAATACCTGTGACAGGTCGTTCATGTCTTCGTCCATGACATTGAATGAAGTCCATGTCCATCCGTTGTTCAATGCCACATCCAACTGCACCTTGTCGAGGTTGGAGAATACTACCGGTACTTTGGGCGAGCCTACGATGCTGTTGGCCTTGAATGCCACAGGCGTCTCAGGTTCTACGATATATATCTTTCCGGTAGAAGCGTCCCACATCTTGAATTCGAGTTTGTTGTGAGATCCGGTATTGCCGTACACGGTAAGCAGGGCATAATACATGTCGTTCACTTTGATATATTCGTTGGTGGCCACACCTACGCATACATCGTCCTCGAATGCTGCCAGCATGTCTTCGGTGTCGTTGGAGAAACGTCCGTTGATTTTCATTTGCCCATAAACGCTCATGTTGAACTTGTAGTCCGCCGGGTTCACCGTCCAGTCCGGACGCTTGCCGTTCACTTTCAGGGTGACGTTCAGCGGTTCGGAAATGCCGTCGCTATTGGTCAGATAGAACACTTCGTTATACGTTCCGATGTTCACGCTTTCGTCCACCGTAAATGTGATGTGGGCAGTCTGTGTGGCGGCCAGTGTTCCGGTCGGGGCACTTACGTCAATCCATGACGGATAGCCGGTGATGCTGTAATCTTCCGTCTTGCCGCCCTTGTTCGCGATGTCTACCGTGAAGGTCATCGGTTCGTCTACGTTCTTTTGCAGGTTCTGCTCGTCTTCGACCCACTTCAACTGGTTGCGGTCAATATAGGCCGTCCAGGTGATACCTGATTGTGTGCTATTGCCGTTCAGGTCGCGTACTCCGGATACGGTGAAGGTCACCGTGGTGTTTTCTATCCGTGCCGGTTCTTCCTTGAGGGTGATGATGAGGGCATCATTGTTCACTACATAGTCGAAATCCAGGTCGGTCACACCGCCCTTGTCCTTGACCGGAGCAACCTGCGAAGTCATGAAAGCATTTTCCACAATCTCGCGGTTTTCGCTTTCGATGCTTGCAATTTCCATTCCGCCGATTACGGCAATGGCATCGGGTACATGGGTAGTAGAGAGTTCCTGTACCTTGGCATCTTCCAATGAGAAGCGTACCACCGGGAGGTTCTCGGATGTTACCGTATGTTTTTCAAACGGGTAATAACCCATCAGTCCCATTTCCTTGCCGTCGAGCTTGCGGTTCATGCCGGTAGCCACTGCTTTTTCGTTCTTGTAGAGGTTCCAGAAGCGGACGTCGTCCAGACTACCGTTCCAATACTTCTCTACATTGACATTCGTACCGTTTTCAGCCACTGGTGTCACACCTGTGTAGATATATCCGGCAGCAATCTGTCCGTATTCGGTAGCAGGAGCATAAATGTTCAGCATACCGTCCGTGTAGAGCTGTATGCGGTCGGTCATGCGGTTGGCCGATACCGCCACATGGTGCCAGTTGTTGTCCAGCCAGTCGCCGCTGGCTTTCAGGGTCTGTCCGTTATTGCGGTAAGTCAGTTCGCCGTTTTCAAAGCCCAAGAAGAAGAGGTTATCCGAACCGCCCCAGTCCGTACCGTCGGCACGTCCGCTGGCCAGTAGGGTAGCATCGCGGTTGCCCTTGTCGCCCTTGAACCACAATTCGATGGTATAGTCGGTTTCCTTGTCCGCCACTACGGAACTTCCGGAGTTCAGTTTCAGGTAAGAGTTCGTACCGTTCAACATCAGTCCGCGTCCTTCGGGCAACAGCCATGTGCCACCGTTCATTTTCAGGTTCAGTCCGCGTGCCTTGTCTTTCAGAATATTGCCTCCGGCTTCATCCATCGGATAGTAGGACAGCAGTCCAGTTTCGTTGCCGCTCAGCAACAGGTTGCTCTGTGTCTGCAACTGTCCGTTGGTGCGGGCTTCGGTCCATACGCGTACATTATGTATCTGTCCTCTCAGTCCTTCCGCCATGTTATAGGCAGCAGATTCTGCGTGTACCGGTACATTGTCGCGTTCCAGACAAGCCGTGAAATTGTAGTACAGCGTCAGCTTACCTTCGGTTTCACAATCTTCGTTCTGGTCGAGTACCAGCGCTACGTGGTTCCAGTTGTCGGTATAGTTTTCATGTTCCACCGATTCGGAAGTATAGGTCGTTCCATTTACGGTAGCCGTCATACGGTGGTCTTTGGTCATACCGAAGCTCAAGGCTTCGTCGCCCGTGCCATGACGGAAGATAACCGCATCCTGGGCTTCGGGCACGTTAATCCATGCCTCTATTGTGATGTCCTTGCCACGGAAGCTGCGCTCCAGTTCGCTGCTGAACGAGTCGCCTCCGTCGGTTTCTACGGCTACGGTATGTGCCGTTTGCGTACCGTTTCTGATACCGGTTACTTCAAAGTTGTTTTCGCTCAGATAACCGGCGGCAATCGCTTCGTTGAATGTAATCTTGACATCATCGTTGATGGTCAGGATACCGTTGGCCGGTTGCGGAGTTCCGAACAGGCATGGGCGGTACATGTCTTTCACCCCCGAACGGACTTCGGAGAAATTCTCCACTTCCGTATTGTTGATGTTACATACCGTTACGGCGCAAAGGTCGTAAGACTGGTCGGGCATGTCGTCCAAGAACCACTTGTAGCGGATGGTTCCGCGGTCTTCGGCCTTAATCATCTCGGCGTTCAGTCCGGCTTTGACAGCCTCGTCATAGTATTCCTGATTGTTGAAGTAGTTCATCAGCGTCACCCAGTTTTCGTCCGAAGCACTGCTCGGCTTATACATCAGGCGGATGCTCTTGAAGTTGTCGTAATTCACATTAAAGTCTGTGATTTCCACATTCATGTAATGTACCGTCTGGTCGTTTTTATCCTTTTCGGTAGGCAACTCGGTGTTGTATGTCCAGTTGTTGCCCGGTGTCTTCACTGTCACGTCCGAACAAGCTGGAGTGAAGTGTACGCTGAAAGTTACGGTGTCGGCCACAGCCGGGAAGTTGGCTGTCGGGTCGCCTTGGCATTGTGATGCCAATACCAGTTGCAGGTCGTCGTAGTTCAGACCCGGTCCTTTGGTCACTTCCAATACCTTGGTCAGTGTCTGTCCAGCGGGAACCAGAATGGTACGTCCGTTGCCGATGGCGCCTCCGTCCATCTTCAGGCCTGCGCCCAACTGGTTGGCTTGGTCGTCTACGATGAGGTTGAACCAGGCATCCTCGTTGATGGCCGAGTTGTTGCGCAAGTAAAGCGTCACGTAAGCCGGTTCGCCGCTGGGTACATTCTCGATAAATGCGTTTTCCACGGCAATTTCCGGTATTTCCACTTGCAGTGTTTTTTCACTGATGACCGTTCCGGGCTTGTAATATTGGGTCACGATTTCGTCTTCATACGGGCAGGAGGTGGCTCCAGCACGTGTGCGGAAGATGAAAGTAGACAAGTTCAGGTCTTTGGAATCGATGTCACCGGTTCCTACATCTTCATTTTTACCGCCTGGTTCCTGATATACGTCTACCGAGAGATAGTCGTTGCCGCTGTCGGCCAGTACGAAACCTACCATGGTAGCGGCTTCTTCCTCGCTCGAACTTTCTTCTCCTTGCGTAGTGCTCAGACTTTCGTCGATTTCCAACACGAAACCGGTACCCAATGCGTCAAATTCCACGTCGGTGGCAAATCCACCGCCGATGACCACAGAGAAGCTGTTAGTCGTGTTGGTCACGTTGGAATAGCCGCGGCTGTATTCCACAGAGGCACCGGCCTGCATAGAGAAGTTTTGGATCAGTTCGCCGTCTTCAATGGCCTGCACTTTGGCGCGCTCGTTGTCTTCCAGACGGGCAATCCAATTGTCCATAGATTGGTTCAGCGTGTGGATGGTGTCCGAACGCTGTCCGTATTCTGCCGGGAAATAGATTTTGTAGCTCGGTCCGTCGAAGAGAGTTCCTCCATTCTTATAATAGTCGGGGTCATCTTCGAACACTTTGTCGGCATTGCTGCGACCGTAGTTTTCATTATCAGGACTCAGCAAAGATACATAGATAGGTTTGCCGGTGGCGTTGGCTTCGGCCTGGAAGCGGGATTCCGACATTTCGTCTTTACTGTGGAGGAAGCTGTTACGCAATGTCTCCAGTTCCGGAATCAATCTCGATTCGATGTGATATTGCGGATAGGCAAACAGCGTGGCAAAAGAGGTTCCGGCTTCCAAAGAAGTGGTTTTCACCAATGCGTAACCGGTGCCTTCTATATCTACAATATCATATGGTTCATACTTGCTGGTTTGCTCCGCAGCTTCAAGTTGTCCTTTGTCTACCAATGTGATGGCATCGGCAGAACCATAAGAAAGGTTGGTGCTATAACCCAAGAACACGTCGCCCATGGCGCCTACATAGTCTTCGTCATCGCTGGTGCTGAACTGTGTAGTAGTGGTGGTTACGGAAGTCTTGGTGTTCGAGTCGCTCCACTCTTCGGAGTGCTGTATGCTCACTTCGCCCGAGTTGGTCTGCTCTATGGACTGTATCGTACCCACACCGACACCGGTAAAGGTCACCAGTTCATAACCCACATTCGTAGTCATGGTTTCTTCACCTTCTTGTGTCAGCGTACCGTTGTAGGTGGTGCTTTCCGTAAAGGTGGTTCCCTTTTCCAGATAAGAGTAGGAGTTGCTGCCCGGGGGGTCGCGGAGTACGGCCAACAGTTTGTCCGGTCCGGCTGTCACGAAGTTGCTGCCCTTGCTGACAGAACCCTTCATGATGACCTTATTGCTCTTCTCGTCGAACGGACTGGTCCAGTTGATGGACGTGGCATTGTCCTGGTTGCCCACCGTGGCCTTTACGTTGATGTTGGCGCTGGCAGTGGTCAAATCCACCTTAGAGGCCACGAACGACCAGTAAGCCACACCCGTAGAGTCGGCCACCACGCTTTCCACGTTGTTGGAACTGCTCATCGTGGTCTGGAATGACACTACGGCATCCGTGCTGCTCACCTTGTCGGATATTTTGCCTGAAGCGACCTTTCCGCTGGCATCAAAATACGGATATTCTTCATATACGGAAGCCTTCAGCCGATATTTGTTGCCTTGGCTGAATACGGGAAGTCCCAATTTATAAGATATTTCCTTGGTGGTTTCGTCTTCTTCATACAACTTCAGCTTGGACGTTTGTGAACCGTTGCCGACATGTTCCAGATAAGAAATCTCGGCGTCACCGAAATAGGGCACGGTGGCGGTCATTCCGCTGGTCTGTTCCACGCTGACCACCGGTTTCACGCGGGCGATGAACAACTGCTTCTTGTTGTAATCGACCGTGTCGGAATAGCTGCGTTTGTCCCATTTGTTGTTGACCAGAATGGAGTCGATGTATTCGTGCACTTCTTTCTGCGGCACGAAGGCGTCGGACAAGCTCAGCTTGCTGTTGTTGCCGGAGATGTTGCTGTAATAGTCGCCGGGAACGGAAACCTTCACGGCAAAGTCGAGCGGAGGCAGGTCGGCGATGAACTCACCCGTTTCTGCATTCGGGCGGATGGTCACCACATTGCTTTCCGGACGGAATTCCACTTGGCTTTTCTTCACGTCTTCCGGGCGGTAGCCTTCGTCTTTCATCTTGCCGGAAACCAGATGTTCCTTGGTCTCCGTAATCGCTTCCTGAGATTCGTTTAGCTGATAAGCCGGATTTTCGTAAGTGAGCTGTACATAAACACCGTCACCCAAGTTGTTGGTAGACAAAGAATGGCCCACTTTCAGTCCTTCCTGTACCACACCACCGGCCACACGGCCGATAAGGCGTACCTTGGTCTGGTCTGTCAGTTCCAATTCAGAAAGAGGTTCCTGATAGTTTATGTCGTTGCCATAGTCATCTACGATGCGTCCGCCTTTGGCAAACGTATGGTTGGCCAATACGGCTTTCACTTCGTGTCTGCCCACTGGAACGGAAATCTGGAATTTACCCTGGGCATCGGTGGTGATGATTTCTCCCTTACTGTTGGAGCATACCACACCGTCTACATAGAACTGCACGCCCTGCACGGGAATCGTACTGCCCTCATAACGGATGGTTCCGCTCACGGGGAACGAAGATTTGTCCACGAAGCCCACATTGTGGTTCACGCTCGTCGCGCTCAGCGTCACCTGTTGTTTGGTGGGGGAGAACTCGTGCGTGCCCAGACGCGGAATGACTTCATACAGCGTTCCGTTGCCGATATAAGGCACACCGGCCAGATAGTATGAACCGTCGCTGTCCGTATAGTCTTTATAGTTCAGCTGGTTGATGGACGGGGTATCGTCGGAAAGCACTGCTTCGACGAAGACGCCGTTTTCTGTGTTGCGTATACGTCCGTCGTTCATATAATAATGTGAATCCTTGTGGGCAAAGTCATAGAACTCTTTCGTGGTAGAATAGTTGAAGTTCCAGTAACCCGCCAGGCCGTCTTCGTCACCGGCCAGATAGCTGTCGAAAGTCCGGGTGATGTCGTCGGCTGTCAACGAGCGGTTCCATACACGTACTTCGTCTATGTTTCCTTTCAGGTTGCGTCCCATGACAAACGGTTCGTCTGTGCCTTCCACCGCACCGACTGCTGCTGCGGAACCTACCGGTTCGTTGTTGACATACAGGCTCAGCCCTTCCGGTGCGCTGACTGCGGTAATCTGGATGTAGTCTGATGCCGCCGTCAGTTCGGTTACGCTCTTTTCGGCTTTCAGACCTTCGCCGTCCTTACCTACACGGAAATATAAACCGTCATCTTTTACATACAGTCTGTACATGCCTGCTTTTTCCAGCAGCGTCTGTTCGGCTATCGGGTCTGTTATCTTGGCAAAGAGCTGGAACGTGATGCTGTCCGTGCGTTCGCTCTTCAGGAAAGAACTGTCGTTGACCTCCAGATAATAGCTGCCGTCGAAGGCGTAGCTCTTGCCGCTGATGTCGGCTTTGGTTTCCAGACGCACTTCCGCACCGGCCACGGCCTGTCCGTTTTCGCTGTCGAAAGTCAGGCGTCCGTAGATGTTACCCGTAGGCGTGGTGAAACCATAGCTGTAGTCTTCGGTCTTCACCTCCTCGTTGGCACATTCCTTGGAACCTTCTATCAAGTATTCATACACCTTGCCCGGTACGGCTCTGGTGTCGGTATAAGCATAGTTCACGATACCGTTCAGTGCCTCTACGGTGGCAATCTGCACATAGGGGTTCTTGGTTCTGTCGGCTTCGCCGTATTCCCTGCGTTGCACGGAGAACACATCCAGCGAACCGGAACCTTCGGCCACCTTCCAGTCCAATTCCACGCGGTCGCCGAAATAGCCGTGAGAGGCGTTGAAATATTCCAGACTGGCAATTTCGCTGTCGTTCAGACCTTCGGGTCTGTTTTCATAAACAATGTTGCCCTCGTCATCGCGTTCCACATCGCCTGTTTCGGTTTTCTTGGGCTGAAGGTTGGCAGAAGCATAAATGTCTTCTTGCGGCTTGTAGTGGGTTTCATGCCCTTCTGCAGGTTGCAGGCGTATTTTCCAGCGGTAGAGTACACAACTTTGTGGAATAATAACGGTTTTCTTACATATCAGATTTTTTTTATCTTTGGTATAAACTGTATCTGTCAAGAATTCGCTGCAATCAAACCGCGTTTCTTCGTCTAAGTTGAAGTTTTTGCCGTCGAGTGATACCTCGCGTGTCACCACAAACTGCGAACCTTCTTCAAGTACAATCGTAGTGTCGTTTTTGGGATTGTAGTTCCACAGCCATTCCAGTTCCACCTGGCGGGCTTCCATCAGGCGTGTGGAAGTAAACTCCGATACGATACTGTGCTTCAAAGGGCGGTTGATTGTTTTCCCTGCGTCATAATCCCAGTCGTTCCCTGCTTTTTCACGCCGTATGCGATAGCTAATCGGGGTATTGGGTGCATGCAGTACGTCAGGGTCATAATAAGATCGTGCGTTACCATCCAGTTTGACTAAATCCTGATAGCCTCCATCACCTATTTGTTTCTGTATGACGAAACCTCCGGCTTCATATTGCGAACCCTTCTTCGCCACTACATCCCAAGTGAGTCGTACACCTCCGTTTTTGTCCTCTGTGGCCTTGAAAGCGGTGGTGTTGGGATATTGATACAAGGTTAGCTTTTTTGTTGTTTTAATGATAGCCTTGGGATTCAATTTATAAGAGGCGGTATAAGTCACCTCTTCGGACTGCTCCATACCATAATCCCATGTTACAGTCTTTCCCACTGTACTATGGTTTTTATTATCGCTTAGAGAAACCTCTGCCGACCCGTTATATTCACTTTCCACGGTTACTTCTTGTCTATAAGTAGCTCCGTTTTTAAGTGACGGTGATGATGCGTCAAACTTCGGTGCAGGAAATGTTCCGATTGAATTTACATTTTGGTCTTTATTCAAGTCGTAATCTTTGGCGAGACCGGTATTGGCCCAGATTTCCAAATGGACTTTAAAAAATGGGGCATGCTGAATTACCTCTGCCGGTAAATAAAAAGTCAGAGAGGTTCTTGCTAAAGAACCGTTCTTTTTGCAAGTTATGGATTTATAATCGAAACCAATAGCATTGCCATCAGCTTTCAACTCCCACTCCCATGGCAGTCCCCCCTGGTCTTTTTGTATTCGTCTGACTTTATACCAATATTTGTCACTATCATTTTGGATAGTGGAACCTAACCAGCAAAGTTTATATTCGTCACCGTTTATTGTAACGGAGATATAGGAATCTTGGTTGTTATCCAAGCATTCGTCATATCCGTCATCATCATAGAATGGTAGAGTGATGGTGTATGAACCATCTCCATTCAATATGCTCGGAAGGGTTATATCATCGTTATCGATGTCACCTCCCAGCATCGGAACCGCCATGCCGAGCCACATGAGCCAGAACAGGCTGAACCATTTCCATTTTACTGATTGTTGTGTCATATCTATTATTTTTAGTGATTACTTTTGTTTGATATGCATTTTTTTGTTGCCTACGATATAGATGCCGTCGGGCAGTCCGTGGAAGGCATCCTCGGCCTGCAAGTCCACATGTTTCAGCAAGCGTCCCTGCAAGTTATATACCGGCACTTTGCGACCGTCGGCTTTCACCATTCCGATGCTGTCGGGGTCCAGTTCCTTGAGGACGCGCTTGATTTCGTCGGACAACATCTTGAGGTGGTCTTGCAACAGGGCATAGGTCGTGGCCTCTGCAGAGAGTTTGTCGGCGGCTTTCCATGCCTTTTCGGCCTGGCTGAGCACGTCTTGCAACTCGGCGTCCGTAACCTCTTGTAGCAGGTCTTTGGCCATGGCTATGGAGTCGGACAGCAGCAAGGCTGCCGCGTCATACTGTTTTCCGGCTTCGGTCACGCGGTCGGTCAATCCGGGCAGGGTGGCGTTCAGGGCGGTGAGACGGCCGTCTTCCACACGGCAAGCCTCTTCTACCGCTGCGGCCAGGGTTGCCATCTCCTTGTCCTCCATCAGTACGGCGAGCGAGGCGGACTTTCTCAGCATATCGGCTGCACGGGCTTCCTGGTCGGCACAGTTGACAGAGGCTTCCAGATAGCTGCGGAGCACCTGTTCCGTCATCTGGCGGACGGCTTCGATGTCGTCGGATTCCAAATAGCTTTCCGCTTCGCGGCAAACTTTCAGAATCTCGGAATCGGTCTGCGATACACCATAATAATAATTATGCTTTCCGATAGCTGTATTGCGGGCTTCTGCCAATGCGCTGCGGGCCTGTCCGATTTCCGTGTCCAGCTCTTCCTTGATTTCGTCCATGCGTGCGGTAAGGTTGTCCGCAGCTGTTATCAGGTCGGCATGGAGTGCCGTTCTTTCCGTTTCGGGGTCGGATTGAGCCAACAGTTCCCGGGCGGAGGCAATGAGAGTGGCCAGTGCTTCGTCTTCCGTGCGTGCCCACAGGGCTTCGGCTGCCGTCACACCTTCCTGCAATGCCTGACGTGCGCCGTCATACTTGCCTGACTGCGCTTCGCAGGCCTGCTTCAACGTTCCCATATGTTCCTCGATGGCTGTGATTCTGCCGTCTTGGGTATAACGGGCATTGATGGCTTCGGCTATGCTGTTGTCGAACGCATCGTCCTGCATCAACAGGTTGAGTGCTTCGGCACGGTCTATCCAAATCTGGATTTCTTCTTCCAGTTGGGTGCATGCTGCCTGTATCTCTGCATAACATCCGTTGACTGTTATGGTCATCTCCTGTAACTGATGGATATTCTTTACCTCTTTAATATAGGTGTCGGCAGATTTGACCACCGTCAGAATATCCGATTCTGTCACAGCCTTGCCGTAATACACATTGTGTTTGTTGTTGGCGATGTTGCGGGCCAGACGCAACTCGGATTGTGCGGCCTGATAATCTTTTCGGGTCAAAGCCACGGAGTCTTTCAACGCTAAGTTGTAGAACACCAAAGAGTCCTGGTTGTAGCTTTCATAGATGGCCCATTCGGCTTTGTCTACGGCCAGTTGGATGTGGGTATCTTCCGTGCGGTCGCCATAATAGGTCCGGAGGTCTTCTTTGGCATCCGCTACGCTGTTTCTCAGCACGTCCGATGCCTTGCAGAATTCACCGTAGACTTGTGCCACCGTCTTGATTTCTTCCTGCCATTGCACCAAGGTGGTCATGTTGTAACGTATATCTTCCTCGGTCTGACTCAGTTCATCGGCCAACTCCCGGTTGCTTTCCACATATTTTTTGGCATTGGAAGTGGGTACGGAATTTTCATCGGACCCGTACACATCGATGTTGGCATTCAGATTTGTGTAAACTTCCAACCAACTGTTGGCCACACCGCGGCGCAAAGGCCCTTCCACTGCTATGAGCGCGTTGTCCAAATCTGTGATGGCTGTTTGCACATTGGCAATAATCTGATATGGGGCTGTGTCGATTTCATCCAGTACGGTTTGTGCTTTGTAGATGGCGGTTTCCAGCTCTTCGTTGTCGGGATAGTTCTGGTCGAAGGTCAGTTTGGTTTCATTGACAGCCTTTTCCAAATCGGACACGGCCTTGTTCCATGCAGCATCTACCGCGGTCAGCATGTTTTGTAAGCTGTTCTGGTATTCTTGCAACACCTTCATGTTTGTACATACACGGTCGCCGTCTACGGCTTCTTCTTCGTGAGACGGTTGCAGGTCGGCTTCCACCTTTTCTATCAATTCAGCCTGGTCTTCGGGTATATCATCGGCATAGCGCGCCGCCATTTTGTCCTTGACCGGACCGGCAATATATTCGTCCAACTTTTGGGTCAATAGAATGTATTGTTCTTTAGTCTGATTGATTTCACGTTGCAGCACATTGTATTGCTGTTGCAACTTATAAGTGTCTTCGCTGTTTACTACACTATTGGAAGCTGTAATGGCATCACCCAAAGAGGCATAATTATACTTCTTCTGTATCTCTTCCGCTTCGTCTATCAGACTGCTCAGAGCCTGTTGATATTCGTAGGGGTCGGAATAACCGCCGGTCTCCCTGTACACGTTATCCAACTCGGTATAGGCTTCTTTCAGCGTTGCGATATTCTTCTCTGTTTCCAGTAATTGTTTTTTGTCTTCAATTTCCGTCTTCAATTTTTTCAGTCTATCTCCCAGAGTCGCCTGCCATCTGTCGTAATATCTTTCGGCTCTTTCAATCATGGCTGTTAACTCTGTCCGGCATGCCTCGCTGAGGTCTTCCGTATCTTTGATAGCCTGTGCTATTTCCTCCCACAGCTGTTCGGCCGTACTGTTGGATACGTTTTTGGCCTTTTCCTGCAATTCGGCCAGGCGCCCGTCTTCATCGCCATAAATTTCGATGTAGTCTTGCAGTTTGTCGATTTCAGTTTGGGCTTTATAGCGGTTTTGTGCCAGGTCGTATGCTTCTTGCAGGTCGGTGACGGCTTGATTGATATTGATGTCTATCAATTGCATCTCGGCGGCAAGGGCTGCTTTTTCTTTTGCAGTTTGCAGGGCAGCTGTCAAATCCGGGTCGTTTTTATCTTGATTCCATCCTTCGACAGTTCCAATCCTATCGTTTAATCGTTTGGCACATTCCTGATAATAGGCTGTTCCCTTTTCGATTTGTGCTTTCAATTTCTCATTTGCGCCGGTATAGGCGGACAACACGCGGCTGTCGCTGTTGAGCAGGGTGGTGGCATCCGTAATGACGGCCTGAAGCTGCTGATGGTGGTTTTCTTGCTCCTCCTCGGCTTGGTCGGTCAACACACCCAACACTTGTTTGGCTTTGTTCAGTTGGTCTTGCAATGCCGTGCGGTGGTTGTTCCACAGCGTACTCAGATTGTTGATACCCTCGTTTATTTTAGCCTGTGCGTCATGGATGTCATTCTCAGTAGAGCTCTCGGAAGTGATTGCAGTGTTCAAGTCTTCTATCAGGTCGTTTACTGCCGTCCATTCATCGTCAGAACCTTGTTCATCCGTTGTGAAATATTGGTTTAAGGTGTTCAGTGCTTCCTCGCTGCTTTTTTTAGCTTCGTTTTTTACATCGGTCAGGGCAATGAGCCTTCCCAAGATACTGCCGTTTTCCTTGATGGTGGTGATGTTGCAGCCTTTATCATTGATTTTATAAACCTCGCAGTCCCTTTTTTTAAGGTCAATGGTATATTGGGGGCCTTCGCCTTCTCCGGGAGTCTCACCATCTCCGGGTATAGTTTCTCCGTTGTCGTCTTCGTTCAGTGTCCGAAGTCTGTTGCTCGGATTGCCTTTTTCAACATATTCAATGACCAGCAGATTTTCCGTTCCATAGTCCCAATTGTTTGTCGTAATATAGGCCTGTTCGCCTTTCAAGGCATCATAAACGGAATTTTCATTGTTTATTTTGTCCATCAAAGGTTTTAAAATAGCGCTATAGTCTACCAATAGGTTATTGGAACGTCCGATGCAAATCTGAAACTGACGCTCCAGCCCCGCTTGGATAGTATTCCGCTCGTCTTCGTTTAGGGCAAAATCAGGAAGAAGATAGTTTATCGTATCTTTGACCATCTGGTTGAGTTCTCCGAAATCGGATTGGGCAAAAGCGTCAGTGTCCGTTTCCCCTCCTGCCGACTGGCCATAGAATTCGAAATATTTAGCCTTTAGTGTCTCTTCATTGACTGCTTTAAAGGTATTCTCTTCTAATTTCTTGGCATTTTGAATTATGACTTTCAATTTCAGTGTGATTTCGGTTACCGTTTCTTGGCTGGCCTCCTTGTCATCAAGGACTTTTTGTGCCTCAATGGCCTGGTCTTTCACATATTGGTAGATAGAAAGATTTGCCTCCGCTATAACTGCTGCCAATTCGGTTTTATCCACAGTCTCAGTAGGTGGGTCAACTTCTCCTTCTCCTCCTTCTCCATCTCCGCCAACTTCTCCGCCTCCTTCTTCGTCAGGCAAAGTCGACGCTGCCATTTGGCTGCTCACGCTTTGGCCGGGCAGCCCGCTGCTACTGTCTGCCAAGGCATGCGGCAGACCACCGCTTGCCAGCAACACACATACAGCTGTCATTTTTTTCATGTTCATAAATATATTCTCGTTTTAATGATTATTGTTCGAAGCACTTTTCCATGTAAAGGAATGTCGTTGTTCTTCAAGTTTATCTCAGTTTCTTTTAAAAAATTATATTAAATACATGGTCTTGCAAAATTAGTGTCTTTAGGCCATCGAGATGGCTTGGTGTTGAAACAAAGGCGCGGAGAATGGGTCAAAAAGATACTAACCGACCTTAAAAAAGGCCTTAAAATAGTTAGTGTTATATTAAAAATGATTATATTTGTAGCCGTTAAGATACTACAAAAAGCACAATATGGGACTATTCAAGACTTTTAGCAATATCCGACGGAAGATATGGGACTATTTCTCCTGTGATTTGGAATACAACTTCGTAAATTGGCAGCGGCTTTCCATTTATCTGTGTCTGGTCTTGATTATTTCAGCCTTGTTCTTGTTGCAGTATGTAGGATGGACGGGAGAAAGATGGATGTTTCTGTTGCCGTTTAGAATATTTATAAATGTGTTGTTTACCGGAACGTTTATCGCTTTCCTTTTCCGAAAGATATTACTTTCCACCGCTTTGTCTGTCAGTATCGGGTTGTGCGTGGTGTTCAACATAATCGTTATGGTGTCTTTGGTACACGATGCTCCCGACTTTTATCTGCAAGCCATCGTGAGCAGCATGGTGATGTTGACCATCATGTTGTTTTTTGCTATCTGTGCGTATCTTAGGGGACTTTCTTATGTGATAGCCTTGTCTACTGTTTTGGCATACGGTTATTGCTGCCTGAAAAGCGGTTGTCCTTTGTTGAACAATCTGTTTGGCATATTAGCCATGATAATAACCATAGTTACCATCTTGGGCAACAGGCTTATCATACTGCTGAAGCATCTGACTACGGTAAACAGGGAAATAAAAAACACGCATCAGACCATTTTATCGCTCTCGAATATGACGAAATCCGACATGCTTTGCCTGTTGCAACTAGCTGGAAAGAACGACCTGATGTCTTTGCAGACCGACAAACTGATGGAACTGATAGGCAAGGAGACGCAACAGGATGTCAGGCAAGATGCAGAAGAGTGGTACAGGCAATTGCAGAATCGGCAGGACCCGCTCAGAATGGCATGTCCCACACTGTCGCCCACGCAATATGAAATCTGCCAGTTGATTATAGCTGGTAAAAAGGTGTCGGAGATAGCCTATCTGATGAACAAGGCTCCTTCCAACATCACGTGCCAGCGGACCAAAATACGGGCGGAGCTGAAATTGCAGAAAGGTGATAACTTGAGAGAAACCTTGCTGGAGATTGTAAAAAAAGGAACAACATGAAGGCAACAACCTATCTTAAAAATATACACCGTATTATTCCGGTAGCTTTCAGGCAGTATATCGAAAACTCTTTTGTAGACAAGCAGCGCTTGTTTATCTATATTTATGCCACGGTGGGCAGCGTGCTGATACTGGACATCAATCTGTTGGGTGTGTCAGGCCCTTACGGTAGCTATTTTTATGTGGCTAATATGTGTCATCTGCTGTCGATTCTGTTTATCTACCTGGGTTTTATCAAGAAACGGATGTCTCTGAAAACCTCGTTGATCTTGCTGATGTTTATTTGTCAGGCTTTCACGTTGGCTGAAATGATATATGCCGCCCATCATATCACTTATTATCATGTGACCTTGATTATCGGGGATATGATATTGTTGGGTGCCATCATCTTTTTCTGTATTATTGGCTATTTGAGCCGATATGTCTGGCCGTTGGTCTTTACGACCTTCCTCACCTATATTTATTGCTGTGTCTTGTCAGGCAATGTCATATTGTCAAACGTCGTATTTCCTTTCATTATCATATTCCTGCTTGTCGGACTAATGGCCAAACCGTTGTCCTATCATCTGGCTATCGTGACCAAGGAGAATGAAAACCTGCAAAGCAGCCGTTACCGCCTGCTGTCGTTGCTGCACGTCAACAAGAAAGATATCAGAAAATACATACAGTTGGCACATACGCAGGGCGTTCCGGAGAAACAGATGGATGAGCTGATGAATATCCTGATGGAAAAGCAAGGCTTGCAGGCGCAGAAGAATGTGGAAAACAATATCATGACTTGGTATGAACAGACCCATATCGATTATGAGAAAATGGATCTGGTTTTTCCGGAACTGTCCCGTTCGGAATGTGAGATAGCCACGCTCATTCTCAAGGGATATGGCATGAAAGATGTGTGCAACATATTGGGTAAGAAAGAGTCGAATATCAACTGTCAGCGCTCCAATATCCGGAAAAAACTGCAAATCCCTTCGGGTACGGATTTAAGAAAAGGGCTTTTGCGAAGATTTATATAAAAGGTATTCCCTCCATCTTGCATTTGCGCTCGGAATCGTCAATAAGGACATAAAGCCTGATGTCGCTCAAAAAACAAGGGGCAAAACTAAAACGGCCGTTCAGGAAAGTATAGGAGGCATATCAAAAATATAAGGGGAACCTGCATTTGGTACACCTCCTAAATTCTTTAAAATAGAAAGCTTATCGTTGTTTCAGCAGCTTTTCTATTTCATCCATTTTGGATTTGAATGCCTTGTCTACGTGCAGCCGGTCTTCTACTACGCTGCAAGAATGCAATACCGTGGCGTGTGTGCGTTTTCCAATCAGCGAACCGATGCGGGCTAATGACAGATTGGTATGTTTTTGGGCCAAGTACATGGCTATTTGCCGTACCTGCGCTACGGGTTGTTTGCGGCATTTGGTGAACACGTCCTCTTGCTTGACATTGAAGTACCCACACACTTTGTCGAGTATGAAATCTATGGTTACCGGTTTGTTTTCCACTTTTACCGCACGTTTCAGGATCTGTTCCGCCAAAGGCAAGTCTATGTCGCGGTTCCATACGACGGAGTAAGCCATGAGAGAGTTGACGATACCTTCCAACTCGCGTACGCTGTCGTTCACGTTTTCCGAAACGAAGTCGATGACTTCTTCCGGTATTTTCAGGCCGTCCTGCCGTATTTTGTTTTCCAGAATATCATGGCGAAGCTGTTGGTTCGGCTTCTCCAGTTCGGCCAATAATCCCCATTTGAAACGAGTCAGCAGCCGTTCTTCCATGCCTTGCAGGGCTGTGGGCGGTCGGTCGGATGTCAGGATGAGCTGTCGTCCGTTCTGGTGTAAATGGTTGAATATGTGGAAGAACGTGTTTTGGGTCTTGGTCAGACTGGCAAATTCCTGCACATCGTCGATAATCAGTACGTCGATAGTCTGGTAGAAGTTGATGAAGTCGTTTACGGTGTTTTTCCGTACGGAATCCGTGTATTGCACCTGAAAAAGGTGGGCGGAAACGTACAGCACACGCTTTGTAGGGTGAAGTTCTTTGATCTTGGCCCCGATAGCGTTTACCAAATGAGTCTTTCCCACACCGGAAGCTCCGTAGATAAACAAAGGATTGAATGTAGACTGTTTCGGATGTTCGGCTATAGCCTGCCCTACGGAGCGGGGCAGCTTGTTGCTTACTCCTTCGATGAAGTTTTCAAAACTGTAGTTCCGGTTCAACTGAGGATCCAAATCTTGAGGCATAGGAGCCTGCAACGGACTGGGTGCCCTGTTGCTACCCGTTGCCTGTATCTTGGCACGGGGCGTCAGAGGCTGTGTGTTGACCGGCTCGATGTCTACGGTCAAATGATGGGTCTGGTCTACCATCAGGCTGTATTTCAACTGCGTTCCTTCTCCGAAAACTCGTCGTACGACGGAGAATATCAGCCGGCCAAAATGTTCCGACAAGAATTCATAAAAATACTGGCTCGGCAAGCCGAATGTCAGTACTTGCTTCTCGAAAGAGATGATCTGAATCGGTTCAAACCATGTCCTGTATTGTTTCTCGTCTACATTATTGCGAATGATGGGCAGACAACGTTCCCATAACGATTGCGCTGAACCTTCCATTAGATTTTGTGTTTATCCGATGAACTTCCTATATACTTCTACGCTGCAAATTTCGCAATATTCCGCGATAAAAACAAGCCTTCAGTTAAGGACGGGATGCTGAAGACGTTTTAATTCCCTTGCAGTCAGAATGATAAAAAATAAAAAAATAAAATTGTGCTTTTTGCTTGCTTTTCTCTAAGTGTTTGTCTTGCCGGAGGATAGGCTTTCCGGGGGTAGTCGGGACGGAAAATACAAAGCCGGACACCTTAATCGGGTATCCGGCTTTGCAAGCCTTGCGGCCTCTGTTTTTTCGAGGTTAGTTCTTACGTCCGAAAAGCGAGAAGTGTACGTAGCGTTTCGGATTTTCTTTCAAATCTATAAGCAGGTTATTGGCACTGCCCGCCGTATGCGTCAGATTGTTGTACAGGGCACTGTCGTTCAGCAGTAGTCCCAACGTATTGTCTTTGCGGTTCATTTTCTCGGTCATGAGCTGCACATAGCCCAATGTCGTGTCTACTTTGCTTAAGGTGGCTTGCAGATCCAGTTCGTTCATATGGTCGGTCAGGGTAATGACGTTGTCGCCTATACGGCTCATCTTTCCCGTCAGTTCCGGCAGGTCGTTACGCAGAAGCAGATTCAGTTGTCGGCTACTCTGGTTCAGGTTGGCCGTAATGCTTTGGGCGTTTTCCATAATGCTTGGTAAATTCGGGTTGGCAGCCAACGTATTCAATGTAGTCAGCAGCGTGTCCACTTTGCCCATGATTTGTTCCACTTGCGGGACGATGTCGGCAGCCTTGTCCATCAGTCCCTTGGTATCGTCTCCCTGTATGGTGTCGCCCGGAGCGTAATGCCCGTCTTCGGGATTGCCCAATAAAAGGTTGAGGTTACATCCCCCCAACATTTCAGTAACCAGTGTGCCTTTTGTACCCTTGGGCAGGCGCATGCTTTCGTCTACGCTGATTTCTACCAATACGTGCCCCGGCAGTTGGTAATTATAAAGGATATCGCGCACCGTACCTATTTTATATCCGTTGGCCAACACCGGGCCGGACTTGGCCAATCCTTTGATGTCCGAAAATTCTATGTAATAGGAATTGCTGGACTTGAACAGGTTAATGCCCTTCAAGAAGTTGAGTCCGATAAAGAGTGCGGCGATAGCCACAGCGCCGGTCAAGCCGATTTTAACTTCTTTCGTAAAGTATTTCATAAGTTTCTCAACGTTTATTTGTTCTTTTTATATTCGGAGATGGCTTCAGAGAGTTCCATCTTTTGGCCGTTTTTAAAAGCCACGATAAAAGCCCCTTCAAAATCTTCTTTTATTTTATTGCGTATTTTAATGGCTTCCTGGTAGTCGGTAGTTGCCCCGTACGTGTACTTATAATAAGCCCCTTCTTTATAGAAATCTATCGGAGAAAGGTTTTTGAAACGGGAACTGCCCGCAGGAATCTGTCGGGTGGAAGCCTGGATTTGTATTTTGAATACAGGCCGGGAGTCCGTGGCCGGTTGTTCCTGCTTTTTCTCCTCCGGTTCTGAGGTTGAAGGCTTATCGCTGTTTTGGGTCAATACGCCGATGTCGCTTTCGGGGGTATCCGTTACGGCACCTTCCACGGCTTGCGTTTCATCGCTTTCCGCTTGTAGGACATCCTTTTCCGCTCCCGTTGTCTTTCCTTTCGTATGCTGTCTTTTATAAGAAAGGAAGGCGTTATAAATGCTTTGGCTCATTTTACGGATACCGTTTTGTGAGTTGAGGAAAGCCTCTTCATCGTGTGTGGAGATGTAGCCCAATTCAATCAATACGCTCGGCATGCTTGTTTCCCGTAATACGAGGAACCCTGCCTGATGCACGCCTTTGTCCGGTCGTCCGCCGGTTGTCCTGAACTCTTTTTGGATTTGTTTGGCAAAATCTACACTCTGAGCCATGTATTTGTCTTGCATCAGTTCGAAAATGATGTAACTTTCCGAAGACTTCGGGTCGAATCCCTGATAACGTTCCTTGTAGTCGTCCTCCACCAGGATCACGGCATTTTCCCGTTTGGCCACTTCCAGATTCTCATCGGCGCGGGCCATACCCAGCGTGTAGGTTTCAGTTCCCCGGCCTATCGCCTTGCCCGGCAAAGAGTTCGTATGTATGGACACGAACAGGTCGGCATTCGCCCGGTTGGCGATTTCCGCCCGTCGTCCCAACGGAATGAACACATCGGTCTTTCGGGTATAAATCACTTTTACGTCCGGACAATTTTCTTCCACCAGTTTGCCGAATGCCTTTGCTACAGACAGGTTGATGTTTTTCTCGCGGGAGAAACGGCCTATGGCACCGGGGTCTTTTCCGCCGTGTCCTGCATCGATGACCAAGGTGAAACGGTCTGTTCCGGCCGGTGCGGCCGAGGCATATAAAAACTGTGTCTCTCCGGCGTATGCCAAAAGAAACACGAAAAGGACTTTTATAATCGTTATCGTTTTTTTTAGTTCCATTTTGTTGTAGAGATAGTGTAAGTCGGGTGTAATTCGGCTGGCCCGAATTTGCAGACTACCGCCTATCTCGTGCAAATATAATAGATTTTCAGGTAAGAAACGCCTTATTTTTATGCTTTTCTGTAGGGAGTCCCTGAGATTTTAATAGATTTTATCAGTCTGCCGGTCGGGCATCTCCTTTCTTTTCGCTATATTCGCACCGTCATTAACTGAAGGCTCATGAAAAATAATCTGAGGAAAACTTGTGTATGTATTTCAGCCTTGTGCATGGTCGGGGCCGTATGGCCGGTTGCCATGCAGGAGAAAGATGCCGTTTCCGTAAGTGCAGTTAGGAAACCGGAAACGAGGGCGTCTTTTTCTGCTACCGAAGAACGTCTGGGACGGGGAACCGTAGCTGTCAGGCTATCGCCCGATACGGTCATGGTGAGTTGGCGTTATTTGTCCTCCGATCCGGTGCGTACGGTATTCAATGTGTATCGCGACGGCCTGTTGGTCACTCCTAAACCTGTGGCCGTTTCCACACAATTTTACGATTATAACCCCTCCCGGGGAAAATCGGTATATGAGGTACGTCCGGTGATAGACGGTTGTGAAAAAACGTCGTCCGGCGGTAAATGGACGCTTCCGGCCGATGCCCCGTGCGGTTATGTAGACATCCCGTTGCAACAACCGGAGCCGCAGACGATGCCCGACGGCGAGGTTTGCACCTATACGGCCAATGACGCGTCCGTCGGTGATTTGGACGGCGACGGGGATTTTGAGATAGTGCTGAAGTGGGAGCCTTCCAATGCCAAAGACAACTCCCACAGCGGTTTTACCGGAACCGTGTTTTTGGATGCGTATGAATTGGACGGCACCCGTCTGTGGCGTATCGATCTGGGGCGCAACATCCGTGCGGGAGCGCATTACACCCAGTTCATGGTGTATGACCTCGATGGCGACGGACGGGCTGAAGTCACGGCCAAGACCGCAGACGGTACGGTGGACGGCCGGGGGCATACGATAGGCGACCCCTCGGCGGATTACCGGGTGGGGGCGCAAGAAGCGGTGGAAGGCCGGAAGGGGTATATCGCTTCGGGGCCGGAGTTCCTGACCGTGTTCGACGGGAAGACGGGCGCGGCCATGCAAACGGTGGACTATATCCCTCCGCGCGGACGGTTGGAAGACTGGGGCGACAATTATGCCAACCGCAGCGAGCGGTATCTGGCGGCTGTGGCTTATTTGGACGGGCGGCATCCGAGCGTGGTGATGTGCCGGGGATATTATACGCGTAGTGTTTTGGCGGCTTTCGATTGGGATGGCAAGCGGCTGACGTCGCGTTGGGTGTTCGATACGGATTCCGCCCGTTGGGCTTCGTACGCAGGGCAGGGGAACCATAACCTGCGTGTGGCCGACGTAGACGGTGACGGTTGTGACGAAATCACATACGGCTCGTGTGCGATAGACCATGACGGAACGGGGCTGTACAATACCGGCTTCGGTCATGGCGACGCCTTGCATCTCACGGCTTTCGACCCCTCGTCCGACCGCTTGCAAGTGTGGGATTGCCACGAGAACAAGCGCGACGGAAGTGATTTCCGCGATGCCGCGACCGGAAAGGTCATCTTCCGTCTCCCGGCTGCCAAAGACGTGGGGCGTTGCATGGCGGCGGACATCGACCCTACGAATTACGGCGTGGAGATGTGGTCGTCGGCTTCCGGAGGCATACGGAATATAAAAGGAGAGGTGGTTTGTGCCGCGCCACGGGGCTTGCCGATGAACATGGCCGTATGGTGGGACGGTGATTTGCTGCGCGAGATGCTGGACCATGAAACGGTGAGTAAGTACGACTGGGAGGCAAAGGCTTGCCGTCCGCTGGCGACGTTCGACGGATGCAGTTTCAACAACGGGTCGAAAAGCAATCCTTGTTTGCAGGGCGACATCTTGGGCGATTGGCGCGAAGAGGTCGTGGTGCGCACGGCAGACAATACGGCTTTGCGCGTGTATGTGTCCCCGCTTCCCACTCCTTACCGTTTCCATACGTTTTTGGAAGACCGGCCTTACCGGCTCAGTATCGTAACGGAAAACGTGGCTTATAACCAACCCACACAGCCCGGCTTCTATTTCGGTGCGGAATTGGAACGGAGCGGCAAGCTTTTCCGGGGGTATCAGTTTGGAAAATGAGAATATGGAAAATCATATGAACTAAAAATGAAAAAGCAATGAAGAAAAACTTTTTGGCGGCTATCTTGTTAGCCGGAATGATGTCTGCGGGCGGGGCGGCTTGGGCCGCCGGTGGAGCGGACGCTGCTCCTTTGGCCGCAGTCATGGCTGCGGCAGCACAGCAGGATGAAAAGACCGTCACCAGTCCCGACGGTGTGACCTTCCTCAAAGTAGGATTGAAAGACGGACGTGCATATTATAAGGTAGGATATTATGCGGACGGGAAAGAAGGACGGAAGGAAGTGACGATGTTGGAGGAGTCTCCCTTGGGCTTGGTGGCCAATATCGGTGATTTCAGCCGTGACCTGGTATGGGTGAAAGAACAGACCGGTACGCGCGACATCCGTTACGACCTGGAGCGCAGCAAGGCGAGCCGGGTGGACAAGAAGGCCAATACCTTTACCGTGCGTCTGGCCAATGCCAAGAAGCAGGAGATGGAAGTGGAATTCGTGGTGGAAGACCACAACGTGGCTTTCCGTTATTTCCTGCCCAAGCAGGGCGGAACGGGTAGCGTGCGCGTGATGAACGAAACCACCGGGTTCCGTTTCCCAGGCAAGACCACGACTTTCCTCACGCCGCAGAGCGACGCCATGATAGGATGGAAGCGAACGAAGCCCAGTTACGAGGAGGAATACAAGGCCGACGCACCGATGGACACGCCTTCACAGTATGGCCACGGCTACACCTTCCCCGGATTGTTCCATGTGGGGGAAGACGGTTGGGTGCTCGTGAGCGAAACGGGCGTGGACAGCCGCTATTGCGGTTCCCGCCTGAGCGACGCGCAGGATGGTCTGTACACTGTGGCTTTCCCGATGCCGGAAGAAAACAACGGTAACGGCACGTCGGAACCGGCCTTTGCTTTGCCCGGCCATACGCCTTGGCGTACGCTCACGGTGTCCCGGGACTTGGCTCCCATCGTGGAGACCACGGTGATTTGGGACGTAGTGGAACCCCGTTTCACCACGGAGCATAAGTATAAGTACGGGCGCGGCACGTGGAGCTGGATTCTCTGGCAAGACAACAGTATCAACTACGACGATCAGGTGCGCTATATCGACATGGCTTCCGCCATGGGCTACGAATACACATTGATAGACAACTGGTGGGACAACAATATCGGCCATAAGCGGATGGAAGAGCTTATCCGTTACGCACGCAGCAAGGGCGTGGAACTTTTCTTGTGGTACAGTTCCAGCGGTTACTGGAACGACATCGAGCAAAGCCCGATAAACATCATGGACAACCCGATTGCCCGTAAACGTGAGATGCGTTGGTTGCAGCAACAGGGCGTGAGGGGCATCAAGGTGGACTTCTTCGGCGGCGACAAGCAGGAGACGATGCGCCTTTATGAGGCCATCCTGAGCGATGCCGACGACCACGGTCTGATGGTTATCTTCCACGGTTGTACGTTGCCGCGCGGCTGGGAGCGCATGTATCCCAACTATGTGGGGAGCGAGGCTGTGCTGGCATCCGAGAATATGATTTTCAACCAGCATTTCTGCGACAACGAAGCATTCAATGCCACGCTTCATCCCTTTATTCGCAACACCGTGGGATGTATGGAGTTCGGCGGCACTTTCCTCAACAAGCGCATGAACCGGGGGAACGACGGCGGCCCGACCCGTGTCACCACCGACATTTTCCAGTTGGCCACAGCCGTGGCTTTCCAGAATCCTATCCAGAATTTTGCATTGGCACCGAACAACCTGACGGATGTGCCGGCTTTCGAGATAGACTTCATGAAAGAGATTCCTACGGTGTGGGATGAAGTGAAGTTCATCGACGGTTACCCCGGACGTTACGTCGTGTTGGCGCGTCGTCACGGGCAGGATTGGTATGTGGCTGCCTTGAATGCCGGAAAAGAGACGCTCAAACTGACGGTAGACTTGCCCATGTTGGCCGGTAGCCCGGTGGCATATTACCATGATGGCAAAGACGGCAAGACCCCGCAGGTGGAAGAAACCAAAGTGGGTAAGAAAGGCCAGTTTAAGTTCACGCTTCCGGCTCAGGGCGGTGCTGTGCTGAAGGGTAAGGCTCTGTAAGGATTCACGGCAGGTAATACCGTGGCGTAGAAAAGCCTTCACGCGTTCATGCTTCTTGTTTTATAATGTGTTAGGGTGAATGGTTTACACCTTTTAACCTTTCTGGTTGTCCAATGAAATCCTATAGGAGGTGAAGGGACGGTGAAGGACAGGTGAAGGGAAAAACAGGGGAAAGTTCACCTTAACGCATTGGTATACAGGAAGTATGAACGCGTGAAGGCTTTTTTCGAGGAAAGGTAAAGAAGAGGAGACGGGTCTTTTTTAGGACATATTATCACGTCGCTGTGTCGCTCTGGAAGGGTTCTGTATGTCCGTAATTCGTTTGCCGCACATCGGAGAATCGTTCTCAGCCAAACGATTTTTCGTTTGGCTGAAAGAAATTGAGCGGTTTCTACAAATATAGGATTAAAATCCAAAAACATAGTGGGAAAGAAAAGGTGTATTGCGCGGAAAATAGGAAGATGGAAGACGGAAAAGGAAGGCGGTATGTTCATAGGAATGTGGACTATAGTGATGAAAGGCTGCTGTTTTTGGCGTATTTTCCTGTATACCAGTGTTTTACCCCCCCCCTCCCGAAAAATTTTGAAGTTTACATGCTGTTTTCTTTAAAAAAAGGCAGAAAAAGATTTGTTCATTTGAAAAAAATGTTTTTTATTTGCATTGTTGTTCGTGTAAAAATAATGCTAAAGCATAGGCACGGACAGAAAGAATGAATTTGATACTAACGGAATGAAAGCCTTTTTACAGATATGCCATGTGGGACGATATGTCCGGACACCGGAAACACAAAGTTTCTGGACGGTGGGTTGTGACCGGCCACAGCTTTCAAAAGATATTTTGTTAAAGTATCAAAAAACGCTTGTGTATATGTGTTTAATTTATAAACACACACACACACACACACACACACACATT
>ENA-OOZN01000787-OOZN01000787.1-human-gut-metagenome-genome-assembly--contig:-NODE-787-length-26535-cov-2.030287_pt1 | contig 26535 bp, 7 predicted proteins | sample MGYA00241187_ERZ501397 | MGnify/ENA primary metagenome ERZ501397 (study PRJEB25962, sample SAMEA2042921) | human gut metagenome | biome: human gut; feature: human-associated habitat; material: faeces... | reverse complement strand
CCTGAAAGAGCATAGACCGGCACGATACCAGTATTTATTGATGATGGGAGAACTGACAGGACATTTGAACAAGGTTGATCGGGATGCAAGAGAGCAGGTCGAAATGTTAATGAAGCAGATGGCAGAAGAACGGTTATCAATGGCAAGACATACGAAATCAATTCGAATCCGATTACCGCAAGTGATGTGAGAGATAATCGTCCGACTACAATGAGATTAAACATGACTTATAAGAAACCCGGTACGTAATATGGGTTCTATATACAAGTGAATAACAAAAGCGGCTTGAGCACTGTAAAAACAGAGTTCAAGCCGCTTTTTGTTGAACTTAACAAGGAGTAAGTTTGTGACCACTTATAAGGTAATTGCTATGTGTTGCTCGACAATCGCGTGCATCTTCTCCATTACCATATCGAAAGTAAAAGAGAAAAAGCGTAAAGAACTCGCCTATATGACATGGTTTGTTGTGATGGTAATGGCTTTTGCAACAATGGGTTTATACCTATCGGCAATGTCGTAAGACACGGTGATAAAGATCTTGTATATGAGGATGTGAGTAAATCAGATGACTGCAAAAAGGAGACACTGCTCCGTAAAATTAAATCAGTGTGCTATCAATTATCTCTTTTGGAGGGAAAGGAGTGTTTTATTATGAACCTATCATATAAGAAAAAAAGCATTATTAAGCGCTTTGTCGCACTGATTATGGCTGTGTGCTGTATGTTCTCTATGTTCCCAGCAGTTGCTGGTGCGGCGGATGATACCGAAAGCGATACTACAAAAAAGGAATATCGCTATATCTGGCTGGTATCGCAACCGGGCTTTGGTATTCGTATTACCAGCCCAGCTGCAGGGAAAAAAGAAGCAACAGTTAAATTTCAAAACATGAGTCCGGATCATGCATGGGTGGATACCTTTCTTTATACGGACAAGGATACCGGTGAAGAATACTATGTAGTAAAGCCGGTTGAGAGTTCAAAAGGTCAAATCCCAGATAATTCGGACAATAAGGGATCGGAGAATTGCTATGGCAATTATCAAAGCGGTGTAGGTTTCTTACGTTTATATTGTGAGTTCTATAACCGAGTAATGCCAGATAGTACAGTACCTGCGTGGAAAGGTGCAACCTTTACTTATCAGGATCAGGAAACTAAGCCGTTTGATAAAAATCAAATCACCAACGATACTGAAAAAAGTTCGTATTGGGCTGGTAATCAGTCTGGCGGTTCGAGTTTTTACATCGGTTATGGCGAAGATGCGTGGGAGGCTTTTGTAAAAAAAAGCAGCTACCGTAAGGACGGCTCGCCCACAGAATCGTCTTTGGGTGAGTATCCGCCGTCCCCGTATTCTATTCGCTATGTACAATCCTTTAATGACAGTACGGGTACTTATTACGATGCACAGGTACGTATTCCCAAAAGATGGGTCGATGCTTTTGTAAACGATAAAGTTAATGGCGGTTACATGGATAATGAACCGTATCGCCGAGCCAACTGGGCGAATATCACGATGTTCCAGTTCATGTCGGATAACGAATTGCCGCCTCCGGATCAGAAACACGAGGAAGATCCGGAAATGGGTACTGTCATCTTTGATTGGAATATGCCTGGCAGCAACGCCGAGGTGTCGTATCGTAAAGAAAGCGGCACAAAGGTTTCGCCGCCAACAAATATCCAGCCCAGTAATGTAGGCAATGTATCATACGTTTTTGAAGGCTGGTACGATGCACCGACAGGCGGTAATAAAATCGGAGATACAGTAGAAGTTCCGGATAATAAGTATGTTGTCTATTACGCTCATTGGCGAGTCGAAACAGTTGATCCGCCGATTCCCGAAGTGGGCGAAGGCGATATGTACGTTGTATATTTTGATTACAACCTGCCGGGCACAGGTGTGACAACTGCTTATTCTACTGCAGGACGTTTTGAGTGGACGGCAAAGGTCGATGGCGAAACCAAGACTTTCTATGTGCAGCTGCAGTTCCAGTTCCCTGACGATCCTCATCGTGACGGATACACATTTAAGGGCTGGAGCACAACCTACAATGGCGCGGTTATCAATCCGGAAGCGTACCAGCCGAAAAAGGGCAGCAAGAATACTCTTTATGCCATTTGGGTTCCGGATGATTGCAAGATCACATGGAATGCAAACGGCGGCACCGGTGGCGGCAGCAGCGATCAGCAGTATGACGAAAAGCTGGATCTGACCAAAGCACCAACGCCGACTCGTACTGGCTATGATTTCGAGGGTTGGTATGCCGATCAAAATTGTTCTTCTCCGGTGTCGGCCGATACCATCGTTAAGGGCAATGTAACCTACTATGCTAAATGGGTACCTCAGAAGGTGCATGTAAATTACTATGACACCAGAGAGGGTACCGGTCTGGTAGGTACACAGACATATGACTATGATGAGGTTCTGCATCTGATGTCTGAAATGCAGGACACCACCGGTCAGTTTTTCGGCGGCTGGACTAAGACTCCGGGCAGCAAGGTACAGGTAAGTGATGATCTGAAACTCGCCGATCCGGAAATTACACCGCAGAAAGATGGCTACTGGACACTCGATCTGTATGCAATCTGGAATGAGCAGCACACATCTTATACGGCAACCGTCAAGTGGAATGACCTGCAGGACAACGATGGCTGCCGTCCGAAGAGTGTAACGATCGGCCTGGTATCATCGGTCACCAATCAGCTGGTACGTCAGCAGACCTTGACGTATGATGGTAAGGATGAGCAGTCTTTCACCTTCACGGAACTGCCGATTACTACTGCGAATGCATCCACCGATAAGATTACCTACAAGCTGGTATTCCTCGGTTATAACGATGCAGAGTCGATCTATCGCTCGATTGACGACACCGCAGCTACCTCTGGCACGATTGAAGGTTCTACTGCATCTCGCTACGATGATGCAGTTTCCACCAAGTATACCTACGCTATCAATAACTACGTTGCTCTGTACACCAGCTATATCAAATTAGATCATAGTCTGATTACAACCGGCGATGATGTGAAGTTTTCCGTCCAGTGGGACGATGACAGCAACAATGATGGCGTTCGTCCGCGTGCGGTAACGTTGAACCTGTATGCTAACGGCCAGAGAGTAAAGGACCTTCTGGGTCACAATTCCGGTACTGGCGTTGTAAGCGCAAACCCGGCTGTCTGCACGGTTTCCGATGACGGCAACGTGTGGACGTATACCTGGAGAAATTATCAGAAGTATCTGAAGGGTCAGGCAATCACCTATACTACAACAGTTACTAATGATGATCAGGTAACTAAGTTCAATTTGAACAACTATACTACTAAGTATCTTAATAGCGCTAATGAACCGACAGGTGATGAAAACGGTGCTATTATCTCTCGTGATGTTGAACTGGTTGATAAGACCGTTTCTGTATATTGGGACGATGAGAGCAACCGCGATGACTCTCGTCCGGAAACGGTAGATATCAAACTGACCGCTTATCAGTGGAATGCAAAAACCTATCGCTGGGAAACTGTTGATGTGGGTACGGCAACTATTAACGGTGGTAAGGAGCTCGACCTTTGGACTTACACATTCCAAGATGTGAAAAAGTTCAATGGTGGCGAGGGAATCATCTACAAGGCCGAGATTATCTCTGATCTTAATGCTCACATTGCTGAAGGCGCCAACGGTTACTCTTGGACCGCAAGCGAGCTCGACATCAAGGTATCGCACAATCGCAACACTAAATCTGTTCCTGTAACTGTGGAGTGGGCTGACTCCCAGAATAATGATAACATCCGTCCGGCAACTGTAATCCTTCAGCTTTACGCTGATGGTCAGAAGATGGAAGGCGCTGCTTATCAGCACATTCTGAGCGGCGACAAGACGGCTGATACTTGGAACTACACCTTTGAGAATCTCCCGGTTTATCGTGATGGTGAAGAAGGTAAGGAAATTCTCTATACTGCTTCCGTAGAAGAGGCTGTTAAGGACTCCATTTACGGCACTTACATTTCCATGGCTAATGGCCAGGAAGAAGAAGTTGTTCGCTACACAGCATCTTATATGGATGCAAACGGCAACACCACCGCAGAACTGTCTGACTCTGCAAAAGCCTACGTCAAGCTGACACACAGCACTGACCAGGGCACAGTATATCTGTACGCAAGCTGGCACGATGACCAGAACCGTGACGGCAAGCGTCCGTCGTCCATCCAGGTTGATCTGTACAAGCAGGTTGACGGAGTGAAGACTTTTGTCAAGACCTACACTGTTACAGCTGGAAACGACGGTTCGTGGACGTACAAGATCACGAATCTTCCGCTGAGTGAAGGCGGCAAGCAGATTACTTATCTGGCAGATGTTTCTGATGATTTTAGAAGCAACCTTAAAGATACGTATGGCTATACCGTAAGTATGGAAGGTAGCAACGTCCATCTGTACTACACGCCGTCCGTAGGTTATGTTACCGGCCATATCAACTGGCTGGATAACGATAACAACGATAACATTCGCCCGGCAAAGGTCGTTGGCGAGCTTTATGCCAATGGCAAGGCTACCGGTCAGACTCTCGAGTTTAATTCGGACAACGATTGGACTCAGACCTGGCAGGATGTCGCATCTTACTATAATAATAAGGGCGCAACTGGCACACCGGTAGTTTACACGATTAAGGTAACTACTCCGGATGGCTACGAAGTAACCTACACCCCCGAGAGTACGACTACCATTGATCCGCACGACATCCAGATTGACCTTTCTCACGGTGCCCAGACCAAGGGCATCACGGCTAAGGTATACTGGGATGACGACAACAACAGCAACGGCAAGCGTCCTAACTCCATCGGAGTTCAGCTTTACGCTGACGGCGAAAAGGTAGTAGGCAAGACTGCTACTCTGACCGCTGATAATGCAGACGCCGAAAATTCGAACATTTGGGTTGCCCAATTTGCCGGTCTTGACGAGTACAAGAATGGTAAGCTGATCGATTATACGATTAAGCTGAACGATAATACAGGTAAGACGTATTCTGCTATGACTGCAGGCATGAACCTGTACCTGTCGTACAAGTCGGCTAAGGCTGACATGAGCGTATCTTTCCGTTTTGATGACAATAACAATGCGGACGGTGTACGCCCGGAAGCTCTGTACCTGGTTCTGACCGCTGATGGCGTGCCGGTTGACGGTGCTGACTACAAGCACACTGTATACTTTGATGTAGACGGCGTGAAGTGGTCTTTCCCGCAGCTTCCGGTTTACTCCACCGACGGCAACAAGATCAAGTACAACGCAACCGTATCTCTGGACTCTGAGTTTGGTGCAACGGATTATCAGATCGTAACCTCTAAGGATATCGAACTGTCCGAAACCAACGTTCAGACAAACCAGATCGTAGTGACCTTGAAGAAGGCTGCTGCAACAGGCACTGAAACTGGCCATGTTTACTGGTTTGACGCTAATAATCAGCGTGGAAACCGCCCGAGCGACCTCACCATTGATGTGCGTTCCGATGCACAGAAGGGTGTAGTAGGCACTTACAAGCTGGATAGCGTTACTGGCAAGGTAACTGATGCCTCCGGTGCGGAAGTGGGTACTGTTGAAGTGTCCGAGTGGGGCAGCGATGGTTCTTCTTGCTGGACCTACACGATTTCCGGTCTGAAGCAGAACTCCATCTATGATGGCGTGGCTAACGAAATCTTCTACTATGCTTCTGCTCGTACCACCGGCATTGCTGCTTGGTACAACAAGGTGGACGGTGAAGACAACGGCCTGGATATCAACCTCACTCATAAGAACTACAGTGACGATGTAGGTGAGGCTCAGCAGGACTTCACAATCAATCTGAGCTGGATGGATAACAACAACGCTTGGAACTATCGTCCGAATACCAACGGCGTAGATGTCAAGCTGCTGGCTAATGGTGTTGAGTATAAGACCATCCACCTTACTCAGACTAACGCAGTTAAGGACAACACAAACTCTTGGACTTATTCCTTCACGGGTCTGCCGACCTATCTTAATGGCCATGCGGTTGTTTGGACGGCGGAAATCGCAGATGTTAATAAGTACACCTCTAACACATCCAACCACCGTGATTACTGCACAATCACCATGACCCAGTCTGTTGGTTTCAACTTCACTCTGAATTGGAACGACTCTGACAATGATGATGCAGTACGCCCGGCTAATGCTACTGTTGACGTTTACGGAGACGGCACCAAGGTTGGTTCTGCAACGCTCACTGGTGAGGGCAATACATGGACTGGATCTATCAAGGATCTCCCGGTATGGCGCACCACTGGCACTACTATCCCGGTTAACTACTCGTTCCGCTGGTCTGATGACACCGCAGCAGCAATGCTTGACGAAGGTTATCAGGCAGCTGCAACCAAGGATGGCTCTTCTGTTGAGTCTGATACCTGGTACTATCTGTCCACAACTGAGTGGGGCAAGAGCGACGGCGGTCTGAATGACCTGACTGGTCAGTACGACTGGGAAACCACAATCACTCGCAATAAGGAAACAAAGACCGTTTATGCTGAGATCATGTGGACCGACGATGCAAACCGTGATGGCAAGCGTCCGGAGTCCGTAAAGGTTCAGCTTTACGCAAACGGCAAGGCTGCTGGCGAGCCGAAGACTTTGACCGGCGGTTCTACCGACAGCACCTGGAATACCAACTGGGAGAAACAGGACGTTTACGATAATGGTAAGCCCATTGAGTACACTGTAAAACTTGTTGACGTTCCGAACGGCTATGATGCAACCACGGATGCATCTGGTCTTAACATCACACTTACTCATGACCCGGCAACCACGTCTGTAACTGGTAAGGTAATTTGGGACGATAAGTCCGAGGCACATTATCAGTACGACAGCCAGTATGGAGATCTGGTTAAGAGCTGGTATCAGATCGAACGCACTGACGTTTATATACAGCTTCTCGTGAACGGACAGCCTTATGGTGAGCCGGTCAAGATCCCGGGTTTGGGTTACGAGCAGGAAGATGGAAGCCTTGCCACCTACGCAAGCTATACCTGGAACGATGTCTACGTTCATGAAAACGAAGGCGACACCAACGTATATACCATCTCTGTTTTCTCGGATCCGCTGACCGCACTGCTGAATGATGGTTACACGCAGACATACGACTTCTCGAAGCAGTATGAGCCGAGCACCACTATCAGCCACACCTATTATGATGTACGAGGCACGGTATATTACCTGTACAATACCAGCGACGAATTCAAACTGGCAAATGTACCGGTAACCGCATACTTGTATGACGAGTCTACCAAGACTTATACCGCTGTAGGCAGCACTACTACTGATGCAAATGGCGCTTATGAGATCAAGAATATCCCGCAGGGACTCCTGACTGTACGCGCAACTTATCAGTACGGCGACTACACTTACGCAGGCAGTGTTGGTATTAAACTCAATCTGTGCGACCAGAATGACGCTGACATCATTGTAAACCGCGACTCCACCGCTGACAGCGATCTGTATCGCTACACCGCATCCGGCAAGGCGTATTACCAGACTGACAAGACCAATGCAGCAACCAAAACTCCGGTGCCGGAAGGCAGCGTGGTATTGCTGTATAAGGTAGTTGACGGTCAGGAAAGTGCTCAGTATGTCGGAATGACGACCACAAAGACCGATGGTTCTTACAGCTTCGACAAGCTGTCCGATGGCACTTACCTAGTCAACGTTGTATTCAATTACAATGGAAGCACCTACACTTACGATGACACCGATGCCAAGGCCGACAAACTCAACTTTGTTGTAAGCGGCGCGGACGTTTCTTGGAAGGACATCGTAAAGCAGGTTAATAAGCAGGTTGATCCGGTTGATCCTGTTGATCCTGTAGATCCGACTCCGGATCCGGACCCGACGCCGGAACCGTGTGTAGTAGACGGCAACGTATACTACTCCGATAATGGTGTTCACACTACTGATCCGGTAGAAGGCGTAGATGTTTACATCTACAGTGCTGACGGCAATACCCTGATTGGCAACACCACTACCGACGCCAATGGTCATTGGACGGTTGACGGACTGGCAGCCGGCAGCTATATCGGCGTATTCTCTCACAGCGCAAATGCATCTCGTGTTCTCCATTTCACTATCTCCGATAGCGATTATGAGAAGGGTACTTACACCGCAGCAACGCAGTATTTTGACCGCTCTTTCGCCCTGAATACTTCGACCATTCGCGGTGTGGTTCTCGATGAAAACGGCAAGCAGACTTCTGCTCTCGTTGAAATCCTCAATCCGGACGGCGATATCGTCGATGTCGCATACACCGATCCGAACGGGGCGTATAACTTCACGGTTTCCTCTGGCATTACCTACCGCGTAAAGATCACGACTGTTAATAAGCAGACTCAGTATCTTACCGCAGGTGACCCGGATGATAACTACACTACACTCACCGATTACAATATCTCCGGTAACTACTCCATTGATGGCGTAGCTCAGGAAGCTGCTACCGTTGCAGTTTATAAGCAATCCGGCGACAACTTCAATCTGGTAACTGCAACCTTGACTAACAGCAAGGGCGATTACGCTATTAAGGTAACCGAGGCGGGCACCTATCGCATCGCTATGTACCGTAACGGTGAAATCTATGCACCCCATTATGTATCTGTTGGCTACCAGGAGTACGAGCCGCAGGTAAGTGAAGTTAATGGCAAGTATACGATTTCTGGTTCTGAGCCGGGAGGCTACGACTCTGGTATTCTGTACAACACCACGACAAAGGTTGTTAAGGTAGCAGCAAATGTAGAAGCTGGTTCTGAGTACACCATCTCTGGTTTGGATGCTGGCACATATCGTCTGGAACTGACGAAGGGCGATACGAAGACTACTTACTACATCGATGCTCCGGACAACGTAGTAAAGGTAACCTACAATGTGACCGTCAACGGTAATGTCGTTGACAATGCTGGCCAGCCGATGCTGGGCGCAGTCGTAACGTTGTTGAACAGCAAGAATCAGCAGGTAGGCGAGCAGACCGTTATCACTAATGGTAAGTTCTCTTACGCGAACATCCCGGCAGACAATTACAAGATCAAGATTGAGTATCCGGTATCCGGCACTCAGCTGCTGGACAAGACCACTCAGGATACAGACAGCTATGGCAAGTCTTATCCGTCTGGTATTACTCCGGGCGATGTTTGGTCGTGGAACCTCAATGCACAGACCGTTTCTGGTAAGGTAACTGACCAGGACGGCAAGCCCGTTTCCAACGCAACTGTAGTCCTCAAGCTCAACTCCGATCCTGATAAGGCATACGGCGTGCAGACTGACAAGGATGGTAATTGGACGATGGGTGTTATGGATGGCGAGTATACGGCATCCGCAAACTTTGAGTTTGATGGCTCCCACATCTATCCGGCAACTGCAAGCGTACCTGTTAAGGTAGCTGGTGCTGATGTAACCGGTGTAGACTTTATTATCAACCGCTTTACTGTTTCGGGTTCTGTTGTCCGCGAGGGCGACAACACTCCGATCGAAGGCGCTGATGTAACTGTAACCCTGAAGGACGGCACTCCGTATTATGAGGGCAAGACCGGTCCGGACGGTACGTTCACCGTTCCGTCGTTCCCGGATGACTTCCATGTTGTTGTCAAGGACAACGGCCAGTCTGCTGAGGCGGATTACACCGTATCTAGCGACATGCCGCTGACTCTCAAACTCAAGACCCCGATTACTATCACTGGTATTGTTTATGATACTGACGGCAGCGTAGTTGCTGATGGTATTGTACATTATACTGGCGCTAAGTCGGGCAAGGTATACACCGATAACAAGGGTAAGTACAAGATCGTGCTGAACGCTGATCTGCTTGGTGAGTACAGCCTGTACGCAACCGCAGCAGGCAAGCAGTCCGATACTGTTACTGTCAATGTTAAGGGCGATACCACTCAGGATCTGACTCTCAAGCCTTCTGGTTCTGAAATTCCGTCTGGTGACCGCACCGCTTCTGGTGTAGTTACTGACAACGAGGGCAACCGACTGGCTAACGCTGTTGTTACTATCAAGTATGGCAACGATAAGACCAAGACCCTCGAAACTTCTACCAACGATCATGGTGAATTCCGTTTTGACGATCTGCCGGATGGCACTTACTATCTGACTGCTGTCGTTGAGAGTCCGAATGGTTACAGCTACGAGACTAACGGCGAGACCACTATCCATCTTGATGGCGAGGACAAGACCGACATTGTACTGGCTGTAACCCTGTCCTATGAAGTAAAGGTTGTTGTCGTTGATACCAACAACAATCCGATTGATGATGCAACCGTATCTTACACCGGCGCAAGCGACGGTTCCAAGAAGACCAACGCTGATGGCGAGGCAACTCTCCAGATCGCAGGTGGCAAGTACGATATCACCGCATCGATTGGCAACCGCACTTCGGACACCAAGACTGTAACCATCGACAAGGCAACCACTATTAAGCTGGTTGTCGAGCTGACCGGAATTAAAAATGAGCCGCCGGTATCGGAAGCACATTCCAATGCTATTAACGGCTACGTTTACACTCCGGATGGCGAAGCAGTAGAAGGTGCAACGGCTAAGCTGCTTAAGTATAACCCGGAAACCGAAGAGTGGGATGTTATCAAGACTACCACCTCGGACAAGAACGGTTATTATGAGTTTACGGAGCTTGACGATGGTCGATACCGCGTCGAAACCAACTACGAGCTGACCACTACGGTAAGCACCACTGTTGGTACCTACGAGATCACTGGCTACGCTAAGGACGAGGGTGGCAACCCGTATGTAGGCGCTGTCGTAAATCTGTACGATGACGAGCATGTGCTCATCGCAACCGTAAAGACTGACGCAACCGGCTACTATGAGTTCACCAACCTGAAGCCGGGCAATTACGAGGTAGAGATTATCCCTGCTGAGGATAGCTCCAAGACCACGACCGTCAAGACTACTGTTGATCCGAGCAATTCTGTAATCGAAGGTACTGTTACCGATATTAACGGCCACCCGGTAGAGGGTGCAACTGTTACTGTAGCTGGCCCGGGCGGCGAGTGGAATATGACCACAAAGGCTGACGGCAAGTACAGCTTTGAGGTTCCGGATGGCGGCGATTACACTGTAAAAATCACCTACCCGGCACATTATGATGTTGCAACCGATGGTTCTTATGAGAACGATAAGGACAACCTCATCAAGCCGAATCTGGTATCTGACAACATTACGATCTCCGGTTACGTACACGACACCGACGATAATGTTATCGACGGTGTAGATGTAATCCTCAAGGATGCTGACGGCAACGAGCTGCAGCGTACTACCACCAATTCCGATGGTTATTATGAGTTCCCAAATCTGAAGCCGGGTAAGTACATCGTAACCGTTGAGGTTGGCGATGACCACCGCGACTACAATGTTGATGCCTCCAACTCTGGCAGCACCAATCCGGACAAGCCGGATCCCGATCCGAATCCGACCCCGGACCCGAAGCCGGACACCGACAAGGTACAGGTAACTGGCGTTGTGGTAACTGACCACAAGCGTCCGCTTGCTGGTTCTGTAATCACTATCCGCAACATGGATAGTGGCAAGACCTTTACCATCACTGCTGATGCAGACGGCAAGTTTGACACTGGCAAGATGGATAAGGGCCGCTACGAAATCGTAGCGGCGTACACTCACAAACACGGTACAAACGAATCGGATCCGCTGAATATTACTGCTTCTCAGGACGATGCTGTTCTGGTTATCACCCTGAAGTATGTAGATGATGTAAATGGTGACGACAAGGACGAAACCATCTATGCTGGCGATGACGACAAGTTTGACACCTCGGACGATTGGTATCCTGCTGATATCGACAAGGATGGCAAGGACGAAAAGGTCTTTGCCGGCGAAGATGGCAAACCGGGCACCAAGGACGACCACTACGATTTCGATGTTAACCATGACGGCAAGAAGGAAACCGTTTGGGTTGGCGAAGACCGCATCCCTGGCACAGAGGATGACTATTATCTGACCGATCCGGATAAGGATGGCGTAGATGATAAGATTTTTGCTGGCAAGGATGGCGTACCGGGTACTAAGGATGACTGGTACGGTAAGGACATCGATGGCGATGGTAAGGATGAAATCATCCATGTCGGTGAAGATACCAAGCCGGGTACTAAGGATGACTGGTACGAAAAGGACGTTGATAAGGACGGCAAGGACGAAAAGGTCTGGGTTGGCGAAGATGGCAAACCGGGCACCAAGGACGATTGGTATGCAAAGGATACCGATGGTGATGGCAAACCCGAAAAGCATCCGATTGGTGTTATCGAGGTCAACTTCGACGCCAACGGCGGTACTGTAAACAATGCTTCTGTTTACACTGTCGAAAAGGTCCAGATCCGCAGCCTGCCGACCGCAGCTCGTTCCGGCTATCGCTTCGATGGCTGGTTCACTGCAGCTAATGGAGGCTCGCAGCTCTCTCTGCCCGACATCACTGCTATGCCGATCACGACTACTGTCTACGCGCACTGGTCCAAGGTAGACTCTGGAACTTCTGGTGGCGGCGGTACTTCCGGTGGCGGCGCTGGTGGTGGCGGCTCTGCTGGCGGCGGTGGTGCTCCTGCACCTAATGGCGATTACATTATTGCCATTGACACTGCTGAAGGTGCGACTATCCTGCCTAACGGTGATGTATCTGTCAAAAAGGGCGATGACCTGAATGTATCCATCAAGCTCGATGAAAAGTATATCGTCAAAGATGTGCTGGTTGATGGAAAATCTGTAGGAGCTGTAACTGAATATAGCTTTAAGAAGGTTGATGCAAACCATACGCTGAAGGTTATCACTCAGTTGAAAACTATGCTCACTGATAAGCACATTGCTTATGTTGGCGGTTATCCGGACGGCTCTGTAAAGCCGGGTGCGTCTATCACCCGTGCTGAGGTCGCAATGATCTTCTATCGCTTACTCAATGATGATGCTCGTACCGCTTACACAACGAGTATACACAACTTCTCTGATGTAGCAGCAAACGCATGGTATGCCAAGGCTGTAGCAACCCTTGCAAACGCTGGTATTATTACCGGTGATCCGCAGGGCACGTTCCGTCCTAATGATACTATCACCAGAGCCGAATTTGCAGCGATTGCAGCTCGTTTCGACACTTCTACGGATGATGCGAAGGGCTTCTATACTGACCTTGATGGTCATTGGGCCGCTGAACTGATTGGTCGCGCAAGTGGCCGTGGTTGGGTAACCGGTTATTCGGACGGCACCTTCCGTCCGAACCAGGCGATTACCCGTGCAGAGTCCATGACTCTGATCAACCGTGTACTCGGTCGTGACAAACTGACTTCTGAGAGCCTGCTTGACTTCATGAAGAAGTGGCCGGACAATGCAATCTCCGCGTGGTATTACCTCGCTGTTCAGGAAGCGACCAATGGCCATGACTCCAAGGACGTTGACGGCAATGAGGTTTGGACTGAGCTCGTTGAAACTGTCCTGCCGCAGTAAGTAAAGGCAGAAAAAAGAGAAGAGCCGCTATCGTTTACGCGATAGCGACTCAACTCAAAAGGTAAGAATGCGATAGGGGACCGTAAGAGGTCCAATTCAATCGGTCCCCGCATTCTCATCCATTTTAGCAACAATCGGTTTGATAAAACAAGCCGACAAATGTTCGTTACACACTAAAGTGGAGGATTTTCTATGAAGACAAAATCGTTCAAACGTGTTACTTCATTGATCTTGACACTTGCAATGCTTTTCTCTCTTGCACCTGTATCTTTCGCAGTCGATGATCCCATCGATGTAAGCGATGATGTGGTAGTAAGTGATGTTGGCAACGCAGATCAGGCTGCTGATAACACGGTTGATGCAGAAGAGCCTGCATCGGAAGGGGAGGAAGTTACCCCTGACGTTCCTTCTGACGAAGAAACTGAGAATACTTTCGACGATGTATCCACCCCGGCAACTGAGGCACAGGATACTGCTGATAACGGCATTCCCCTCGTAGCCGCAGCAACCACTTATTATGTAGCCAACAGCTCCGCAGGCGGCAGTGATGTTCGCGGCGACGGCTCTGAAGCTACCCCGTTTATGACCATTGGCAAGGCTATCGAGGCTGCAGCTAACGAGGACGAAATCAACATTGTGCTGATGTCTGATATCAGCGCAACGCAGGAACTTAAGTTTGAGGATAGTTCCAAGACTATCAATTTCTCTTCCAACGGTTCCTCCAATTTCAAGATTCAGTATACCGGTTCTACACCGATCGGCACTGAGTCTGGCTTCATTAAAGTAACAGGCGGCGCTACCGTAAACTTCAATGGTGTTGATCTTTACGGTTCCACCGGTACCTATGACGGCCGTGTAATCTACGTGGCTGACAATGGTACTGTAACTCTTACCAACACAAATGTAACACGCGGCCGTGTTAACAACGTAACCACTATGCAGGGCGGCGCAGGTGCACTGGCAGCTGATCGCGGCGTTCTGAACATTGGTGCAGGCGTTGTTATCTCGGGTAACACAACAACCGCTGGCGGCGGTGCGCTCTTTGTGTGCAACGGCGGCCAGATCAACATCTCTGATGATGCTGAAATCACCGACAACACCGCAGCCTATGGCGCAGGCGTATATGCCGACACTCAGACTGAGTCCTACGGCGGTCTGCATATTTCTGATGATGTACAGATCACTGGCAACAAGGCTACTCAGCAGGGTTCCGGTATGTACATCTGCAAGTCCGCAAACGCAACTGTTAAGGACGACGTTGTAATTAACAACAATAAGACCTCTGGTGCACAGGATAATGTATACCTCGAGGACGAAGCTACTCTGGATATCGCTGGTACGACCACCGGTGCAAACATCGGTATCTCCGCTGATCCGGAAGAGGCTTATCGCCTGGTATCTCTGCCGGATGCTTACACCATTCAGCCGACTAAGACCGGCGATGAAATGGGCTGGCATGACGACTGCGGCACTTGGGACATCCGTCACATGACTTATAAGGGCGTTGAGGGTCTGTACCTTTATTACAAGACCCTGGATGTAACCTTTGAAGATGTTCGTACCCTGACCAACATCGAGGGTAAAGACATCAACGGTGAAGACGTAGATTTCAAGAATGACAATCTGACGTCCGTATCCATTGCAGGTGGCGTTCTGACTGCTGCTGACACTGTAGCGAAGAATACCCCGGAAGACGATGACCTGTCCTTCACCATTAAGGTTGACAAGGATGAGTATCGTATCCCGACCGAGGATGTAATTCATGTAACCTCTGGCGGCAAGGATGTTGAATTCACCTACACTCCGGATTTTGCAAACGGTACGGCTACGATCACTGTTGACGATGCAATCGTTGACACTCTGACTGACACTATCAAGTTTGAGGTATCCGGTGAAAAGTATTACACTCTGACCATTCGTTCTGAAGGTCCTCTTTACGCTATGACCTCCAATATTACCGGCCTGTCCGATAATAAACTGGTTATCGCAGCACAGGGACGACAGGGAACTACCGCAACCTATAAGATTGCAAAGGGCTCTGGTTCTGGCCCGGCTGCTACTGACATTCAGATCTCCCTGTATGACAGCGTAGATTACGCAGGCGCTCCGGTTGCAACTGCAACCACCGATGAAAAGGGCGTTGCTACTTTCAACGGACTGACAGCAGGAAAGACATACTATGCTGTTCTGTCCTACGAGCGTCAGTATCGTGTAATTTCTCGTGATGTTACATCCCTGAAGCTTTCCACTCTGAAAGGCCAGACCCTGGCTGATACCTGTGTAACTGATGCAGGCGCCGACGGCCATGTAACTTACGATGCATCCACTGGCGATTCCTCTATCACTGGCCTTACTGATAATGCTCTGGTAACTTATCGCATCAAGCAGGTTGCAGACACTATCGTATTCCACGCTAATGAGGGCGATGCAACTTCCGCACCGGCTACGCTGAGCATGGAGAACAAGACCATGGGCGCCGATGCTGACACCTATGGCGAACTGGCAACCGCAACCCTTACCGGCTATACGTTTGATGGTTGGTTTACTGAAGCAGAAGGCGGCGAGCTGGTAACTAAGGATACCCCTTATGTAACTGGCGTATCCGCTCGTCATCTGTACGCACACTGGACCGCTAATACCAATACCAATTATAAGATCCGTCACTGGGTAGAGTACGCAGAGGGCGGTGCAAATGCTCGCTATACGGATTCTACTACAACTAAGGTTGAGAATGGCATCAAGTATTATCTGTATCAGGAAGCTGATTGGACGGATGGCACTTCTGATGCTGTTAAGGACATCACCGACAAGGATCTGAAGTCCATGTCGGATGCCACTCTGACTTGGTGGACTCGCGATGGCTTCACTGCTGTTGCAGATACGAACTGTAAGGTTCTTGCAAACGGCAATGCTGTATTCAATATCAATTACAACCGTAACACTTACAAACTGAACTTTGATGCTTCCGGCGAAGGCTCTGTTACTTCCCCGGATACCTTCCCAGCCCAGGACGTTAAGTTTGGTGCCCTGGTTGGTACTCTGCCGGCTCCGAAGATGCCGGGTTACTCCTTTGGCGGATGGTATGACGGCGTTCGTCTGGTAACCGCCACCACCGTTTACAACAAGACCACCGATACTGATCTGACGGGTCACTGGATTGCACGTGATGATACCAACTGGGCTATCAAGATTGCGGTTCAGGATATCGTACGTGATCCGGACACCGGCGTTTACTCTGCAGCAGACACCTATACCGAGTACAAGACTGTATATAAGGATAACAACGGCGCTCTGCTTTCCTACAAACTGACTGGTACCACGGATACCGCACATCAGTTTGCAATCAGCAGCATCTCTGACCTGACCTTTGAGGGCTTTAATTATGTAGGCTATGCAAACGCATACGACCGCAATGCAACCGGCATGACTGCTGATGCCACCAATGCAACTGTAACCATCAAGCCGACCGATTCTTCGACCGAAGTTGATGGTGAGTACAATGATGCATTTGATGGCGGCATTGTATGGCTGTATTACAATCGCAAGACTGCTGACGTTAAGCCGAACCCGACCGAGCCGGGTGGCGACACGGACGGCGGCAAGATCATCTATGGCGGTGACTTTACGGGTCAGCTTCCGCCGGATCCGTCCAAGCCGGGTTATGATTTCACCGGCTGGAAGGACAAGAACGGCGACGTCATCACTCCTACCACTCCGGCTGACAAGTACGTCGAGGCTGACAAGACTATCACGGTTACCCCGCAGTGGACCCCGCGTGATTACACGCTTACTTACGTTCCGGGCGATGGCGCTACCTTTACGGCGTCCAACGGCGGCACTGGTACTGTAAACAACAATGTTCCGGGCGGTTATCAGGACAGCCACACTGTAACATACGACCAGGCAATGGGCACTATGCCTACTGCATCCAAGCCGGGTTACAACTTCGTTGGCTGGTTCCTCGATGACGGCACTACTCAGGTAACTACTGATACAGTTGTTACTATCGACAACGTAATTGTTAAGAACGATGCGAACACCTACGAGGAAACTCGTCCGCTGTACGCTAAGTTCACTCCGCATCATTACACTCTTGTATTCAATCCTGGTTCTACCAAGCAGGGCATTCCGGGTACTGTAGATCCCAATAAGATGGTCATCACTTATGATGAGATTCTGTCTGGCCTGCCGACTCCTGTACTGACTGGTTACACCTTTGTTGCCTGGATGCTGGACCTGCGTGACCCGAATTCCGTATTCAAGAATGGTGATCGCTGGACGACTGTCCTGACTGACGGTGCAGAAATCCCGGTATACGCAACATATACTGCAAACTCTTACAAGTACACCTTCGATCTCAACGATGAAGTAGGTTCTACTCGTGCACAGCTGGTTGACACCTCTATTGATCACACCGAAGAGACCTTTGATAAGGTATACGAAGGTCTGTTTGATGTTGAGGCTACTCGTCCGGGCTACGATTTCAAGGGCTGGACGCTTGTCCGCAATGGCGATGTTCTGACAGCCAATGACCTTGTTTCGCTGGCTAAGGATACGACTGTTTACGCTAAGTGGCAACCCAAAAAGTACAATGTTAAGTTTGTTATGAAGGGTTCTGCAATGCCGGACACCTTCGACCAGAGCACTGGCGTTTATGATGCAGATGCAGACACCTGGACTGTTAAGGTTGACTTTGACTCGGTTTATGGCACCCTGCCGGTACCGACCAAGACTGATGCTAAGTATCATGGCTGGCTGGCAGCAGCAGCAAACTGGGAAGAGATCGACAACGAGATCATCCTCGAGCTGCCGCAGTACACCGACTACAAGGACGATGAAGGTATCACCCTGACTGCCGTGATGGAGCCCTGGATCACCTTTGATCCGGATGGCAACAAGTTCACCGATAATGACTCCACAGATCCCCGCAAGGAGCTGCAGAGCGAGATCGATAAGCTGCCGGAAGTCAAGAAGGATGGTTACACCTTCGATGGCTGGACAAAGAAGGACAAGCCGGATGAAATTCTGGACATTGACGATGTAAAGAAGCTCGAAGAGCCTACCGTCCTGGTTCCGAAGTTCAGCGCAAACGTTACATTTAACGCAAACGGCGGCGTAGTTACTGCAAACAATGCTGAGACCTATGTGGTAGGCCTGAGCAAGATTACCACTCTGCCGAGCGCTTCCAAGTCTGGTTACAACTTTGATGGTTGGTTCACCGAGGCAAATGGCGGCACTCAGGTAACCCTGGATGCTCTCAAGTCTGCTAATGTGCCGACCACTGTATACGCACATTACACTGTTCGCTCCACCGGCGGCGGTGGCGGCGGTGGCGGCGGTGGAGTATCTACCAACACCATTACCGTTAAGAAGGATGAAGGCTCTACTGTTACTCCGGCGGGCGACTCCAACGGCAAGGTAACTGTTCCGACCGGCTCCGACAAGAATTTTGTTATCAAGGCTGACGATGGCTATACCATTACTGATGTAATCGTTGATGGCAAGTCTCAGGGCCCGAAGGACTCCTATGAGTTCAAGAACATCCGCGAAAATCATACTCTTGAGGTTAAGGTAGCTAAGCTCCTTACCGGCGACCACATCGCTTACATCAAGGGCTATCCGGATGGCGGCGTTCATCCGACCGCTAATATCACCCGTGCAGAAGTTTCCGCAATCTTCTACCGCTTACTCAGTGATGATGCTCGTGGTGTTTACACAACCAGTATACACATCTTTTCTGATGCACAGAATAGCTGGGCCTCTACGGAGATCGCTACTCTGACCAATGCAGGTATCCTCAAAGGCTACACCGATGGTACTTTCCGTCCGAATGCAGCAATTACTCGCGCTGAGTTTGCCGCAATCGCAGCTCGTTTCGATAAGCTCTCTGGTGGCGATAAGACCTTTACTGATGTCCCGACCGACCATTGGGCATACGCAGCCATCACCTCGGCAGCGGAAAAGGGCTGGGTAAATGGTTACGCTGACGGTACTTTCCGTCCGAATAATGCAATTACTCGCGCTGAAGTTGTGAAAATCACCAACGCTGTTCTGGAACGCACCTGCGATAAGGATTACGTTGCAGATAACTTGAGCAAGCTGATCTCTTACAACGATCTGACCTCTGCATACTGGGCGTACTACGATGTTCTCGAGGCGTCCAATGCTCATGACTATAAGGTAGTAAACGACGTTGAAACTTGGGTCAGCCTTAAATAAGGAGGTATGAGTCTATGCAGAGAGAAAAAAAGAGAGAGTTTCCGAATCCAGAAGAGCTGACAGCTCTTCTGCAGAAAATCGACGCAGAATTAGCTATACGCAGAACGAAAATGGATACATCCAGACTCCTCGGTTATCAAATCGAGGATCTGGATATCCGTCGATATATCTGCATGCATGTTCTCAGCTACCTGGATATCATGGAAAAGGAAATGGTCGAATTCTGGCTCGAGTGTATCCGCTACGATGGCAGCTATGATTTTTCCATGGAACGTCCATTCGATTATAGTTCGATGGAAACGCGTTTAGCGGACGCACGCAACTTACGCGAACAGCAGCATTCTGCAGGTGAATTACAAAGGGAAAAGCAAGAACGGGAGCGTGAGCGGTGAAAATATTCAAGCTGACACCATCCAGTATAGTATTTCTCAGCATTGGCAGCTGCGTTTGCTTTTATCTTGGTGATCGCTTTGGTTCTCTATATTCTTCATATGTTGCACAATCTTCTAATTCCATTACTTCATTTTTAGATGCAATGAATGGTATAGGGGCGGCTATTGCCGCCCAACCATTCTACATCGACTTACAAGCAGCTTCGTATGGCCTAATTTTCTTGATAGGATTCCTGCTGGCCTGCTTGTACATTGCAGTAAGCTCGAAACATTTCCGTTCCGGCGAGGAACATGGTTCCGCACGCTGGGGCACGAAAAGCGACATTGCTCCGCTGATGGATAAGAAGGATCCAACCAACAATATCATTCTTTCCAAAACCGAGCAGATCAAGTTTAACGGCAAACTACCCTTTGAGTATGACCGCAACAAAAATATTGTTGCAATCGGCGGCTCTGGCAGCGGTAAGAGTTATGGTTTGATCGAACCCAACCTTCTACAAAAGCACAGTTCATACGTCGTAACCGACCCTAAGGGTACTATTCTTCCGGAAGTCGGCAACGCACTCAAAGACGATTATGAGATCCGCGTACTCAACACAATTAACTTCAAGAAGAGTATGCACTACAACCCCTTAGCCTACATTCACAGCCAAAAGGACATTTTACGAGTTGTGAATGTACTGATGAAAAACACCAAAGGAGATGATCAAAAATCCGGTGGTGATCCGTTCTGGGATAAAGCAGAATCTCTGCTTTACACCGCACTGATTGCGTACCTCTACTACGAAGCACCGTTGGTGGACCGACACATACCTATGGTATCAACCATGCTGGATATGTGTGCTGCATCAGAAACTGATGAAAACATGAAGTCTACCATTGACTACTTATTCGAGAATCTGGAGAAACGCAAGGGTTCGGATCATTTCGCGGTCAAGCAATATAAAAAATTCAAAAAAGCCGCAGGTAAAACGATGAAAAGTATCCTTATCTCTTGTGCCGCACGCCTAGCACCTTTCGACATCGATGAAGTGCGAGAGTGCATGATGGATGATGAGTTAGAGTTGGATACCATCGGCGATCGCAAGACTGCCCTTTTCGTCATTATCTCTGACACGGACACGACATTTTCTTTCATCTCGGCCATGATGTTCTACCAAATGTTCAATCTTCTCTGTACGCATGCAGATGATGATTGCGGCGGTAAACTGCCTGTGCCGGTTCGGTGCCTGCTGGACGAGTTTGCAAACATTGGCCGTATTCCGGACTTTGAACACCTCATCAGTACGATCCGCAGCCGACAGATTTCTGCTTCTATTATTCTTCAGAGTAAGACACAGATCACCAATGTCTACAAGGATGATGCTGAAACCATCATCGACTGCTGTGACTCGTATGTTTTTCTCGGCGGTAAATCAACCAAGACCACCGAAGAACTGTCGAAAATGCTCGGTAAGGAAACCATCGACAACCGAAATTTTAACGAAACACGCGGTCAGCAAGGCAGCGTATCCGTACAGAATCAACAGCTTGGACGCGATCTTTTGGATCCGGCCGAAATCGGAAAGATTGACCGTACTGATTGCATTGTCCAAATCAGCGGACTTCCTCCCTTTAGGTCAAAAAAATACGACCTAAAAAATCATCCCGAGTTTTCCAAGACGGCAATCGCCGACGAGAAAAACTGGTATGATATCGAAGCGGAAATCGAAAAATTCCGCACTCAACCTGTAAAATTCGACAATGTTAAAGAAACCATTCATATCAGTGAGGCTGATGTGAATGAGTTGAATTCTCTGCAATAAAAAAGAAAGAGGTATATTTACATGAATGCTATGTTCACTCAAATGATTACCCTGCTCTCCAAGGGCGTACTGGCTGCAGGTGCACTGCTTGCCGTCTGGGGTATGATCTCGGTTGGTCGTGGTCTGAAGGACTCGAACGGCCCTGGTATCCAGAATGGCATTATGGAGTTGATCGGCGGCGGTATCGTCATTGCTGCATCCCAGCTCATTACTACCATCACCCTCTAAAACGACAACAGGATTGGTGCATACGCCACTTGGAGCGTATGCACCATTGAATGGAGGATTATCTTGTTCAAAGACGCGATCAAAGCTCTGATGGAGCTAATTATAGAGGATATTAAGAATTTATCTTTGGACAGCGGTTTGCTCGCGAGCATTACACGTGACAATGCGTATGCAACCATTTGGTCACATGTTACCAGCATTGCATCAGGTGCGTTCCGGACTTGTGCATTTATTGTTTTACTCATTTTCATCATGATCGAATTTCTTGAATTGAGCGATCGCTTTTCATCTAATCAATTACCGGATTTACTCAAGCCCTTTTCTATCCTTATTATCAAACTTGCCCTTTCAATTACGATTATCAACCAATCTACTACCATACTAAATACCATATACAATGGTTTTCTCGATCTGTCAACACAGGTCAATGTAACCAGCAGTATTACTATGACCACAGATCTCACGAATTTCAATAATTCGGTTGATGATATGGCATTTGGTGTGCAAATCGTCGCATTGCTTGTTTTATTTCTCTGTGTTTTGGGTACCAAAATCGCATGGGCTTTTACCCAAATACTCACTATCGGACGTTTTATCCAACTTTACATATATATCGCCGTAGCTCCCATCCCTATTGCTACGCTTCCAAATCGAGAATGGTCACAAGTAGGAAAAGGATTTCTCAAATCCTTTGTCGCCGTCTGCTTGCAAGGCGTAATTCTTGTGTTAATATTATATTTTTTCCCGTCAATCGCAACCAGTATGGTCACAGATATTATACCTGCCAATAACGGCCTGAATGGTATCTTCTCTGCGGCCGGATCCATTATTGTCCTGATTGGCGCTTTAATCGTAGCACTCAAAGGATCAAAAGCGTTTGCAGATAAAATCTGCGGTGCTATGTAAATCCTCGCCACTATTTGGAATATTGGAGGTAACTTATGGCCCTTTCAACACATATACCCAAAGAGATCACAGATTACAAAGAACGTATTGTAGGTGACTTTTCGGGTAGGCAACTTATTTCCATTGTAGGTGCAGCCGCTACTGTTGGTATATCCTATTTCATCCTTGTTCACCTGCTTCATGTAACAATGGATGTATACCCGTACATAGTAGCAGTATTATGCGCTCCTATATTTGCTTTTGGCTTTTATCGCAAAAGTAATATGCCATTCGAGCAATATATCAGTTTTTTATTACGCCATTATCTCGGGAACAACAAATTTCACTGGTCAGCTGAACCTGATATTCCCGAAGAGATGATGATATCTCATGCAATGATGCAAAACAACAATGCCACAATCATCGAGGAGGATAACCATGTTCAGCGCAAACAAAAAAGGAAAAAAGCAAGCCGAGAAAATGTCCAAGAAGTCCGCTGCAGAAAGAAACAAGGAACTAAAGCAACAAGAAAAGCAATACGCCGCGAAATTAAAGCGGCTCAAAAAGAATACCGAGAAGCTAAACGCCAAGCAAAAAAAGAACATTAAGGCTAATGCTGCTCCCAAGAATTCCGTTCAGCTTATTGGTTATCAGCGTATGTTGGAAAACGGCATCTGCATGATTGAGCCAGGCGTATATTCCAAGACCGTAAAGTTTTCCGACATCAATTATCAGACTGCACGAGTAGCAGATCAAAAGGATATGTTTTCGCGCTATACCGAAGTCCTGAACTTTGCTGATCCTACAATGCCTCTGCAACTGACTCTTGTTACCCGTCAGGTCGATGAAGAGGCTTTCCGTCAGGAAATGTTCATGCCGCTCGTAGGTAATGAAGATAAGCTGGATAAGTACCGTACAGAGATGAACGAAATGCTGGCCGCAAAAATCAAAGAGGGCCAGAATTCTGTCGTTCGAGATAAATATTTTACCTTTACCTGCGAAGCTGATAATGTCGATGATGCCACCAGCATCCTCTCTCGTTTTGAAACCCAGTTTATCAGTCTTTTTAAGACGTTAGGCGTGGATGATATGACGGCACTTTCCGGCGAAGATCGTATCAACCTCTTGCGCTCTATCACCCGCCCCGATGACCGCAGTCATATTTCACTTTCTGACATTGCCCATAGCGGTTGGTCTAGTCGATCTTTTGTAGCTCCGACCTCTATAGACTTCTCTGTCGCTCGCAATCGTTTCGATTTTGGTAACAAACATGGACAGGTTTTGTACTTTGGCAACCTGCCTGCCGATCTGACCGATGAACTTCTCACCGTATTGTCCGATCTCCCTATCAATATGGTTATCACCCTGCATATTCGCAATGTAAACCAAGTCAAAGCACTGTCCATGGTTGACACCAAAATTGCGATGATGGAAATGGAAAATACCAAGCGCGCTCGTAAAGGCATTCAGGAAGGCATCCCTCCCGAAATGATGTACCTGCCCGAGACCAAACGTGCTCTGGCCGAAGCAAAAGAATTAGCTACTGATCTGCGCGATCGACAGCAGCGTTTTTTCGAGGTGACGCCCATCATCTATACTTATGCAGATACTCCGGAACAGCTTGCTAAAAACGTCTTTACAATCAAGCAGACCGCACAGACCCGTACCGTAACCATCGAAGACATTGACCTGCAGCAGCGAGAAGCCTTTAACAGTACGTTGCCAATCGGCAAAAACTTCTTCGGCCGCGAACGTATCCGTCACCTGACAACTGCTGCTACCGCTATCTTTGTTCCTTTTACCACGCAGGAGCTCTTCCAGCGTAACGGTATTTATTACGGCCTAAACGGTATCAGCCATAACCTGATCATGTTCAACCGACTTTCGCTACTTTCACCGAACGGATTTATCCTTGGCAAACCGGGCTCCGGCAAGAGTTTTGCCGCTAAACGTGAGATCATCAGTGTTCTGCTTAATGATCCCAACGCCGACGTGCTTATCATCGATCCGGAACGAGAATATACTGCCCTTGCCCATGGCTTCGACGGCGAGGTCATTCATATTTCTGCAGATAGTCCTTGCCACCTTAATCCTATGGATCTCAGTGATAACTATGCAGATGATGATAACCCAATCTCCCTTAAGAGTGACTTTATCATGTCAATCTGCGATCTTTTGTCCGGCGGTTTGCAGCGTGGTCAAAACTCCATCATCGACCGTGTTATCCGTCTTTCGTACGAAAAGCATTTCAATAAAAACAGTAACTCTGTTCCTACATTGAATGATTTTTATGACATTCTCATCGAGCAGCCTGATCCAGAAGCACGCAGTCTAGCTCTGTCCCTTGAGCTGTACATTAAGGGTAACCTCAGCGTCTTCGCACATCACACGAACGTAGATACTACCAAACGATTTGTCATCTATGATATCCGCGATCTTGGCAAGCAGCTGCGTACTTTAGGTATGCTGATCGTGCTTGATCAGATCTGGAACCGTATCACAGAAAACCGCGCATTAGGTAAACATACCTATATCTACATCGATGAGATTCAGCTTCTGTTCTCGAACGAGTACGCCTCCAACTACTTTTTCGAGTTATGGAGCCGTAGCCGTAAGTGGGGTGCTGTACCGACCGGTATTACCCAGAACGTCGAAACCCTGCTGCTTTCCGATGAGGCACGTCGTATGCTCTCCAACTGCGACTATATCATGATGCTCAATCAGGCAACTTCTGATAAATTAGAGCTTGCACAGCTGCTGAGTATCAGTGAACGTCAGCTTAACTATGTCAGCAATGTAGAAGCCGGTAGTGGTTTGCTTTTCGCCGGCAAATCGATTATCCCCTTTGTCGATAAATTCCCGAGAGATACTGAACTGTACAAGATGATCACAACGAAGTTGGAGGAAGTCACATCTTTTCAATCGCGTGCGCTTGAAAACGGCAAATCGAAATAATTATGGCAGAAATAAAAGTTAAAAACGGTGCTGATAGCTTGGTCAGCTCGACCACAGACCTATCCGCGACACATGTTAAGGCATCAAATGACATTTATTCTCGAGATCGAGAAACATCGCCAAACAAATCTGCAGACTATAATTCTCCAACCACTCACAAACCGCTCATATCCAGCAGTGATGATTTAGATTTAGTCCGAAGCAACACTATCTACGACACTGTGCGATCGACTGCACCCGAAATCGTAATTCAGACATCATATGCCCGACCGTCTGAGGATAAGGCGGCTGAAACCTCCACCAGAGTGCAACCTGTAGCCCATTCACCTACACCATATTCGCGTCATTCTGTAGAGCCATCTACTCATACGGACGGTAGCGGACGACACTACGAATCACAAGTATCCGCACCTACCTCCAACCGCCGGAATAGCGTAACTCCGTCTGATTCGCAGCCTTCCGATTCGCCCTCCCCTTATTTCTATTCCCGCAGCCGGAAAAGCTATCGTCAACGTGCGTTGTCTAATCAACCAGAAGGTCTCTCTGGCGCGGCGGCTGTCGCACAT
>ENA-OOZN01000785-OOZN01000785.1-human-gut-metagenome-genome-assembly--contig:-NODE-785-length-26573-cov-7.721171_pt1 | contig 26573 bp, 15 predicted proteins | sample MGYA00241187_ERZ501397 | MGnify/ENA primary metagenome ERZ501397 (study PRJEB25962, sample SAMEA2042921) | human gut metagenome | biome: human gut; feature: human-associated habitat; material: faeces... | reverse complement strand
AGTCGCTGACCAGCGAGATGTTTATCCTCATGCTGATGTGTAGCAATATCCACCGGCGTATGAAGTCCACCGATGTGCGGCTGAGGGTCAGCATCAACTGTCCGATAAGTATCAGATAGATGAAATTCAGGTTCCGGTGCTTGATTCCTACGTCTACAATGGCTTGTGTCAGGAAGGGGAAGATGAGTTGCAGGACACTGCCAATCAGTAGCCCCAGGATGATTTGCCCGAAGTAACGGCGATACTGGCGGAAATAGCCGAAGAGGAAGGAGAAGGAGCGCTTTTCTGATTTGTGCTCCTCCTGTTTTTCGTAGAAGGCTGGGGTGGGTTGGAGGAAGAGAGCGATGCCTTTCTCTTCGCCATTCCTAAAAGTGCTAATCCAATGTTGCAGGAAATCTTCTTCGCTTAAAATTATATATCCTTTCCCCGGGTCTGCAATATAATATCGCTTTCTTTTCTTTCCTCGTATGCGATAAAGCACCACAAAGTGATTTTGGTTCCAGTGCAGGATACACGGCATAGGAGCTTGCTGCAATTGTGGCAAAGCCACTCGTCCGGCTATGGTGTGAAATCCTAATGTGATGGATGCGTCATTGATGCTCTTTAAAGACACTCCTTCCGTTGTGGCAAAGCAATATCGGGAAAGAGTATCAAGTGACAGAACTTTCTTAAAATACTTGCAAATCATTTGCAAGCATGCAATGCCGCATTGCATGGAGTCGTGTTGTCTTATCAAAGGGAAATCCGCCATTCTCTTTTACTTTTAAAGTGATATACCTTCTTCCCTGCTGTTCACAACGTTGTTGAGGTTGATTTTCCTTTCCTTGTTCTTGCGCAGCGTATAGCGGAGCAATATCCACGGGCGTAGGTTCTTGTCGTTTTGTTTCAGTGAGAACTGGCTTTGGTAACTTCCGCTGTAAGTGAGGACGTCCGACTTGAGCGCTCCGGTGATGTATTCCAAAGCTATGGAGACATACAGTTGGGGGGTGATGTTGTAGGTGGCTTGCAGAAGGGAGTAGTCGGGGGTGCGGTATCTGGTTCTCGAAGTGGCGGTGAACGAGTAATTATTATAGGTGACATCCATGTTAAAGGAGAACTTCTTGTACCACACCATGCCGCCCAGCGAGCAGAAGAAACTCTTCCGTGCGGGCTGTTCCTTGAAGTACTCTACGGCATGCCCCGCCTGCCCGTAAACGCGCCCACAACCTGTACGGTAACTGACCGAACTGCCCAGCACAAGGGCGCGATAACGGCTGGAATTTCGGTAACTGCTGACGTAAACTCCGTCCTCGCTGTGGCCACAAGGCTCTATCTCGTCCGTATTGAGTACATATCTCACGGACGGGCTCAGGTAGAAGCCTTTCTTGTTGAAGGTGTAAGAGCCGTGGAATACATGGTTGCGGACAGGTTTCAGGTAAGGATTGCCTTGGATGACCATCAGGGAGTCGGTGGAGGTGTTGTAGGGATTGAGCATGCCGACATCGGGTGGGGTGTTGCTCAGGGTGTAGCTGAGCCTTGTAGAATGTGTCCGGCTGAAGTTGTAAGTCCCGCTCAACGAACCTCGCAGGCGGAAATAATGGTCGGAATTGTCTCCGGCTTTGATGCTGATAAACTCCGTTCCGGCAGAAATCATGTACATGAGTTTGCCCACTTTGCTGCCGAACACTGCATACAGGTATTCGTCCCATCGGTAGTGGCGGAACGTGGGCGCGTTGCTGCTTACCTGCCTTATGCGGTCTGTCAGGTAGCCGGTTTCGCTGCCGATGTAGAGACTGTTGCTGTCCCACTCGTCGGAGTAGTTGATGTTCAGCGTTCCGGAGTTTCTCGTATTATCGAATTTGTAGAAGTTGTGGTAAGTCCAGTCCGGATAATATTCGTGCCGGTCTCCTCGGTTCTTGTTTCCGTTGTTGTTGTAAGCCAGTGTGCTCTCCAGCGTCCGGCTTGCCCCGAACAGGTGTTTGTAGTAAAGCGAGCCGGTCAGGATATATGATGTATTGCGGTCGGAAGCGAGCGACTCGAATGCTTCTTCCGCTGCCGTCAGCATCGTTCCGTTCCCTTCCGTGCGCGACTTGTCGAGCTTGTTGATACCATAGAGGTGGGTGGCGATGTAGTCTTTAGGGCTGCATTGCCATTTGAGGAGCAGTTCTCCTAAATAGGTGTTGGCGTTTTTTTCGTTCTTGTTGTGGCTCCGCTTTTCGTAGCCCGTGTTTCGTTGCCAGCCGTTCATGTCTTGGTTGTCTTTGTACAGGTACTCGCCCGAAAGCCTCCCGTAGAGCGAGATTTTCGGGTTGCCCACTTCAAAGTAGACGGCTCCCATACCTCTGTTCAGTGGGATGTTGTGTCTGTTCATGGCTTCAAAATAGACAAAAGGACGCTCTTTCTTTTTCAGCTTGATGTTCACTATGTTCTGCACGTTGTCTTTCAGGTATCTGGCACTGACCACGTTTACTATTTCCACCGACTCTATCTCTTTCGGGTCAATGGGCGAGATGCCGGAGTTGACCCGGTTTCCGTCAATCAGGATGAGCGGCGAACTGCCGTCTTCCATTTTTACGCTACGGTTGGCTTCGTTGGAAACCAGTTGGGGGATTTCTTTCAGGGCTTTGTAAGGGTCGCCGCTGTTTTTGGCTTTCTCGGATAGGTGGAAAATCAGTCCGGTAGCTGTTCGTTCGATGCGGTCGTTGGAGTTGGCGGTAATCACGATGCTGTCCAGCGCGATACTTATCTCCTTTTGCAGCACGAGTTCGACCGTTAGATTTTTCCGTATGTCGTACTCTATTTCCAGTGGGGTGTATCCGGGCGCGTTGGTGTGTAGTTTGTATTTTCCTGCCGACAGCCCTTCAAACGCGAAACGTCCTTTGTCGTCCGTCGTGGTCATGCTTGCCAGTGTGTCCTGCACCGTCAACAAGAGTTGCACACCTTTCATGACTTGCCTATCCTCGACTTCTTTCACGCTTCCGGAAAGCGTGTGCCGTTGCGCGTGACAGCATGCGCCCCATGCGGACAGGAACAGGAGCAGTAAAATTTTCTTCATCATCGTAATATTTAGAGTTGATTTGAGCTTGGTCGACAAGGCATCAAGTCCCTTATTATCTTGTATTTTATTACCTGCAAAATTTGAGTTACTTAATGTGTCCTAATTGTTTTTTTAGCAGATGAAACTTAAATGAATACATCAGATATTCCTTTTGCGTTAAGTTCATGGCATCAAAGGTACACATATTTTCGTTAGGATGTGCTATCAGTTGTCTGTTGCAAATGCCCAAACATGCAGGATACCATTTGCATAGGCGGCATTGTTCCGGTTGTGCATCTTTCATCCATTGAGATATTTTATTGGTGTCCCATTCTATTTCCCCGGTTTCCATATTTAGATTTCCAAGTGCGTTTTCATCGCCAAAAGAAGAAATCGTGGTACACTTAAATATCTTACCGTCATAGTTGAACAGAGCTTGTCTTAATCTTTGGGCAAAGCATACGCATCCTTTGGGCATGATATAATAATCTAACAGAAAGTTGTTGTCGAAAAACTTCTGAATGGCTGTATGCAATAGTGGCGTATTTACTTTTTGGGTTTCTATCTGCCAAACTTTTTTTAAGATGACAAAGCACTTTTTTCTGTCTAAAAAAGCCAGATTTGCTATTATTTCATCAATTTTGGCAAGAGTACGGTTGTCGAAATTTATTCTTACGGCTAACCAATGATTGGGAATATGAGCGTCTATGAGATGCAATACGTCAAGTGTCTTTTGATAAGTGTCGATGTGATTTACTTTGTCTTTTTTTATGGTGTTGTGCACCTCTCTGTCACCATCCAATGTTATTTGGAAGTGACATTCATAATCTTTCAGGAAATCAATGTGCTGAGGGGTGATTAGAGTTGCGTTTGTTGTGAAGTCAGCGGTCAAATGTAGTTTTTTCTCTCCTGTGAAGTCTTTGGCAAAACTCAGTAACTCTTTTATTGCCTTGAAGTCGAGAAAAGGTTCACCTCCGAAGAAAGACATTATTAGATTCTTGAATGGACGTTGCTGATATTCTAATAGTATATTCTTTTTGATGCTTTCAATGACTTCTTTGCTTAATCTGCTGCCCGGTATTCGGTTTTCATAACAATACCAGCAATTCAAATTGCAGTCAAGTGTTGTATTTATAACGACTTGATATGTAGTTGAGTCGAACAACATTTGTTGTTTGACATAAGATGTCATGTCATATTCATTGAATGAATCGGGAATAATAAAGTGATTCTCTACGAGTTTCTTAAAAAGGGCAAGGTCTTGTCCTTCCAATTCATTGCAGGGCGTATTTTCATAAAGTTCGTGCTTCTCTTTATTTAGCAGCATAAAGCTGTCGCTAAATGTGTTATAATGTAAAAAGGTGTGAGGATTAATTTTTTCCCACATCTGATAATATGATTTTTTCATGATAATGACTTATTGGGCAAAGGAAATGCCACAAAAAGCATTTCCTTTGTTTGATAATTGGTGTTCAGAATAAATTCTCAATTGCACCTTCCGTTTGCATTGTTGGTTCCACCACTGCAAAGACCGTCTGCGTTATTGGGTCCACTTTCACATCTTCCAGAGCTATTGTTGGCGGTTTGCAAAACTTTCTCGATACTGAGACCACCGTTAATAAGAATCAAATCTTCAGCTTCTAACTGTTCTACCAAAGAAGTTGGTAATGTCATTAAATCTTTCATAAACCTTACATTTTTAATTAATAATTTTATTTGGATAGCTATCGTCCATCTTTAATCATAAAGAAGTTTCCGTAAAAGGATTCATTTCCAATATCAAACTCTAATAGATATTCTCCTTCTGGCAAGCCATATACTTCGAATGTATGGCATCGTGAAGGTGTCATGTCATTGTAGGAATAGACAATATTGCCCATACTATCTTTTATAGACGTTTGAAGTCCTGATATTATTACATCCGAATAGATACGAATCGTATTTCCGTCAATAGTAGCGGTAGGTACTAAAGTAATGGAGCGTTTGTCTTTGCACCATTTGCCTTTATCATCTGAGCAACTATTATATAATAAAATATCCTTTTCTATAGCTTTGATACTCATGCAGCAGAATATGCCTAAAACCAAAAGTAGATACTTTGCTTTCATCTGATTTTATTTTTTTGTTTTGTTGTCGCAAAGTTGAAAATAAAAATGATTTTATTGATGCTTCTTGCTACTTTATGTATGTGCATGGTTGTGTGCACATCGCTTCTTTGTGTGCAAAAGTATGTGCAGGGCTATGTGCAAAGATATGTGCATGAATGGATGGCGGTGTTCCAACCTTGGATAAGACGCTTATAATGAGTCTATAATCTTGTCCCACATTTCCGGGCTTCCTTTGCTTCCTGTTACTTTCTGGTAGAGCCTCCTCCGGATGGAAGAAATGCTTTCCGGCTTGAGTTGCAGTAGGCGCGCAATGTCTGCTTGACGGAATTGGAGTTTGAGGAGTATGCAAACGTGCAATTCGTTTTCGTTGGGAGTGTGCAGCGAGTACAGTCTTTCGAAGAAGGTGGGGTAGGCAGGGTTTATGAGTTCTTTTAGTGAATCCCATTCTTCCGGGATGATATAGGCTTCACCACGTGCAGAGTTTACCCGGTTTTGGAGTTTCTTGTATATCTCGGAACAGAACAAGCAGTCTTGGGCATCTTTCTCTTGTTCTTTTTCTATTGCTTGCTGCTGCAGGATGTGATTGAGTAGCTCTATTTTCTGCCCCAATTGCTTCTTTTGTGCGTTGTCTTCAGGGTGATTTATATCAGCTAATCTCTTTTCTAATTCCTCTTTTTGGGATCTGTATTTTCCAAGGGATTCAATCTTTTCTTGGTTCTCTTTTTCTATGGTTCGTAGTTTCTCCAATTGTTGTTTCAATTCCAAGGTTTTCCGTCGGCTGTATTGGCGGTAGGCGATGAAAGAAATTATAATGAGGAGGAGACTGCCGGAAATCATTCCAATCAAGAATGTCTTATTACGATTCTCGTTTTTTAGCTGTATGTTCTCTTTCTCACGCAGTTGGTAGTTGTAAAGGGAATGCATCCGATGAATGGTTTCCGTTTGCGTGAGTTTCTGTATGGAGTCGGTATATAAAAGGTAGTCATTGAGGTAGCCGGTTGCTTGCTGCGTGTCATTTTGCTTGAGAGTGAGTTCCAATAATCTGCGGCAGGCTGTTTGCTTGGCATAGACGGAACCAAAGTCCAATAGTTCATTATAATACCAAATGGCAGAATCCGTTTGGTTGGTTACATCATAAAAACGGGCGGCAATATTATAAATGGCGCTTCTGTTAGGTTGCTCAATATCCTTTAAAGCATTCTGCAAAGCCGTTCGGGCAGAATCATACTTCTGTAAGTCTGTGTATATGAAGGCAAGTTGGCTCTGTATCATATTGAACAAATCTGTCCGTTGCAGCAGCCGACTCAATCGGCTTGCTTCTTTGAAGTAGGCCAGCGTACTGTCTTCTTTGCCCAATTCTTTGTACATGTTTCCTATGTCCCTCAATGTGAAAACCATGCCGACACTGTCTTTCAGTATATTGTCGTATTCTCCCCCTTTCTTATACATCTCCAAAGCTTCGGCATACATGCTTTGATAAGCAAACAACGTTCCCATCTGGCTGTAAATCTTGCTTTTCAGCTTATATCCTCCGTCTTCGGGCAATGTCTCCACCGCCTTTTCAAAGTACTCCAGTGCTTGCGGTGCATCTCCCAAGTCGCGATACACCCGTCCGGCATAGTAGTAAGCTTCCGGCAGATGCCGTTCATCGTCTTTCTCTATATAATAATGTAGTACGGGCAGTATCAGGCTGTCCGATGTATGGAGTATGTACGCCTTGTCGTTCGCCTTGATGCAGAGCAATCTGTAGTACATCCGGGTGGCCTCCGGTTCGTTCTGCAGGGCGTTTTCAATGTTTTTCAGCAGAGTGATGGCACTGTCCGGCAGGACATTCGTCAGGCTGTCCGCAGTAATCAATGGCTGTGGATAGGGCTTGTGTCCGCAGGAGCAGAAGCCCGATAGGACAAGTACAAGAAATAACGCCTGTGCCATTACTTTCATATGGGCAAATATAATGCTTTTTTTGTAGTACTTCCCTCTTGAAAGTCTCTATTTTTAAGTTAAATGAGCTATGGCTTCAGATAATTTATTGAAGCTACATATACACCATCTTCTCTTTGATAGGCTCCACCAACAGCAGTTAGCACCATCAGGAAGGAAGGCGACTTTTCATCACTCTTCTCCTCAATCTTAGCTTTCAAAGCTTTAAGAGAAGCAGCTCCTGCTTTTATAAGTTCATCACCACCTAATTTTATCTCTATAGCTCCCCATCTGCCATCTTCTAAATGAACAACAGCATCACATTCCAGTCCAGCATTATCTCTATAGTGCAAAACTTCACCTCCAAGCGTGCTGGCATATATCTTCAAGTCGCGCACGGCCATATCCTCAAAGAACAGACCAAAACTCTCAAGGTCACGCAATAAATCGTCAGGCATAATATTTAACGCACGACAAGCAATGGATGTATCAATAAAGTGCCTTGTTGGTGTTGAACGAATTGAGGTCTTTGAACGTATATTGGGATTCCAAGCCGGCATGTCTTCAATTAGATATAAATCTTTTAGTGCCTCCATATAATCATCAAAAGTTTTGGGATCCATAGTTCTTTCATTACTTTGTCGCACATCAGCGATAATAGTAGAGATTGCTGCTTCTGTAGAGATATGTCGAGCATAACTCTTCACAATCATTTTCAAGACCTCTGGCTTCTTGTTGCGGAAACGCTCGTTTTCACAGTCTTCAAACACGAACAATCCATTCCAGTAGTTTTTGGTTATTTCAAGAGCAATCTCTTTTTGAGCCAGGACTGATATAGGCCAACCGCCTCGACAAAGCAAATGGGCAACATCCTCCAAGGTAAAGTCGTGGTCGATTTCCCATGGATAATCCCCTGTACCATCGAACAGATTTTGTAGAGAGACAGTCCCTTTGGATTCCTTTGATTCAAACAAACTCATTGGGCGCATCAGCAAAGGTGTAATTCTGCCAGCACCACTATGGTGTACTTCGGTCTTATCGGCAGGAGTCGAACTTCCGGTAAGAATGAACTTGCCGAACTCGTAATTGAAGTCCAAATCATCTTTCACCTGATTCCAAATATCCGGAGCTTTCTGCCACTCATCAATAAGTCTGGGTGTTTCACCCCTGAGAACCGCCTTAGGATTCATTCTTGCCATAGCAATAACCTGCTTCGTATTCAGTTTGATGAAACTCTTTTGATAAAGCATACAAGTAGTTGTTTTACCACAGAATTTTGGTCCAGCTACAAGGACTGCACCAGATGTTTTCAATTTGAGGTCAATTTCTTTTTCTAATAATCTGTTATAATACATACACCTAAATTTAAAGCTCGTGTGCAAATATACAAAAATCCCTTGGTTTTCAATATATAATTCCTATGATTTTCAATTATAAATTCCTATGATTTTCAATTATGTTCAGAGGAGCTTGCTGGAGTTTTGACACTCTCTATATAATAATGTAGTACGGGCAGTATCAGGCTGTCCGCAGTAATCAGTGGCTGTGGATAGGGCTTGTGTCCGCAGGAGCAGAAGCCCGATAGGACAAGTACAAGAAATAACGCCTGTGCCATTACTTTCATGCGAGCAAATATAATGCTTTTTGGGTGTTCTTCCGGAAAATGCGTAGTTAAATCAGGGCAACCGCACCAAAATTTTCATTCGCATTCAGCTTGTTTCATTCCTTTTTGAATCGTTTTGAGCGTTACTTGGTAATGACTATCACTTTACTGAATATAAAGTATCACTTTATCGGTGATAAAGCAGTACTTTAAAGCGGATAAAGTGATACTTTATCGGTGATAAAGCGATACTTTATTGCGGATAAAGTGCCACTTTATTAGTAGTAAAAAAGAATAAAGTGCAAGAGCCTTGATTATCAGTGCGCTATATTCAGTCACGAACAAGCAATCAGTAACTTTTCATTTAACTTGTTTCTGTAGCGGACACAAACGAGTGCTTTGGTGCGGTTGCCCTATAGTTGAATGAGAAATTATCTGTGTGTACCTTCAGTTGTCAATTATTCGAGTTTCAATGCCTCACATCCTTCACCCTATCTCTCTTCTGTTCAACCAAGTTTCACCGGGAAAGCCGATGGATAGGGCGATACGCAGAAAAGGTGAAGGATGTGAGGACTTGAAACTTAAATATGTAATCAAAACTGTCGGATGAACCTTTTTTGCACGGCTTCTTCTTCATCCGTCCCCGCCGCTTCGGCAAGAGCTTGACGCTGAACATTCTTCAGCACTACTATGACCTGCGTACCCGCGACCAGTTTGATGCTCTTTTTGGCAACCTTTATATCGGGCAGCATCCCACGTTGAGCCGCAACACTTACCTCGTCCTCTATCTCAACTTCTCCGGTATTGCCGACTGTCTTCACCGCTATGCCTCGCAGCGCGACAAGCAGAAGGGCGAATCCTTTGTCCATGGTTTCACCCTTGCCATGACGGCTCAGAACCGTTTCTACCGTCCCGTCTCCGAGCAGGACACGCAGGCGGGTTATGCAGATATTTTCCTCTGCCCGATGCTGGAAATCTATTCGGACATGAAGCATAGCTACATTGTAGAATTGAAGTACGCCAAATACAAGGACCCCGAAACCCGTGTGGAGGAACTTCGCCGGGAAGCCATTGCCCAAGCCAACCGCTATGCCGAGACGGAAACAGTGAAACGTGCCGTTGGCACTACGCAGCTGCACAAGATTGTAGTGGTGTACAAAGGTATGGACATGCCGGTGTGCGAGGAGGTGTATGAACAGACTGTTTAAGGACTATTTCGCAGCATTTTCCTTCAGCTTCTTCAGATACTCCGAAGGGATGCAGCCGAATTCTTCCTTGAAGCATTGCCGGAAGTAGAACAGATTGTTGATGCCTACCTTGAAAGCTATTTCCGAAATGTTGTATTTGCCTTCCAGCAGGTATTGCTCGGCGTACTTCATCCTTATTTTACGGACGTATTCGTTGGTGGAAAGTCCGGTAAGCGCTTTCATCTTGCGGTAGAGCGTGGAGTTGCTCATGCACATCTTGTCCGAGAGGTAGCTGATGTCTATTTTGTCTGAAGATAGCCGTTCTTCTATCAGTTGGTTTATCTTGTGGATAAACTCGTTGTCCAGCTTGTTGAGCGATTCCGTAATGACAGCTGCTTTGTTGCTTATGGCGGCATTGGCGCTGAAATGGTTTGCCAGGTTGCGCCGCGACTGGAGCAGGTTTTCTATACGGCTATGCAGCAGGCTGGCGCTGAACGGTTTGGTGAGGTAGGAGTCGGCACCTACCTGGTAGCCTTCCTCTTTGTCGCGCAGCGAGTCTTTGGCTGTCAGCAGTATAATGGGTATGTGGCTGGTGCGCACGTCTTTTTTCAGCTCACGGCACATCTCGTTTCCGTCCATTACCGGCATCATAATGTCACTGACGATGATGTCAGGTATTTCTTTCAGGGCGCTTTCCTTGCCCAGCTTTCCGTTGGCGGCAGTCTTTACTTCAAAGTGGTCGGAGAAGGATTCGGCTATATAGTCGCAGATGTCCGGATTGTCTTCCACTACCAGCAATATGGGTTTGTCGCTGGATGAAACTTGATTTACTTGTGCCTCTTCTATATGCTGGACGTTGCTTTCCTTTTCCTGCGAATCGGCATGCAGTGCCTGCGGGTAACTGTTGTCGGTAAGCAGGCTGACGTAGAAGGTACTACCTTGATTGGGAGCACTCTCTACGCGGATTTCCCCTTCGTGTAGGGCTACGAGGTTTTTCACCAGAGAAAGTCCGATACCGGTACCCGAAGCCTGGTGTTTGCCGCCTTCCTGGTAATAACGGTCGAATATGTGGGGTAGTGCCTCCGGCTTGATACCGTATCCCGTGTCGCTGACCCGGATTTCCGTATAGTTCACTTCGGCACGTTCCACCTGTCGGATACCGATGCTGATGCTACCCTTTTCCGTGTACTTTAGGGCATTGGATATCAGATTGTCCAGGATGGTCTGGATAATTTCCTTGTCGAAGTATATAGGCATATGCTCTTTCTCCACCACCAGCCGGATATCGACGGCTGGCTTCCGGTTCAGTTCCTTGTACTTCAGGCCTATCTCGCGGATAAGGGGTACGAGGTTGTCCCGGCTCACGCAGAGTTTCTTGTTCTGGGTCTCGGTCTTTCTGAACTCCAATATCTGGTTGATGAGGTTCAGTAGCCGGATGGCACTTTGGTGAATGACGGATATCTTCTGTGCGTCTTTGGTGGATAGTGTATCACTTTTCTGTATGTCTTCCAGCGGACCCAGTATCAGCGTAAGCGGGGTGCGCAGTTCATGGGTGATGTTGGTGTAGAAGCGCAGGCGTTCGTTGTTCAGTTCCTGCTCGTGTTCGTGGCTCTGCTTCTCCAGTTGGTACAGTGCTTCAGCATCCAGTCTTTTCTTGTAGGCATAGAGTATAGAGAAAAGGATGATAAGGGACAGCAGGATATAGAATGACTTTGCCCACCAAGTAAGCCAAAGGGGTGGGGCGATGCGGATGTTCAATGAGGTGGTTGCGTCCGACCATGCTTGGTTGCGCATGCGCGTTTTCACTTGGAACTGGTATTTCCCGGGAGGAAGATTACGAAAGGTGACATTATTGGGGTCTGTAAGCGTATACCAGGAGTTCTCGAGTCCTTTCAGCATATAGGCATATTCCACTTGGTTGACCAGGGCATAGTTCTGGATGTTGAACCGGATACTGAAACTATTCTGTGTATATTTCAGTTGCACGTTCTTCTGTCCGTTTAAGGCAATGGTGCTCTGTCCGTTTTCCGGTTTGTTCAGCGGGTCGGTAATTTCAATGTTGGTGATGAATGCGGGTGGTGATTTGCGTTCCTGCAATACAACTTCCGGGTTGAAGTAGCACAGACCGTTTATAGAGCCGAAGTAAAAGTTACCGTCTTGTCCGTAGGCTACACTGCCCCGACTGAAGCTTCCCATGGGGAGGTTGTCGTGATAGTCGTAGTTATAGAAAATGTCTTTACTGTCCACAAGACAGCTGATACCTTTGTTGGTGCTCACCCAAATATTTCCTGCCTTGTCCTCACCGATGGCTTGTATGTGGGTGTTAGCCAGTCCGCTTTCACGTTGGTATACTTTGTAGTTTCTGTCTGTCAGGGAGGGGAAGCATACCAAACCTTCACCCGTGGCCACCCACAACCGCTTTCTGCTGTCTTCGTAGAGAGCATTGATGGTATTGGAGGGGAATTTGGCCAGGACGTTGAAGAGCTGGATGCTTTGGAGTTGAGGGTCATAGAGGCCCAGGCCTCCTCCGAAGAATCCTACCCATACTTGGTCTTCGGAATCCTTCAGCACACAGCGGGCCAGATTGTTCTCCAGATTGTAGTGTGCCTTGATTGTCTTGCTGTCACAATCTATAAGATAGACGCCTTCGCTGGTTCCGACCCAAATGTTTCCCTGCTTGTCTTCATGAAAGGAACGTACGTCAGTGCGTGACTTGTCTTCGGAGAAAATCTGCCGGAAGCTTTGGCTCTTGGGGTTGTAGTAGGCTATTCCTCCATAAAAAAGCCCGAACCATAATCCTCCCTTTGAGTCGCACAAGGCTGCCTGCACCGTATTGCTTCTGAATTTCTTGTTGTCAGCATTGTATATGGCTATTCGTCTTCCCTTGTTGAATACGTTGATTCCTCCTCCATCGGTTCCTATCCAGAGGTTACCGGCTTTGTCCATACAGACACCGGAGGCTATTTTACTGTTCAGGCTGTTGTTGGTGGATGGAAAAGGAGAATATTTATAAGTGCTGAAGAGTGACGGCTCGCGTTTTATGAAGTTGATGCCGCCTCCCCAGGAACCTGCCCATACATTACCGAAGGAATCTTGGAGCAGGCAACGGATACTGGAGTTGGACAAGCCGTATTCATCGTCTCCCTCCCGGATAGAAAGCGCATGAATCTGGTCCGACGAACGGAAAAGCTGTTGGGACAAATCCACTACGGCAATGCCGCCGAATTCCATGGCTATCCAAAGTCTGTTGTCATCCAGTTGGTGTATATCATATACACGGTGCGATATGCAGTTGGTTTTGTCGTCGAAGGGGATGAAACTTTCCGCTTCCGGGTTAAACAGTACCACTCCTCTATCGGTTCCTATCCATATGTTTCCGCTTTTGTCTTTGTAGACACATGTCACTTCGTTGCCGGGCAGGCTGTTGGGGGATTGCGGCTCGTGTGTGAAGTTCTTGACTGTCTTGTCTTTTATGGAAAGTATACTGAATCCCCGGTCCACATGCCCGATATAGAGTAGTCCGTTACCACCGTCTATGGCAGACCAGATATGGTTGCTTGCAAAACCTGGTACGGTTTCGGTATTGTAATGGGTGAATTGCCCGGTTTGCTTGTCAAAATAGTCCACGCCTTTCCAATAGGTGCAAATCCATAGGTTACCGTCGGAGGCGGCAATGATTTTGGTAATGTCGTCCGTAACCAGGCTTTCAGGGTTGTTTTCGTTGTGTCTGTAAGTGATGAATGAATCGTTGGCATAATTGTATGCATTGATTCCGGCACGCTGGGTTCCTATCCATAAGATGGAGTCGATGGGATCGTCCAGCAGACAGTTCAGTTCGTTGCCGGTGATGCTTTGCTTGCCGGTTGTTTCTTCTTTATAATAGGTAAGGAAGCGTATTCCGTCGAATTTATTTAAACCCTCTTCTGTGGCAAACCATAGAGAGCCCCGTTTGTCTTGGGCTATGCTTACCACATGGTTGTTGGACAGCCCTTCACGGATACTCAGATGTTTTATGGTATATGGCTGCGCGGATAGCAGGAATGGCAGGCATAGGAAAATGGAAAGTAGAATCTTCTTCATAACGGGTCGTTTTTCATTGCATGAGTCAAAAGTACAAATAAAATCTTTAGATGATGTGCACAAATCGTGCATTGACAGATTTATATGCCTTCTCTGCAAGATTTATACAGCTGTTGAATCGAAAATTGGCATATGTTTGCATTGCCGATTATTATAAATCGGAACAAAATGTACTTTTTTGTTTAACTTTAATAATAATATTTATGAAGAAGCATTTCTTTAACGCCACTTTCTGGGCGTTATTATCGCTGGCTTTATGGACTACTGGATGTAGTGACGATGACGGATACTCTGATGTAGACGGGCAGATTCCGACAATGACATTGGTGACGGATCATATTGAATCCGGTGCCGGCCATCGTTTTACCATTGAAGGTTCGTTGGCTGACCAGGATGGAATTGTATCCGTCAATCTGCAATGTGCCGATCTTTATCTGAACAAGACCATTGATTTGGTCGAAATCTATGGAGCTCCCCAAACGGAGTATGAGTTGAGCTATTCTTATGACCTCAAGCGTGATGAAATCGGTGAACGCTTCACCGTGAAAGTGACCGTAACAGATGCGGGCGGGCGTGAAGTGTCGCAGGATGTGTTGATAACGATGGATGGGGACTTTGAGAATCCTACATTTACAATTGCCCCTGGTAAGGAGGTTACCGTACTGATAAAGGATGAAACAAAGTTCAACCTGAATTTCACGGTGAAAGATGACCGCATACTGGATTATGTACTCATTGAGATTCCTGGGGTAGAAGGTTTTGAAAGCCGCCGTATAGAGGCTGGCGGGCAATCTACTTTGAGCTTTACGGAGAAGATTATTCTGCCTAATGAGGTGAAAAGTTACGATGTGACTTTGACGGCTGTGGATGCCAGAGGCAATCAGACAGTGACCAATAGTACCATCAGTGTATCTGAAATGCCTGACTTCCCCAAAATGTATCTGGCCGATGTGGCAACCGTAGAGGAATTGAACAGTGATATTTTCGGTGTACCGATGGTGATTAACCATACGGGCGAGTACCAATATCGTGCACGTTATTATAATAAAGCTGCCGGTACGGAAATTTTCTTCTTACCGCAAAAGACAGACTTTACTCCTATCTGTTTTGGCCTTGATCCGGAGGATAATACAAAACTGACGGATGACCCGGAAACGGCTAAACCTATTGTCTTGGATGAGGCTGGTGTTTATTATGAAATAGACATCAATGTGAAAGAGTCTACTTATAGTATGCGCACGTACTCGGTGACAGAGGCTACAAATCCGATGAAATATGAATATGGAAAGCCTTGTTTTGACCGTTGGGAGAATGGGGAATCGTTCATTGATTTCTATATCGGTTGGGGAGGTTCTCCTCAGGATGCGGGAAATCAGTTGTTTGCCCAGGATAAAAATAATCCTCATCTTTTCTATTATCCGGAAAATGGAACTTGGACGCTGGAAGCCGGTGAAGAAATGAACTTCATCATATCCAATTATCATCCCGACGGATGGTGGGATCATGTGGAATGGCGGTGTGACGACTCTCAGAATGTAGAGAAGTTTGGTTACTTCAGTAAGAAAGGGGATGTGAATCCTAATTGGGAAGGCACCAATCAGCGTTGGGAAGACGGCTCGATGGTAGGTGACAACTGGATGAAGCCTACGGTTACGGTGACCGGCAACTACCGCTTTGAGTTTGACGCGCATTTGGGTCGCGGCAAGATTGTTCCTGCTAATTAAAAAGTAACATTAGATTTAAGATATGAAAAAGCAAATTCTATTATTATGTCTTGCGCTGATAAGCCTTTGCGGTTATGCGCAGCAGATAACGGTTAAGGGTGTGGTGACTTCGGCCACCGACCAGCAGCCGTTGATTGGAACTACAGTTCAAGTGAAAGGTACCGGTACGGGTACAATTACCGGTATCGACGGTGATTATACATTACCCAATGTAGACAAGAATGCAGTGTTGGTATTCTCTTCTATTGGTTTTGAGTCTCAGGAAATAGCTGTAGGTGGACGTACTACGATTAACGTGGTACTGAAGGAGGCTGCGGAATTACTGGATGAAGTGGTGGTTATCGGTTATGGTGCTGTGAAAAAGAGTGATTTGACCAGTTCTATTGCTACAGTAAAAGGCGATGAAATCACTGAAACCGTGACCGGTAATGCTATGGATGCTTTGCAGGGTAAGGTAAATGGTGTACAAGTCACCAGTGGTGGTGGCCCTGGAGCTACTCCGAAGGTGCTGATTCGTGGTGTAACTACCGTAAACGGTACGAATCCGCTGTATGTAGTGGATGGTATGCCGGTAGGTGACAATATCAACTTCCTGAATAGTAACGATATTGCTTCCATGGAAGTATTGAAAGATGCTTCGGCTGCCGCTATCTATGGTACACGTGCATCAAACGGTGTCATCCTGATTACTACAAAGAAAGGTAAGACTGGTAAAGCCCGCATCAATTGGAATTCTTCTGTTGGTTTCCAGACCGTGGCCAAACCTAATATTGCCGGTGCGGCTGAATATAAAGAAGTGTTCAATACCCGTTATACGAATGATGGCCTTTCTTCTATCTGGAACGATACGGGTGCTACGACCAATCCCGGTGGAACAGACTGGTGGGATACTGTAGTCAATAAAACAGCTTTGGTGCAGAACCATTCACTTAGTGTTGCCGGTGGCTCAGAACAGTTTGTTTATAACTTTAGCGTGGGCTATTATCGTAACAACTCACAGTTTGATGTAGGTTATTGGGATAAGATAAATATCCGTCTGAATACTGAATATACATTTAATAAGTATGTAAAATTGGGAGTTGATATTGCTCCACGTGTCGAATCATGGGATGATACCCCAAACCAGTTCTCGGCAGCCATGGCTATGGACCCGACAACTCCGGTATTCCGTCCGCAGGACCAATGGGAGGATAATGAGTACAACAACTATCAACGCTCTTACAACAACCAGGAGTGGAATCCCGCCGGTTCAATTGCCCGTAGCAATGCTCATTCTCGCGAGTTGGGTGCCATTCTGAATACCTATCTGCAGGTAAACCCGATAGAAAAGCTGACGTTGCGCACCCAGTTCGGTGCCAATGCCCACTATCGCCGTTCTGATTCATTCGTTCCGAAGTTCAATATGGATCCGTTGGAGAAACAAGACTTGAACGAAATCACCCGCCGCAATCAGGAGTGGTTTGACTGGAACTGGACGAATACAGCCACTTACATGGACACTTTCGCTGAAAAGCACAACTTGAATGTAATGGCTGGCTTTACTGCCGAACGTTTTGCATGGTACAATACTCAGGCACGGCGTGATAATGTTCCCAATAATCTGGACCAGATGCAGGAAGTGAATGCCGGACAGCAGGGTACGGATGAGGCCAACGGTGAAACCACTTACAATACGCTGGTCTCTTTCCTGGGTCGTGTCATGTACAATTACGATAACCGTTACTATATTTCGGCATCTCTTCGTGCTGACGGTTCTTCCCGTTTCCCGAAGGGCAGCAAATATGCCCTCTTCCCGTCTGTTTCCGCTTCCTGGCGTGTCATCAGTGAGGCATTTATGCAGGACCAGGACATCTTCAGTGACCTGAAGCTTCGTGGAGGCTGGGGCCGTGTAGGTAATCAGAATATTAACAATAATGCTACCCTTACTTTGTTGAGCGAAACCCAATACTATTATGGCAATACGTTGGCAAATGGTTACTTCGTGTCTACAGTAGGTAACAACCAGTTGAAGTGGGAGACTGTGGAAGATTGGAACGTAGGTGTGGATATGTCATTCCTTGATTCACGTTTGGGTGTAACATTCGAATATTTCCAGAAAAAGTCCATTGACATGCTCTACCAGAAACAGAACATCCTCTCTTTGGGATATGATAACTGGAACAGCCAGATTTGGATGAACATCGGTAGTATGCAGGCCCGCGGTTGGGAAGTGGGACTTACCTGGCGCGATGAAATCGGCAAGGATTTCTCTTACGATCTTGGTCTGAACCTTTCTGCCGTGCGCAACAAGGCCATCAAGTTCTCGGGCGACGGTCCTATCAATGTCGGTGGATTCAATAGCGACCAGATTATCCGTAACGAAGATGGTGGTTTTATCTCCCGTTTCTACGGTTACGTGGCCGATGGCTTGTTCCAGAATTGGGAAGAGGTGTATGCGCACACTGACGAACACGGAACACTGATTCAGCCCAATGCAAAACCGGGAGACATCCGCTTCAAGGACCGGGACCATAACGGAGTGCTCGATGCCAATGACAAAGATTATATCGGCAATCCTTATCCTGATTTAATGATGGGTCTGACTATTGGTATGCGTTATAAGAACATTGATTTTGCAGCCAATTTCTATGGTACGTTCGGTAATGATATTTACAATGTCACCAAAGGACGGTACTCCGGTTCAGGTGGACAGAATGTCTGGGCAGGTACACTGGAGAAAGCATGGCATGGCGAGGGTACCGGCAATGATATTCCCCGTTTGTCGAGCAATGACTTGAACCTGAACTATAACCGTGTTTCCAGTTTCTATGTGGAAGATGGTTCCTACTTGCGTTGCAAGCTGTTACAGATAGGCTATACGCTTCCTAAGAAATGGGTTGGAGGTGCTGACTTGCGTCTTTCCTTCTCTGCACAGAATCCGTTTACCATTACCGGTTATTCGGGAATGGACCCCGAACGCCCGATGGTTGACGGTACTACCGACAGCTCTGGCAGTGCCATCAATACCGGTATTGACAACGTGGCTTATCCTAATCCGAGAACATTCTTGTTTGGCATTGACTTCAAATTTTAATTCTTGATTATCCATGAAACGAATATTTACAATAGTAGTTCTGATTGCTTCGCTGGTGTTTACCTCTTGCGAGGACTTCCTGACGGAAGACGTACGTGGGCAATTGAACGTGGACACTTATTATAAGTCCATAGAAGAGTGTGAATCCGCAGTCACGAGCTGTTATCAGGCCATGACATATGGAGGATGGTGGCAAATCAACACCGTGTGGTTACTTTCCGAAATGTGTGGAGATGATGCCTGGATGGGGAATACCTCTCAGTCTCAGAGTGATTATATCTCATTGGCGCATTATCAGGGAAACGGTGCCAGCAATGGCCCTATCTCCAATTTTTGGCAGTACCGTTACAAAGGTATTTTACGTTGTAACATAGCCATAGATCGCATTGCGGCTCTCGAAACCCAAGAGACAGAAACCAGAGACCGTCTGGTGGCAGAAGCCCGTTTCCTGCGTGGCTACTATTACTTCGAACTGGTGAGGAATTTTGGAGGAGTGCCTTTGATGACCAGTTTCCAAATGCCGGAAGAAGTGGAGGGAACAGAACGTGCTACGGCAGAAGCCGTGTACAAATTCATAGAAGATGACCTGATGGCAGCTGCCGAAATACTGCCGCAACGCAGTACTGCGCAAGTAGGCCATGCTACCCGTGGAGCCGCTTTAGGACTATTGGGTAAGGTGTATCTCTATCAGGAGAAATGGCAGGCTGCCCATGATGTGTTGAAGACTGTGATAGATGAAGGCGAATACCAATTGCTTCCCGATTTCGGGCAGGTATGGAATGTCGACTATGACAACAGTGCAGAGAACCTTCTGGAAATCCAGTATGAATATCATCCCACTTTGGGCTTAGGGGGAGCGCTTGCTACGGTAACCGGTGCCCGTAACGGTCCCGGTGATGGTTGGAGCTGGTGTCAGCCTACGGCAAATTTGGAACAGGCTTATATTGAGGCCGGTGATACGGAACGTTTGAAGTGGACAATAATCAAGTCGGGCTGTACAGAAATTGCCGGCGAAGACCAATTCGAAGATTTCATTGACGCAAGCAAAGCGTTGAATAAGTACCAGGAATATCTTGATAAATATGGTTGGGATCCCAATTGCTATATTATCAATCCCGCTGACCATAAGTCTGCACGTATCATCCGCAAGTATTTCCTGCCGATGAAATACCGTGCCCAAGGCGATGCAACGGCTTACGCCACGGACAAGAGTCCTCTGAATCACCGCATTCTGCGTTATGCCGATGTACTTTTAATGTATGCTGAGGCTTGCAATGAACTGGGTGATGACGATTCTGCCCGTGATGCTCTCAATCAGGTGCGCAGACGTGCCAAGTTGGATGACGTTACGGCAAGTGGAAAGGCATTGCAAAGTGCCATTCGCCTGGAGCGCCGTTTGGAATTGGCTTTCGAGCAGAACCGTCTGTATGATATCCGCCGCTGGACTGATACAAATGGTAAAAAGATGATTAGCAATATCCTGGGACCGAACGGTTCCTTTGTGAAGTGGAACACTGAAGAGGCTACCCGTGACGCTCTTGAGTGGGAAAATCAAGGTGAAGCAAGTGACAAAGGCATCACTTTCAATGAAAACCGCGACATGGTGTTCCCCATTCCTTTGTACGAAATCACGATGTCCAACGGTTCCATTACCCAGAACCCGGGTTGGAATTAAACACATTCTGATGAAAACAGATTGTTGCAGGAACTGATTATTCAATAGGTCTTTATATTCTGTCGCGGATAGTTTGCAATGGATTATCCGCGGCAGTTTTTTTTATCCGAAACAATATCATGAATTTGAGACACATTTTTATTCTTCCGGCACTGCTTGCTGCAATGGCTTGCAGCGACGATTCTCCCGTTACGCCGGATACTCCAGACACTCCTGAGGGGCCGGACATTACGAACAGCGTAGAGAAACTGGTGAGCATCGATGCCGGACAGACTTTCCAGACAATAGCCGGCTTCGGCGCTTCGGACTGTTGGTCGCCTGCCTTTGTGGGCAAGTCATGGACTTCGCACCGTGCGGGGATTACGGAACTGCTTTTTTCTTCAGAGATTGTGGGCGGCAAGCCGAAAGGAATCGGCCTTTCCCAATGGCGGGTGAATCTTGGTGGCGGCAGTGCCGCGCAAGGTGAAGCCAGCGGCATCGAGGATAAATCCCGTCGTGCGGAATCCTATCTTACGGATGACTTGACGTACGACTGGACCCGTTGCGAGGGACAACGTTACTTCATGGACCGTGCCAAGGAGCTGGGATGTAACAATTTCGTTCTTTTCAGCAATACACCTCCCGTGCAGTACACCTATAATGGAAAAGGATTTTCCGCCAGAGGGGGACTTTCCAATCTGAAACCGGAACATTATGGTGACTTTGCAGGATATATGGCCGATGTAGCGGCCCGTTATACCGCTGAAGGCTATCACATAAGCCATATCTCACCCGTCAACGAGCCGCAGTACAACTGGGACAGCGGACAGGAGGGCAGTGGCTGGACCAATGACGAAGTGGCTGCACTGGCACGCGAGTTGGATATGTCGTTGGATGACCGGGGGCTTTCCACAGACATTCTCTTGGGCGAATCCGGTGATTGGGAGTATCTGTATAAAGTGAAAGGCGATGCCAACCGCAGTAATGTATTCTCAGCTTTCTTTACACCCGGCTCTTCCGCCTACGTGGGTGACTTGGCACACGTGAAGAATCTCATTTGCGGACACAGCTATTGGACTGACGGCACATGGGACGGTATGCGCAACGTGCGCAAGCAAGTGGCCCAGGCTGCCGGTCAGTATAATCTGGATGTTTGGCAGAGTGAATGGAGTATGCTGGGCGATAATTACAGCAGTTCCGAATTCGTGGGCTACGAGCAGGCTTCTGAGATGGATATCGCTTTCTACATGTCGAAGGTCATCCACAATGACCTCACTGTGGCTGGGGTGTCTTCCTGGAGTTACTGGACATCGATGGATGTTTCCCGTTGGGGGCATAAGAACCGTTTTCTCTTGATTTCGCTGGTACCTGCCGGTGGCGAGTATGGTGATATAGAGCAGGAGGGAAGCTATCAGGCTACTGCCACTCTTTGGGTACTGGGCAATTACAGCCGCTTTATCCGTCCGGGATACCGCCGTATTGCCCTCGACTTGAACGAATCGCGTACTTTTTTCGGTTCCGCCTGGCTTTCTCCCGAGGGGGATAAGGTAGTGGCCGTCTATACAAACATGTCTGATAAGGCGGTTCGCTTAGGTGAAACGCATGTGGGATGGAGCAATGAAGCGAAGTCAATAGCTACTTATACAACTACCGGTAGCAAGAATCTGGTGGAAGGAACGGTGGCGGCAGGCAAGCAGGTGATTCTGGAAGCCAAGAGTGTGACAACCGTGGTGTATAGCCTGAAGTAAGGAATTAGTTTAACTTCAAAGAAAATCTATATGAAAATGTATTTTAAGAATAACAGGACTGCTCTTATCTTTTTGCTGGCAATGCTGGTCGTTGCTCCGATAAAGGCGCAGGTGGCATTTGGCGATGCCGCAAAATTCAATGACGGATGGCTGTTCCGGCTGACGGACGACTCGGCTATTGTCCGGACTGACTATGACGACAGCGAATGGCGGAAGCTTTCTTTGCCACACGATTGGTCCATAGAGGGGCAATTGTCGCCCACACTGGCCAGTTGCACCGGGTACCTGCCGGGTGGGATAGGCTGGTATCGCAAACACTTCAGGGTTGAAGACAACGCAACACGTCATTATATCTATTTCGAAGGGGTATATAACCGGAGCGAGGTTTACCTGAACGGGCATCTGCTTGGCAGGCGCCCCAACGGCTATGTATCGTTTCTTTACGACATGACCCCTTACCTGAAGGAAGGCGACAATGTGCTGGCTGTCCGTGTAGACCATAGCCGTTATGCCGATTCACGTTGGTATACGGGGTCGGGCATCTATCGCGATGTATGGCTGGTGGCTGCTCCCGATACACATATTGCGCAATGGGGTGTGGGCTGGCATGCCGCTTCGCTGACAGACAAGCAAGCCGTCGTTGCGGTCGATGTAGAGGTGGAGAAGCACAAGGCAACTTCCGACAAACTGGAACTGAAGGCTTCACTGTACGATACTGCCGGAAAGAAGGTGGCACAACGCCGTGTGCGTGTTGCCGATGGAAAAGAGGGCATTGCCAAGCAAAGTCTTGACTTGAAAGTGTCCAAACCCCATCGTTGGAATCTGGATAATCCGTATCTGTATACATTGAAAACCGAATTGCTTGCCAATGGCAAACGCATTGACGGCAGTGAGACCAAAGTGGGACTGCGTACGCTGGAATTTGATGCCAACAAAGGTTTTGCCCTCAACGGCAACTGGATGAAGGTAAAAGGTGTATGCCTGCATCATGATGCAGGAGTGCTGGGTGCAGTAGTGCCGCCGGAGGTATGGGAACGCCGCCTGAATAACTTGAAAGGGATTGGCGTAAATGCCATCCGCATGAGCCATAACCCACAAGCCCCCGTTCTTTATGAACTGTGTGACCGCCTGGGATTTCTTGTAATGGATGAAGTCTCTGACGAATGGGAGTTTCCGAAACGCAAATGGGTACAAGGCTGGAATGTGGGTACTCCGAGTTATGACGGTACTTTCGACTTCTTCGAGGAGTGGATAGAACGGGACGTAACCGATATGGTACGTCGTGACCGCAATCATACCTGTATTTTCTTGTGGAGTATCGGCAATGAAGTGGATTATCCGAACGACCCTTATTCGCATCCCGTTCTTGATGGAGCTAAAATCAACCAGCCTATGTTCGGGGGCTATAAGCCGGATGCTCCCGATGCCATGCGCATCGGAACCATAGCAAAGCGTCTGGCTGCCTGTGTACGTGCCGTGGACACTTCCCGTCCCGTGACCGGAGCTTTGGCGGGGGTCGTGATGTCGAACGAGACGGAGTATCCCGATGCTGTGGATGTGGTGGGGTATAACTATACGGAAAACCGCTACGACCAAGACCATGCCACTTATCCGGACCGCATTATCTATGGAAGCGAGACGGGTTCGGGGCTTGATGCCTGGTATGCCGTCCGCGACAAGGATTTCATCTTCGGGCAGTTCATCTGGACCGGTACGGATTATCTGGGTGAATCGGGCAGATGGCCGTCCCGCGGTTTGTACACGGGTTTGCTCGATTTCGGAAGTTTCCCCAAGCCACGCGGACATTTCCGGGCTTCGTTGTGGTGCGAGAATCCGGTCACGTATGCAGGAACATATCCGGTATATGTCCATCCCAAGCATCCCGAGCATGTATTCCTTTCGCCTGATGCATGGGACATCTGGAACTATGACGAGGGGCAGAACATACGTGTGGTGTGTTATACCAATGCTCCGCAGGCGCGTTTGCTGCTCAACGGCAGGGTGGTAGGCGAGATGAAACCTTATGATGAAAAGACCGGCATCATCTACTGGGATATTCCTTTCCGGGCTGGTGAGCTTCGTGCTGAGGGCTGCGATAAGGAAGGAAATGCCTTGTCGAGCTATTCCATCCGGACATCCGGACGTCCTTATGCCATCCGTGCCACGGCGGATCGCACTATTTTGTCCGGCGACCGCGCCACTGCGCACATAACCGTAGAGGTGGTTGACGAAGAAGGTACTGTTGTGAAACTTGGCGACAATGAAATTACGTGTACAGTTGAAGGAGCGGCGCGTCTGCTTGGGCTCGAAGGCTCTGACAACAGTGACATGAGTGATTATACCGATAACCGTCACCGCGTATACCACGGGCGTTTGCTGGCCTATATACAGACTACCGGAGGAGAGGGACCGGTTAAAGTAAAGTTTGCTTCCCCCCTTCTGAAAGGAACTGAAGTAAAGTTTGAAGTAGGGCAGTAGTGAATAGGCTGTCGGGATATTCTTCTTTAGTTAACAGTAGCTTAATCTCCCTCTTGAAGTATGGATTGCGCAAGTAATAAATTTATTACTTGCGTAATCTATGTTTTTTATAGCTTTGCGCAAGTAATAAAAAGGGGAACATGAAAACAGAGATTGTAGGGCGCATTAGGGAACAAAAAGCCTTGATGGAATATATGGATTCCAAGGAGTCTGAATTTATAGCTATTTATGGATGTCGTCGAGTAGGGAAAACTTTTGAGTTTGATAACCTCTACCGTGCCCTTTTTAAATATTCCGAGAAATATTGTGGAGGCGTAGCGGTCTATTCCCATATCCTTTTGAGCAGAGTCTTTTCGGACAAGATGACGGAAACTTTCCCTTTCATGCCTTGCTGCATAAAAGGAGCTTCTTGCAATGACAATGTAAAACAGAAATAGTTGTTCCCCCCGTCGCGGCTGATTATCCGGGGAGAGACGTTGGTGACGGTTCCTTGCAGGTAGCCGTATTCCTTGCTTGTATATCCTTCCAGTTCTATTTCGGCTTTCATGCCCGGATTGATTTGCGTGATGCAGGCATATGGCAGTTCTGCGGTGGCGATGGCCTGCCCATTCCGGATGCCTGTCAGTGTGATGTCCGTATCTGCCGTTTCGGGGTAGGGCACGAATGCCGCTACGGCCAGCAGCAGTGCCACGATGAGGCCGATAATGCCGATTCCGCTGCGCACTAGCATCGGGGGGACCTGCCCGATGATTCTCCGTACCTGCTCGCTTCTGAGCTCTATGTCTTTGTTCTCCATACTGTTATTCTGTAATTCATGCTGTCTCCCATGCGCTAACTGCCCAATTCCAATTGGTTTTTTACGAGGTTATAATAAGCTCCCCGGTTGGCTATCAGTTCCTGGTGCTTTCCGGTTTCTATGATTTTTCCTTGGTCTATCACCACTATCCGGTCTGCATTTTTGACGGTACTCAGGCGGTGCGCCACTACGACTACCGTTTTCCCTTTGTAGAATTCCATCAGGTTTTCTACAATCGCCCGTTCATTGTTGGCATCCAGTGCATTGGTGGCTTCGTCCAGAAAGATGTACTGCGGATTCTTATAGACGGCGCGGGCTATCAGTATCCGTTGCTTCTGCCCTTGGCTCAGCCCTACGCCGTCTTGTCCTATCAGGGTGTTGTATTTTAGGGGGAGGCGCATGATGTAGTCGTCTATGCGGGCGATACGGGCGGCCTCTGCCAGGCGCGTCTTGTCTATTTCCCCGTCGTCCACGGCAATGTTTCTGGCGATGGATTCGGAGAAGATTACCCCGTCCTGCATCACTACGCCGCATTGCCTGCGCCACCACTTCAGGTTGAAGCGGTTGATGTCTGTGCCGCCGATAGAGATTTCTCCACCCAATGCCTGGTAGTAGCCCAACAGCAACTTGATGATTGTCGTCTTTCCACTTCCGCTGGTGCCCACGATGGCAGTCACTTTCCCTTCGGGAATCTCAAAATCCACACTGTCCAGTGTCTTGTTCAAGGCGTGCGGGTCGTACTTGAAGTCCACCATTTTCAGCCGTAGGCTTTTGTTTTGGCTTTGAAAGGCGGTGAGGGCATTCGTGTCGCTTTCCTCGTTTTCCATCTCGTGTATTTCGTTGATACGTTCCAAACTTATCTTCACGTCCTGTAGAGAGTAGATAAAATTCATCAGCTGCTCGATGGGCGAGCTTAGTTGCCCGATGATGTACTGCACCGCCAGCATCATACCCAACGTCATTTGCCCGTTTATCACGGCGGTTGCTGCCACTACGGTAATCACTATGTTCTTTATTTCGTTGATGAAGATGCTGCCTGCTTCTTGTGTTTGTTGCAGTTTCAAGCTCTTCATGTTGGCTTCGAAAAGTTCGGCCTGCACGTCTTCCCACTCCCAGCGGCGGCGCTGTTCGCAGTCTTGCAGCTTTATCTCCTGCATGGCGGTGATGAACTGGTAGGTCTTGTTGT
>ENA-OOZN01000781-OOZN01000781.1-human-gut-metagenome-genome-assembly--contig:-NODE-781-length-26708-cov-7.555585_pt1 | contig 26708 bp, 38 predicted proteins | sample MGYA00241187_ERZ501397 | MGnify/ENA primary metagenome ERZ501397 (study PRJEB25962, sample SAMEA2042921) | human gut metagenome | biome: human gut; feature: human-associated habitat; material: faeces... | reverse complement strand
GAGAGAGGGGGATTCGAACCCCCGTGCCGGTATTCGCCGGCAACATGATTTCCAAAAATATCATATAACCATAAAATACGATAAAATCTACAAATGTTTATGTATAGATGCGTATATTTTTATGCAAAAAATGATAAAGTGTCGTCAGAAGTGTCGTCACAAGATTAAAAAGAGCGATAATGATATCGCTCTTTTTGTATTACGCTTTATCCGCATCATTTTTTCTCACAACATCCATATCGAGCGTGACTGTTCCAATCAGGTCTTTCGTCACACAAAACTGATTCTTTGACTTCATACAGCCTTTAAACTCCTCGTCATACCACACGATCTCTATCGTATCGTTAGATATCCTTTTTATAGATTTTACATTTTCTTTATTCCGAACAAAGTAATCGATATAGTCATCTATATTTTTAAAACGTCCGTTGTTTTCTTCGACGTCCCAATCGAAATATTTAAAGCTTGTCCAGATATTACCTGAGTCGAGCTCTTCGACTTGAACATTTATTTGATTGTCTCCGATTCTATACACACTTATACGAATAATCCCTTCGGTGTAAATTTCTTTGAGATCGTCGTCACTGAAAATAAACAAATTCTTACCGATAAAAGAGGTAATCGGAGCCCCTTTTTGCTCTTTGTCGCTAACACAAACCTTAAATCCGTTGGCAAATTTTGTATCTATAATCTCGAATTTCTCGCTCATGTCGCGTTTTTTTGAAGACGCGATGGTGATTTTGCCATTTTCGCTTCCGCGCATATTCAGATTGAGATCTCCTTTTAAATCTTCGTAAAAGAAAATATTATTCTTAAAGTATTTACTCATTTTCTTTTCTCTCCTTATTACATTTAAAGTGTTTTTTACACTTTCGTATTCTCTATCTGTCATTTTTATAGACCTTGTCCGGGTGCCCGGGGGCAGTGTTCTTTTAGCGCCGGACCCTTTACGACGCCCGCCCCAACCTTTATTTTCTTTTTTTGTAGTCATTATATTTTTTCCTCCCATGAATCCACCGGAGTCAATGTTTTAGTTTGTCGATTTATTATCCCTAATATATCAATTTCCCCATCCGCACTAATACCGCAGGATTCCATCGTTGCGGTATTCATTTGCGTCGTATATTGTAAAATTCTGTAGACTTTATTTTTTCGATCTCGCATCTGTACTAAGTACGCGACCGTTATACTTCCCGCAAAGATAACATCCCACTCATCTTTTGTGTAATTTTTTCTTAATTCCTCATAAGCAGTAGCCCGCAATCTGTTTATCATTTTCTTAGTAACTTCCATTTTTCATTCTCCTTTTTTGTTTTCAATATATTCTTCAAGCAGATACTTATACTGTCTTATGCTGTCTTCGAGGTCGGTATTTCCGCACTGTTCTTTCATATCTTCAATGGCGTCTTGATCATCAATTTCTTCTTCCAGTTCATCGCAACGTTCCTGCATTGCAATGAGATTTTTCCACCAGTTATACTCATCTTCCGTCATTTCATAGGCGTCAACATCATCGTTATACGCCGGCATCGGTCCAAATCCTACCAAGTCTTCGGTATAATCGAGTCCGTTTTTCCGGTAGTTGAGATCCCTGATTTCGTTATTTCTGTCCGTAATTGCAATTTTCATTTCTTATGCCTCCTTTTTTTAGTACAAATCATCCGTGGCGATTGCCCACAAATCCGCATCTGATGTTTCTTCGTCTGCGTTCGCGATTCCGCAGCGGGTATATCTGTTCCCGCTTAGCTCGTACATTTCATATCCGCGGTCTACTCTTTCAAATTTTATTGTCCGGCTTCCATCTGTTAAAATTCTTCCGCCTTCTTCGATTCCGATGTTTCTAATCATTTTGTTTTCCTCCTATGGTTTAAATAATTTGTGGTGTTTTCCCTTTCTTGATTATATATTACTATATCATCTTTGATTAGTCAATACATTTTCAAGTTGTTTTATTATAAATTATCTTTATATCGTGCAATAAAAAAAGGCGGTTTCCCGCCCAGTTAATTACTTAATTTGTCCACCAGCCAGCCCGTCGCTACTGCCCCTGCGATGTATGACCAGAGGTTTCTTTGCCGTTTCGCAAGCTTCACGTCATGCGTCAGCTCATCTATTTTCTGCGTCAACTTGTCTAAAGATGTCTGCAGCCTCGTCAAGTTCTCTTCTGCTGTCTGCAATGAGATCTCTGCACTCTGCAATTGTTTCTGCGTTTCTATCAATTCTTTTCTGCACTCTGTCAGCTGATTCTGCAGCTCGGTCAACTCTTGAGATGCTTCTGTCGAGTTGCTCTCCAGCTGATTTAATTTGCTTTCCAGCAAATCTAACCGCATCTGTTGATTTTGTGCTATACTCTTGAGCCTCTCGTACTGCGTCCTTTGCATCGTTACCGTTTCGACTGCCTGCGGTGCCTGTGCACATGAGATAGACAAGCACGGCGCAGACAGCAATGACAGCGCAAGCAACAGCGATAATCTTTTTCTTCTCATACATTTTACACCCCGTTCTCTAAATACCACTGCGCTTTCACGCGGAGAATATCTCCGCCGGTCCCTATTTTATCTTCGTCGCACAGCTGCTCTAAATCCCAGCGGCAATCAGGATCTCCGCTGTACAGCCCGTAACCATCGTCATTAGCCGCCTCCCCGTGCGTCATAAAATGTTCCCTGTCGATCGGATTTTCAAAAACATCGGCAATAACCGCAAACATCTTCGCTAAAGTTTCGATTTGCGCGGCGGTCGGCGGGTATTCGCCTAAGTCGTTCGGGCGGGCGTTATAGCAGCAGCACAGAGCAATTGCAATGCTTCCTGTGTTCCTGTGATATGTTGCCCGCGGTACTTCATCGAGCGGTCTTGTGTAGATGATCTCTCCATCGCCGTCAACATTAAAATGATAATCTCTAAACGTCGTAAAATACTGCCCTGCCGACCAGTGTCCGTAAGTTGTTGCAGGCCACGGAAACTGATAAAAATAATCCCGTTTATCGATGAGTTCTTGTTTAAATTCGGCTATTGTCATCTCTACGCACTTCCTTTCTTGTTTCTTTTTTTATTTCTTTTTCTGCGGCGTCCGGTCTTCCGTCATGATTCTTGTCTACACAAAAGATGCTTACAAAAGTAAAAGCACCGACTACCGCCGGTGCTGTAAATTCTTTGAAGAAGTTAATAAGTAGTGTCGTATTTGCTACTCCCGTTCGATAAAAATCGTGTATCCATGCCGCAATTACCATCAGGAATAAAATGATAAGTCCAGCTCCGTACACATAAACGATCTGCATCGAGGTTCGAACTTTCCCTTTTACTTTTGGCATATATTGTATTGCGGTGTTCCATAGCTTTTTAAACATATCACACCGCCCTTCCGATTAATGCAATAACTACAGAAATAATTGTTGAAATCAAGCCAGCAACTTTATAAATGTTGTCAATTCTGTTATGAGCTGATGCCGCGGTTTGTTCAGATCGTGCCTGCGCAATTTGCAATGCAGTAATTTCAGGAAGCATTCTAACGAGCATGTCAAGTTTCTCTTCCATTTTTGCCATCCGTTCTACAAATTGCATTGTTATTTTTTCTCCGTCATTTCTTTCCATCGTGCACCGCCTCATTATTTAATACGTTTCCAAAAATGCACTTTGTACGCCGGCGGCTGTACGGTGCTTGAGTTTCCGTAAATATTGTTTGATTTTGATGCGTCAAGATTGATTGATCCAAAAGGCTTCCCGCCGCTTCCTTTAGCAATTGCACCACTTGAATCATTCGGATCTTCTACCACTTTTGTTATAAATGCTCCGTTTTCTTTATCCCATGTAATCCCATCTCCGTTATCGAGAGGACGGAGCCACACTTTACCAGTGATATTTGGCAGTCCGGATTCTATCGTTTGTCCTGCACCGTTCGATGTACCTTGTAGCACTCTATCTTGTGCAATTTCTTCCCATGTTGCTAAGCCGTCTGCTTCACCCGGCTTTTTCGCGTCATCGGTTGCTGTTGTTACTACTATGCCGATCGGATAGAGTATGTCAATCATTGCTTTTAATCTTTTGTCCACTACTCGGAATTTCGCGCTTCCATCTGTGATTTCCTGCACTGATATAGTTGATAAATTAGGTTCGGTATTTCCCGTGGTTCCCGCTTGTGTGCACTCAAGATGTGCCCATGACGGGAGTTTAGATGAATAAACGATATCGCCGACTTTATATGCTTTCTTGCGTTGCAGCCGATTGACAAATGACGCCGTGGATTCCAAATCCGTCCGATCTGCCTTTTTGTCTACTTTTGTCGACACGGTTTCTAAATCAGATTGATTTGCTTTCTTACCAATTTGATTAGAGACCGTTGTTGCGAAGTTCGGGTCATTGCCGAGTGCGGTTGCCAGTTCATTAAGCGTATCAAGAGTTTCCGGTGCGGCTCCGACAAGTCCAGATACCGCGTTTTGCACAAATTCTGTATTCGCGATTGTTTTAGAACTGTCACCTGTCGGTGCCGTTGGTGCTGCACTCGTACCTGTCACCGCTAATGACTTTGCTTTGAGATTATCATTATCCGCCGATTCACTTTTTTTATATAGATACTCAAGATCATTTGCGACGTAATCTAAAATACCGTCATTCCCCTTCGTGCAAAACGGCGTGTTTTTCCCGAAAGCTCCAGGTTGTATGATGTTGTCATTCTCATCTCTTATTTCCGGATGTTGAAATGTCTGCGGTTTCATTCGGATACCTCGGCTTTTTTAATCTCCAGCGTGACCGTATCTCCGTAGTTCAATTCATCGGTTTCTTCTTGTGACGTTGTTGACATAGCATAGACTTCGCCGGTGTCCGGATTGTGAAAGCTAAACGTCGTCAAAACCCCGTCGTTCTGTGGATATGACACTTTACCGTTGACTTTGCATGTTCTTTTCATGATTTTTTCTCCTTTTTAGTAATTTGTAACATCGATCACCATATAATTAAATGCATCATAATGATATGAATCGCCGGATCCGGGGAATCCCGTTGCATAGTACATAGATAACGTTCGTACCTGTACTTTCCCATTGATAATCGCTGGGAAACTTACTTCCGTTATACTACCGCCAAACTCTCCCTTTGTTTCTGTATAAGCTATATCTGATCCGATCTGGCATATGGCATACTTATTTGTTGCCGACGGCAATGTATACCCTGTTGGTCCAAAATGTCTTACCCTCATATATTCTTTAGTGCTGTCAAATACGCAACATCCAACGCTGTTAAATACTTGTAAGCCGACTCCACTTTGTGCTGGTGTACTCGTGTCAAGGCCGAACACATAAGCATATACATCCGGGTATGCATTTCTAAAATCTTCAATATCTAATATTTCGTCATCGGTATCCTCATCTTCGCTGTACTCTACACCGCGAAACTCAATTCGTTTTGCCTCGTAATCATAATCTTGAATTATCAACATATTGTTGTTTGAAGTCATACCACCCACCGCAACGAGGATTTCATCTTTTGCGAGATCTAATACGGGCACATCTCTTCTCACAATTTCTACCGTTTTTAAATCTATCAATTTTATTTTTCGCTTAAGTACAAGATTCTTGTATGTCTGGTTAACAGTTAACTTATTATCGCCGTTATATACTGTAATTCCCGCACTTGTCATGTTAGTACACCCCGTATAAAAGAACCATAGACAATCGTTTATCAGCTGGATATGATCCGTAATCCCACGATATGCTTTTCCCATTTTTTGTTATTGTCGGCATATGATACTCGGTATGAATTGACGGAGTCAATGGCGGTGTTTTTATATTTAGCGGATAATACCACAAATCCCCATCACTTAATTCGTCGTTAGTAATACTTCCGTTCGTTCCATTGATTTGGACTACTCCGAGATATTTAACCAGCCTGTCGGTAACATCTAATATGCATACCCCATTCTCATCAAAAACTTGTAATCCTTGCGGCATATACTTAATTGTCACCTCTTTCTTTACTCCGTCTTTAACTATGTACCCTTTACTTTCTATCGGTACTTTTACCGTAATTTCTGTATGATCACCGTTGTCATCAGGCTTTTCGTCCTGCGGCTTTTCTACGTCGCCCCGTTTCTTCTTTTTCAAGCACGCATACACGACAACGCCGACAACTGCAACTACAATTAATGCATAGTACATTTCAGCACACTCCTATTCTTACTCTCAATCTACCTTCGCGATCATAAACTTCAATGCTTTCGCTTGTTTTCACAATCTTCATTTTTGCCACACTCCCATCCGTACTCTTAACATATTGTTACTGTCATACACCTCAATCAGATTGTCTTTAATTTCGGTTCTTGCACCGCTTGTTTTCGTCCGCAATGTACCGATATTTGCTGTGATTGCTGATAACGATGTAACCGCCAGCTTATCAGCTGTAACCGCTTTTGCCGCAAGCATTCTTGACACAATGACGTTGTTATCTATAACCGTAGTGCTCTTGATGTGCAGATACTTTCCGTCTATTGTCGTCGTGGTCGGTGACACGTTAATCTGATTAATGACATCGCCTTTTTGCACTCGTAGATTGATTGCGTCCTGCATTTGAGCGATGGCGCTGTAGTTAGCTTTTGCAAGCATGAGGTTTCCGAGATTAGAGACTATTGTAGTTACGTCTTGCTTTGCAATAGCGCCGTCGTTGAGCTTTTGCTTAACTAACGCATCTACTTTCGCAAGACTGACCGCTTCATCTTCGAGCATGTCTTTACTGATTGAGATTTTGACGACAACGCGGCTTTCTCCGGATTTCTCGCCTTCGCCGAATAGGTCATAATAAGTAATAGAGACATCATAGATTCCTGCGCCGCAAGTATGACTGTAGCTGTTGTTTTCGGTCTTGATTGTCTTTTGCCCGTCGGTGCCACTGATGTAAATGTTCATTCCGGCACAATCTTTGGGGATTGCTTCAGCTGTCAGCCCGAAACCGCCGATTGTACTCGTAAGCACAGGCGGATTCGGTTTCTTCGGTACCGGCTTGTTATACTGCAGTATCGCCGGGGCGGAGTATTTTCCGATTGCAGATTTTGCATATAGATATAACTTTCCGCTGCGTTCAGTTAACGGTAATATAGCGGACAGGTTGTTTGTCCGGGCTAACAATCCCGATGTTTCAGCACCAGCGCTATCATCCGTCCGGACTTCGTAAAACGCAATGTCGGTATTCGTGACTTCTTTCCAGCTGGCAGTACAGACAGACCCGAAGTCTATTCCGAATCCGTCGGGCGTGTTCGGGATTTCTGTTTTGAGAGCGACAAGAATTTTAAGCTGCGGCGACGTATCCGGGCTTGTTGATTCGCCCCATTCGTCTTTTGTGCAAACTGCGATCAGGTAGGTATCGCCGACGATTGCCTGCGGTATGACAACTTGGTCTTTTCCGCTGCCGCCAAATGTCCACTCACCGTTAAAACCTAATTCCGACCCTTTGGTGCCCTCTTTGATGACCAAATCTTTTGCTTGCCCGTTGCTGGTTTTGTACCAGACATCACCCTGTAAATAGCTCTGCAATTCAGGCGGTGTCCAGCTGACAACGATATCATAGCGAGATACGCCATCGGCAAGCTGCCTGTATCGGTTATATGCTGTGATATTCGTAACGGGCGGGATGTAGTACGGAGCTAATGTATATTCATATGCTCTAACTTCGGACAGATCCTGCTGACCAGCCCCGAAGATGTTATATGAGCAGAATTTTAAGTAAATCTTTTTACCGATATCGTCTTTTGTAAACGGTACTTTAAACACAGAATTATCCAGCCTGACAAAATCCGTATCTTTTGCGTGCAATCTTATTGTTGTATTGCACTGGCCGCGGTACAATCCTGATAGTAGCCACGCGCCGTTTGACTGCAGATTGGCGTTAACGTAACTCATGCATTCACCGTCTATCCAGCAGAGCGTATTCTTGCGTTCTGCGTCCTGCGGCGTACCGCTAAGCAGCTGATCATTACATGTTACTATTGCTTGATTGCCGGATGGGTGATTCGGCATCGGTGACAACGGCTGTGTTAATTTACCGCACCGAGCAGAGCCTGCAATCTGCCCGACTGTACGATAGTTCGTGTTGTCGTCGGAGACGTACACAGTACATCCGCCCCAGCCGTCGGTTTTACCTTTTGCCGCTATCCAGAGCTCCAGTCCGTCAGATGTTAAATCTGCAGGCGGTTGGAAAATAACGGGAATGGTGTCCGGAGCTGTTTTGTTGTAGTCAATATACGGCCTGTCGTTTGCATGTACGTTGTACTTTGCGGCAGGATAGTCTCCCGGCGCTCTTGATATCGCGGTTACCGTCAGACATCCGTCGGTGCCTTCTGTGATACCGTTGACCACTGCTACCTGTTCAAATATCCCTGAATTTTCATCGGTCAAGCGAACTAAATCGCCGACTTCTAATTGACAGAAGCTCCAGTCTAATTTAAATGTATACTGCGTTCTTTCGTACTTGTTGTTTCTTGCTAATTGTTCGGCAATTTTAACTGCCCGTTCTTTCGTGTAGACATAATGAGCATTCGTTACGCTGGCAGCTCTTACGCCGTAGTTCTTGATGTCTTCTGTAAATTCATAGCTGACTGATTCTTTTTCGTAACCGTTTGCCCGATTAATAAATTCCACCGGGAACTGATTATATACAGCAGAGCTATCTTTTCTTTTATACGTTACAAGAGCTCCGCCGGTCTGCGGTAGAAAATCATCCGCCGTAAGATCGTAGACAACCGTTTTATTCGGTGTCCAGTTGCCTACTGGCCTATCTGCCAGCGGTACGATCTTCAGCTTGTCATTTGACCAGAACACATAAGCATTGGTCAATTTTGCGATTTCATTTACAACTTCCCGAGCGGCTTTCGCGTCTTCGTCGGGCGGTGATGAAATAAGCAGGTCGGCTTCTTTGCAGTATTTTCGGTAGTTTTCCAACCCGATAATCTGCATGTCTTTTTTACCGATTTTATCAATTACGTATCTGATGTAGTCGGCAGGATTGACATCAACGCCGTCTCCAGTCTCTAATAGCCTGCCTTTGACCTCAAAATTGTACGACGGCATAGATCCCGAATCACCTAAATCAATGACTCCTGCCATGTATGCCAACCCCGGATACGGAAGTGCCTTATCCGGGTGCTTACCTTGCGTATATGCCCAGGGCTGTTGATTTTCTTTCCCATCAAACATTGTCAGCTGAATGTCATCTGCCGGGTAATTGTGTACATTTTTACCGATCCATACTTTGCCGATTCCGGAAATGGGACCCTCGCAGAGTCCCAAAATTACGGCTACCGTGTAGGTATAAGTAATGCTGACCTGCTTAGATTTACCGCCCTTCCCCGCTTTGTGCGTTTCGCGGTGCTCGTGGGCGGTGAAATCATCATAGCAAATTACATTTCCCGCGGTGCGCACAGTGCCGATAATTTCAGGTACAACTGCGCCGTATTCCGCGGTGTTGACCGTAAATTCACTTATCTTATTCGCTCGCGTTGTCGTTGTTTTTCCGCGAAAAAAGCTCATTGTCTCACCTTCTTTTTGTTAAATCGGTAAATGCCGCGCAAGCGGCTCCTGCCTTTTGCATCAAAAAACATCACATCAGAAAGGTCTGTCATGACCACGCCTCTATCTACATAAGCATGAATAACCCGTCCTTTGCCGACATAGATAGCGCCGTGGGAAATGCACCGTCCAAATTGATATAATAAGAAATCTCCGGGTTGCATGTCTTCCACCTTGTCGCAATGCTTCTGCACATATCTCAAAAACCATTCTTCGCTATGATGCAAATGCCATTCGTTCGAGTACGGCTCAATCGGGATACTGTCTTTTTTCAGCAATCCTGCATCTTCTACGCAGCCCACCAGGAGCATGCCGCAGTCTACTCCTCGGCCTTTTACTTTCGCACCGTTGATATGCGGCGTGCCCAGCCATTCTGCAGCTGCTTTTGCTATCTTTTCCCCGTCTGTCATAAGAGTACCTCTCTTCTCGGCACGAACGGCGCAATCAGCGTCGCGGCATCCGTTTCTTTGCTGTAGATAACGCCGTCTTCGTTCGTTGTATAACTTCCCTGCGGATAATATCGACGGACCGGAAACTCCATATTGAGCCCCTGCGTTTCTGCTTTGACAGACAGTTCAATTTTGATGCCGCCTGCGGATTTGACCTCGACGTTTCCGCCGAATAGATCGATAGCACCGACAACCGACTGATTGCGGAAGAAGCATCTCCGGAGATACAGCTTAGCTCTGTCAAGCACTCCGTTGTGCGCCGCTTGTAAGAATGGCAGTCCTTCCAGCTTGTCGTTAATATCCGCCTGGACGGTAACGGTCATTGTATCAACTACAACACAGTCGTGGATCTTGACTTGCTGCCGTTTAATCAGTAACGCGTTGTGCAAATACATATGTCCGCCAAAAGATATATCCATATCTGTATCGGCATAGTAATACTTATTGCCGTTAAACAGAACCAGCTCATACAAGTCGCACGACGTTATGTTCTTTTCCGTTTCTAAGTATGTTTTTAACGATTCATTCACTGTTTTCATCGTACAGTCACCATTTTAAATGTCTTTGACTTGTTAAAATCAATAAAAATATTCTCTGTTTCTATGCCGTCATCAGCAAGCATAACTTTCCAGTAGTATGTGTAATCTGCGGTGATTTTTGCGGTGCTTGCCGGCGCTGTTTTAAACTTCACCAGCCCATCGATAACGGTATAAGCATTGCTTTCTTGTTTCACGCCGTCTACATATACCGTCACTTTTTCGATATACTCGACAGGTTCTACATAGTCGCCCATCTTCATAACCGCTTGATAAGTTCCCGCAGTAATAAGCGGTAATTGTATCCCTTTTTCTTCATAGTCTTCAGGATCAAGCCACAGAAAAGGGGTATGCGCACCTTTTAACAGTGCTGCAAACCCCATTAGTTTTCTTGCTTCCGCGTTGGTCAATTTAACCAGCTTTGCAGTAATAGTCCATTCCGGATATAGTTGATTTGTCAGCGTGCGGACTTTCCCGCTTCCCGATTTCTGTACTTGCGTATTCCATTTTTGCCTTTTTGTACTTGAATAAGCGAGTTTACGTAAAGCAGGAAATTTTCTTAAAATCATCCGAACACCCCGCTCTCTGATGCAAAACCCTGTAAATCGTCAAAAAGGAACTGTTTTATCTTATCGCCGTAGCTCTCGCGCAGTAAATCGAAAAAGGTTGCCGGATCGAGAGCGCTGACATTGAATTGAATCGTCGGGCGACTGATTTCGGAAGAGCCTGAAGAACTGCCTACCGCTCCGCCTTCGGCAAAGTGCAGAGCCTTTCCTTCGTTCAGCATGTTTAATGTCGGAACGCCTATCCTCGATACCGCGTCGGCATTCAGCACGTACTCACCGTTAGAGAGCATGGCCGGGATACTATCAGAGACAGAAGTACCGCTGCCATTGACAGCACCTCCGGCGGCAAGCTGCGCAATACCCGACGCCGCTTTAGCAATACTCATTTGTCCTGCTACAATTGCACCGGCTCCAGCTGCAGACCACGGATTAGCGGCGATAAGAGCTGCCGTCGCGTTGGCCGCCATGATACCAGTTTTCCCTGCCTGTGCGGCCGCTTGCGCTTTAGCATTTGCAATTTCAGTAGCACTGTTCGATGCTGAAAGTGATTTGATAATTCCTAAGTTTGCGATGGCCTTTTGTAGTACATTTTTAATTAATGTGTTCAATAAAGTGTTTCCTAAATTCATAAAAACACCCGCCAGTGATTGTCCCTGTGTGATGCAGTTAGCAATTCCACTTGATAACTGTGTTTGTACTGTATTTGCCATCGAAGCGAATGTTTCTTGCATATACGTTCCCCATTCGACAGCCTGCAGCATCATCTCATCGTGCAGAGCGGTGCGGACTTCTGATAGCGCTTGTTCATTTGCAAGAGTAGTAGCATAGCTTTCCCCTGTAATAGCGTCTTTTTCCGCCATCATTTCTGCATATGCTTGCAGACTTTCAGCATTATTAGCTAATTCAAGCTGATGTTTCGCATTCTGAACAGCCAGTTCACGAGATAGCATTTTTTCTTGTGTCTGCTGATTCAGCTGATCTATCGCCGCCTGTGCTTCTTGCTCAACAGCTACCCGGCTACTTGCCGCTTCCTGCGCTGCTTGTATTGCCTGATTCTTGTTGCTTTCATAATCAGCGGTCAGGTTATTTTTCTTAGCAAGAAGCAGGTCAAGATTCTGTTGCCCGTTATCTCCGGCGGTACCATTGTTGATCTTTTCCTGTGCTTTAGCAATTTTCTCCGTCAGAGCCGCAAGCTGTGACTGATAAGCAACCGTCTTTTCTCCTGTTTCGGAATACTCTAATGCTTCTTCGTTTGCCTTTTTTTGGAACTCATCAAACTTGGCCAGTGCGGCACCGATAGATTGCGCTTTCTCTCTCGCCGCATCAAGGAGTTTAGTGTAAGCGCTTACTTTATCGGTATCCACCTGTGACTTGATTTCCATGCGGATTTTTGAGACAGCAGAACTATTATTCTTACCCATTCCGTAAGCGTCGGCAATAGCCTTGCCGATTTTCGCCAGTACCTCATCACGAAGAGGAATAACCGCTTCCGGTCCTGCTTCACCGACAATAGCCGGAGTGCCATGTTTTAACTGCCCGCCATTGGCCAGTGGAACCAAACCACCAACAAGACCACCAGATGCCATGCCGAATACGCCGCCTTTAGCGTACCCGTCGCCGGACTGTCTTACACTCTCTATAGTTTCTTTTTGAATACGAACTAATGTGTCAATCGGATGTGACAAGAAATCTTTCAATCCTTGCCACATGTTTTTTACCGTATCAATGGCACTCTGGAACTTTGTCTTTATCGCATTACAGCAGCTATCGACAAATGAAGAAATACCGGACATCACTTTATTAGCTACATTCTTGAGATAATCCCAGTTTTCGACAACGAGTACTATTGCTGCTACGATGAGCGATAGTGCAGCAAGAATCGGATTTGACATGCACGCAGCACGGAATAACAATGCCGCCCCTTTTGCCGCAATAAAAGCATTTCGAACCATAGCTATCCCACCGGCAACAGCATTCCAAACTCCGACAGTTCCGGCAATACTCGTGATGACTAATATTAGATTTTTGAGAGCTTCAGAATTTTCTGTAACGAATTTTCCGATTTTTTGAAACCCAGTAACCATTGCGTCAACTACCGCACCCATCGCTGGATCAATCTCCGTCAGCTCATCAATGATAGCCTGCTTAACACCAACATCTTTCATTGCCTCTTTGATGTTCGTTACATGCGTTTTAAATCCTTGCGCAAGCTCTCCAAGTGCATCGAGACCACCTCTCACATCAAATGCCTCACTGATGATGTCACCGACAGCGGCCATACTGTTTGTAGCCGCTTCTTCTATGTTTGAGAATTTCCCCATCAGTGTGTTTGCGAGACTTTCCGCAGCGCCACCGGTTTTTTCAGCCATCGCTTCAAAGAGCATATCCATAGCTTCTTGCGTAAGCTGCCCTTGAGAAGACATCTCTTTTAATTCAGCTACGGATAGCCCCATTTTTTCAGACAGCAATTTCCAGGCAGGGATATTGGCATTTGTCAACTGCATCATGTCCTGTGCGCCAATTCTGCCCGCCATCTGCATTTGTGCAAGAGCGGTATTAGCACGGTCGATTTCATCTGTCGTGAGACCGTAAGCGGAGCCTAAATCTACAATCTTTTGAATTTTTAATGCTGCCGTGTCTACATTGTCGCCAAGATTGACCCATGCCCGAGCCATCGGCATAAGCTGCGTTGTATCGTAAGCGGACGCTTCACCAATCCCCTGAATAGTTTTGATCAGCCTTTCAGCTTCACTGTTTCCGAGAGTAAAGGATAGCCCTTTCTTAAGCAGTTCCATATTAGCTGCAGCTTGCAAAGCGGCCTTTCCCACGCCGACAATAGCGCTTACGGTAAACGCCGCAGACACAGCTGCACCGACTTTAGCAAGAGTTCCCGGAATGGATCCTACATCCTTGTTAAGCTTTTGTACCTCTTTGTCGGCATTTTTAGCACCAGCCGCTAAATCATTCATTGAACTGTTGGACGCTTTAACTTTAGATACACTCTGCAGCGCGCTTTTGACCTTGTCCGTTTCTCTGACAGCCTGTCCGCCATCTGCAGAAATAGTCACTTTTATATCATGATTTGCCATCGAAATCCCCCCTTTCTGCTCGTTTCACTAATTTAATCGCTCTTTCGATATCTGCATTTGTCGCCTTTTTTCCAAAGACATCAGGAAATAATTTTTTTACAGTAATCGGACGTTTCGGTGCCCGGGTGCCACCGTTGATAATCGGAACCGTCAGCAGCGATCCAACAAAGATTTTTTTGTTATTCACACGGCGGGCATATCCGTTTGCCCGCATGTTAATTTCATACGGAGTAGCACCTCCGATTTCTGTCGATGTCATCTTCAATTCGCCGTAACATACCGGCAAAACAGCCAAGAAATAATCAGCAAGCGTTTTTATTTCTTCTGTTTCGCCAGTTTCTCGTTTTTTTGTGTATCCTCACCAACATCGATGTCATCAATCCCCAGCGTTTCAAGTAAGTTTTTGGTGCCAGTGGGCCCTAAAATTCCGCAGGCAGCAATGGCAGCGGTGTAAAGTTTAATTGTTTCATCGAGACCCGCTTCGCGCATATACCCCATCACGAGCGCCTGCGCCTCCGCGCGATCCATGATTTCTCCAGCACACTTTAGCCCAATCCAAAATGCATCAATTAAAACGCTCAAAGTCGGAATCGGCTGATTTGTAATTGTAGCCAAAAAACCGCCCGGCATTCTTGCTTCCAGCTGTTCAAGTCCGGATAAAGTAAAAAGGAGAGCGTGTTCGCTCTCCCCGACTTTAAACCAGACTTTCCGTGTAATTCGGTCAAGTCTCATATTAGCCTCCAATTGTTACCGTAGCACCGGTCATTACGCCTTTTACATCTGCAACCTTCGTAACTTTTTCGTAGAAAGTCGGCGCGCCGATACCTTTTAGCTTAATTGTGAATGTAACCATGTCATCATGTGGCGTGGTGTCCGAAATATCAGTAATAGAATACCAGTTTCGTTCTGCAGTACCGTCTGTCGTGAAATATCTGCAGATATCCACTACCTCGCTCTTGATAAATGCATCTTTCAATGCAGCATAAGCTTCATCGGCTTTTGTTGCGATACATTCAAGAGAAAGTTCAGTAGATCTAATCCCGGCATAGCTTTCCCCCCAACCGCCTGAATCTTTACTATTTGCGTCGATTTCATCGGCACTCATAGATAAATCAGCAGTAGTCTGTCCGCCGAACAAAGACCACTGCGGTAGTGCTTCTGTTGCACCAGTTCCGTAGTTCAAATACGCAAGGACATCTTTACCCTGAATTTTGCCGGCATTCGCACTTCGCGTTGCTCTTACTTTTCCAGCCATATTTCATTCTTCCTTTCTTTATAACCATTCGTTTACTTCATATTTCAAAATTGCGGCCCCGGCATTGTCTCTCACGCCGGGTGCCGTTCCGAAAACAATCTTTTTAACAGTGCTATTTTGCACCGTACCATTAAGATCAAAATTATCTAACAACGATTCACGCACTCGCATAGACAGCTCATCAACCTTTACCGTTTTGGAATCCGGAACAATAAGATAGATACTGTATTCTATGGCAGCGTATTCACCGCCTTTTGTCGGACTTTCAAAGCTAACCTCATCAGCGGTAACCGTTCCCGATGGTTTGACGGGAGTGACGGGCCCGTTCAATTCAAAAGACCAATCGATATTCGGAAATGTTTTTTTCAGATAATCTTTCAGTGCTTTTGTTATTTCTCTCAAGCTCGACTGATTTTCACTGTACGTGTCCATGCCCCCCGCTCTCCTTCCTCATTGGTATCCGTTTCTTTCATAAAATCTGCCCGCGTTAATAGTTTTGTGATATCTTCCGCCTGTTGCCGATAAAGCTTATATTTCCGCTCATAAACGTCATCTTGCCGATTTCCGTCTATTGCAACAGTAGGATCCGTACCGACAAGAGAAAGGCAACAATCACGGCAGGCAATCAACACCGCAAGCCTCTTAGTCAAAGGACGCACCACGGCATTCAAAACGCCGTAAACGGCTGCCAGACGGTTCATGTGTTCGTTTGCTCCTGCGATCTGTTCTGCAGTCACGCGCCCGCGCAAAACCTCATCGGCAATATCGGATTCTTTTACAAATTCAGCCATGTGTCACCTCTTTACCAATTCCGTCGCGATATCTTCTTTTGCCAGTTCGGCATAACGGTCAAAAGTATTCAGTACCTCTCTTTTTTTGTCATCTGCCGCGGTGTATAAGAACGGATCACCTTTATATCCCGGATGATTTACAGACCGGGCAAATTGAAAAGCGCCGTTCTTCACCCACCGCAGTGCTTTTTTTCCATTCGGCACGATTCGGTGCGGAGCACTACCGTTATGTACAAATCCTGCATAAGCGGCTATGCCGTTATCGATAAACACCTCACCGGATAAATCATTTAACATTCTTGTATTAACCGCTCTTTCGAGCTGTCCAGTCCTTGATTTAAACCTGTGGTTATCCTGTGCGTACTCTGCCACAGTTAAAGTGCTTTCTTTAACCGCCTGCCTTAGCCGCTTCTTGAAGATATCCGCGGTACTCATTCTGCATCAGCTGCTTTTGCTCTTGAAGAACGTGACCTTTTCGGTTTCTCCTGTGTTTCCTCGGACTGTTCCTCGGCTTCAACGTCGGTTGCAGGAGCCTCTTCAGGAGCTACCGGCTGTACTTCCGGCTGTACTTCCGGCTGTACTTCCGTAGCTTCATCATCAATAACGGTATACCCATGCTCTTTGAACCATTCAATCAAATAGGCGTCAGAAGTTTCTCCGACGCCTTTAACGAATGTCACAGAAGCGCTTTCACCGTTATAATCCTTATTCGGTGCTATAATCTGTGCCATTTTGTACCTCCTTATTTAATCTTGATATTTCTAAGAACCGCTGCCGCTTTCGTTGCTTTCAGTGCGACTGCGGCCACCATTTCTACCTCGCCCGACTTTACGGCTCCAGATGTCTTGAAATCAGGCAGCCATGTCTGAACGGGTGCTACACCCGCCATCGAAACAGCATGGAATCCGTTAATGCCGAAGCGTACTGCGTAGAGAGACGTTGTGCCCTTGGCCGTATCAATCGGCACAACGGGATCATTAGACCCGGATTTTGCGCCGAGATTGACAATCGGAATGCCGTTATAAGTGAGTACAGGGCGCCCGAAATCATCCTTCGTTTCTGTATAAGCTACCGCACGACGAGCGACGGCTTTAAATTTCGTGTAGAGTGCTGCGTTCATAAGAAGCGCGGACGGCTCGCCATCCATTAGTCCTAAGCATTCATCGAGAGTGTCGAGGAATGTCTTATAGTTACTGTCAATAGCAGACCCGGAAGACAAGTCAATTGCCGCTGCGGGTTTGTATTCCGTAGAAGACCCGGTCAGCGCTTTTTCAAGCCCGTCAAATGCTTTGTTGTTCGTTCCGGTGTCGCCATTGATAACGGTATCGTTCCAAAGTGCGGACGCAGCTTTGATTTTCTGTTGCATTTGGAAAGTTACCTCATTCTCGACACCGCCCATCTTCGCAATGACGCGGTCTACTTTGTATGAGCCGCCGAAAATCGCCAGATTGACGGATTTCTGTTCTTTTTCGGCTTCCTGTGCAGTGTACTCTTCGTTAACGGCTCGGAAGTCAGCTTTCGGCTGTGTTTTCACGCGGTTGTATGAGTAGGTCAGCGTAGCTCCGCCGCCCACGGGGGATACTACGTCAGCAAAAATAATATGATCCCAGATAAAATTTGATTTTGCGTACTCATCGATGGTCATTGCCTGAAGATCATCCTGTACATTGAGTTTTGCCTGTGCTAAAGTTACCGGCATGTGTTTTTACCTCTCTTTTCTTTAAAAAAAATTACTTATTCAATGCAGCCGCAACTGCCGCCTGCAGCCCCTGCGGCTGTGATTGTCTCCCGCTTCCGCCGTTGCCTCCGCCGCTCCCCGGATTCTGCGTGTCTTTTACCGCCCACGCATTATCTTTCAGCCAGCCTGCGGCGCCATCTTCGATAGAGACTAATTCATTTTTGGCATTTGTGAATTTGTAAGTACCGTCTTCATCCGCTTTGATAGAGCCTACCAAGATTTTTGCGATTTCCGATGGATTTGCTGCGTTGCCTTTCGTAAGAGCCGCTACGGTCTGCTGCATAATGTCAGCCTGTACCCGTTTAGCCTGCTCTTCTTTCCGAGCGTTTTCAGCCGCTTCGTACTTCTTGTTGAGTTCGTCCAGCTGTTTCTGCATTTTCTCGGCGGCAGTCTGGTCTCCTGTACCTTTTGCCGTGAGTTCTTCCACCTTTGCAGTGAGCTCGGTAATTCTCGCGTCAGCTTCGTTTTTAGATGTGCGGAACTTTGCGGATTCACCATTCAGTCGTGAGATCTCCGTTTTTACGGCCGATATCATCTCCGCGCCATTTTCCAATTTGCTTAACGCTTCATACAATTCTGCCAATGTCATAATAAGTACCTCCTGTGTACTGTAATAATGGGCTCCTGTCCCAACAAAAAAGACCGTTCTTTAACGCCTACGGACGGGCCCCTGTCCCGCGAAAAGGCAATATAAAAGCACTCATAACGAGTGCTTTTTAAATAACAAAAAATTAAATATTTTTACGCGTAACTACAGCAGTGTCATGATACCGTTTTTGTCGAACTCTGGCTTTTTAAAAAAATCATCATAGCTTTTTACCGCTCTGGGCGGCGCTTCGGGTGTAAGCTGTAGATTTCCTTCTTCGTCTTCATAGTACCATTTTTTATTCGTAAGAAAATAAGGTCTATCAGCCAAATCTGATAATGTGCACATTTTATCCATCTTCATTCCACCTCTCTAACCATTTTTTCAAAGCCTGCCCCAAGACATTAGTTTTGCCGCATCTCATATTTGCATGACATTCTGCGAAAAATTCAAACTCATCTTTACGACCATACTCAGATAAATACTTTGTGTAATTTCTGAAATTCACCTTTTTATCGATTTCCTTAGCGCATGCTATGACTTCTTTTCGAATAAGCTTTGCTTGCCGTTTAAACTCATCGCCAACTGCCCACGTCGGTAAACCTTGTGTTCGCTCATACAAAGCGACTACCTCAATAACATGTCCAAACTCGTGACTTGCAGTGTAATGCAGGGCTTCTTTGTCCGCTGCGGGCATCTTAAACCCCGATTTTTCCTGCGCCGCAACGCTTGCTTTAATAGCCGTTACATCGTGTAGCAGCTTTGAACTCAGCCTCACCTTTATACTACCTGGGAGCATGCTGAATTGCGTAGCGCCATTCGCCACTCCGCTTAGATTCGTTTCTATATCAAGCCCATACTTTTCTATATGCTTTGCCAATTTCGAGTTGTCGTTAACGACTTGAAACACTTCCACCATATTAGCCTCTCTTATCGGTTCTTTCAGAGCTGATAGATCGACATTAACGCCCAAGCTTCGCAGTTCTTTTTCAAGGTCTTTTTCTTTTATTGTACCATCTTTTATCCTGCTTTTCATCTTTTCGCCGCTGTATCCGCGTGCTTTTTCTGTCCAGCTTCGCCCAGCTTTGACGTCTTTTTCACCGTATACGCCGAGTATTCGCTGCCTGTTCGGCAGTGTCTGTTTATCCAACCACTCTCTGCCGCCCTCTTCTATTCTTGCGCGCGGCGTTTCGCTTTTTAGCAGCTTAGATCCTACCATCACGGGACGAAGGTGACACATACAGTTCGGGTGAACAGGAAGAGTCGGTACCTTATCTTTTGGAAATATGCCAGGCCCCATACCATATAAATCGGCTTCCGCGTACATGTCGCAGATGTCGCAAAACGAATGCGCCGTGGACATCTTCCATTTGAACGCTATACAGTCTTCATCACTTGCCCATTTTGCCATAAAACCATCGTTATATGCTCTTGCCATCTCGGTACGTGCGATACGTCGTGCAAAGTACCGCGTGCGCTCCTGCGTCGCCGTATAGACTGCTTTTTCAATGCGTTTTTCATTTCCAGAAAGTACAGCATTCTTTACTTGTGTGTACGCAGCTTTCAATCCCTGTACATTCAGTTTCTTCAGGTTTCGTTCTACCGCCCGTATTGTTTTCTGGAACTCTGCACCGTTATATTCTTTTGCTTTTGCAATTTGCGTCAGCTGCTTTAAAAAATCGGGGATATCTTGTTCGGGCAGTGTGTGTCCGTAGCCGTACCCATCGAAAATCGCAAGAGCTGCTTTTTGTACAGTCTGCCCTTTCTTTACCGCTTCGGCGATAACCGCGGCGGCTTGCTTTGTAACTTCTTTTGCGCCCCGCGTTGTTCTTTTAGACAACGCCAATCCGTCGGCAGCCCATACCGCAGTAGACGCTTTTTTTAGCAGCGGTTTGGCGACACCTACCGCGCCGCCTCTTTTCATTTCTCCGATTAGCTGCGGCTCTATTTCCCCCTGCATGATTTTCATGACCGGATACAGCTTGTAGGCTTCGTCGACAGCCTCTTTCGGTGTTTTCCCCGCTTTCAAAAGCCGCTTTATTTCAGCTTGAAAAGCTTTAATCGCCTTGTCCGTCGCCGTCAGGATCATCTACATCACCATCTTCAAATGCGCTGTTCTGTTTACTTTCTTCGATAGCGGCCGCGACTTCTTCAATCATCTTGTCGTAAGTTTCCGGCGGCAGATTCGGCATGTACGCTTCCAGTACCTTTTTCAATACTTCAAGCTTGTACGTCGGACTATCAAAGCCCAGCTCAAGCGCTGCTGCCGCATTAGACAAAGAATCCACCACATCATTAATCTTGAAGTCACGCGGGTATTCGCAGTTGTAATCGACCGTCTCACCTGACCACATCTCAAATAATTTAACGATGGCTTCGTCGGCGTCCTCGCAGCGTACAGCAAAATCCGCCAGCCGCTTATTCGTTTTTTCAAAATCCCACTGCTTAGCCACCCCTGATTTACTTTTGTCACTTTGCACCCCGATAACTGAATCTAAGCCGGACATACGAAACATTTCCTTGATGATCCTGTCCATCTGTTCCGTCAACATTTCTGCGGGTGCCGCGGGCGGCGCAATGAAGTCGGGCGTATGCGACGCGTCAGCCGGGTAAATGAGTGCGTTATTCGTGCCGACTGTTACTTCGCCGGTGCCGTCATCTGGCATTGTCAGAATGCCGAAAGCCTGATCTCTCAAGAGTTGAGTATGCCAGCTGCAAAGTTGATAAAGAAAATAATTTGCCTGCGCCACCGATAAATATTCCGACGGCGGTTTAATAATTTTCCTGTCTGTGTTTCTTGCGAGCCACTGCACAACCGGAACGCATCCTATATTGTGGCTGCCTGTCGTTTTGCCGTCGCCATTTCCAATTGCCCACGAGTCTTGTGTCCAAGTATACGTCTCCGTGTTTTTCGCGTTTGCCCCCACTTGCGATGTTTCGGTGTATTGAAACATCGTTAAACGGCCGTATCGGTCGATTGCCCAGTTTTTAATCTGCGCGGGTGTAACAATTTTTAAAAACGGCAGCTTGCGTCCCGCAACAGCGTCACTTCTACGTTCCGCCAACTCATCACTGTTATCAACAACAATATATGCGACGCCGTATAATTTTGCTTGCAACGCCGCCGATTTACAAAAATCCTGATAATCCGTGCCGGTTCGGTCACAGTCATCAAGAAATGCTTGAAACAATGTAGAACCGTTATAGTCACGCTTGATATCGTTTTTGAATATCGGATCTACCGCGGCATTAACAATCGGCCCGGTATAATTCAAGTAGTAAGCGAGCCCCTGTCTGTCTTTATAGTTTGCCGGGTCTTCTCTCGGATGCTGCCTCAGTCCGGCTCCATTCTCAAAAAGCCCGGTACCGAAATATGCGTCTGTCAAAAGACTGTATTTATCCATTTGTCACCTCAATATAAATTACTCCGCACAGCTTTAACCTTGAACCGCGCAGGCATTAAATCTTCGCAGCCGTACCGGACGGCGTCTATTGCATGATTGTTTTTATCTGGATATGCACTGATGTACTGTCCGTCGCGCGTTGTTTCGTATTCGTACGTCACAAATTCTTTATACGCATTCGGACAGCGCTTTTTATCTATGACAATAGCCGAAAGCCCCTGCAGCCACCTCATGCCAAATTCGACACTGCCAGGGCCTTTTTTAGCCGCTATAGCTCTTAACCCCAATTCATTTAACTCTTTAATCGACTTCGGCTCCGCGCTATCCGGACGGATTAATGCTGTTTCCGTGATTTTCTTTTTTATTTTTACCGCTGCCTGCCTGTTCGTCAGCTTCGGCTGATAAATTTCATCGAAAATATATAATATTTCTCGTTTTACGTCGTAGTGCATGCAGATAAACGCCAGCGGATCCACTGCGAAGCCAAAATCTAAGCCGTACCGCCTGCGGTCAAACTGCTGTATTTCTTCGTCGGTAATCCGCTTCTCTGTGACGTTCTCAAAAACAGCTCCGCCCGTTCCGGTAATCTCACCAAGATACTCATGCCGGTATGCAGTTTCGTTTTTCGCTTTGAGCTTGTCTGCTTCGTAGATGAACTGCGAGCCTAACCAATCCGGATTGACACTTAAGTAGTCTGAACGATGAACAAGTCTATCCTGTTCATCAAGCAGCATTTCTTCGTTTACCCAATTGTTAGCCGACTTCGGCGGATTGTATGAAGAGAAGCACCAGAATTTAGATCCGCCGCGCATGAGAGATTGGTTTAGATTGCGGATTTCTTCCATTCCTGCGAACTGATCGAGTTCTTCGTACCAGACCACCCCGACATACCCGAACGGCAGCTTGATAGACTTGATTTTCGCTTTATCGTCAACGCCAAAGAATAAAATCTTCTGCCCCGTTGCTTTCCTCACCATTTCCATTGGGCTAATTGTCATTTTCCATTTATCCGATATGTGCAAAGCGTCAAGCGCCCATTCCATCTGTGTATAGACAGAATTTCTAAGCGTATTTGCGACTTTTCGCAAAACGACAGCGTGGCATTCGGGATTTTGCATAAGAAGCAGCAGGATTTCAAGTGATACGTAAGAAGATTTTGTGCTGCCTCGGCCACCGGCTAACACGTAATGCGTGTGATCATGCCGTTTAACATCCTGATGAACAGAGAAAAACGAAGGCGCCATCTTTTCGCTAAGTTTAATTTGTATCATCGATAATCTGCACCTCTTCCGCCCCAGTCTTACTATCCTGATCTTCGAACAGGTGGTGGCGTTTCCCCATGAGTTCCAGTGCTTTTATACGATCTTTCGCAGATAAACGCTTTTTGATGATTTGTGCTGCACTAACGCCGTCGCCCAAGCCTTCGACGACGACAACCTCTTCTTTGAGTTCGCCTCTTCCTGCCTTAGACAGTAGATACTCAACTTCTTTAGCTGACATAATCGTTTTATCGTAGTATTCATCGCGCATTTTCTTAATACGGCTTTGAATTTCAACATTTTTCAACAGCCGTTGTCCCATTGAATATGCTGTTTTATCACTGTATCCGGCTCGTATAGCCGCTTGCGTTGCATTTAAGTCTATTAAATATTCGACACAAAATTTCTCCTGCCTCGGTGTCACGCCACCACCTCCTTTCCCTCGGACAAACGAAAAGCACACGCCGGGGAGTGGCATGTGCTTTTCAAATTGAGGAGGAAAGTATCTCGCGATATTTTCACACTATCATAATACCACATTTAAAAGTCGCATTTAGTCGCAACTTGTGTTTTTCGTGAAATTTCTTGAATTGCCCGGTCTCTCATTCTCATACATGTACTCCTGTCAAAATGATGATCCAACGCAATCTTTTCCCAAAGAACATTCATGAAATATCGGTCAATCATAATCGACTTTTGCTCTGGGTCGGAAAGCAACGCAAGCAGCCTGAACCCTCTTGTGATCATATCTCCATACCTGTTGAGCTCTTTAATCCGCAATTCTTCTGATTGTGCCATTTTCTGTTCGAACGCAATTACGATGTCTGACAAATCGGATGGAGAGCCGCCATCCACAGGCTCCTTGTCGTATCTACAGCCTTTTAAAGAGAACAAATCCATCTCGCACTGCTGGCGGTATTGATTCAAAGAGTCAATATGCTTCCTGCATCGTCGGATTTCTTCAAAAAACTCTTCGATATCACCGCGTACCCGTTTTAATTCAAAATGCAATTTAACTGCCGTTTTTTCGTAAGTCGGATCTGGATTACGAAAAATGCCTGGTCGCATTCCGTTATTCATCATCTTCTCCTTTCATGATTTTAAGCATTTCCTCTTTGTGCATTTCTGCCGATTCTTTTGTCTTGAAACAATTCCCAATCGCTCTGTTTGAACAATCAAAAGTATTATCAGGAACGAACGTTTTATCAAGTACCCTCCCGCCAGCAGTTACAATCCAGTATGTTTCACCACCAACAGGTTTAAACGGCTTTACTTTAAATTCATAAACATCGAAATATTTTATAAAAACAGCCCATATTGAATTATCATGCCATTCTCCTTTATTATTTTTTGTAAGTAGTTTCCCCTCATAGAACTTATTGTTAAAGTATTCTCCACTTGCGAGCCGCGCTTCAAACTCTTCATCTTCTGCAACGCCAATCCTATCCATCAACATTTTCATCACTTCTTCTTTTAGTGTTTTCATACTCTTCCTCCCTTCCTCAATGCAGCATTTTTCACAAACACTGTCCATCTTGTTTTCGCTCTTTTATCCCCGAAAATCGGCTTATACGGTGATAATTTCACCTCTGCGTTTCATTTTCTCTTCCACCATTTATGACATCCTATTCTCATAAGATATAACTTGACCTCGATCGGAATTTTTTCTGTTTTGATGTACTTCGGTTTTTTCTTTATCTCACATATATAATCATCAACTACAATTATTCCTGCCTCCGGGAATTTATCATTAAGTTTTTTGTGGATTTCATCTTTTTTGACTGCATATAGTTCTCCATCAAACGCATAATAAACGCTTCTTGTGTATTTAGTTATGTGATTTTCTTTTTTACGGAAATCTGCTAAAAAATCGCTGTAACTACATTTACATTCGATTTCATTCATATAGTCGTTTCCGTTTATTGTGATTAAATCCGCTTCGTGCCTGATACCCTCAAACGGATAATCAAACCTTTCTAAATCCCCTCTCTTGTTATATTTTGGAATTTTACAGCTTGCCCATGCAAAATTAACGTTAGGTATGGTTATTTGTTTTATACCAAAGAAGTTAGCAACACGGTACTGTATCTCTGCTTCCTTTTTCCCTTTCGGCATAGTTCATCCCCCCCTTAATCGTTATCTCAATCCTTGGATTCTTTCTGTCGGTAAATACTTCCTGCGTCAAGTGCACGTATTTCCTGCTGTCGTTTTGGATAAGCCCTATATCCTGCAGCGCATCAAGTATAAACTTTGCCGCACTCATCACATTATCTTCATCCCGGCGCATATCCTTTTCATAATATTCGATACGGATATTTACTTTTTCGGTAAACCTTTGTCCTTGCACTTGCGGCTGCAGAATCAGAATAATTTGTCTCTGCGTTTTCTTCTTGACGCCTGCCCCCGCGTACTTATTCAGCCGGTTGGCAGCAATCAAGTCATTCATGCAGGGAAGGCGCCCAGGTATTATGAGCTTCATATGCCACCGCCTAATCGAATCAAAACGTATGTCAGCGCTACTAATATTCCGATAAGAACGCACTGTATAAGCATCAGATATAGTTCAAACTGTCCGAAAAGATAATATTTATCCCCTCTGTCATTGTAAAGTTTCACTTCATGCTCCTCTCTCGTTGCCAAAAGTGGCAACGATGGTGATTAAGTTGTTCATTTTTCGTGCCTCTCTCTGTAAATCCGCTCTTCCTCGCTGCGCAGCTTTCTTGCCGCTTCGTCGAGTTTTATCGCCGCGTACATAATCAAGACAATAAACACTACAACGCTTGCTACATCTATCACCGTATTCATTGCTATCACCCCTTAGATCAGATATAAACGTCTATTCTCCCTGATTCATAAGCGCTCCTGATATCGTCAAAAACGCTTCTCGCCTCTTCTACCGTTTCGTATTCCAGCTCAAGCTGTTTGTACGTCCCCGGCATGTAGATAATGAGGGCTTTCCCTTTCTGTTCAACATACGACGGGTTCATTGCTATGATCCCGTTTTCTTCCGATATGACCATAAATCGATTACTTCCCATCTCTGTTACTCCTTTCTTCTGCTTCATTTCTTCCGATTCCACCCCAGAACATAAGCCTTTCTATCGCCTGTTCTTTGTCCATACATTCGACTATCAGCAGGATTCCATTTCTATTGTCTATCGCAAGATGTACAAGCCGGTTTTCATAATCGTCTTCATAAGCGCAATAGAACAGTCCCTTTTGATTGAATTTCCCATCTTTTCCGGGAACGGAAAAATGCATGTTGAAAAATTTCGTATCTATATTTCTGTAAATTTTTTCATCCTTTGTCGATCCAGCTATCGTCTTATCCATGTTTCGCCCCCCTTAAGCCTCATTTTTCCGCAGGCTTTCTCCTGCTTCTATAAGCAACCTGTTCGCATGCTTCAACCTGTCAAAAATCCGTGCCATGTACCTCTGATTCATTTCTTCCGGCGTCTTATTCGTCGTAATGATTACCGGCAGGAGTTCG